>Ga0079992_131583_pt1 | contig 10943 bp, 11 predicted proteins | sample FaiFalFF_MnMetaG_3_FD_69197 | JGI IMG/M metagenome (GOLD analysis project Ga0079992, IMG submission 69197) | Freshwater microbial communities from Yellowstone National Park, Wyoming, USA - Fairy Falls B (FF_Mn_B) MetaG (SPADES assembly) (version 2) | ecosystem: Environmental > Aquatic >... | reverse complement strand
CATATACTATCCTAGAGGGGAGGCTTTCGAGGACACGGTAAAGGATACGGTGGCGTTCGTGGTGAAGCTAAGGGAGCACGTCCTAGGCGTTAAACCACCCCACAGACTCCCAGGGGATGAGAGGGAGAGGGCAGCAGTGGAGTACCTAGGTGAGGTACTGGCAGAGGATTTAGGGAGAGGAGTTTCCGTCCATAAAGCTGGGTTTAGAACTCTGATCCTCGTAGGCAACAGCCTAGGACTACCTAGATCGACTACGCACAGACTACTAGGACGCCTCGACAAGCAGGGATATGCTGAGCATGTAACCAAGGGAGGTTACCGTTTACGCCTCGACATCGGAATCACGTACGTGCTGTTATTCGAGAAAGGCTACTGGAACGCCTACGAAACGCTAGTTTAGTGGCTTTGGAGAAGATCCCCAGCGACTCTTAGAGGCGGATCTCAACTGTACACCCTCTGAGAGCCCCCGACAAGACTAAGTTCAAATTCTCCCAACCATCCGTTAGGCGTAGGAGTGCTGGAAGCTTCAAGGTTATGGGGTTAACCTCATGTATAGTGGTATGAATTGTAATGTTAGGGTCTCCTACTCGTTGATAGACGGGGGTGCCTTGAGTGTTACTGGCAGCGAACATACAACACCTTTAGGCTTAACTGCTACATAACCTTACAGAGGCGGCTCCAGCTTTAGATCAGCATATTAAATGCCTAGAATTAGCTGTGAAGGAGTACTCGTAGCCTTTAGGTTACATCATGCTAGCTAGTACTGGGGGTTCTAAGCCTACTATGGGGCTCCTAGCTAACCAACAGGCCTCTCATCATGCTAGCATGGATCAAAGTCAATGAAGCCCCATTCTAAGCTCTCACTCTTCAAGGCTCTCTTCCTACGAGCTCTAACCACCGTAGACCTCCTCGTAGATCCTCCGCTCATCTCGGAGCCTAGTGTTAGGAATGGCCTTCGACTATCTTGAAGTTTGATTCAACCCCACTTATTAGATCTTGGTTCGAGGCAATTTTTTTATACAGCTAGGTGGTCTAGCTACGTTTAAAAGATCTTCTCCGCGAGCCGTAGGGGGTTAGATGGGTCTCCGGGCTACTCTCCCTTCCTGTAGTCTAGGAGCTCCCTCACAATCTTAAACCCTAGTTTCCTGTTAACCGCTACTATAGGTTTGTTTGCGAGGTTGTTGTCTGCCGATGCTCTAAGGTAGCCTAGCTCCTTGAGCTTTGCTAGTGCTAGAGCTTTAACAGCCTTAGCCAGCCCCAGGCCCCTGTAGGGTCTGAGTACCCCTGTGTACGTGAAGTATGCTTTCCTAGCGCTAGCTCTCACGGCCAGCGTTACTGCGACCACCTCTCCGCCTTTGAATGCTATGTAGCACGCATCCCCCACCAGCCTACCCTGGTCTATTAGGTGCTTTACCTCCTCAACGGTCATGGCATAGCTCATACCTCCTGTAAGCTCATCCACGTTAGTCTCGTTGACAAGCCACACTACGTCTGGGATCCTATCAGTGACACTGGATAGGGGTTTGAATGCGAACCCTCCCATGGAAAGCCTTTCAACATACCCCCTAAAGTCATCCAGGTTAAACTCCTTGAGGTCAATAGCAAGCCTAGCGAGTCTACTATGCAACTTATAACCTGAAGCTTCAAGCCTAGAGATTGTAGCCGTAAGACCAGCTGGTACAATGACCTGTGGTCTGGAGCAGTTTCGCTCAAGATAGTCAACGATAACATCACCTAAAACCCCCCAGGAGGCTCCCCCACAACCTCAACCTTACAATCAATAACATCAGACGGACGCCTCAGTAAATCGAAAAGCCCTACAATCCTACCCTCCACGCTAACACCAAAGAACTCAACCCCGTACAGGGAGGAAGCCAGCCTAGACTCCTCAATTAGATCCCGTAAGATGGAGTCATCAAGTCTATCATCCGGGAAGAGGAGATTATGAAAGCTAACGTACAACCTGGAGAACTCCTCAACACCTAATGGTACCGTACTCTCACGCAATTCCCACCACCAGGCTAATTACTACATAACGCTATAATCAAAGGTTATATACAAGTGATGCTGCAGTAACCAAATGCTATAAAACGCTATATATGAATTCCCACGCCTTTGGAAATATACGCATACTTACATCCACAACTAGTGGCTGTGTAATATAATATAAATGAGGCGAGAGGGTCGATGTTTAAACAGTTCAAGACGCAAATAGGAATCTCAGGTGTGTTCAAAGGATTCTTTAAACTCGACGCGGTCAGAACCGTTTATAGCCTCTAGTTTTTCTACAGACTTCTCTGCAGGTAAGTGCTTTGAACGGCTTGCCAAGCAGTGCGGATATAAAGTCATCATTTTGCTGAATGTAGAGTCTCATATCCCACCCTAGTCTCAATAAACTTCGAAGGACTATAAATAGATTTAATGCCATTTAATGTCACGTCCATGGTTTTTAAGGCTTCGCCATCTCTTCTGGGTGGGCTGGATTTGTGGATTGAGATGTGGAGATTGTTTATAGAAGTGCAAATAAGTTATTCAAGTATATGCCATTTGTTTAATTCAATATACTTATTTTCCCAGTGCAGATAGCTACACGTTTCTTCTCCAGATATGCGGATTGCCGCAACCCTACCTCTCTCTACGTGCCCCGAAGACTTAATCCAAGAATTCTCAACGGGATCATATATCTTCATTTCACATTCATCTAATATAACCCCTACCACCTCGTGGTACACATAGTTGCCCCATATCCAGTTAACTGGGAGCCCCTTTCTACGCCACATAGCAATATAGTGTTCAATTATATGAACTGGGTACTTTAATATCAGTTGCACAGGTAAAGTGTGCACACCACGAGACCTATAAATCTCTCTGATCACGGCAGAGAGACTCCCGCAATCTAGCTCCTCGGCTTTAACTATTTGACACCAGTAAACGGGATATCTTGTGGGTCCCCACTTATATTTAATTGTAATCCACACAGGGGGTTCAATGGGGTTATTACCTATTGCGAGGAGAGAGTCCAAGCCAATTAAATACTTTCTAGCAACTTCACACATCTCATCGCCATGCGATAAGATCTGAGTTGGCGGTATCGATCCGAGAACTTTTATAGCCTCTTCAACTTCCAATTCTAACCCCTCCCAAATCTATAGGACATGCTCATATCATATGCCCCCACATTAAGGAATACAAGCACGTCACCTTCCTTTACATTGGAGATACTCACATCTACTGCTAAAATATCCTCCTCCATACATAGCCTTCCCAGTATTCTATCACGACCTCTTCCAATTACGTGAAACTCCGAAGTCTCCTCATTAAAGTAAAGGATTGCATGGGGTTTCATTAATGCTAACGGCATTTCAGCGATAGAAGCATCAACTACTACATCTTTATGCTGAGAATAGTTTCTAACATCTATTACCCGAGTTATTAAACAACCCCCCGGTTCTACAAGGGCTCTCCCCGGCTCCATTAAGAACTCTTCAAGACCTCCTAGGTTATCATACGCATATGAGATAAGCTCATTAAGCCTAGGTAGAAACTTGGTGTCAAAGGATTTAGGTGACCATCCTCCACCTATATCTAAAACATTGACTCTCTTACCCGTAATAGATTCCAATAATCTAGCGTACTTTACAATAGACTTGTAGATTTTAAACCACCTTTCAACACCAACTACTATGCTTGGTATGTGGAAGTGTACTCCAAACCTTGTGTCAACTGATTTCACTAGCTCAATAATTTTGACCAGCTCACTAAATGAGCTTATATCTACACCAAACCTCTGCTCAAAAAGCGGATGTCTAACTCTAACCCCTACCACCTCAGCAATACCCTTTCTATCCCCCAAAACACGGTTTAATTCACTTAGCGAATCAACGAATATAGCATGAAACTCTCCACATATTCTAAGCTTTGGCCAGAACTTTCCAGGTCCATTTAAGATAATCTCTCTACATCTATACCCATACTTAAGAGCTTTCTCCACCTCAAGCTGACTTATAGCCTCTGCCATGAAACCTTTAGAACGGGCTATCCTTAGTATCCTCTCATCTGGGTTGGTCTTTATGCTATAGGCAGCCTTAATTTTTATCCAAGGAAATTCCCTAGCTACCTCATGTAATACTGAGGTTAGCTTCTCGAAACGCTTTTCAATTACATTCTCTAATAAGATGTATCTTGGAGTCTCCCCGCCTGTATTTAAGGATCTTCTCAGCTCTTCTAACACATCCTCACTAATTAGTGAGGGCCGCGATTCCACATCAGAGAGCCTTAGAATCCATGGAATAGTCTTCTTAAGGCGCCTTGAGAGAGTGGGCATGCCGGAAGGATGTTTTGAAACCTCTACATCACCTATAGTAAAACTACTAATCAACGGTTCGTTTATATAGAATTTAGAAGGAATCTCGTAAACAACTCTTATGAAGTCTCTGCTAACCTGTGGAGTCCTTTCGTATGGTACTCCAGACGCAACCTCTACTAGGGTTGCTGGCATGTTGTGACCTGCTATTGTGGCACCGTGTATCCATGCTGGAAATCTCGGGTTCCACTCAATTAGGTAAAGCTCATCTTTAGAAGTTCTAATGAACTCTAACTCCCCTCCCCCTGTCCAATTCAACTGCTTAATAACGTGTCTAAGAGGCTCTAGGAGTTCCTCTGAGGGCTCGTAGACTCTTCCGCTCCAAGTTTTACCTTCTCTTGTAGTGATAAGTTTCACTACATGGACGGCATCTAATAATTCACCCTTATAAGCGGTGTAGGCTAGAAGTTCCTCGCGACCCCTTATGTGAGCTTGTATGTAGATACCACCGCCCCAAGCTTCACTTAACGCTCTAATCTCCGACTTTAACCTACTCCAAGTTCTAACTCTCCTAGCCTCGTAGTAAGGCCCTTTAACCCACACGTCACATCCATGGTTTATGAAAAACTCATAAAGATCCTCGTCTGGTCTGGAAGCATCTATGTAGGGTGGTACGAGTAGGGGAAGGTGTTTTGCAGCTTCAATTTTTGGCTTCCTTGTTTGCTCTAATGCTGAGATAGGAGGTATTAAAACTCTCTCTGAGTTCACGCGAGCTGAAGCCATCCACCATACTTCTAAATCAAGCGTAGGGATCCAATAGCTTCTAGCATCGGTGAGCAATCTTTCTACTTGAAGCTTGTAAACTTCTAGGTCAATATTATTCCACGAATCCATTATAATCACCTCATCAAACAAATCCGAGTGGGAACCGGATGATCTCGGGGAGTAGTCGATCCCAATAATTTTTATACCTGGATAGGCTAACCTCAGAGATCTTGCTACCCCAACTCCGGAGGAAGGATTAGGATCACTATGAAGACCGCTCACGTAGACCTTTAAAGACATATTTTCTCTCCTTTCTTAAAGAAGCCATAAGAAAGCATATAAATATATTTCAAGTAAGCGACTGGTCGACGACACGTCTAATAGGTTCGTTTACTAAGCCTTAGCCCATAGAAATATTATTGAGTCACCTGGATAGACATATTCAATTATATTTTTATTCTCAATTCTCCAGCAATCACCTTCCAGCCTTGGTTCCAGAGGATCTGTTATCGCAAATTGTAATAGTGGAGAGAGATGATCCTCGAATTTAATCTCAGATAAACTCTCATCCTTACAAAATTCTACAGAATCGATATCCACTATGATTCTACTAAATATATATGTAAAAATCTTTTGATCCCATATTATACCCTCATTCCCTCTCACCTCTACAGGCAAAATATAGGTACAATTGAATTCGACGGTCCATTCTGCTTCACCATGTGGTATCTTCAGGACCTCTCTATTTCCCTCTATACCCTCTATATCAGATATATTAGGTTTACGGAGAATTTGAAACACGCCAGCACTGATGGACCCTCGAGTTCGTCCTGTTTTTTCCTCAAAACCTCGGAGAAGCTTAGTAAGCTCCTTTTCTATTTCTATATCTTGAAGATCTTTTAGCTCGACTTTAGCCTCATCATTATTCCTCTTAATTATATATTGGGCGTTAGTAATGTATTTTATTCCCTTGAGAAAAGACTTATAACTATCATCTTGTCTCAATAATGGAGAAAGGACTAAAGGAACGGGGAAGAACACTCCTGCGTCTGCAGGCAATAATTTGTAGTGGAGAATAAGATTATACGCCTCTTCGTCACATACAAGGATATCATTAAGAAACTCTAAGATAGTTTTTTTTTGGAATCTGCAATAATACTACTGATATTGCGCTCGAGTTTTATTTTCCATTCTTCCTTAATCTCAAATTTATAGAAAAGCCAAGATACATTAGGAGGCCCTGAATCAGGAATCAGATTCTTATCTTTATCGCTGAGTTTTTTTAGGGTTATCTTAACCCTTAAGTCCTCGAATGGCGGAATAAATCCATACTCATGTCTCTCCCAGTAATAATTTCCTAATCTATACAAAGCCTCAAACACTTTACTTTGGGCAAGCGGATGTTTCATGAACTCGTGGGGTGGGATGTGGCGCTTCATTTCATTATAGATATTATCGCGGAGCTCTTTAAATGTTTGATAAAAAAAGAGACTAAACTACCTACAGTTACTATGACGCCTACTATGACGATAAGCATATTCACGATTGTTGATAAATTTACCATAGGACCTATTATAGCGCCTATTATAGTGACGATAAACCCTATTATTGCAAGAGCTAAGTCAATATTTCGATGACGACGTGACAACTCAGACTCCCCCAAACCCCCTTATTAACATTCTTTAACCTGATATTTAAATTTTGCTATCCATATAATAGCCTCTCATAGTAGCTTTAAATGATATTCATGCTTACTCGATGCCCTAAAGGTCAACTCTATGGAAACAGGTCTTTATTTGGATGTGAGCTCCGAGGATTTAAATCTTAAACCCTTTATTAATAGTGTTAAAACTACTAGTTAGAGTCCGCTGGAGGCTAATGGTTTTAGAGAATGCGTTCTGCCTCTTGCAGATAGAGGAGGCGTTCATAGCGGAAATGTACGGAGAGCTTGCAAGAAGCCTAGACGTGGAGGTTCTATGAACGGAGCCCAAGTATATCTGAAGAAGTATATCTGAAGCCGTATTTACGATTTAACTCTCACAATCCTAGATCCTTCTATGATTAAGAGTATTGCAAGAATAAATACGATGAAGGAGAAACACCAAATACATGGAACCCATTGGAACCAGGCTACAGAAGCTACAACTTATAACTACTAATATCACTGATCCAAGAGTGATTAATATCCCGCCCTTGACCCACCATGGGACTCTAATCCTTCACCTTCTCCAATCCCTGGACACATTTATACGAAATGCTTAAACCAAGTTGTTTGATGTCGTGAAGCCTTCTGAAAATGAAGTCTGGGTAGGATGTTGCTCAGCCTTATTAATAGGGGTGATACCGTGAGTAGCGTCCTGAGCTACTGCTCTAGCCCTGTAGAGGCTTGGATCCTCGACTGCAAGTAGGTAGCCTGCACACCCCTATACGTGAACAAGCGTGCTCCGAGGAGAGAAGTGGTTTACGGAAGATTTATAAGGTTAGATACGCTGATTTACACTATGAGGCTTGTAGGTGAGCTATTATGGCTAGGAGGGAGCTTGTTATCGTAGGTGCTGTATTGTTACTGGTGATCCTCCTAGCAGCCTATATTGCCACAAGACCGGGAGCTCCTACGGAGACGCCTGTTACCCCTACGCCTACTCAGACACCAGTAGGGGTAACTCCGACGCCAACCCCTGTGGGAACACCAGGCGCGACACCTGCTGTTAGGTATGCTGAGATAGACGTGTTAAGGATCTCCCAGAGGGCTGATCTATCAAGTATAGATGTTCAGGTTGCAACAGACGCTCCAACACTATCAGTGTTCAGCCACGTATACGAAACCTTGTTTAAGATAAGGTTTGACGCGCAGGGTAGGGCCTCCTTCGAGCCCTGGCTTGTTGAATCCTATAAACAGGTTAACGATACAGTGTGGGAGTTCAAGCTGAGACCTGGGATTAAGTTCCATGATGGGACACCGCTGACATCAAGGGATGTTAAGGCTAGTTTTGAGAGAGGACCTAAGGTTGGAGGTCTACCCAGGACACTGCTTGGGCCTGTGAAGGAGGTTCAGGTTGTCGATGACCTCACATTCAGGATAGTACTCAGGTACCCGTTCGTACCACTCATAGCCCACCTATCTCACCCATCCACAGCGATAATACCAGCTAAGGTGGTGGAGCTCTTCCCAGACAAGCCTATAGATAGCACTAGGCACATAGTCGGCACAGGCCCCTACAGGTTTGTTGAGTACGTTAAGGGTGAGAGAACAGTTCTAGAGGCGTTCGACGGGTACTGGGGTAAGAAGCCTACCGTTAAGAGAATAGTGTGGACTCCGGTACCCGATGATAGTACTAGAGTTAGCTACCTGGAAGCCGGGACCGTGGATGTGGTAACACATGTTCCTCCACACATGGTGCCAACACTTAAGGCTAAAGGGTTCCAGGTAATCCAGATACCCAGTACGAGGGTGATATACATTGGTATTAACGTTGAGAGGATACCAGATGTTAGGGTTAGGCAAGCGTTAAACCTCGCTATTGACAAGAACGCTATAGTCCAGAGGATACTAGAGGGGGCTGGTAGCGTAGCCACAGCCCCCATAAGCCCGGCTGTGTTCGGCTACACAAAGCTAGACCCATACCCCTACGATCCTGCGAGAGCCAGGGCCCTCATAAGGGAGGCTGGATGGGAGGGTAGAGAGCTAGTCTTCATAACACCACAGGGGAGGTACCTAAGGGATAGAGAGATAGCAAGCGCGGTTCAAGCATCCCTTGAAGCTATAGGCTTGAAGGTTAGAGTTGAGGTTATGGAGTGGGCCGCTTACATAAGCAGGGTTACCACACAGAAGGACTTCGACCTCTTCCTACTAGGCTGGTCAACGGTAACCCTTGATGCAGACTACGGGCTCTACTCGCTATTCAGAACTGGGGCTCCGTTTAATAGAATGCTTTATAGTAACCCTGATGTGGACGCCTTCCTCGATAGAGCTAGGGAGGTTGCAGATCCCACGCTAAGACAGCAGTACTATGTTTTAGCACAACAGCAGATTTGGAGGGATGCACCATGGATATTCCTACACTACGAGGACATAATAGTCGCTATGAAGCCTGGTATTGCTGGAGTCGAGATTCAGCCTATAGAGAGATGGATACTAACATATGCTGTGAGAGAGGTTAGAGGGTAGGGATGATCCTCAGCTATGTAGCGTACAGGGTCTTACTCTACATACCAACCCTCCTCGTAATATTTTTTATTGTGTTCTCGCTAGTTAAACTCCTACCGGGGGACCCTATAGTAGTTATGTACGGGGAGCTTGCACCACCACCTGAGGTTAGAAAGGCTCTGGAGGAGAAGCTGGGTCTCGACAAACCCTTCATAATCCAATTCCTCCTTTACACCTACAGGATTTTAACTGGCGATTGGGGTAAATCTGTTCACACAGGCGAGCCTATATTAGAACTCGTTATAAGGAGGTTCACTGCGACCTTAGAATTAACGGTGGCAAGCCTAGCTATAGCCTCAGCTACAGGCATAACCTTAGCCTATATCGCGGTCATGAGGCCCAATTCCATTGTAGATAGATTCATAGGGATTCTATCGATGGCAGGCTACTCTATGCCTGTCTTCTGGTGGGGTATGATATTGATCTTTATCTTCGCTGTTAACCTTAAACTCCTACCACCAGGTGGGAGAGGGGGTTTAGAGAGCCTTATACTCCCCTCGCTGACACTTGCAACCGTAAACTTCGGCATGATAGCTAGGGTTTCAAGGGCTGCAATGCTCGAGGTATACTCCCAGGATTTCGTGATGGCAGCTAGGTCTCGTGGTCTAAGTGAAAGGAGGGTAGTGGTACTATATGTTATGAGGAACGCTGCAGTAGCCATAGCAACTCTTGTTGGTTTGAGATTCGGCATACTGATGGGTGGAGCTGTTATAACAGAGACTGTATTCAACTATCCCGGTGTTGGTAGGATGATAGTTGATGGTATACTTGCTAGAGACTACCCAGTAGTCTTCGGAGGGGTGGTCTTTGTAGCCCTGGTCGTGATGACGGTTAATCTCGTAGTTGACCTACTATATGCTATCTTAGATCCACGTGCTAGGGTAACCAGGGTGTAGGTATGGTGAGCCCGTTAACGGTAATAGCTACCATTGTAGTTCTAGGGGTCATCGCTGCAGGTATCCTGGCTACAGTAGTGGAGTTTATGGTGCCTGACATTCACAACAGGCCTAATCTGTGGCGCAGTCTCGAACCCCCGAGCTTAGAACACCCCATGGGTACGGATCCCTTGGGGAGGGATATACTCATTAGGATTATCTTCGGAACTAAGCCTGTGCTCCTCGTCATAGTAATCTCAGTTATAGTAGCTGCGACCCTGGGGACCATTATAGGGCTCACCTCAGGCTACTTCGGGGGCAGGGTTGATCTAGTCATGTCGAGGGTCATAGACGCGTTGATGAGCTTCCCAGCTATCCTCATAGCCTTAGCTATAGTCGCGGCCCTAGGTCCCGGGCTCTGGAAGGTTGCAATAGCTATTGGGATTGCGGAGGCAAGTGTTTTCGCAAGACTATCAAGGGGGTTGATGATCGTCGAGAAAGAACAGCTTTACGTCCAAGCCGGGAAGGCCATAGGGGCTAGCCCTACAAGGATAATATTCCGGCACATACTACCAAACATAGCCGGGCCGATCATAGTGCAAGCTACCTTCACAGCTGCCTCAGCAATACTCTGGGAGGCCGCTCTAAGCTTCCTAGGCCTGGGAGCTCAACCTCCAACACCAAGCTGGGGTCTAATGCTCTACGAGGCTAAAGATTACATGAGAGTAGCCCCCCATGCTATAGTGTTCCCAGGTCTAGCGATATTCGTGACAGTACTCTCATTCAACATCGT
>Ga0079992_131715_pt1 | contig 10944 bp, 14 predicted proteins | sample FaiFalFF_MnMetaG_3_FD_69197 | JGI IMG/M metagenome (GOLD analysis project Ga0079992, IMG submission 69197) | Freshwater microbial communities from Yellowstone National Park, Wyoming, USA - Fairy Falls B (FF_Mn_B) MetaG (SPADES assembly) (version 2) | ecosystem: Environmental > Aquatic >... | reverse complement strand
ATGCCTAAAATTTAATTTAGGTACAATTTTTTCTAAGGTATCTAAATAATCTAAATCAGTACCAGGATCTAAATCAGCAGTAGTTAAAGCACAAGTTGTATGTAAAGCAAAAAGATGAACTAGGCCCGTATTTTTATCTTGTTTTTCGATAATTTCTTGTATTTTATCTGTAATATCTACAATTTCTCTCTTTTTATTTGTTTTAATTTCGATAATCATTGTATAGTATAATTATAAATTAATGAAAGAGATATTGAAAAAATTAGTAGAATTTAAAACAACGCATCAAGAAGAAAACAAAAAAGAATTTGATAAAGCTTTTGAGTTTATTATTTCTCAAATAAAAGATTTTGTAAAAGGTTATAAATTAGTTGAAAGTAATGGCTATAAAAGTTTAATTTTATGGAAAGAAGAAAAACCAGAAATTATTTATATGTGCCACTTAGATGTTGTTCCTGCAAGAAACGAAGATTTTATATTTAGAGAAGCAAAAGGAAAATTTTATGGAAGAGGAGTTTTCGATGATAAATTTGCTATAGCAGTTTTAATCGAAATTTTAAAAGAATTGAAAGAGAAAAATATATCTTTTGGTGGTTTTATAACTTCAGATGAAGAAATAGGTGGTTTTAATGGTGCTAATTATGTTATTAATAAATTAAAATTTTTAGGAAAAGTTTTTATAATTCCAGATAGCGGGTCAAACTTTAGTTTAGAAACAGAAGCCAAAGGAGTTTTGCATTTAAAAATTACCCTTAAAGGTAAAAAGGCGCACGGATCAATGCCCTGGCAGGGCAAAAATGCTTTAGATGAATTTATTAAAGGATTTAACAAATTAAGGAAAATATTTCCTGAATATAAAAAGCCCACATGGAAACCAACTTTGAATTTAGGGAAAATTGCTGGCGGAGAAGCAGCTAACCAAGTTTGTGATTATATGGAAGCTTTATTAGACTTTAGATATCCATTTGGTTATAAAAAAGAAAAAATTTTAAGTATAGTTAAAAAGACATTCCCCAAAGCTAAAATTCAAACAATGGCAGAGGGTAATCCTATAAAAACTGATCTAAAAAATGAATATGTTAAAAAGTGGATAGTAACAGCAGAAAAAATTCTAAAAAGAAAAATTAAATTTACTAAATCTTATGGAGCTACAGATGCAAGATTTTTAGCACAACACAATATTCCATTTATTATTACTGAGCCAAATGGAGGCAATTATCACTCAGATAACGAATGGATTGATATAAAATCTTTATACCAGTTCAAAGAAATACTCAAATCATTTTTAAATAAATAAAAATTTTTCTTTGACGATTTTGAGGAGAGATTATCAAAAATAATAATTGATTTAACTTTGTCTAACAATTTCAAAACTAAGTTAAAACCAATAAATCCTAATCCTCCAGTTATAAGAATATTACGATCCTTTAGATTTTTCATTTTAAAAATAAAATTCCTATACCGGCCCAACCTTCAAATGGATGTTTTATTATTTGTTTCAAATTAAAATTACTATTTAATTTAAAATCTTCCCAAAGTAAATCAACCTGACACTCGGGGTCAAAATAATTTTTAGCAATATCATGAAAAGCAATAATTCCTCCTTTTCTAACAAGTAGTGAGTACATTTCAAAATCTTTTTTGACCCCTTCGTAAGTATGATCACCGTCTATAAAAAGAAAATCTAACTCTTTTCCGTTTAAAATTTTTTTAACTTCTTCTAATGTTTCCTCTTGATGAGAATCTTTTCTTAATAAATAGAGTTTTTGATTTTCTTTTGCAAAAGCTTGATAAATTGGTATTTTCCATTCTGGATAACCTCCACCAAAAGGTCCTTCTGGTAAATCGATGCTTATTATGGTAGCATCATCCTGTGCTAATTTACAAAAACAGAATAGTGTTCCTCCATTTGCGGTTCCTATTTCTAAAATATATTTTGGATTTAATTCTTGGAAAATTTTTAAAAGTTCAACAAATTCTTCTTTTATTTGCATTGGTCTTATTAAACCATTATAAAAATTCCAAGAAAAATCAAAAACTTCTTCTGGTATGTTAGATGAAAATGATTTTAAAAGTTTAATCACTTCTTCTGGATTTTTCTTTGCTTTTTCTTCCACTCTTTTTTGCCTTAAAAGATTTAATCTATTTATTGGAAATCTAATAGCTTTCTTAATAAAAGCTTTTAATCCGTAATTTTTTAAAACAAAAATTGATTTTTTAAGTAGATACATGTTTAACTAAATTTTTTTAACCAAGCAAATAATGTTTTTCCGACAATGCCTAAACCAATAATACCAATTTTCTTCATTAAGATAATTTTAACATAATTTATTTTTCAGATTTTAGAGCATTATATAAAATTTTTAGATATTCTAAAACTTTTGGAAGTTCGGCGTAAATTTTATCAGCTAGAGCTTCACTATAAAGATGGGCGGTTTGGTTTCGAAAATCAATAATTTTTATCCAATAATCGTCATAATCAATAATACCCTGCGAAAATGCTTCACGAAAACATCCCTTGGGTGATCTACAAATTATTCCTCTATATTCTTCTAAATAAGTTTTTAAAGTTTTCCAGGCTAAATCTGTAGCAATCTCAAATCTTTGTATGGCCGAGTCTCTATTTATTTCTGTTTTTTCTAATCTTAAAACTTCATCGAGTTTCATTAAAATCCTTTCAAAATCTTCTAACAATGATTCAAATTTAGTCATTTTAGTTTATGTACTCAACATATTCTTTTGCGACTTTTTTGAATTTTTCATCAACATTATTAAAATCTACAAAATCAATTTTATATAAAATTGGTAAATTTTCTAATTCTTCTTCAATTTCAAGTTTTATGTGAGATGGAATTTCTGGGCCTTCAATACCAATATCTATATCAGCCCTTTCATCAGCATTTCCTTTAACTCTTGAACCAAAAAAGAAAACTTTATATTGAGAAAGATCTAGATATTTGCTTAAAATTTTCAAAATTTCTTCTTTTAATTTTTCAGCTGGGTAATATTCTAGTTTCATTTATATGATTTTAACAGATTTTTAAATTTCTCTATATAATATTTTTTAATAAATCTTGCCACAAAATTATAACATAATTTATTTAAAATTTTTAGTAAGTTCTTTAAATTGGGACATTAAAGTTTTTGTAATTGGGCCGGGTTGGGTGCTGATTTTAAAATTGTCTATTTGAATAATTGGTAAAATTTCTTTGTTGCTTGCAGTAATAAAAGCTTCATCGAATTTTTTGATCTCATTGAAATAAATTTCTCTTTCAATAACTGGAATTTTTAATTTTTTTGCTAAATTGATGACAATTTTTCTGGTAATTCCAGATAAAATTTTTCCAGTTGAAGGAGTAATAAGTTTTCCATTAATAACAGCAAAAAAATTAGAAGTTGTGCATTCTAAAATTTTTTTATTTTTATCTAAAAGTAAAACCTCGATTGCTCCTTTTTTCTTTGCTTCTTGTATAAATTTTACCGCTTCCGCATAAATTATTGTTTTTGCTTGGGGTAAAATTCTTTCAGAAATTTTTGTTATTAATTTTCCCCCTTTTTGATATAATTTTTCATCTAATTTTTTTAAAGGAGTTATCATTACAATTAAGTTTGGCTTTGAAGGAGAGATAAAATCTTCTGAGTTGCCACCAGTTAAAATTATGCGGATATTATATTCCAAGCCTTTTTGAATATTTTTCTTTAAAGTTTGAAGAGTTATTTTTCTTAAAAATTTTAAATTATAGTTATGTTTTAGACCAATTAATTTCGCAGAATTTAAAAGTCTTTTTAAATGATCATCTAAATAAAATGGTTTTTGATTGTAGGTTCGCAAAAAATCAAAAACAGCATAACCTCTGAGTAATCCTAAATCATAAACAGAAATTTTTGCCTCTTTCTCATCTAAAAATTTCCCATTGATATAGAAAATCATTTTATCAACTAATATTCACTACTTTTATAATTTTTGAAGCCTTTTTCTTTTGTTCTTCGTCAAATGTAACTAATGGCACATCGTATTTATAAGCTACTGCTACATAAATGGCATCAGCGCCTTTTAAAAAATACTTACTGGCTATTTCTACAGAAAGATCTGAAATTGACTCATCTATAGGAATAAAAATAAAATTAGAGAGGAGCCTTAGCTCTCTGCAGAAATCTAATGCATACTGAGGATTTCCTGTGCCACGAGATATAGCTGAGGCAATTTCAGGAAAAGCAATTTCTGGTAATAAAATTATTTCCTTACTTTTAATTAATCTCTGGAAAAATCTTTTTGCCTTTAGATGAAACTTTTCATTCTCTAGATAATTACTAACTATTACACTAGCATCAACTACGATCATGAAAATTATCTTCTTCTTTTTATTAATTCCGAGGCTGTTCTTTTGATCTTCCAAGCTTTAGTTATCATCTTCCCCAATTGTCTTAACTTTAAATCTACATCCACAGATCTTTGCATTTTAATTAATTCTCTCTTTTCTATTTTTTCTATAATATTTTGCTTAGCCATAATCTAATTATAACACAAATATTTTATTTATGATATTAATTCGTAAAATTCTTCTTCAGAAATTGTTTTGATTCCTAATTTTTTTGCTTTTTCTAATTTTGAGCCAGGATTTTTGCCAACAACTAAAATAGTCACTCTTTTTGAAACTGTATCAGTTGTTTCTGCACCTAAACTTTCAACGATTCTTTTTGCTTCTTCTCTTGAATATTTTTCTAATTCTCCAGTAAAAGCAAAAACTTGGCCTCTTAATTTTCCTTCTTTCTTTTCTTCCTCAACAATTTCAATACCAACTTCAGTTAATTTTTTAAGATAATTTTTATTTTCTTCATTGGCGAACCATTCAAACACTGATCGACTTACTTTTTCACCAAAACCAGGAATAACTGAATAATGAATAGCTTTTAAATTTTGAGTTACTTCAATTAAATCACTTGGTTTAGTTATTTTCTTTTTCTGGCTCAAAAAATGAGCTAAAAGTTTAGCATTTTCCTCACCAATGTGTAAAATTCCCAAAGCATAAATAAATCTTGGCAAAGTAATTTTCTTTCTTGAATTAATGCTTTCTAAAATATTTTTTTCTGACAAAACATCAAAACCAGGAAGTCTTCTCAAATCTCCAACTTTTAATTTAAATAAATCAGCTGGGTCTTGAATTAAATTATTGTCAAGTAATTTTTCGATAATTTTTTCACCTAAACCTAAAATATCAAAAGCAGATTTGGAGACAAAATGAATGATTTTTTCTTTTTGTAAAGCATAGCATTTTTTATTAGGACAGCGCCAATAGGCTCCATCTTTAATAAGTTTTGTCTCACAATTTGGGCATTTTTCTGGAAAAACAATATCTTTTTCTTTTCCTGTTCTTAATTCAAAAATAACTCTATCAACTTGAGGAATAACATCGCCAGCACGAACAACCACAACCGTATCACCAATTTTTACTCCTAATCTTTTAATTTCATCTTCATTATGAAGAGAAGCCCTGGAAATAGTTACACCTCCAACTTCAACTGGCCTTAAAATTGCTACTGGAGTGACAATACCTGTTCTTCCAGTTTGAAAAACAACATCTTCAATAATTGTTGTTCCTTCCTTAGGTGAAAATTTAAAAGCTATAGCTCCTCTTGGTGCTTTACCAACAACTCCTAATTCTTTAAAAATATTGTTTTGATTAATGGTCACCACAATGCCATCAATTTCATAAGTCAATTTTTCTCTATTTTCTTCCCAATAATTTCTAAATTCAACAACTTCTTTTAAATTTTTACAAAGTTTAGTATTAGGATTAGTTTTAAAGCCTAAACATTTTAAAATTTTATGTTCTTCTTCATGAGTTTTTTGTCCTAAATTAGTAATTAAAGCATAAGCAAAAGAATCTAATTTTCTTTGCGCGGTGATTTTTGGATCAAGCTGTCTTAAAGATCCGGCAGCAGCATTTCTTGGATTAGCAAAAAGTGGCTCACCATTTTTTTCTCTTTCTTTATTCAAAGCTTGGAAATCTTTAAGATGCATAAAAACTTCTCCACGAACTTCAATTTCTTCAGGATAACCTTTTTCAAAATATTTTATTGTTTCATTTAAGCCTTCGTTTTTTAAGTTTTCAATGATTTTTGGTATTGGAAGTAGTGAAAGAGGAATAGCTTCAATTGTTTTAACATTTTGAGTAACATCTTCTCCTAAATAACCATCACCTCTTGTGGCTCCAGTTTCTAAAATGCCATTTTTATAAACTAATTTAATAGCTAAGCCATCAATTTTAAGTTCGCAAAAATATTCATATTTTGCCTCAACGATTTTTTGATTTCTTTCTTCCCAGTTTTTTAAATCTTCTTCTGAAAAAGCATCATTAAAAGAAAGCATTGGCACTTTATGTCTTACTTTAGGAAATTCTTTCAAGGGCTCGCCACCAATTCTTTGAGTTGGAGAGTCTGGAGTAATAAATTCTGGAAACTTTTGTTCTAAATCAAAAAGTTCTTTTTTCAAAGAATCTAAAACTTCTGGGGGATAAAGATCTTTATTCAAAACATGATAAGCATAACGAGCTTCATTAATAATCTCTTTTAATTTTTCAATTCTTTCTTTTGCTTCTTTTTTATCCATAGTTACATTTTAATTTTGTTGGGGAGTGAAAATAAATTGTAAAATCCTTGAAACCCCTCGATAAACTCCTTGAGAAATATTTCGGGAGCTTTTTATCTCTATAGGTTCTCTTTGACTGAGTGCTACATCAATATGGGATTGAAAATTAGAACCGTCCCCCATTGTTTCTTCTATGCATTCCTCAAATGGCCCTGTGGTAAACTCATCAAAATGACTGGCGGAGTTAGAAATAGGAACACAACCTGAGCATCCTGTACCACTTACTAATTTATCACCCTTTAAAGCATAATAATTCCCAATCTCAATTCCCCTTTCTGCATTAGCTAAAGCTTGAAAACCATTTAACAAAGCTCTTACTTTCAATGATTGACTTACAACAGGTACTAAAAGCATAAAAGTGACTATCATTGAACTAGTTAAAATAAAAAGAGTCACAATTAAAACTTGTCCTTTATTTACTCGCATTTATTAACGTTATAAAGACTATTTAAAGGAGCGACAGCTTGCTGAAAAATTAAACTTGAGGTTCCAGTTCTTTCTTTTATTTCTAAATTATAATATAAAACAATAACTTTGGGAGCATATTGAAAATAAGCAAATCTTTCTCCTAAAGCTGAAGGACTTGGAGAATCAATAGCCACCCTAAAATCATTAACTTTAACCAAATTGGGATCAAAAAGTTCTGTGTTATCAATTAGAATATTATTACCCCAAAGCCGAATTGTTTTGGGATCGCAATTATTATCTCTAAAGCTTATCCCATTCTCTAAATTTTCAATGCTCCAACTATATTTCAAAAGTCTCCAGATTTTCTCTGTACCTAAGTTAATATTCTCTAAAGCCCTTATTTTTCTATCAAGCAATACTGATGTTCTAATTATGTTTGGATAAATATTTCCAATAACAACAAGAGCAAATGAAAGCATCAAAATAACCAGTGCCATTTCTAAAAGAGTAAAACCTTTATTTTTTATGGGAAAACGATGTGCCATGGAGTTAAAATTGTATTTAATTGAATTGGAGGAGATCTCCAAATAGAAGAATTGACTGAAGATGTTACATAAATAACATTACCAATTGTTTGGAAATTTAAGATTCTATAATAATTTATATTTGGTGATCGACCTAAAAAAGAAACTGGACAAGGTCTTGGAGAAGGTTGTAAATTAATATTATTTCCAATAAATGATATACAATAGTTACCACTAATCCGGGGTGAACTCGTAGTAGAACCAAATGGTATCTCAATTTGTTTATTTCTCCAAGCAATAGCAAGTTCAAGACCTTCTTGGGCTAAAGAGTTCATAATAAAAAGTTCTGAAGCATTTTTTACAGTCCTTAGATAATTGGAAGCTAAAGTTAAAAAAACAACCAAAGAAACAGCTATTATTAAAAGAGCAATAGAAATTTCAGGCAAAGAGACTCCTTTTTTCATTATTCAATAATATAAAATTGACCTGTTTGATTTACTTTTATTTTAACATGATCATTTCTAAAATTCAAGCAAAGATAAACTGAAGGACTTTGAATTCTTTGCCATTGACTACCTGCTTGTTGATAAAGAAAATACATATCAGTATAAGAATAAATATACATAAAAAGAAGAGGTGGGTTTATAGGGGGTGAACAATTCTGATTAGTAGAAAAGATAATACTTCCTCTTTCTAAAGTATCCTTTAAAGCTAATTTAGGCAAAGGATTTGATCTTATTTCCAAATTTGAATGAACATATTTTTTAGAAGCTAAATTATTATTTAAAAAATTTTGTAAATTAGTATTAACCACATAATCACAAGCTAAAGTTGAGGTAGTAAAAGCTAAAGTTTCATAAGAAGTATTGTTTGGGAAATAAATCCCATAAGCACAAACAGTTTGATTTTGATAAGTTTTTGTTTGTTGTGCTAAAAAATTGGCTATACCAAAAGCAGTATTTAATTTTCTGGAAAATTCTTTAAGATAAAAAAAATCTTTATTAAAAGCATTAAAATTAAAGACAATACCTAAAAGGAGCATTAAAATAAAAATAGTGACAGAAAGCTCAATCAAAGTAAATCCCTTCATTCTCTAACTCCTGCTGTGCAAGATTTATTAATATAGGTTTTACACTTTACATCTTCAACAACCTGACAGCCTGCTCCTTTGACATCTAAATAAACCCCCCGAAGCTGTGGTTCTCGAGGACATTCAAAGCAAAAACCTTGATAGCAAAGATAACGATAAACTGTAATTGTTGTTGATTGACATTCATTGTCAGGAGCTCGAAATCTTTCATCATCAGCATTATGACAACTTGAAACTGTATATTGACCTGCTAAAGTTGGTGTAAAGGTGGCTGTTTTTGTTATTGGCGAAGAACCAGAAGTATTTTGTAAAGGAAAAGAATCAGAGAAAGATTGTGGCCCTGTCATACTTCCAGTGGCCCTACCATCATCTAATTTGAAAACATAAGGAGAGCTTAATCTAACTCCATAAGTAATAAAATGCGGAAAACCAGCAATAAATTGTCGAAGTGCTGTTTTGTAAGTTCCCGAAGGCTTTGGTGGACTTGAGGTTACTGTTGGATTGAGTGGTATTACATCAGTGGGATTAACTAAAACAGAACCATTTGTTGATAAAAATTGATAAGTAACTTTTGTGTGTATAATCTGAGTATCTGTTTCTTGATCTGGTAAGTCGTCGCAATGAACATTACCATTAACATTAACACTGAAATTTTGATGACCATGATATTGTGGTTCAAAAGTAACTGTTCTACTTCCACCACTAACTCCTGTAGTAAAAGAATGACTAAAAGATTGATTTTTGGTTCCTCCCCAATCTTTTTTGATATTATCTAAATTCAAAGTCACATTAAGAGTACCGGAGCAAGTATCGCAAGTTCCACTTCTTGTTACTCCATAAGTAATATTAAACCTCGTAGCTAAGTTACCACTTGTTGGACTTGCTGAAAATGTTGCTTGAAAATTACAAGTTTCTGTTCTAAAAACTTCTTGTTTAGGAACACATTGATTACCTTGGCACATTTGACGTGGCGGACAAGAGATAGGATCTGACCAACAATTTCTTCCTACCGCAGGATCCCACCGACACTCTTTATATCTACCTAAATCAACACATATCTTGCTTCCCGGAGAAGAACACTCACCATTAGGACAACTTGGTGTTCTACCTCCCCCGCCACCACCGCCACCTCCGCCACCTCCCGCACAAAGAGGATGATATTGACCTGGCTGGGGCCTCAATTCCTCTTCTGTTAAAGGACGTAGAACTCTCACTTCATGGGTGTTGTTCGTACAAACTCCTTCAGTTGGGGGGTCGAAAGAATCTTGCCTCTCCCATCGCTCTGAATTAGCCACATAAGGTCCATTACAACATACCTTATAAAACAGACCTGAGTCCCCTGGATTACACGATCCTCCAGCTAGATACCCTTTTTTAGGCGATCCACATCCTTGTCGATTTTGACAATGAGGCTGCAATTTATCAGCAATAGAAGCCCAAGTTTCTGTTTTAGTAAATATCCATGCACACTCAGACCCAGGGGGGCCAAAAGTAGGAGCAAGGATAAGTTTACATTTATAATTAGTCGTATATTTTGACCAAGGCTCTCCTCCTGCACAACCAGGAAATCCACAAGCTCCAACTCCTACAGCATAAGTATTAATACAAACATCGTAGGGTCGTGGACCACAAAGAGTAGGTGGCTCACACAGGTCCCAACCAGGATCCCGATATCCAAACCATAATAATGCATAAACAAACTGTAATCCTAAAAATAAACCTAAAATAAGAATAATTAAAAATAAAATTTCTTTTTTCATTAATTAAATTATATCAAAAAATTTTATTTGTCAAGATTAGTTTTCCACAAAAATAGAGGAGGGTTAGATGACCCTCCTCTATTTGCCACCACGAGTGGGAGGAAGAGGCCCTTCCCACTCTGGAAGCTCGAACCCCCACTCCCCCTGTGAGTAGAGAGTAAACTCGAGCCAGATCCCCTTGGAGGGGTCTAGCACTTTGATTTCATCGCTTTCGAGATCGAGACGGCAACCGGATGCCGACTGTCCCGTCTGGCTACAGCTAAATCCGTTCCTCCCATCGGGGAGGAACCATCCGTAGGCCCCTCCGTTAGGAAGAACCTCCCACCCCTTCTGTAGGTACACCCCGGATTCGGGTCTATATCTAGGATCACTGATGTTGGGCAGAAGCATACGTCCCGAAGGTTGACCCGATGAAGAGGGGATGGAGACGAATACTCCTGGTGGGTTGACCCATTTATCGTCTAAGTCCCGAAGGTTGACCCGATGAAGAGGGGATGGAGACGGGAGTCTTTC
>Ga0079992_125208_pt1 | contig 10956 bp, 7 predicted proteins | sample FaiFalFF_MnMetaG_3_FD_69197 | JGI IMG/M metagenome (GOLD analysis project Ga0079992, IMG submission 69197) | Freshwater microbial communities from Yellowstone National Park, Wyoming, USA - Fairy Falls B (FF_Mn_B) MetaG (SPADES assembly) (version 2) | ecosystem: Environmental > Aquatic > Freshwater... | reverse complement strand
GATATTTTGAGCTCTGCGGTGGGATGTCTTACCACATCAGAGGGTTGCTGTGGTTTTTGTTCCTGTTGTCCTTGCTGTTGTGTTTGCTCCCTCACTATCTTAACTACCGCCTTACCTTCTGGAGTTTTTTCCAAGGTGTAGCCCACCTCATTGGGCTTTGCAAGGCTTACGGAAAGCAGTCTTACCCCACTTTTGCTTGCTATGGCACCCAACTTTTTGTATATAGTGCCCGCATCCTTAGTGTATGGAATCTCTCCAACCACTAACTCAAGCTCTTGCTTTTTTACTTCCAGTTGGGTCCTTAAATCATCTCTTTGCTTTCTAAGAGGTTCCAAAGCTTGTGGGTCTGTCAATCTCTTCAACTCTGCTATGCGTCTGTCAAGCTCTTCCTTTTCCTTTCTATTTTTTTCTAACTCTTCTTTTAAAGGGGTGATTAGCATTGCGTAGGTATATCCTATGATGGCTATTGGTAATATTAAAAGTATAAACAATTTCTGCCATTGAGGAAGGGCGGACCACTGGGCTTTTAGCTTTTCCATCACTTCCCTCCTATGCTTTTTTCTGCGACAAGTATTGTGGAGTAATATTCATAACCATTTGGGGTTGTTTTCCTTTCTATATTACTTATAAAAACTTCCACATTATTCTTCTTAAGGCTGTTGGCATAAGAGCCTATGCTTGCGTAATCAAAAGAAAAAAGGTCAAATTCCGTCTTCAGTTTTCTGTTTTCTATGTCTAAACTTTGACTATAATTAAGCGTCCAACTAACGGAAGGAACGGAATTGGAAAAACTAACAAAGCTATTGTTGAATGGTTCATAGAACGCTTTCAAACCTATGAGTATATCCTTACTACGCTCTATCATATCCATTTCTGCCCTTAAGGCGGACACTTCAGACTCTATTTCTTTCTTTTCTTCTGAAATGCGGTTAGCGATACCTTCTAACCTGTTTTTTTCCGCTTGCAACTGATCTATCTCTCGCTTTATTTCTGTTATTTCCTTTGAGATTTTCCAATACCATCCACCCATACCCAAAACACCAATCCAAAGGAGGACAGATAGATAATACTGCGCTCTATCTAGCTTTAAAAGATCACCCACCCTTATCTCCTTCAGAGATGCAAATGTGGGTTGCGGTAAAGCTTTTTTAGCTTTCTTCTCCTTAAAGAGATTGATCTTTATCATTTTGATCCCTCCCTTAAACTAAGTGTATAGGGAATAAAGAAGTTAGGGGGTAGTTCGCCAGCGTCCAAAAGCCCCAATATAGGCAAGTTTTCAAGTATATATTCTGTGAAACTTTCATTACCTAAACCAACACCTGCAATATAAACGCTAAATATATCGTTTATCACAATTAGATTCCTCACCTCTGCAATGAAGTTTTCCAAGAGTTCCTCAGAGGTGGAGGATGATCCTGCCTTTTTACTGTATCCCAAATAATCCCAGTGTATTACAGAATAGGATATATTGGAAGGGCTGTAGGTTAAAAGTATAGAATAATCGTAATCTATGTATAAAATGGAAAAGGGTAAGGCAAGCTTATGATATATGCCATAATTCACTATAGCCAGCACTTCATAGTCTATGATCTCAGGCTTTAGCCCTGCGGAAGTGATTAAATTAGTTAGCCTATTGACAGATTCAGTGCGGGCAAGCACCAAAGCTACACTTATGGCATCTTCTCCGCGTAAGATAAAGTAATCGTAAACGGTTTCTTCTTTTATCTGGCTTGTCTCTCTTTTTATCACCCAATCTATGGCGGTGTTCAAATCTTTTTGGCTTATTTTGGAAGGATATTTATTGAGCTTTAGTATTCCATCTGTGGCAGGAAGCGCCGCTATAACCCGATGTCCCTGTAGTCCATATTCAGCTACTATCTTTTTTAGGGCTGAGCGTTTTTTATTTTCATCTCCATTTTCAAAGATGATCTCCTGTGGTTGGAAAATAGGCTTTCCATCTTCTCCTAACTCCAAAAGCCTTATGAAGCTTTTACCAACCTGCAGTGCCAAGTAGTTTTTAGCCCTTTTAACTTTAAGAGAAGGAAAGCTTAAAGTCCTTATACGTTCCAAAAGTTTCATACCCCTACCTTCCTGTTTTTAGATTCGGCATCTGCTATAACTAATAAAGTTTTTAACACAGAATCGGGGTTTAGCGAAATACTGTCTATACCTTCTTCTACCAGAAACTGGGCAAAGTCTGGGAAGTCGGAAGGTCCCTGACCGCATATACCCACCTTTTTACCCTTTTCTTTGGCGATTGTTATGAGTTGGGATATTAACCTTTTAACCGCCTCGTTCCTTTCGTCGTAAAGGTGTGCCACGAGCCCTGAGTCTCTGTCTAAACCAAGGGTTAGCTGAGTTAGGTCGTTGGAGCCTATGGAGAAGCCATCAAAGATCTCTGCAAACCTGTCAGCGAGGACAACGTTGGAGGGAAGTTCTGCCATCACATAAACTTCCAGACCGTTCTCCCCTCTTTTTAGCCCATACTCCTCCATCACCTTGAGAACCCTTTCACCCTCCTCGGGTGTTCTGCAGAAGGGGACCATCACCTTGGTGTTGGTAAGACCCATCTTGTTTCTCACCCGCAGTATTGCCTGACATTCAAGCCCAAAGGCGGGTTTATAAACCTCCGAATAGTATCTTGACGCACCCCTCCATCCGAGCATTGGGTTTTCCTCTTCTGGTTCAAAGAGCTCACCACCTATAAGCCCTTTGTATTCGTTAGACTTAAAGTCCGAAAAGCGCACTATCACAGGATTTGGATAAAAGGCAGCAGATATCTTGGCTATGCCGTAGGAGAGCTTTTTAACAAAGTATTGCGCCTTATCTTCATAACCAAAGGTCAGGCTTTCTATCTCCTCTATGGTTTTTTTGAGGTTGATCTGTTTTTTATCTTTACCCTTTGCCAGCTTGCTTTTAAGGGGTTCCTCCGCATGCTTGTATATGGAAGCCATAGAGCAAACTCCCCTCTCATCAATGGCTCCGCATTCTTCAAGCTTTTCCACCAAAGCTTTAAGCTCTCCATAATAGAGGAGGGCTAAGGGATGGATCTTTATGTAGTTTGCTATGATGAACTCTTCACGAGCAAGACCCACACCATCGTTGGGAATAGAGGAATACTTAAAGGCGGATTCAGGGTTGCCCACGTTCATCATAACCTTGGTTCTGGTCCTGGGCAGTTCCTTTAGGTTGATCTCCTCTACCTCGTGGGGGATGTAGCCCTCGTATATGTATCCTACCTCTCCCTCTGCGCAGGAGAGAGTGATTTCATCACCAGTTTTTAGCACTTCCGTTGCCTTGTGGGTGCCCACCACCGCAGGTATGCCCAGCTCCCTCGCCACTATTGCTGCGTGGGCAGTTCTTCCTCCTCTGTTAGTGATTATACCGCTTGCTTTTTTCATTACGGGTTCCCAGTCTGGGTCTGTTATGTCTGTTACCAGGATCTCTCCCTCTTGAAACTGTCCTGCATCCTTTAGGTCGTGGATGACCCTAACTCTACCATGAACCACCTTATCGCCCACCGCAATGCCATACAAGATCCTTTTCTTAGCCCTCTCCTCCACCGGCATGCTGATCTTATAGACCTTTAGCACGTTCTCTTCCTTCCTTGAATGCACCGTTTCTGGTCTTGCCTGAACCACAAAGAGCTCGTTTAAAACCCCATCCTTTGCCCACTCTATGTCCATGGGCATCCATCTTCCGTTCTTTTTGGAATAGTACTCCTCTATCAGAACTCCCCATCTTGCCAGTTTTAAAATCTCCTCATCGGTGAGGGCAAACTGCTTCTGCTCTGAAAGTGGAACATTGACTATTTTAGTCCTCTCTTGTCCTACTCCATAAACCATCTTTCTATCCTTTCTACCGAGCTTTTTCTCTATTATGGCGGAGTATCCCGCCTGAAGGGTAGGCTTAAAGACCATATACTCATCCGGGGTTATCATACCCTGAACCAAAAGCTCACCCAAACCGTAAGTTGCATTTATAACTATCACATCCTTAAAGCCCGATTCTGTGTCTAATGTAAACATTACCCCCGAAGCACCCAGATCGGACCTAACCATCTTTTGAACACCCATAGCTATGCCAACTTTAAAGTGGTCAAAGCCAAAGCTCTCCCTGTAAGAGATAGCCCTGTCGGTGAAGAGGGACGCAAAGCCGTTCTTTATAGCGGTTAGCACATTCTCCGCACCCACCACGTTTAGGTATGTATCCTGCTGTCCTGCAAAGGAAGCATGAGGCAAATCCTCCGCAGTGGCGGAAGACCTAACCGCCACATCCACCGCAAAGGAGTTATACCTCCGAGAGAGCTCAGAGTAATATTTTTTTACCAACTCCTCCAATTCTGGAGGAAATTCTCCACCTTTTATAAGTTCCCTGACCTCGTATGCCCTCTTTGCCAAGTCCTGCACATCGTTTGGGTTCAAACCCTCCAAAATCTTCCTTATCTTTTCTTCTAACTTGTTATACCTCAAAAACTCATAATAGGCGTTGGATGTTACCACAAAGCCGTAGGGTATGTTAATGCCAAGCTTTGAGAGGTTTCTGAGCATCTCCCCAAGGGATGCGTTCTTTCCGCCCACCAAGGGCACATCCTCTATGCCCACCTCATCCAACCAAACCAAAAATTTCTGCTCCATGCCTATACCTCCAAAACTATTTTTTCAAAATCTCCAAAGCGGTTAAAAAGTTTTTTTATTCTAAGCAGAAGGGCTAATCTATTTCTTCTAAGTTCTTGATCTTTGTCCATAACGAGAACCTTGTCAAAGAAGCGGTCTATGGGTTCTTTGAGGTCCCAAAGGTCCAAGGGTTCAAGCCTTTCACCCTCCAAGCCCTTTACCTTTTCCCAAAGTTCCCTCTCCTCTTTTTCTTTCATAAGGTCCTCCTCCACACGTTCATCTTCCCACCCCTTGGGAAGAATTTTAACGACCCTCCTGTAGGCTTCTACTACATCTTTAAATTTTTCCGTTTCTTTCAGATTGGCAAGCACTTGTGCAAGCCTTATTGCCTCTAAGGGTTTTAGTGGATCCTTCACCTCCAAAACCGCCCTTACAACATCGTAGCCGTAGGGCTCCAAGTAAGCCTCCAGCCTGTTTTTCATGAACTCCTCAAAACCCTGTGGGACAGAGCCCAGCACCTCCTTCAGGTTCAGGTTATAACCTCCGTTATCAAGAATTGCAAAAATGCCATAGGCACTGCGCCTTAGTCCGTATGGGTCCGAACTCCCGGAGGGTATCTCGCCTACGCTTAAAAGGGTTGCTATGTTATCCAACTTGTCCGCCAAGGAGAGGATTTGAGAAACCACTCCCTCGGGCAAGGGGTCTGTGGCACTTTTGGGGAGATAATGCTCGTAGAGTGCTTTAGCTACCTCCTCCTCTTCTCCAAAAGCCTTTGCATAAACCATACCCATGTAACCCTGAAGTTCATCCAGCTCCTTCACCATGTTGGTAAGCAGGTCCGCCTTTGAAAGGTATGCAGCCCTTTTTACTTTTTTTACAACCTCCTCTCCAAAGCCAAGGGCTCGTGCGATCCTCTCCGAGAGTTCCATAAGCCTTTGGGTCTTCTCCCACATACTGCCCGCCTTTGGATGAAAGATCACACCTTTTAGTCCATCCACCAGATTTTCCAAGGGGGTCTTTAGGTCCTCCCTGTAGAAGAAAAGGGCATCCTCAAGCCTTGCCCTTACAACCCTCTCATAGCCTGTCTTTATCAAATTGTTTGGAGTATTACCGCTAAAGGCTACAAAGTAAGGCACCAGCTTACCCTCTTGGTTGGCAAGGCAGAAAAACCTCTGATGGTGGGCAAGGACTGTAATCAAAACCTTCTCGGGTAGTTCTAAATACTTTTCCTCAAAGCTTCCTACCACAGAGAAGGGAAACTCAAGGAGGTTTGCCACCTCCTCCGGAAGACCCTCTGGATGCTTGGGCGTGCAACCCAAGGCGTAAGCTTCTTCCCTTAGCATTTCTAAGACCATGCCAAGCCTTTCTTTGAAGTCTGGGATCACGTAGGCACTTTTTAGACTTTCTTCATACTCCTCAGCATTTTTGAGAACTAAGGGACCACCATGCAAAAATCTGTGGCCGTATGTGATCCTGTCTGCTTTCACCTTACCAAATTGAAGTGGGACAACCTCCTCTCCGTAGAGGGCACACAACCACCTGATGGGTCTTGAAAAGGTTAAGCCCTCCGAATTCCAACGCATCCTTTTGGGAAAAGGAATGGATTGTAAGAGCCCTTCAAACTCCTCTTTTAATTTCTCCAAGGGTGTCTTTTCCCTTTGAACCCTACGAACCGCCACATACCTTCCTTCTCCCTTTTGAACTTCTATCACTTCCTCTTGAGTGGCAGAGACCTTTTGCAAAAATCCCAGAAGTGCCTTTGTGGGTTTCCCATCCTCGTAAGCTACGCTAACAGGAGGACCGACAATGATCTCCTCTTTCTCTGTGGGTGTGTTCTCAAAGTCTTCTGTTAGAATGGCTAAACGCCGGGGTGTGCCGTGGGTTTTTATAACCTTTACTCCTAAGAGTTTTTCAATGCCCTCCTTGAGGCTCTCTAGGGCTAGGTTTATAACCCCCGCGGGCAGTTCTTCTGTTCCTATTTCAATCAGGAGCTTCATAACTACATCTCCATTAAAAGGGCTTGGGCTAAGTTAGACCAATAAGTTCCCTTTGCCTCTTTGAGGACGGACTCTAAGACCTTCTTTGCCTCCTCTTTTCTGTTGCTGTCTAAGAGTATCTGTGCCTTAAGCAGTTGGGCAGAGTAATAGTTAAAGCTTTCTTTTCCTATAGAGTTAAGAACGCTGAGGGCTTTTTCTTTCTGTCCTTCCTTGTAGTATGCAAAGGCTAACCTCTCGGTGTATAAGGACTTTATTTGATCATCCTTCAGGGATGAGATTATCTCCAGAAGTTCTTTACTGTCCTCCTTTCCATCCAAGGTATAAGATAGAATGAGGGGCTTAAAGGCACCCCCTCTTTTCAGCCCTTCCTCTATTAGCTTTTTAGCCTTCTCCTCCTCCCCCGATTGCACCAACCTCCTTATTTCCCACTCAAGGTAAGATACCTCAAAGTTCCTCTTTTTTTCCCAATCTTTGTAAAGGATGAATAACCCCACCCCCAAAACCACAAGGGCAGGTGGGACCAGATACCTCCAAGGTAAAAACACCATTGATATAGATTTTAAACCATAACCTTCAAAAGCTCATCCACCACCTTTAAGTTCTTTAACACAGACTGCACAGACCTTTCCCACATCTGGCGTTCCTCTGGTAGCATGGGGATTTTGATGACCTCCTCCACTCCGCAGTTGCCAAGTTTAACTGGCACGCCCACGCAGGCACCCTTTACTCCATAATATTCTCCCACCTCTCCGTCAAGATAGACGGAGCAGGGCAGTATGCGTTTGTTGTTTGTTACTATGGCTTCCACCATTTCCACTATGGACGCAGCGGGGGCATGATAGGCGGAGGTGCCCATTAGGTCCACGATCTCACCACCACCGAACTGAGTTCTTTTTATAAGTTCCTGAAGCTTTTCTTTGGTTAGAAGGTCCTTTAGGGGTATGCCACCCACGTTGGATATGGAGATCAAGGGAACCATCTCATCACCGTGTCCTCCTATAACATAGGCGTGAATATCTTGGGGGGAAACGTCTATCTCCCTTGAGATGAAGGTTTTAAAGCGGGCTGAATCCAGAACGCCCGCCATCCCCATAACCCTCTTGGGTTCAAAGCCCAGCAGTTTATAAACTGCGTAGGTCATCAGGTCCACTGGGTTGGTTACCACTATCACTATGGCATCCTTAGCGTATTCCCTTATTTTGCTGGCTATAACCGACAGGATGGATATGTTCTTTTCCAAGAGGTCCTCCCTTGACATGCCCGGTCTTCTTGGAAAGCCTGCAGTTATAACCACTATGTCGGAGCCCTCTAAGGCTTGGTAGCCTTCTCCATCTGCGCTTACAGTGTATCCTTCCACTTTGCCGTCAATGTTTAGAGCGGAGAGCATCTGCTGAATGTCAAGGGCTTTTCCTTTGACGGGTTCTATTAGCCTGTCTCCGTCCTTTTTGGGCAAGTCAAACATGCGCACATCCACCAGCCCCCTTAGGGCAAGGAGGGCGGCGGTATGCTCCCCCACATTTCCCGCACCTACCACAGAAACCACCTTTCTTAGCTTCATACCTTTACCCCCTGTTTGCTTTTGATCCAGTTCAAAAGACCACCTTTGAGGAGCACAGAAATCTGCTTTGGAGTGAGGTTGTAGGTGCAAACTATCTCCTCTCCGGTGGTTTTGTTTATAACCACGATTTCTTTACCTTCCTGTAGCCTGCTTTCAAGCTCTGGGATCAAAATCTCATCGCCCAAGGAGAACTTGTTGTAGTCCTCTTTGTTTTTGAACTCCAGGGGCACTATGCCAAAATTGACCAGGTTGGCATGATGAATACGGGCAAAGGATTTTGCTATAACAGCCCTAACGCCCAGGAACCTTGGAGCCAACGCAGCATGCTCTCGGGAGGAGCCCTGTCCGTAGTTCTCTCCGCCCACTATTATGTTTGCCTTGCCCTTTTGGTCTCTGATTTCCTTTGCCCTCTTCACAAAGTCTGGGTCCACATAGTGATATACATACTCGCTTATGGCGTAGATGTTGGAACGCAGAGGTAGGATTTTGGCACCGGCGGGCATTATGTGGTCGGTGGTGATGTTGTCTCCCACTATGAGGGAAACCTCTCCTTCCAAGCTCTCTGGTAGTTCGTCAAACTCCGGCAGTGGTTTTATGTTGGGTCCTCTGTATATTTCTACCTTTTTGGCTTCTTCCTCCGGTAGTGGCTCTATAAAGGCTTCGTCGCCGTAGGGGAACTTTTCTGGCATTTCCACCTTCACCCATTGAACGCCCAACTTCCTTGGGTCTATGATCTGTCCTGCAATGGCGCAGGCTACGCAAACCTCGGGAGATGCAAGGTACACCTTTGCGTCGGGTGTGCCAGACCTGCCCTCAAAGTTCCTGTTAAAACTCCTTACGGAAACGCCACCGGAGGGAGGTGCAAAACCCATGCCTATACAGGGACCGCAGGCACTTTCCAATATCCTTGCACCAGCCTTTAGAAAGGTCAAAAGGGTGCCATTTTGGGTGATCAGCTCAAGGGCTTGCTTGGAACCGGGGGCTACCGCAAAGACCACATCAGGATGAACCTTTCTACCTTCCAAAAGCTTGGCAGCACGCGTTAGGTCCACAAAGGAGGAGTTGGTGCAAGAGCCTATGACCACCTGATCTACCTTTATCCCTTCCACCTCCCTGACGGGCACCACATTGTCCGGAGAGTGGGGGCAAGCAATCAGTGGCTCAAGTTGAGATAGGTCTATCTCTATAATTTCGTCGTACTCTGCATCTGGGTCCGGAAGGATTTCTACCCAATCCTCCTCCCTTCCCTGGGCTCTCAGGTATGCCCTTGTGATCTCGTCGGAGGGAAAGATCGAGGTGGTGGCACCAAGTTCCGCACCCATATTGGTGATGGTAGCCCTCTCCGGAACGGAGAGTTCCTTTATACCCTCTCCAAAGTATTCAAAGATTTTGCCCACACCACCCTTTACCGTAAGCCTACGCAAGAGCTCAAGGATAATGTCCTTGGCGGTTACCCAATCGGGTAGTTTGCCCTTCAGATGGACGCCTACGATCTTGGGCATCTTCAGATAAAAGGGTTCGCCCGCCATTGCACTTGCCACGTCAAGACCACCGGCACCGATGGCGATCATGCCCATGCCACCGGAGGTGGGAGTGTGGGAATCAGAGCCAAGCAGTGTCTTCCCGGGCTTGGCAAACCTTTCCAAATGCACCTGATGGCATATACCGTTGCCGGGCTTAGATAGCCAAATGCCGTATCTTTTTGCCACACTCATAAGGTATTTATGGTCATCGGGGTTCTTATAGTCGGTCTGTAGCATGTTGTGGTCTATGTAGCTAACGGATAATTCTGTCTTTACCCTATCCACACCCATCGCCTCAAACTGCAGGTATGCCATAGTTCCAGTGGCATCCTGGGTTAGGGTCTGGTCTATCTTGATGGCGATCTCCTCGCCAGGGATGAGCTTACCGCTCACCAAATGGCTTTCAAGAATTTTGTAGGCTACCGTTCCCTTTGCCATGTGGTCCTCCTTTCAAAAAGGGATGATTTATATTATAGACTTTTTACTCCATAAATTCTACCACGGAGTTCAGCTTATGTTCTATAGGAGATAATGCTCCAATTCTTTCCTTATCCTTTCTAACTCTCCCTTCACCGTGGGATGGTCTTGGTCCAACCAGCCCTCCAGATACCACTTATAATAGGGCGTGTTTATTATGTTCCAGCCAGCCCGCTTTAGTTTTTCTATCCTTTCCACGTGCCAGTCTGCATAGCTATACAACCCATCCCCCTCAAAGTGATGGGGACCATCAACTTCCAAAGCAACGAATTTTTTATTGTTTTTATTGTAAAGAACAAAGTCCAACCTATAACCACAGGTTTTATATTGATTGTATATTTCAATGTCTACTCCATATTCTTGCTTGAAGTATTCTTTCAATGGCAGTAAACACTTTTCATAGACAAACTCTTCAAGCTCCGATTCAAATTTAAACCGACTAAAGTGGAGATTATCCTCATCCAAGGTAATATTCGGCTTTTCTTCACTAAAGTGGGCTATGTATCTTTTAGTTAAATCAAAGTTTTCTGGCAAACCTCCATAGACTAAAAAGGTGAAATACTTAGCCCTACTGGTTGCTACGTTAAACCTGTTTTTGTTCTCGTAGTGGTTTTTACTCCTGTTGCTTGCCTTATCCAGTGCCATTGAAATTATTACCACATCAAACTCATGACCCTGAAGTTCCTCTGGAGTGCCTGCATAAACTCTTTCTCCAAATCCTTCTTCAAAAAGTCTTATTCTTATGTGTTCCGATTGTTCCCTTGTAAAGCAAACAACCCCTATGG
>Ga0079992_153423_pt1 | contig 10958 bp, 9 predicted proteins | sample FaiFalFF_MnMetaG_3_FD_69197 | JGI IMG/M metagenome (GOLD analysis project Ga0079992, IMG submission 69197) | Freshwater microbial communities from Yellowstone National Park, Wyoming, USA - Fairy Falls B (FF_Mn_B) MetaG (SPADES assembly) (version 2) | ecosystem: Environmental > Aquatic > Freshwater... | reverse complement strand
GGAATTTATTGAGGGGAAGAACTTGCTGGATTTGTTGATTGAGAGGGGAGGGGTGATGGATGAAAAGGAAGCCATTGGCTACATCACTCAGGTTGCGGGGGCATTAGAGGCAGTGCATCAGACAGGCTATTTGCATCGTGATATAAAACCTGAAAACATCATAGTTACAAGGGATGGGAGGGCAGTGCTGGTGGACTTTGGTGCAGCAAGACAGTTTATCGCCCAGAGGACAAAAACAATGGACGCTGTTTTGACACCAGGTTATGCGCCTTTGGAGCAATATTCCCCAAGGGCTCGCTTTGGACCTCCTTTGGACATATACGCCTTAGGGGCGACATTGTATCACTTGTTGACGGGGCAAGTTCCTCCCTCCGCACCTGATCGGGCGCAAGGGGTGAATTTAGTGCCGCCGCATCAATTGAACCCGAAGGTGAGTCGGCAAGTAAGTGAGGCAATTATGAAGGCAATGGAGATGAATGTGAATCAGAGACCGCAGAGTGTGAGAGAGTTTATCAATTTGCTGACTGGAACTTCTGTGGGTGCCCCTGCAGTGCCGAAAGCCCAGACCCCTGTAGCGCCGCAAGCCCCAACTTCTCCGACTCAAAAGGTGACATGGCAGGAAATTGGCACTTTTGGATGGCATGGGGGCAGTGTGAGGTCTATCACATTTAGTCCTGACGGAAGGTTTCTTGCTTCTGGGGGCGAGGACAATAAGGTTAGTGTTCGGGAAACTGGAAATTGGCGTGAACAAGCCATCTTAGAGCATGGGGGGCATGTGCTTTCGGTCGCTTTTAGTCCTGACGGCAGGTTCTTGGCTTCAGGGTGTAGAGATGGGAAAGTGACGGTATGGTTAGTTGGGAATTGGTTTAATTTCGTTACTTTTTCAAATGGGCGGGGTGTTTGGTCAGTTTCCTTTAGCCCAAATGGCGGTCTCTTGGCTTCAGGGTGTGAGGATGGCACAGTGAATATATGGGAATTGGGAAGTCGTAAGAAAATTGCCTATTTGAGACATGATATTTGGGTCAGTTCGCTCGCTTTTAGTCCAGATGGGATGTTTTTTGCTTCAGGAGGCTATGATGGTCAAAATAGCACAATAAAGATATGGGATTTAGGAAGTTTGACTGACAGAGTCACTTTACCGTATTGGGGGCAGGTAGTGTTGTCAATTGCTTTTAGCCCTGACGGCAAGTTCTTGGCTTCTGGGAGTGGGGTTATCCATACAACGATGTGGGGACAACAGGAATGGAAAGATGGCGAAGTTAAGGTATGGGAAGTTGGAAGTTGGCGGGAAGTTGTTACCTTGAGAAGGAGCAAAAGCGGAGTGTCTGTTGCTTTTAGCCCAGATGGCAGACTTCTGGCTGCGGGAGGTGTTGATGGCACAGTCAGAGTTTGGGAGGTGGGAAGTTGGCGGGAAGTGGCTACTTTCAGTGGGCGAGGTTGTGTGTCTTTGGTTTCCTTCAGTCCCGACGGTAAATTTCTGGCATCAGGAAATGCTGATGGCACAATCAAGTTGTGGGAAATAGTAGGGGCATTACAGGTGCCTGTAAAGAAACCTACACCGAGGCAACCGCAAGCTATTCTCCAACCGACGCCAAAGCCTGTATATAGAGGATCCAAGGGGCAGGGTCAAGGGACAATTGTAGGTGCGAAAAATCCCACAGTAGCAGGTTTGCTTTCTTTCTTCATTCCTGGGGCTGGGCAAATTTACAATGGTCAGATTGCTAAAGGGCTTTTAATCCTTTTAGTATAATAATTTGGATTATAGGTATCATAGATGCAGTTATGATCGCACAGAAGTTACAACGAGGTCAATCGGTTGATAAGTGGGAATGGTTCTAAGTTTGGTATGAGCCTGTAGCCGATAATGAAATATAGGAGGTGAAGCGCAATGCGATGTCCAGTTTGTGGTGTTGATGTTCCAGAGGGAGAGAAGTTCTGCCCAGGGTGCGGGGTGGATATCACGAGTATGCAGCCTGCGGAGGTCGCTCAAGCACCTCAAGAGGTTGCACAACAACCAGCCCAGCAACCTGCACCTGTAGGGGTTGCACCACCTCCCCCTCCCGCTGCACCCTCAGTAGCAGGATTAGCCCGTTTGCTGTTGAAGCGTGGCGGGGTTTTGACGGGTGAAGAGTTCCCTATTGGGGAGAAAGTCGTAATCGGGCGCTTCCATGAGGAGACAGGTCCTGTAGATGTAGACCTTTCTCATCTCCCTGAAGGTGGTTATGTTTCCCGTCACCATGCGGAAATTTACCAAGACGCTTCAGGTCAGTGGTTCGTAAAGGACTTGGGTTCCACCAATGGGACTTACCTTCGTTCATCGGAGACGGGGCAATTTCAAAGACTTCCCGCTAACCAACCGATCCCTGTCAAGGATGGGGATGAGGTTGTGTTCGGGAATGTTCATTTTATCTTCCGCACGCAAGGATGAAAAGGAGGGGGAAGCGATGGTGGAGAAGGGTGAGGACTTCCTTGAGGAGTATAGTGAGCCCATACAAGAGGCTGCCACACCTCTGCTGTCGGTTGGGGAGTTTGTTCAGCATCCAGAGGGAAACACGCAGTATCAAATCCAAAGGGTTGTGACGGTTCAAGGGTGGTTGTGCCCTTATGCCCTCTATGAAGTGAGGGAAATTCCCGCTTCACCCCCTAAAGCACCTGAGCCATCTTCTGAGGAGGTTGCAGAAACTGAACAGTTAACCCCTACTTCTGAAGAACCTGAGGCAACCGAACCAAAAAGGGATGTGGAGACACCGACTGAGGAATTTACTGTCTTTTGGCTATGGGAGGCGGGTGATCCTGAGAGGGTCGCATGGTTGCGGAAAGAGGCAGACATCTTCAGCAACTTGAACTCCCCTTTGTTTCCCAAAGTGAGGGCTCAGTTCGCACAGGGTGAAAGGTTTTATCTTGTGACAGAACCCTTGCCAGAGAAGAGCCTGGAAGCGTCCTTACAGCAGAAGGAACTCACTTTCCCTGATTTCCTTTTAATCCTGACCCAAGTGGCGCAAGGGTTAGTTCATCTCCATCAGGCTGGTTGGGTGCATTCGGGCTTACAACCCTCCTGTGTCCTTCCTGGCAAACCAGTCAAGTTGGTAGACCTAAGGCAGGCTCGGCGTAGAGATGAGACTGAATTGGATGCACACGGTGATGTTGGAGTGGATGTTTTTTCCGTTGGAGCCATCCTCTACCACTTTATTCGTGGGGAACCTCTCTCGGAGGCAGAGATTTCATTAACAGAGTTGCAATGTCGCTACGCTGGTGTCCCACAAATCCTCTCCCGGTGCATAGGACCAAAAGAAGATCGCTATCCAAACCTTCAATTGCTTCACGAAGAACTCAAGAGGCTTCGGCGTCGGTATATGCCTGACATCACTTATGACCTTTTTGGTGCAACAACCATTGGTTTGGAACCTTCCAGGACGACCAATGAAGATGCCTACGGATATTTAGAGGGGGTCATCCAAACGGAGGCGGAAAGTTTGCGTTGGCTCATTGCCTGTGTGGCGGATGGGATGGGTGGAATGGAAGCAGGGGAAGTCGCCAGTGAGGCAGCAGTAAAGACAGTCTTGAAAGAAGCCACCAAGACTATTCAAGCCATCCGTTCCCTCCCCTCCTCTGAGGAGCAAGCCCGATGGGTAAAGGACTGGGTTCACAAAGCCAACGAAAGTGTCTGTGAAGCCATGAAAAACAGAAGGGCAAGAGGAGGAACAACCCTCTCATGTGCTTTCCTTCTGGGAAAAAGGTTAGCGGTTGCCCATGTGGGAGATTCACGCATCTACCTTTTCCGAGAAGGGAACATTAGTTTGCTTACCCGTGATCACTCCTTAGCGGCTGTCTTAGCCTTGCAAGAGGGGAAAGCAGGTGACCTGCAGTATATCCGCTCCCATCCCGACCGAAATCGGTTGACTCGTTCCTTAGGAGAGCGAACCCCCCTACCAGATTATTTCGTTGAGGGTTTCTCGCCTGAATTGACTCAAAAGGCAACTTGGGAGTTGCAAGATGGTGACATCCTTCTCCTCTGTTCTGATGGAGTTTGGGAACCAGTTACCGAGGAGGATATGGTGAGAGTCCTGCAAGAGCATGGTGATGACTTGTCTCAAGCTGCTTACGAAATCCTTGATTTAGTTTTGCAGCGTGGTGCTCATGACAACGCCACAGTTTTGCTTGTTCGCCTTAAGGAGAGGCAACCTGTTGAGGTCGTAATTCAAGCGGGAGGTGAGAAAGATGCTGAATTTCGTCCTCAAACCTCACCGGACGCACCTGAAGGCTCAGATGGCTGAGCCACAGAAACTTTTCGTGATGCTTCGGTGCATCCCTGAAAGGAGGGTCGCCCAAACTCGTCCGCCGTTGGCACTGGCATTAGTAATTGACACCAGTGGTTCTATGAGGGAAGAAGTGGATAACACTATCAAATTGGAGCGCGCTATTCAGGCTGCACACAGAGTAGTAGATGATCCTGCCCTTAGCCCTGAGGACAAAATCACTATCATTAATTTTGACAACGAATCCTATGTTCTCTTGCCCCTTTCTCCCCTTTCACATCGTGCTCAAGCCCATCAAGTCATAGAGACTTTGTGGCAGTATAGTGGCGGGACTTATATGGGCAAAGGACTAAGGAACGCTCTTAACCAACTTGGCAAGGAGCCTCCAGATGTCACCAAGAGGCTAATTCTTCTAACTGATGGACTGACTTTTGACGAGGAAGATTGCCGAGACTTAGCCATTCAATTGGCTGAGGCAAATACTCCGATCATTGCTATTGGCATTGGTGAAGAATACAACCAAGATTTGTTGATTGAGTTGTCTGACACTACTAAGGGGCGTCACTTTCACCTTCAGGACATACAGCAACTGGAGAACCTTTTTAGCCAAGAAGTCCAGCAAGCCGTGCGAGAAGTTGTAACAGACTTGAGGCTAAAGGTTCAAACTGTTCGGGGGGTAAATTTGGATGCTATTTCCCGTGTACGTCCAAGCATAGTGGAAGTTCCTTTGGGGGAGCAACCTTACCGCTTAGGCAATATCCCTGCAGGTGATTACACTGTGTTCATTTTAGAATTTACCATTTCAGGTATCCCTCGTCCTCCTAGTCGTGCACGATTAGCCCAGTTTATCTTGTGGGCGAGTGTTCCTGGATTGAAGCAGCGACAGATAGAGTTTCCCCCAAAAGAGTTATTTGTGACCTTCACCGATGATGAAACCGCCATCGCTCAAGTAGACCCTGAGGTATTAGATTATGTTCAGCAAAAGAATACGGGCAACCTGTTAGATCAAGCCACACGATTGGCGGCACAAGGGAGAACTCAAGAGGCTCGCCGAACCCTTCAATTAGCCCTACAAACGACCCAGCGCTTGAACAACACGGCAGCAACTCGGCTGATACAGAACGCTCTTGAAGAATTGAACAGGACAGGCACCCTTTCTGAAAACACACGCAGAACCTTAAGGGCTGGCGGGCGAACTATGACAGTCAAGTCAAGAAGGACGGAACCTATAGAGGGGTTATCTGAAGAAGAAATTCGCAAAATCACTGGTGCATGAAGATTACAAAAGGAGGGTGAAGGAAGATGGCAAGGTGCATTTTATGCGGATCTCATTTTGCGGATCGGGTCGCTCGTGTATGCCGTTCCTGTGATGACGGGAGATGCTTCAATTGCGGAAGTCTCTTTCCAGAGGTAATAGCGCGTATTTGCTCATCATGTGACAGGGGTCAATGTATAAAGTGTGGCGGCCATTTTCCTGAGGTAGTCGTCCGCTTATGTAGAACTTGCGCATCCCGCTTTTCATAGGGGCATCTGATAAACCCAACATTAGCCTTATCCCCTATGGCAGGCAGGGAGAAGAGGCTACTCTGCCCCCTAACCTGCTTTAGTCGCAGGTTTATTTATTTAGGTTGCGTGACTCAAATAGTTTGTTCCTAATTTCAAGGCAGGAGAGAGGTAAGGATGGGAGTTCCGACCCAACTTAGAGGGAATGGAAAGGGCAGATCGCCGCGTGAATTAATGAAGTAAAAGAGTCAAGGGGGGAGAAAGGAGACGAAAGAACCCCTTTCGTCTCACTTTAGCGCCCCCAACAACCCCAAAAGCCCAAGATCTCCCCGAATTAAAACCCCCAAAATGAGACAAAAGTTTGAGTTTCAGGCTAAATGTCTTCCCGCTAAGATCTTCCCTTGGGCGCCTCTTTTCCCTTTGGCGGACAAAGCAGTGGCGATAAAGGGACTGAGGGCTATTGAAGGACGACGGAAGGCGAGCACGGGCAGAGGGACTCAAAAGGCGAACGCCCTTAGTGACGCGAGAACAACTTTTCATCTCGTTACTTCAGTGCCATCAGGCATCTCAACAGCCGCTCAACATAGTCAGGGTCTTCCTGAAAGAGCACATGGTGCTCGTAGAACTCCTCCTTTGGGTGATCTCCCGTCCCGAAAGCCTTCTTGACCTCCTCGTAGCGGCTGGTGGAAAGGATGAAGGAGGTCAAGCGCACTGGACGCTGATGGCGTTGGGAGAGTTCCTGACTCAGCGCTTCAAGGTCCTTGTGCAGGCGGATTTTGGGGTTATTGAAACCGCCCCCCACCATCCGCAACCCATGCGGGTCTATGAAAGCGATCCGCTGTTCAATAGGTTGGAAAGAAGAGATGGACAGTGCTGGAGCGGAGTTCTCCTATTCCCTATGGTGGAGTGGCAAGTGGAGAGTTATTTTCGGCGCCGAAAATAACTTTAGGCAAGTTGGCAGAGCCCGTCCTGCCCACCAAAGCAAGACCAACAAGATATGACCCCTGCCGAATATTTCTCCCCCAGACAACCACCCTTCTCTTTCGTTGGGAGCGAAATAGTCGTTGTTTGCCAATAGTATAGCGCCGAATAATTAGGTTTGGGACTTAACGGAGGTGGTGAAATTGACCGTTCAGGAAATCAAGGATGCGATAAAGCAAGCGTTAATGACCGAACCTTCCCCAAGCCGTTATCGCTTGTCGCAGTTAAAGGAGTGCTTGCGCCGACAATGGTTTGAAGTCAACGAGCCCGAACCCGACACCGACGCTGAGCCATCCTTAATCACCTTAGGGCACTACCTTAAGGGGCGCATCTTTGAAGATTGGCTGGCATCCCTATTTCCCCAAGCCGTCCGACAGTATGAAGTGGAACTTTATGGCATTAAGGGGCATATTGACCTCTTTCTCCCGACAGACACGGTTTTGGAAGCCAAAACGACGACAACGCAATCCCTTGCCTTCGTCCCGTCCTATGACCATATCGCCCAGACAAAAGCCTATTTGGCAGCATTAAGGTTTATGGGCGTCCCAGACCCGAAAGGTTTCCTTATCTACATCCCCGCCGACAGTCCTGCCCAAGCCCTTGACCACATCTACCCCATCACCCTAAGCGATGATGAGTATGAGACCCTTTGCCAGAGAGCCAAAACTTTAGTAGAAGCCGAGACCGAACCTCCCCCTATTCCCGCCCATTACAGCCCAAGCAAACTTCCCTGTAGCGGCATCGTCTTCAACGCCCCTTATCGGTGTCCATACCTTGAACGGTGCTGGTTTGAACGGTGCTGGGGCGAAACGGGGGCGATTGTGCCGAGGTCGTGGGTGGACGAACTGGGGGCACAGTTGGCAGCGATGGACGAGGAAATGGCACGGTTTGAGAAGATCATGCAGGCAAGGGAGGAGGTGGAGAAGAAAATTAAGGAAGGGATGCGGGAAAAGGGGTTACGGGAGTTGGTCATCAGGGGGGATCAGTTTGAGATCGTGGCGCAAATGGCAGACAAGCCCCGTGAGTATCTGGACATAAAGGCACTCAAGGAAGACTTCGGCGATGCCATAAGGCGCTATCTCAAAGAGACTTATCCGATTTTTGTTCGGTGGCGGAAGCGAACGGGATAGAGGGGTAGGGGGCGCAAAGATTGGCGTCAGCGTTCCCGAACCGACCGTCTACCCGCCCCCCGCTTCGCTTTGGCGGGTCTTTAGGTTACATTCATCGCCGCTTCAAATATTCTCGCATCGCCTCGGCGACGAGTTCCTGAAATGTTCGCCCCTCATCGATGGCTTTGTGCTTAAAGGTCTTAACCAAATCAACAGGTAGCCGAATTGTCACCTTTGTCATCCGCTCAAGACCCTCTGATGCCTCAGCCTCGGCTCTCGTTCCTCTCGGCTCTAATTGCTCCATGACCTTTATCCCTTTCCTTCCAAGTTCCGCTAAGGTATCCTCTTTTCTCTTTCTCACTTCTTCTTCACCCTCCTTTCGATGGCTTCAGCGATTTGCTCAATTTGCTGTGCCCACTTGCTTTCAGGGGCGAGAATGTGCAGCGGTTTCCTTTCCAGTGCGGTCTCTTTGACCCTAACGGACTTGGAAAGCGCACCTAAAAATTTCCCCTCTCCCATGAGTTGCTTAACTGACTCGATAACCCTTTGAGTTATCCTCGTGTGTTCCTCGGCTAAGTTCACAACGACGCCCAAAACTTCCACCGTCCTTTTCTGTTTGCTCGAAAACTCAACCAAATTATCGACTAACTGAACAACCCCTGCAACTGCAAAGGGAGATGGGTCGACGGGAACGACTATGTAGTCGCAAGAGAGAATGGCTGCCCTTGTCAAAGGTCTCCAACCTGTAGGGGTGTCCAAAAGGATGAAGTCAAAAGGGAGGGAACGAAGGAGTTGGGACGGCAAAAGAAGGTCGGGGTTCGTCCCCCGCATGTCCCAACTGGAGAGTTTGCTGTCAGCACCTAAGAGACAAAGGTTCTCTGAGACAGGATAGGGTTGAGGTGACTTTCGGGAAAATAGGCAGCGGGTTTGTGCGTCCTCAGGGAGACTTTCGGGAGGCAGAAAAGCGAAAGTTAGGTTGCCCTGAGGGTCAAAATCGACTGCTAAAACCTTCTCACCCCTATCAGCCCAAAGAGAAGCCAAGTTGTAAGTTAAAGTCGTTTTCCCGACCCCGCCCTTTAAACTGGTAAAAGCGATGACGACCATTCCAAATCACTTCCACTTTCCGAGTTTCCTGTTGCCTTACGAATGGATTGTCATTCGTAAGACTTGCCTTACGAAAGAATTGATGGCTCACATCTATTTAGACATCGTTTTCCTTCCCTTCGTTTCCTCTGGAGAGATCGGCTCAATCTCAATGTTCGTTTTAGCCCTAACCCTGACCCGAAAGATGGTTCTACAATGGGGACAACGGATAGCGGTGATGCCTTCCTTAGTCATTTGAAGCGCTAAGGGTTTCAGCCTCCATCTTACCGCTGCACCAATTTTTCCCCAGAACTTCCTCGATAGCCGCTTGCGATACTTCCCATCGTTGATGGCGTGACAGAGGGTTGTTTTGTCGTAGCCCGTCATTTCCGCCATTATCTTCAAAGGGATGCCAGCCCTTTCCATCCAATCGCTCCAACTCACGCCCTTAACCCCCTTTCCCGCGGACGGCGTGGGCTCAAAAATGGGTGGCGCAATTTCATTGCACTCGCCCTCAGAGCCACTCCTTTAGACAAACCCCATAAAAGCCTCGCCCCCATACAAACAAACCGCTCCTAAAGCCTTCTGGCGGGAGGCAACCCGCCTGTGTGCTCATTTGGTCGGGCGACAGCACGGGTCGGTCTGGCAGATTGAGATTGAAGTAGGCTGTGACGGATTTCAAGTCATAGTTTCGCAGAGCTTTCGGTTGTCGACCCTATTTTATTCAAATAAAATCGGGTCGCAAGCGGAGTAGCGGGCGTTTCATTTAACCCGCCAATCCCGCCCTATTATCGTCATGCCCGCAGGGGCGTGGGTCGTCAAGCGTTTCGGGCGGGCTACCTTGCCAGTCGTCAGCGAAAATCTTTGGCGGGATTACAATCAGGTTGGGCAAACAGGTCGCAACTCAAAACTTCAGCGGGTTTCAGGTCTGCGGTGATTTCGGGTGGGCTAATCTCAGTAGGGCTCTCGGGCTCGTTAAGCCAGCGGGCGGGCGGGGTAACGGTCGGTTGCAGTCGGGCGCAATATAGTAATCGCAACGGTTATTTTGGCTAAAAAATTGACGGGCGGGCTTCCAAGCCAACCATTTCCCGCCACGCCAACTTAATGCTTCCGTCTTCCAGCCTGCGGGTCATGCGGTCTGCAGGGCTTTTGTGCGTTTTGAATTTATTCGGATAAATTCGCAGCGGTATAGCGGGGCTTTCGGGCGGGTTATCGTCGCCGTCGTCAGGGCTTTCGGTCGGTTCGAATTTATTCGTATAAATTCGAAATTCGCGCTCGTTGCACGAAGGGGTGACGGTCGGGAAATCGTCGTCAGGGTTTTCGGGTGGGCTGGCGGGCTGGCTCACGGTCGGTCGCTGGCTGGCGCAATACTTTAGCGCAAGTCGGTTATTTTGCGGAAAAAATTGGCGGGCGGGCATTCCCGCAGACCATGTCGTCGAGTTCTGGCTCGAGGGGTTGCCAACCGTAATGTTCTTCACCGAGGCTCAAAACGGAAAAGCATACTCCTTTGGGTCAAATTCCCATGGGTCGACAGGATGCCACGAAGTCCCTACCCATTGCCACCTTCGCCCGCACCCAACACACACTCCGACGCCCCCCTCGTCAGGCTCTATAGGCTCGCCGCAGCACGGGCTTGGCGGATAAGGTTTGGTGGCACTTGTGACAGATGACAGATTGTGACGCGTTTTTTCAAAACTTTGGTCAGCGTCGCTATTTATAGGGCAACTTTCGGAAAAACGCGTCACATCTGTCACATCTGTCATGTTGGATTGGTCGGGGCTATCGGATTGGTCAGGCGGAAGCAAGTCTGGCTGAGGGTCGGTATCGGAGCGTAGGCGGATGCCGAACCAGCAGCGGCGCAACCGACCTTCAATGTAGGCACGACCATGCGCAAAGCCTTTTGTTGCCAGTCGGCGTCCAAAGGCAGTTTGACCGAAAGGTTCATAACCGTTCTCGGCGCACCACTCTCGGAAGGCTTCATAGAGAGTCTTTGAGGGGGTGACCGCTTTGGGGTCGGTGACACAAG
>Ga0079992_148661_pt1 | contig 10966 bp, 6 predicted proteins | sample FaiFalFF_MnMetaG_3_FD_69197 | JGI IMG/M metagenome (GOLD analysis project Ga0079992, IMG submission 69197) | Freshwater microbial communities from Yellowstone National Park, Wyoming, USA - Fairy Falls B (FF_Mn_B) MetaG (SPADES assembly) (version 2) | ecosystem: Environmental > Aquatic > Freshwater... | reverse complement strand
GAGGTTCCGAGGGAGGGGCCGGTTAGCGGAAGGGGTTCCGGGAGGCCGGATTCTATGAGGCTTTGGGGAGGGCAGGGGTTGTCATCGGTGAAGGCTGCTGGGCGGCATGGAAACCTGATCCCGCTGAGCGCTTCTCAAGATGACCGAAACGGGTTGTCATCGGTGAAGGCTACTGGGCGGCATGGAAACGTTGGCAGAGGACGAAATAGGCTTACGCGTGTCGCCTTGGTTGTCATCGGTGAAGGCTGCTGAGCGGCATGGAGGTGAGGGGGGCAGGTCGGCGGGCCCTTTGGGGAGGCCGTGCCGCCCCGACATGGCGGGGGACCTAAAGGGGTGGGTGGGGGTCAGTTCGGCTTGAAGCTTGTCAAGGGGGGCCTCGGCCTGACCGCTTATCGCCTCATGGGGTGGCCCCGGCGGACGGTCGGCTTGCCAGGACCCGAAAGGCCACCGGTACCCGGCGAATCGGGTCTTCCCCTGAAGGGGCCATGCGACCTAAGCGGTTGCATAGCATGGCAATGCTATGCATAGCCATGCATGGCATGACTATGCCAGTAGGAGGCGTCCCCTGCGAGTCCCGGTCGCGGCCGGCTCTGGAGCCTACCGGAGACGATAGAGCGGGCGGACCCGACATCCGCCTCCCGTCGGCCGGGCCCATCTTGGCTGTCCTGACGACCTCGAAGCCGTGCGTCTCTTTCTCCTCCATCGGACCGGCCTCCCGCTCAGCTACATCCCGGCCACGTCCCAGGCCACATACCGGCTTCGATCCCGGCTCCGATCCAGTCGTGTGGGAATGTTACGGGGGTTCGATGGGGGATTCGGCGGTCCAGGCTTCGGAGCCGGGAATCCCGCTGTGGCGAAGGGGTATGGGCAATCCCCCCCTCTTTTACCATTACCATAGCCATGCTAACCCGATGTGCGCATTTTCCAGGGGCCGGGCTCGGTCTTCGGTGCTCGGTATCCGGCCCTCGGTATCAGGTCCCAGGTGCCGGGTACCCGGGACGGAGCAGGGGAATCGGGCAATAAAGCGGAATGCCCGTCTCATGCTTCGGAAACGCGCACATGGGGTATGCTATGCCAAGCATGGCATGGCTCTGCAATGCCATCGGCTGTCTCTCAAGTCGCTGGGCCGCCGGGGGAGGTCCCGGGGTCCTGGCCGAACCGGAGCCGTCCCGGTCGATACCCCCGCGGTGGGAAGGGGCCGTCCGGATGGTCGAGACCACATTCAGTCACATTCAGTCCACATTCAGTCCACGTACGTGGCCACGTACAGTCCACGTATGTGGCCACGTGCAGTCCACGTACGTGGATCCACGTGGACCCCGTGGCGTTCAACGTCGAAGGGGGTAACTAAGGGCATGGTGGAAGGAGCTGGGTCGGGCATGGCCGGGGTTCGGGACGACCTTCAGCAACGGGTTGAACGACGTACCCCTCCGTCGTTGTCTGCATGAGGTTCCCCGGGGCCGACCCCGGGGGAGGGAGGGGGTGGGGTCCGGGGAGCCGAGTCGGTGAAGGCTGCTTGGTTGACGCCTCCTCCAAGCGGGGGCCGACTCCCGGGTCCGCCCCCGGCTCCTTTCCGGGTATCGTCGATCTCCCACGAAAACCCTTTATAATGGGTGTAGCACGGCCATTGCCGGCCCCGGATGGCTTTCTACCCCTGAAACCACGCGCCCACGGGGTTAGGTACTTGGAAAGGGGCGCCATGAGGGTCCTTAGGGCCGAGGCGCTGAAGCATCGGCACGTGGCCCATAGAGGCAAGCCCCGGGCCGTAGGAAAGGCGGTGGCCTGGGGCCTGTTGCTGGCTGCCGTCCCGGCCTTCGCCGCACCGGGCCTGGAGGAGAAATTCCGGATCGGGAGGCCTCAGTTCCACTACCTCGTCCTGCTGGACACGTCCGGCTCTATGGCACCCTTCTTTGACCAAGTGCTCCAGGGCGTTCGGGCGCTTCTTCAGGTCCTGCCCCCGGACGACTTCCTCACGGTATACCGCTTCGACGATTATCCTGTTCGGCTCTGCCACAATCATGTGAAGGACTTGGTGCTTCCCGAGGGGTGCCTTCCCCGGGGGGTCAATCGGGATCCCCGATCCCGGACGGAGATGGGCGAGACCCTGGAGAAGGCCTTAGACGACATCGAGGCCTCTCGGGCGTCGGTGTTCATCGTTTTCTTCCTTACGGACGGCAAGGAGGAACCCCGCCGGGGTAGCAAGTTTGACAGAAGCCATGAGGAGAGCTGGGCGGCTCTGGCCGAACGGGGCCGGAGGCTCAGTCGGCAGAAGGAGATGTGGGGGTACGGCCTCGGTCTCCGGCGGTACACGGACGTCCACCTTCTTGCTCGGGTCATCCCTCCGGAGAGGGTGGAAGTCATCACGATGGACAACCCCTCGGAGCTGCGGGGCCGGGTCGAGGACCTGAGGGAGAGGGTGAGGCGGAACTGGCTCCGGTCGGCCGTGAGGAAGGAGTTGGAAGGGGGCTTCCTCGAACTCGTGCAAGTCCAGGCGCCCACCGTACGACAGGGGAGGGTCTATGCGACTTACGCCATCCGGTCGGCGTATCCGCATCTGGCCGTCCGGCCCGTTTCCCTGGCCGTCGGCCCCTCGATGCCCGACTTGAAGCTGGCCTTAGAGGCTCCCGTATCCGTCCCGACGGGGGGCCGGTCCCAACCCTTTACGGTCTCGTTTAGGCTCCCCTCCCATTCCCCCTGGCGGTTGGGGAGGAAGACGATTACCCGTGAGGATAGGTTAATCTTTCAAGCCACGCCGGTATTGGCCGATGAGGAGGAGATCCGGGGCCTGGGCCTTGAGCCTCGAGTCCGGCTGAGGGGTTTCGAGACGGTCGTTTCCTATTCCTATCCGGCGGGCATCCCGTTCAGCTTCCTGGCCCTCCTTCCCTTCTCCCTCTTGACTTTTGTCCTCCTGGCGGCGAGGTGGGGCCGGGTGCCGCCCCCGGAGGTCTTTGGGACCTTGAGCGACGGGGGGATCCCGCCGGTGGATTTGGGCCGGGGGCATAAGAGGCGGGTCCGTATAGGCGGAGCCGGCCAGGATGTGGATATCGAACTGCCCGGTGTAGTGGGAGCCTTCGAGATCGAGGTCCGTCGGCAGGGCTCGTATGATATCCTCTTCCTTCGGCCCCTTGCAGGGCAGATCCGACTGGAAGGAAGAACCCTCTCCTCCTTCGCCGAGGAGGAGCTTCAGCGGGATGGGGTGAGGGTAGCCATTGAAGGCAAGGAGGTGATTCTAACGGGGGTTTCCCCCCGGAGGGTTCGCCGGAGGGCGTGGGGGAAGATCCTACTCCTTTTGGCCTTCTTGATGGTCTTAAATATTCTGGCGTGGAAGGCAGGTCCTTAAAGGAGGGGGACGATGGAGGCGCACGTTCTGAAGGAGTTCATCGGTGAGCGGTTTGCGGAGGTCTTTGAGGGGGTCGTGGAGCCCTATCTCCCCCGGTCCCAGTTTCGAGACGAGGAGGGGGTGGTGACCACGGTCAAGCCGACCGTCATCATCGGGTTGGGGGGATCGGGGACCAAGGCGGTGGCGCGCTTGAAGTGGCGCCTTCAGGAGTTTTATCGGGGGCCCGAGTTGGAAAGCGAGCGCCGGTCCATCGCCTTCCTCCTGATGGACACCCTTTCCTATGACAACCTCCGGAAGGAGGATCCCGACGCGGCTCGGTTCATCTATCGGGTGGTCTCCCGGGACGACTACGTGTATTTGGGGGGTTTCAACCCCGGCCAGTACCTTCAGGCGCAAAGGCCCCTGAGCCGGGACTTGCAGATCTGGTGGGACGAACGGTATGCGCCGCCCCAGGTGGTGATCGAGGAGGGGGCCAAGCGGGTCCGACAACTGGGGCGGTTGGCCCTTTACCGGAACAAGGAGGTGGTTCGGACTTCCATCCGAAACGCCATCAACAGCGTCGTGACCATTCATGCTTCGTTGGTCGAGCAAGGGAGGGTGAAGGGCCTGGGGCCGGAGGCGGGAAACGTCTACTTCTACATCTTCTCGGGGACCTGCGGGGGGACGGGAAGCGGTCTGGTTTTGGACGTCGCCTACCTGTGCTACACCCTTGCGGTCGAACAGGGGCGGACTCCCGTCATCCGGCTGGTCCTGTTTATGCCGAGGCTCTTTATCGAAGCGGCCCGGAGGAAGTCCGGCGGGGAATGGCTGGCCAGGGCGTATGAGGCGAATGCTTATGCGTTCTTTAAGGAGCTCCAGCATCTGGTGGAAGCGGGGGAGGCGATTTACAGCTGGAGGCTCGATGCCCGGGAGCGGGAGGGGATGGACCAGCCCCCGCATCCGGGCTGGAGGCCCAACCGGATTTATCTCATCGACACGGAGATCGCCGGGCGGGAGATCGGGGAATTCGGTCAGCTTTACACCCTGGCCGCCGACTATATCTTCCATGCGATGGTGACCCCTGTCGGCTTTGTCTTGGAGGGGGCTCGGGCGACCGATATCGATGAGGCGTTAGGCAGCCGCTCCGGTGGCCGACCGAACGCCTTTTCGAGCGTGGGCATTTCCTACATCGTGTACCCCTCGAAGACCCTCACCCGCTCCCTGTCTTGCCGCCTCCTCAAGGAGACCCTGGACCATCTGGGGAGGGCTCCCCTGACCGAGGAGGAGAAGCGGTCGATCCCGGCCAAGGCCCAGGATCTCTACTCATCCCTTGGGGACTTCCTCAACCCCTCCAGGATCGATGAAAAGCTCCTTGTGGGGGTGGAGAACTTCGTCCGAGCCGTCCCGGACGGCGACCAGCTTCTCCAGCGGATGGAGCGGGAGGGGGTCAAGGCTTCGGAGCTCCTTCGGAGGGCCGAGGACATCGGGGAGGAACAGGAGATAATGGGCAAGGGGAGGGTGGATCAGAATTGGGAGGCATTTAAGGACGAGGCCCTTCAAGAGGTGAGGCGAAGGCTCCGGGAGGCGGTCCAGGGGCTCATCCCTCAGGGCTTTGAGGTGGTCAAGGGCGTCCTCTCTCATCTGAGGGAGCAAGTCGAAGCGGAGAAGGGGGCCCATAGGCCGGAGTCTCCCTTCAAGGCGGAGAGGGAGGCCAAGGAGGTCATTCAGCGGGTGGAGGCCCTGGAGCGGAAGTGGTTTGTGTGGAAGAGGCGGAGGAAGATCGAGGAGGGGGTCCGGCAGGCCGCCCGAAAGATCCGGGAGGAGACCGACCTGACGATTCGGGGATATGCGGCCGAGAGGAGGGTGAGCTATCTCAGCGAGGCCGTCGCCGTGATCGAGGAGGTCTTAGAGCGGGTGAGGCGGGCCCAAGGCATCCTGGCCTCCCTCCGAGACGAGATGGAGGACCGTTGGCGGGATCCCACGCTGGAATACGACGAGACCACCGTTTCGATCACCACCCAGTTTGTCCCGGTGGCCCCTTCCCCGGAAGCGTTCGAAGGGCTCTATAGGGAAGCGGGTGTAGATGTAAAGGCGTTTGCCGAGGAGCTGATGGTTTCCCCAAGCCTTAAGGGGGCCATCTGGGATTTGGGCTCGACCCGGGAGGACGAGGTCCGGGGTGCGCTGGAGACCTTCTTCAGGGGGGCCTTGGGCGGGTGTGTGGAGCGGGTCGGGCGGCGCTGGCTGGAGAAGAGGGTCACGGATGTGATCCAGGAGAAGTGGGAAGGGGACCCGGAGGGGTTTCGGGAGACCTACGGTCAGAACCTCCTCCACCTGGCGGATCCTTGCTGGAAGTTGAACCCGGACGTCATCCCGCAGGGCGAGCGGCGGGTCACCGCCTCCGATCCGGCCTGCGCCTATCCCAAGGAGGGTTTTCCGAGGGATGCGTATCTGCCCCAGGATTTGCAGGGAGATCCGTTTCCGGGAGATCCCCGGATGATGGTGGTCTTGAGGAGCGAGCATGCGGCCCCCCTCTTCGCCGTAAGGGGGGTCCTGATCCACCGGGAGGTCTATAGGAATTGGCTGAGGAGATTCCAGGAATGGGGGGAGGCGCCTCCCCACATCAGTCGGGATTGGAACCGGAGCGAGGATGCCTTAGAGGACCTGGAGCGGCAGGTGGCCGTGGGTACGGAGGAGCAGGAGGCGCTGGCCCAGGGCCTCTTTGCCGACTGGCTGGTTCGGGAGAAGCGAGAGCCGCGCCTTCGTGCCATCTTGGCCGGGAAGGACCCCACGGGACCCGTCTATGTGAGGGGGGCGCGAGGCTCCTACTTCTATGTGGTTTACGAAAGGAGACCGGATGGCAAGCTTCATAAGGTGGGGGAAGTTTCCTTAAGAACGACGAAGCGGTATGAGGCGGCCCGGGCGATGGACGCCAATGCCAAGAGGGCGGTGGGGTTTTTCATGAACGCCGTGGACGACGTGTTCTCGCCCGCCGACCTTCGAACGCTCCTGGATGAATATCTGGATTACCTTAGTAAGGAGAAGTATAAGGAGTTGTCCGGGCTCATCCCGTTAGGAGAGCGTGATCGGGAGGCGAGGCTCCGGGATATGCCGGACGAGAGGCAGAGGGCCCTCTACAGGCAGCTCCTTCAAGAATGGGAGATCCTCATGCGTTTCAAGGCGGAGCTCGAAGGAGCTTAGGGATCGGCATGCCGTCGCCTTTTTTGCTCCTCGGGGTCGGAGAGCGGGGCCGGAGGGTGGGAGAAGCGTTCACCCGGGCCCTCCGGGATCAGGTTCCTCCCTTCCTCTCCCTGGCGAAAGTCCTCCATGAACCCTCGGAGGATTCATGCCTTCCGGCCGTTCGGGACCTCCTGCGGTCGGCCGGCCGGGATTGGGAGGGAGGCGGCAGCTCCGTCTTGGCCTGGATCGTGGGGGACCTGGCCGAGCCGGGCCTTCCGGAGCGCATCTTCCGGCAGGCCGATGGGGTCCAACGCTCCGTCCAAGCGAACTTCCCCGGCCTCGGCTTTTCCCTCGAAGCCCTCCTCTTCGTTCCCCCTGGGCAATCGGAGCAGGGGAAAGCCATCGTCGAGTTTCTCGAGAGCCTCCCCCAAAGGGGCCCGTCCCTCCGCTTTTGCTGGCTCCTGTCGGCCGGCAGGTACTCTTTGAGCGAGCCGGAGCTGATCGGGGTAGGGGTCCAATTTTTGCTCCTGAGCTTCCTGACCGACCTCCCCATCCGGATGTGGGCGCATGGCCAGCTGGACGCTCTGAGGAGCCGCCTTGGGACCTTCGGCCTTTCGGGCGTGGTGGTTCCTGCCAGGGAGTTGAGTCGAAGGGAGGCGGCCGGGGTATCGGCCCAGATTTTGGCCGAGGTCCTCAAGGAGGAGCCCGGGCCGGGGGATCCCCGTAAACTCGAGGATTTCTTTCAAAGGCACCGCCTCTCCTTAGAGGAGTTGAAGGACCAGCTGAGGGAGGGGACGCAGATGGCCTTCAGCGAGAAGGAGAAGAAGATTGCCCTGGAGGCGGTGGATCCCAGTCTCTGGCCCGACAAACTCTGGAGCATCTATTATTTCTTTGCCTTTGGGGGTCTGGCCCCCTATTTCGAGGGGATTCGCCGGAACCGGGAGAAGAAGTGGAGGGGGGTGGCGGAAGACCTGGCCCGGACGGTCACCGACCTGGTCGAAAGGGGTGTGCGGCCCGCCTCGGCCCTCTTATTCCTGAAGCAGGTCGAGGAGAGGGCTGCGGGCCTGAAGGGCGACCGGGTGAGTCTGGGGTCCGGGAAAGATCTCCTCCACGGGGCCATCGAGGAACTCCGAGGGGCTTATCGGGACCTGCCGAGCGGCTTCGGGGCCGTGTTGCTCCGGATGGCCCTCCTGGCCATCCTGATGGCCTATCTGGGTCACCTCTTCCTGCCCCGGTTCCTCGTCCTCCCCGATCTTCCGGGGCCGGTTGCCTTCCTTATCGGCCTGGGCCTCTCGGCGGTTCTCGTCGGCGCCGCCGGCCTTTTATCCTATGCGGGGAAGAGGAATCGGTTCGGCGAAGCCCGGGGGAGGGCCGAGGGCGCCCTGTGGGAGGCCTTAGAATCCGCCCTCGAGGCGAAGGCCCATAACGAGGCGATAGAGCTTTTGGAACGGCTTCAATGGGTTTCCGCCTCAGCGGCCGAGGGAAGCGAGTATGCCGATGTCCTCCGGTACATAGGGGTGCTTCGGGAGGCCGCCGAGCGGCTGAGGACGATGGCCGGGGAGGAGTATCCGGCGGTCCCGGTGTTCCGGTATGTGGATGTTCCGGTGTCCTACAAGCAGGGTTCGTACAGTATTGCGGAGGAGGCCAGGGCCTGGGTCGAGGGCGGATTGCACAAAGGGTGGAGGGGGGCGAAAGCGGAAGACGTGGTCCGGAAGCTGCTGGAGCTGGCCTCGGCCGGCCTCCCTCCGGTGAAGTCGGTGGAGGAGATCCTCCTGGAGAGGAGGGAGGATATGAGGCGTCTGGGACAGGAGCTCCTGGAGAGGGCCTCCCCCCTGGTGGCCCTGACACCGTCCGGAAGCGGGGGGCATCTGGAGGCCCGATACCTTTTCGTGAGGGATGCCAACAGCTCTCCGCTGGTGTCCCGGCTCGATTTCCCGCATGGGGTCCATACCCTCTCGACGGGGGACCCCCACGGTGTCTTCCTGCTCAGGGCTTTCTTAGGTATCGCTCCGGAGGAGCTCATGGCCTTCCGGGTCTGGAAGGAGGGAAGCAGCGATGGCGGATGACCGCAGGGGGAGACGGCTCCACGCCCTTGCCCTCGGGGGCTTCCTCTTCTCCCTCCTTTACCTCCCTCCGCCGGGGCCGGGGGCCCTCTTCCTCTACGCCCACCCGCTGCCCATCCGATGGGTCGGCGGTCCGGCGGCGTTTGTCCTCACCTGCCTGCTCCTCCTTGCCATCCTTTCGGGGCTGGTCCTTCTCATCTTCACGTACTCCCGGGACCTCTTGGGGGAGGACCTTTATGTCCCTGTAAGGAAGGTCCTGGACCCGACGGGTCTCCTGCCGTTGGACCGGTGGGGGTTCATCCTGGCCCTCCTGGCCCTGGTCGTTCTCCCTTTCTTCTCGTTTCACTACCTCCCCCTCGGTTTAGCCCTCAGCATGGCGTTCCTGGCCCTTCGGAAGGCTCCGGTCCCGCCCCGGCCGATGGGAGAGCCGCCCCCTCCGGTTCAGGCCGCTCCGGTGGAGGGGGAGAGGCTCCAGAGGCGGACGTATGCGTGGGAGTTCGATTACGACCTCGGCCGGGAGGAGCCTGTGAGAAAAGCCCAGTTCCTCGAACTCCCCGTAGACCTGGACCGGTATGAGCGGCTACGGGGGAAGAACCCCAGTCGGGAGCGGAGGCCGGGTCCCGGCGATTTGGCGGAGCTGGTGGGGAATGGAGTCACCCCCGAGGTGGAAAGGGTGGCCGAGTATATCCGGTCCACCACGAGAAACGAGAACCTCTGCTCGTACCTGGAAGTGCTCAACACCCTCGCGTTGGTTCAGAGCGAGAGCTCCATTCCCTATAAATCCGACCTGGAGACCACGGGGATCGCCGAGTACTGGCGGTATCCCCTCGAGACCCTCGTCGACCAGGCCGGCGACTGCGAGTGCAAGTCGATTCTGGCCGCGGCCCTTTTTCGGGTCCTGGGGAGGGCCGTCCTCTTTCTCCTCTACCCGCCGAGGGAGGACCGGCCGGGTCATATGGCCCTTGCGGTCGAGGGCGGGGACAGCTTCCCACCCGGCTTGCAGTTTTTCGCCTACCGGGGGAAGAGATACTTCTACTGTGAGCTTACGGCGGAGGGGATGCGTCCCGGGGAAATCCCCGCCCCTTTGAGGGAGCTTGTGCCGGAAGTGTATGCCATTCCGGGCTCGGGGAACTGAGAAGGGGAGGGGCGGAGGACCCCGTCCTTGTCTCGCTCGTGGGCCTTGCAGGGGCTCTTGGGCTCCCTCAAGAAGGTATACGGAGGGCGGGGGAATTCGGGCATCTTGACAGGGTCCTGGGGGAGGGGGAGGATAGAGCCGCTAACCCTGGGGGGCCCTGGGAGGGAGGGGGGATTAGCGGAAGGGGGACTTTGATAGGTGAGAAGCCCATTGGAAGGTGGTGGGGGATGGGGAGTAGGGGCCGTCCGGGTAGGTGGAAGGTTCCGAGGGAGGGGCCGGTTAGCGGAAGGGGTTCCGGGAGGCCGGATTCTATGAGGCTTTGGGGAGGGCAGGGTTGTCATCGGTGAAGGCTGCTGAGCGGCATGGAAACCCGATAACCCATACAAACCACCCTATCCACCACAAGAGTTGTCATCGGTGAAGGCTGCTGAGCGGCATGGAAACCCTCTTGTGACGGTTTGTAGTAGGGGTGAGGGATGTCCAGTTGTCATCCGTGAAGGCTGCTGAGCGGCGTGAAGGCGAGGGGGCGGACCGGCGGGCCCTTACGGCTCGAAACCCGTCGGGGAGGGGCTGTGGGGTCATGCTCCGGGCCCCAGGGGTCCCGAGCGCGTTTTCAAGTCCCTCTTTTGTGGAGAGCTTCCTGATGCCTTCTCGGCCCTCCCGGGTGAAGGGTCTGGGCGGCCTCTGCAGGCCCAATCCCCTTGAAGGAGATGATTGAACGAATACGGATTATGCGGTAAAATATGACGGTGCGACTCACTCGGTAGGCGGGGCGGTCTTTGCGGATTCAGGCCGTCCCCAAGGCGTGGGGAGCGCCTCCATGACGGATTGGGACCTGAAGCTCAAGGCCTTCCTCCACGACCCGCCCCACAAACCCACGGTCAGTTTCCTCCAGAAGCGGCTCCATGGAAAGGTTGCACAAGGCATCATCCGATGGTTCATGGGTCTCTCTCAGTTACCCAACCCCCAAGAACGGCGGATTATCCGATGGGCCGACCGGATGTCGGCGGCGATGACCCGCCTCCTGGTCAAGGCCGCCCGAGTTTCGCAACGTGCCATCCTGGATGAGATAAACCAAACCGGGCATATCCCCGTCCGGGACCCGTGGCTGGGCGATACCTCGCGGGGGCTTTACGTAAGCCTTCGCCTCGGCCCACCGGCGCGACTCGTCCGCCAGCTCCTGCCCCCGCAGGCTCCCCAGACCCCTCAGTTTCGGTTCTACCTGGTCTACCGCCTGTGGCCCGAGATGCTGACCGACGGGACCCGATATGT
>Ga0079992_152634_pt2 | contig 10977 bp, 14 predicted proteins | sample FaiFalFF_MnMetaG_3_FD_69197 | JGI IMG/M metagenome (GOLD analysis project Ga0079992, IMG submission 69197) | Freshwater microbial communities from Yellowstone National Park, Wyoming, USA - Fairy Falls B (FF_Mn_B) MetaG (SPADES assembly) (version 2) | ecosystem: Environmental > Aquatic >... | reverse complement strand
AGCGCTGAGCTGGGTCAGGGAAGGCCCAATCTCCGCCGAGGCAGAAGCCCCGGCGGGGGTTTGGCTATCCGTGCTCCATGACCGGGATCAAAGGGGAAGATGGTCCGGGCAGGCCAGGCGTAGCTCCCCTGGGGCCAGGGAGAGACCCAGAAGGGAGCAGAAGTACCCCTCTTCTCGCCTGAGGTACCGGCAGGTAAGGCAGAGGCCCGTGTCCGCCATGACCCCCTGGGCGATGAGCCCCCGGGCCAGGTGGGCGAGGCCCTCCCAGAGGCCCTCGAGGTCGGGCACCCCGCCCAATGCCACCTCCAAGGGCCTCTGGAAGGCCGAAAGGGCAACGGCCACCTCCTCCCCCCTGGGTGTGCACCGGAGGCACCTCCGCCTACGGTCTAAGGGATCCTGGGCCTCCAGGAGAAGCCCTTTGGCCTTCAAGGCCTTCAGGGCATCCGTCACCGTGGGAGGGGCGAGCCCTAAGGCCTCAGCCAGCTCCCCAGCGGTCAAGGCGCGGCCCCGGAGCTCCAGGAGGATCTGCCCTTGGGTAGCGGAAAGGCCCAGGGCGTAAGCCCTTTTGGTGAGAAGGGCGCGCTCCGCCCGGGAAAGCCGCTCCAAGAGGGCCAGGGTCTTCTCCTCTAGGCCCACTCCCCCATTATGGCCGGAAGGCGCTGAAGACGTAATCGGTGTTCGCCGCCCCCTGGTGGCAGGCGTGGCAGGCCTTGGGGTCTATGGCGAGGGGCTTCTTGTCGGGGCCGAAGGCGTAGTAGCCCCAGCCTCCCGTCTCCCCATAGCGCTCCGGGTCCTTGACCATGACCCCAATGAGCTTCTGCGGGCCCTCCAGGAGGGCGTTGCCCTCCACCTTGGCCTCGAGGAGGTCAAAGACGATGACTGTGCCCTTGGGGAAGGGCGTCTTCTTGCCCTCCAGGTAGGTCCTGAGCCCCGTTTGGTTCACGTAGATGTGGTGCAAGCCGCCGAAGCTCTCGTAGAGGGGGTGGCCGGGCCTGAGCTCCATGCTCTTCACGTGGGTCCAGAGCCGGTAACCCTCGGGATAGGGAAACTCGGGATAGGGAAAGCCGTTCCCGCCGTACTCGTACTGGGCCAAGGCCAGCACCGCAAAGGCTATAAGGGTCAGTCCTATCCGCTTCATCCCCACCTCCTTAGGACTCCTAAATATTAAGCCCCGGCCCCTCCCCGTGTCAAGCCCCAGGGGAGGTTTTAGCGCCGCTTGGCCTCCCAGAGCGAAGGCGGGTGGGCGATTCCCCTCGCCTCGAGGCGGCCTTTGTGGCGGTGGCCGGCCTCTTGGCGCCTTTCGCCAGGTAACCTAAGGCCATGGCCGAGGAGATCGCCACCCTGGCAGGCGGCTGCTTCTGGTGCACGGAGGCGGCCTTCAAGCTCCTCAAAGGGGTGTTGGAGGTGGTGCCGGGCTACGCCGGGGGGCACGTGCCCCACCCCACCTACGAGGCGGTGTGCACCGGGACCACGGGCCACCGGGAGGCGGTCCAGGTGCGCTTTGACCCGGAGATGCTCCCGTATGCTGATCTCGTCCGCTACTTCTTCGCCGCGCACGACCCCACCAGCGAGGACCGGCAGGGGCCCGACGTGGGGCCCCAATATAGCCCGGCCATCTTCTACCACTCGGAGGAGCAGAGGCGGGTGGCGGAGGCGGTGATGCGGGAGCTCGCCCCCCTCTACCCCAAGCCCATCGCTACCAAGCTCCTCCCCTTCACCACCTTCTACCCCGCCGAGGACTACCACCGGGACTACTTCGCCCGCCACCCCGAGGCCCCCTACTGCCGCTTCGTCATCGCCCCCAAGCTGGAGAAGGCAAAGAAGGCGTTCAAACCCCTCCTTCGCCCGTGAGGCTTCCTTCGTCCAAGATGGCCAAAAGGGCCTGGGCGTTGTTGTAGCGCCTCTCCTTGGCACCGTGGAGGAGGGTCACCGTGCCCTCTTCCCCGAGGGCTTTTAGCCGCGCCAAGGCGGGGTTCTCTTTCAGCTCCTCCCGGTAGCGGCGCACGAACTCGGGATACTTCTCGGGGTCGTGGCCGAACCAGCGCCTGAGGCTGTCCGAGGGGGCGAGCTCCTTGGCCCACCAATCCACCTGCGCCTTCTCCTTGGAAAGCCCCCGAGGCCAGAGCCGATCCAAAAGGACCCAGAGGCCATCCTCGGGGGAGGGAGGGTCGTAGACCCGCTTGACCCAGAAGGGCATACTTCACCCCTTCAGAACCAGTCCGCCTCCGGAAGGACGCACTCCGGGCACTGAGCCTCCACGAACCGGAGCCAGTCCAGGATCTCCTCCGCGCCCCGGACGGGGCCCAGGTGGTAGACCTCGAGGAAGGCGTCCGCCACCAGGGTACCCCCTTCGGGAAGGGCGGAGAGGAGGACCCCTCCTGGGTCCAGGAGGGGGAGCGGGCTAGGCCTTGGGGCCTGGGCCAGGAGGTAGGCCTGGGCCCCCAGGGCCTTGAGCTCCGCCGCCCTCGCCGAAAGCGCTTGGGCCAGAGCCTCGTCCTTGATGAGGACGAGGGGCCTCCCCTTGAGGTCCGGGAGGTAGACCTTGCCCCCTTCCGGGGTCTTAAGGGTGTACGGAGAAAGCGGCTTGCGAAGGCGGACCACGCCTTACCCTAGGCCGCTTGCCGCCTAGGCGTCAACGGGCAGACTTACCTTCTCCACCTTGCGGAACCCAACTCAGGAGATGCTAATGTGGCTGTATGCGCACCACCCTGGACCTGCCGGACCCTCTGTACCGGCGGCTGAAGCTCCAGGCCGCCAAGGAGGGCAAGACCCTCCGGGAGCTGGTGATCCGCTACCTGGAGGAGGGGCTGAGGCGGGGAGGGTCTCCTGGGCCTCGGCCCCTACCGCGGGTCCTCGAGGCCGGGCGGCGCATCCCCGTTCGCACCCACGAGGAGCTTTGGGCCCTTCTGGAGGAAGAGGGTGGACCTACTGGACCTTAACGTCTGGTTCGCCCTCTTGGTGCCCGAGCGCCCCTTCCACCCCCGGGCCCGGGCTTAGAAGAGGCTTCCGATCCCTTCCTGGTCCGGGTCACGGCCTTGGGCCTCCTCCGCCTCCCGCAAGCCCCAACCAGATCGCCGCCACACCCCCGTCCATCGGCCTTTCCTCCTTTCCGGGGTGGAAAGCCAAAGGCCCCCACCCCTTCGGGTAGGAGCCATCAGCCCAGCGGGCGGTTTAGGCGGGCTCCATCGCCCTAAGGACCATTATAGCGGGGCCTGCCTGAAAAGGGGGTGAGGCTCTGGGTGGCCGCCCCTTGGTTACAGAAAGCCTTCCCTAGGCCTCGGATGGGCTTCTTTGGGGCCCAGGGCGGGGCACCTAGCCCGCCTCCTCGCCGAAGACCTGGCGCAGGAGGTCCTGGGCGTAGGCGGTGGGCTCGGGGGGCTCGAGGCGGAGGCGGTAGGTCCGCCGGCCGTCCGGGAGGCGCTCCGCCTTGAGGAACAGGGTCCTCTCGTCCCCCAGAAAAGCGGCCGCCAGGGCGTAGAAGTGGGTGACGAAGACCACCCGCACCCCGGCCTCCACCAGGGCCCGCACCACCTGGGCCCCCAGCTCCGAGCCTTCCAGCTCGCTGGTGGCGGCGAAGCTCTCGTTGAAGAGGAAGAGGGGCTTCGGGGTGAGGTGGGCCACGAGGCCGTCCAGGCGGCGGAGCTCCTCCTCAAACTTTCCCGCCTCGAGGGCCCGGTCCTCCTCCTGCTTGAAGTGGGTGAAGAGGCCGTCCACCAGCCCCGACTCAAAGCGCTCCGCCCCCACGAAGAGCCCGGCCTGCAAAAAAAGTTGGGCCAGGCCCAGGCTCCTCAGAAAGGTGGTCTTCCCCCGCGGTTGGCCCCGGTGATAAGGATAGGGTTCCGGTCGTGGGCCTCCAGGTCGTTGCCCACGGCCATCCCCTGGCGCAGGGCCAGGCCCACGTCGTAGAGGCCCCTGAAGGCCAGGCGAAGCCCCTCGGCGGGGGTGGGAAAGGCCAGGGGAAGGCCCAGGGCCTTGAGCCTCCCCGCCAGCCGGGCTACCCCCAGGAGGGAGCCCGCTTCGGCCCGGAGGCTCTCAAAGAAGCGGGCCACCTCCTCCACCGCCGTGGCCAGGGCCTTGGCGGCCTCCAGTATGCCCTTTTCACGGATCTCCCCCAGGATGCGGGCCCCAGCCTCATCCCGGGGGTGGAGGGTGAGGACGTAGGTCCTGGGCCTTTTCCCAAAGGGCCACCAGGCCCGCCGCTCCTCAGGAGGGAGGAGGGTGTAGCCCTGGCTCCGGCCCTCCCGGCTGAGCCCCGCCGCCATCCAGACCCCCTTGGGAAAGCGCAGGGCCTCGAGGTGGGCCTCCTCCGCCTGGCGGAAAAAAGCCGGGGTGAGGACGGCCTCGAGGCGGGCCTTAAGGGCCTGAAAGGGAGGGCTTGTGAGGGGGGTCCTCTGCAGGAGGGTCAGGAGAGCCCTGAGGCCCTTCAAGAAGGCCTCCATGGCCTTGATGGCCCCGTAGAGGTCGGGCCGGTCCCGCTGGAAGAGGCCGTAGCTCTCCCGCCTCTTGGCCGCTAGGGTCTCCCCGGCCAGGGTGTAGAGGGCCTCCACCAGGTCCGGCCTCTCCAAGGCCTCCCGCACGGCCTCCTGGCGATGGAGGACCGTGGCGGCCTGGGAGGTGAGGCCCTGGGCCAGCACCTTCCTTACCACCTCCAAGAGGTAGCCGTCCTCCCCGGCCATGGCCCGGTAGACATCCCCCAGGCCCAGGTCGTGCTCCACATTCTCCCAGCCAAAGGGGAAAGGATGGGCCAGGTCCAGGTCCCGGTCGGGAAAGAGGAGGCCCACCCTCACGGCCCACCTCCCAGCCGCGCCTTCAGGCGGGCGTAGGTGAGGCCGTACTTCTCCGCCAGGGCCAGGGCGTAGGCCTTGCCGTCGGCGGGCCTCTCCAGGATGCGGAAGGTACGCCTGGCGGGGTCCTCGGGGTCCACCCCCGCCACCAAACTCCGCGTCCCGGGGAGGCGGGCCAGCTCGTCCAGAAAGGTGACCACCACCCCCAGGCTGCCCCTGGCCCGGATCCTCTCCAGGACGAAGCGCCCGATGAGGCGGGCATCCAGGAGGGCCGCCGAAGCGAAGGGCTCGTTTAGGATCAGGAGGGAGCGGTCGGTGGCCCCGTCCAGGAGGGTCTTCAGCCTCCTTAGGTCCTCCTCCAGCTTGCTCCTGAGCTCCTCGGGGTTCTCCCGGGCCTCAAAGTGGGTGAGGATCCGGTCCGGCAGGAGGAGGCGGGCCCGGCTTCCCGGCACCGGCAGGCCCAGGGCGAAGAGGTGGTAGACCTGGCCCACCATGCGGGCGAAGGTGGTCTTGCCGCCCTGGTTGGTGCCGGTAACCACCAGAATGCGGGCTTCGTCAAAGAGGAAGCCGTCGGTCACGGGAAGGCTCCCCTGGAAAAGCAGCTTAGCCGCCAGGACCAGGTCAAAGGCCTCCTGGGCCAGGAAGGGGGGCTCATGGGCCACCTCCGGGTAGACGAAGGGAAGCCCGGCCTCCCGCAGGGGAGCGATAAAGTCCAGGTAGGCCAGGAAGAAGCGGGCCTCCTTCTCCGGCCCGAGGAGGGCGGGGTCGGCGAAGCCCTGGTGGTCCTGGAAGAAGGCCTCGAGGCGCCCAAAGGCCTCGGGGAAGAGAAGGGCCAGGTGGTCCAGGATCCACGCCTCTACGTGGTTCAGCCAAGGGCCTGTGGGGAGGTCCCGGCCCTGCCAGCTGGGCGGGCGCTCCCCGAAGAAGGGGCGGAAGGTCTCCGCCACCTGGCGGCCGTAGTCGGGCTCTCCCTGGTAGGCCCTCAGGGCCAGGCGGCCCTCGTGGACGTGAAGGACGTACCGGAGGCCGTCCAGGGCGGAGCGGGTCCTCTCCCGGTCCGCCCGGAGCCTCAGGAAGTCGGGGCTACCGCGGTAGGCCTCCAGATAGGCCCGGTAGCCTTGGAGGCCCGGCGAGCGGGGAGGGTGGCCAAGAAGCCCTTTCCAAAGGCCCTCCAAGGCCTCCAGGTAGGCCTCCGCCGCCAGGAGGAAGTAGAGGCGCTTCTGCCAGGGGTGGCGGGCCCCTTCCGCCAGCTCCAGGCCCTTGCGCATGTGCTCCATGCCCCGGAAGAAGGTCCGGAAGGCCTGGGCCAGCGGCTCGGCCTCCAGGTCCTGGGCCACCCTCTGACGGTGGACCACCGCCCTTTCGTCCTGAAGGGGCCTGCGGAAGATGGCCTCCAGGCCCATCCCCCCGTGAGGGGCGAAGAGGGCGGCTTCCAGCTCGTCCAGGTGGAGGTCCTGGAAGTGGGCGGGGACGCCCCTTTCCCCTTCCTCCACGGGCCCCTCCGGGCCGAGGAGGCTTGGCCTTTCTACCGTTCTCTCCACGGGTCCCTCCCAAGCAAAAACCCCTACCGGAAATCCGGTAGGAGCCATCAGCCCAAAGCGGGCGGTTAGGGCGGACTCCATCGCCCTAAGGGCATTCTAGCCCACCGAGATGAGAAAGGGGTTGGGCCCGCTACCCGGCCTCTCCCCGGGCCAGGGCCCTCGAGGCGGCCAGGGCCAAAAGCCCCCCCAGGAAAGGGCCAAGGAGGTAAACCAAGGCCCCGCCCAGGTCCCCGAGGAGGAGGGCCGGGCCCGCCCAACGGGCGGGGTTGAAGGCGCCCCCGGAAAGGGGGGCCAGGGCGAGGACGAGGAGGGTCACCGTGAGGCCGATGGCCACCCCCGCCAGAGGGTGCCTGGCCCGCACCACCATGAGGATGACGAGGACCAGGAAGAAGGCCCCCAGGGCCTCGGCGGCCAGTCCCCTGCCCCAGTCGGAGGAGGTGGGCAGCCCCCTGGCCAGGACCCCCGGGTAGAGAAAGACGGCCATCCCCGAGAGGCGCTGAGGCTCCCCAAAAGCTGGGCCAGCCAGTGGGCGGGAAGCTCCCGGGCCTTCAGGGCCCCCTCGAGGAAGAAGACCAGGCTCACCGCCGGGTTGAAGTGGGCCCCGGAAACACCCCCCAGGGCCACCACCATGACCAGGATGGCCAGGCCGCTGGCCAGGGCCGGGACCAGAGGCCCCTCCCCCCAGGCCAGGCTCCCCAGGCTGGCCTGGAGGAGCGCGAAGGTGCCCAGAAACTCGGCCAAGGCGCGGGACCAGAGGGAAGGGGCCATCTTCGTTCACCCCCTTCAATATAGAGCCCTTCGGTCAGAGGGCGGTCAGGGCCAGGCGAAAACCCCCGGGGCTCCCCGAGGGGAAAGGAAGGAGGAGGGCTGGCTAGGCCCAGACGTCCGCGGGGTGGCGCATCCCCTGAGGGCTAGTCTTGAGGATCTCCAAGGCCTCCTCTTCGGACATAACCGGGTTCTGGTAGCGGATGCCCAGGGCCTCGCCCATGAGGCGGAAGATGTGGGTGTTGTCCATGAGGCCGAGCTGGAGGAAGCGGAGCCCCTGCCCGTAGAGGAGGGCGATCACCGGGCTTGCCGTGTGCTGGCCCGAGCTCCAGCCGATGTTGGGCCGGTCGGGCTTGCTGGCGTTCCGCTGGACCATGGCCCAGGACATGGTGTTGGCGGGCTGGATGCCGTAGCGGACGCCGTCGGGGCGGTAGACCTTCTTGGTGAGGGCCTCCACCACCATCTGGGCTTCCTCGTCGGTGAGGCTGACCCCCTTCATGGCCCGGAAGGCCTCCTTGACCTGGGCGGCGTCGGGGTTATTCCCCAGGACCCTCTGCATGTGCTCAAAGCTGGCCTTCTGGCCCTCGAGGAGGTCTATCCCCGCCGAGCTCTCCAGGTAGCTCCGCCCCGCCCCGTAGAGGGCTCCCACCCCGGTGGCGTGGTCGGAGACCAGGATGAGGAGGGTGTCCGGGTGCTGGTCCACGAAAGCGGTGAGGAGCTCCAGGGCCTCGTCCGCGGCCAGGACGTCCCAAAGGGTGGCGGCGGGGTCGTTGAGGTGGTTGGCGTGGTCAATCCGCCCCGCCTCCACCTGCAGGACGAAGCCGTTGCGGTAGGAGGCCAGCCGGGGCAGGGCGGCTTGGACCATCTCCTTGAGGCTCGGGACCTTCACCCCCTGGAAGCGCCGGTCCACCTCGTAGGGCACGTGGCCGCTTGAGAAGACCCCCAGGAGCCTGGAGGCGTTGCTGGCCCTGAGCTCCTCCGGGGTGCGCGCCACGCCGTACCCCGCCTTCTGGAAGGCCCCGTAGAGGTCCTTCTTGTCGGGGCGCCTCTCGGGGTTGAAGAAGCGGTCCCCGCCCCCCAGGTAGACCTCGGCCCCGAAGGCCAGGTACTGCTCGGCGATCTCGTTCTCCGCGTTCCGGTCCTTGTTGGAGATGACGAAGCTGGCCGGGGTGGCGTGGGTGACCGTGGTGGTGGTCACCAGGCCCACCGCCTTCCCCGCCTCCTTGGCGGCGGCGAAGAAGGGCTTCAAGGGGGTGCCGTCCGCGTGGACCGCCAGCCCCCCGTTCACCGTCTTCACCCCGCAGGAGAGGGCGTTGCCCGCGGCGCTGGACTCGGTGACGTAGCTGGTGAGGCTATAGGTGTTGATGAGGCCACTCGGGTAGCGGGCGAGGAGGCGCTCCAGGTGCAGGGTGCGGCCCAGGCGCCTCCTGGCGTAGGCCTGGGCGATGGCGTAGTCCTCCCAGGAGAAGCCATCGTAGACGAAGACGATCAGGTTCCGGTACCTGCGGCCTAGGGCGGGCGCGTTCTGGGGGGCGCCTTGGGCCAGGCCCTTGGGGGCGAGGCTGAGGCTTCCCAGAAGCGCCGCCGTCTTGAGGAGGTCCCTCCTTTTCATCCCTATCACCTCCACGGGTCATTGGAGCACACCTCTGTCAGAGGCCGGTCAGGGCCAGCTGGAGGTGGTCCTTTAGGGCGATGCCCGCGAGGCCGTGCTTGGCCATGAGGGCCTCGAGGTCCTTCCGCCTCTCCTTGAGGTTCGCCCCGTAGCTCTGGTTTTCCCCGTGGACCCGCACCCCCACGTTGGGCCCCGGCAGGTAGCGGAAGGGAAGCCCGGCCCGGTAGGCCCTAAGCCAGAGGTCCCAGTCCCAGTAGTGGCCCATCTGGGGGTCCAGCCCCCCGAGGTCACGGAGGGCCTTGCGGGAAAGGGCGGTCCCCGAGGCCAGGATGCGGTTGTCCTTTAGGAGCCAGGGGCCCAGGGGGCCGGGCTCGTAGGGGATGTCCTGGCCCGGGGTCAGGAAGAGGCCCCCGGAGTAGGCCACCCCCGCGCCCCCCTTCAGGGCCCGGGCCACCCGGTAGAGGTAGGCGGGGTCCAGGAGGAGGTCGTCGTCGTCCAGGAAGAGGACCAGATCCCCCCGGGCCGCCTCCAGGGCGGCCAGCCGGGCCCAGACCTGCCCCCTCCCCCCGGACCAGACCCCCCTCAGGCGGGGGTCTCCCAGGGCTTCCACCACCCCAAGGCCCTCCCCGTCCCCGTCCTCGGCCACCACGGCCTCAAAGGCGGGGTAGGTCTGGCGGAGGAGGCTCAGGAGGGCCCCGCGGAGGAGGTGGGGCCGGTTCCTGGTGGGGATGACCACGCTAAGGGTGGGCCCCATGCCGGTAGCTGGGGGAAAGCCTGGCCTCGTCCGTGAGGTCCAGGCGAAGAGGGGTGAGGCTCACGAAGCCCTGCTCCACCGCCCAGCGGTCCGTGCCCTCCTCGGCCTCCCTGAGGGGCCTCGCCGCGAACCAGTAGACCTTCCGGCCCATGGGGTCGGTCTCGGGGACCACCAGGCCCTCGTAGTGGCGCACGGACTGCCGGGTCCAGAGCATGCCCTTGGGGGTGAGGGGGAGGTTTACGTTGACCAAAAAGGGCGCCTCGAGGCTGAGGAGGACCTCCAGGACGTCCTCTATCCAGGGCTTTAGGGCGGCGAAGTCGGGCTCCTCCCCGTTCATGGGCACGCTGAAGGCGGCCGCCGAGGCCCCCAGGAGGAAGCCCTGCTTGGCGGCGGCCACGGTGCCGGAGTGCCAGATCTCGTTCCCCAGGTTGCTCCCCAGGTTGACCCCGGAGAGGACCAGGTCCACGGGGCCCAGGAGGTGCATCCCCAAGGCCACGCAGTCCGCCGGGGTCCCCCGCACCCGGTAGGCGGGGAAGGGGGCGGGATGGGGGTAGGCCCTGAGGGGGTGGGCGATGGAGATGGCGTGCCCGGCCCCGCTCTGCTCCGCGTCGGGAGCGCTCACCACCACCTCCCCGAAGCGGCTCGCCGCCTCCGCCAGGGCCCAGAGGCCCGGGCTGTAGATGCCGTCGTCGTTGCTGACCAGGATTTTCCGCATGGCCCAAGGCTACAGGGCCTCCGTCAGGGTTCGGTCAAGAAACCCCTCCAGCCAGCGCAGGGAAGGGGTGGGGTCCCCCCGGACCTCCAGGACCAGGGTGGCCTCTAGGAAGCGCCCCAGCCAGTCCTCGTGGTGGCCGAGGCCCCGCCCCAGGTTCCAGTGCCGGTCGTAGGCCCCGTCGTGGTCGTTCAGGTGCAGGTGGTCCGGGGCCAGGGCCAGCCAGGGCTCGGGAAGGGGGGTGCGGCTGAAGACCTGGGCGTGGCTGGCGTCAAAGCAGAAGCCCAGCTCGGGGAGGGCCTCGAGGACCACCTTGAGGGAAGCGGGGTCAGGCTCGTGGGTGTTCTCCAGGAAGAGGGCCACCCCCAGGGCCCGGGCCCGGCGCACCACGGGCCTCAGGGCCTCGGCGAAAAGGGGGGCCCGCTCCAGGGCCTCCTCCGGGGTGCGGCCCGCGGGGAGGCCGGAGTGCAGCACCGCCCGGTCGGCCCCCAGCTCCACCGCCCGCTCCAGGCCGAAGAGGAGGCGCCTTAAGGTGAGGCCCGCCACCTCGGGGTCCGGAGAGAGGAGGTCCAGGTTCCAGAAGGGCAGGTGGACGGAGAGGGGGAGGCGGAGGCGGGGCGCATTCCAAAAGAGCTCGTCGTCCTCCAGCACCTCCGGGTCCAGGTAGGCCTCGGCCCCAAGGCCCAGGGCCTCCAACCGGGGGGCCATGGCCTTGAGGTCCCGCACGTTGAGGCTCAGGCGAAGGTCCATGGGCCGATGGTAGCCCCCCGCCGTCAGGGGAAGGTCAAGGGTGGGATGACGCTTTTCTG
>Ga0079992_127751_pt1 | contig 10983 bp, 7 predicted proteins | sample FaiFalFF_MnMetaG_3_FD_69197 | JGI IMG/M metagenome (GOLD analysis project Ga0079992, IMG submission 69197) | Freshwater microbial communities from Yellowstone National Park, Wyoming, USA - Fairy Falls B (FF_Mn_B) MetaG (SPADES assembly) (version 2) | ecosystem: Environmental > Aquatic > Freshwater... | reverse complement strand
ACCCGGTGCTCCCGGAGGGCCTCCACCGCCAGGGCCGGGAGGACCACCTTGCGCTTGCCGGCCGCCGATTTGGGCTCGCCCTCGGCCCAGGCCCCCCTTATCCGGTAAAGCCCCCGCCGGACGTGGACGGCCCCGGCCTCGAAGTCGATATCCTGCCACTTTAAGCCCAGCAGCTCGCCCAGCCGCATCCCGGTAGTCAGGGCCAGGACAAAGAGCGGGTAGTAATCAAAATTCCGGGCCGCCTCTAAAAACCGGCGGGCCTCCTCCGGGGTCAAAACCTTGAACTCCTTCCGGGCCGGCCTGGGGGCCTTTACCCGGTCGGCGGGGTTGAAGGCCAGCAGCCCCCAGCCCACGGCCTGGGAAAGGGCCTTGTGAAGGACGGCGTGGATGAGCTGGACGGTGCGGCGGGAGAGGCCATCCCCGAGCCTGCGGGCGTAAAGGGCCTGGATGTCGGCCGGCTTCAACGCCTGAAGCCGGACGGTCCCAAGGATGGGGCTGATGTGGTTGCGGACATACTGCTCGTACTGGCGGAAGGTCGGGGGCCTCACCGAGGGTTTTGCGCCGTTTTCCAGCCAGAAGGCCGGATATTCGCCGACGGTCACCCGGCTGGGCTCGGGCAGAAGCCCCCGGTCGGCCTTGAGGCGGATTTCGGCCAGCCAGGCCAGGGCTTCCCGCCTGGTGTCGAAGTCCCGGGTGAGGCGCCGGTATTCTAGCGTGATGGTGGCTCGCCAGCGGCCAAGGATATGAAGCCTCCCCGGGGGAAGTCTACCCGGTTCACCCCGCGGTCTTATTCCACCTTCCGGTGTCAGCACCGGCCGCAGGCCGTCGGCCATGCGCTCTGCCATCCTCTTACTCGCTTCGACGTTCTCCGCCGACCAATAGGCCATCACCCAGGTGACGAACACCAGAATCACCGTCGCCACCGCCTGGGCCACAACCGCCCAGGTCGAAGCCCGCTCGCTCCCCGTCAGGAGCAAATATGCTGTCTTCAGTCCCGTTGTGACGAGCAATATGAGCAGAAACCAGATAACTTCCGGACGGCCTTCCCTAACCGGCGCCCAGACATACTATTGGTTCCGGGGCCAGAAGCTCCCTCAGGTCCCCAAGGGGTGGAAGCCCCAGGGCCGCCTCCACCGCCCCGTCTATCTCGGCCCGGGGCGGGGTCCTGGGCCAGCCCCCGGTCCTTGGGCCGGTCAAAGGCCCCGGCCAGGGCATCGGTAACTCCCGGCCCCAGCTTTTTCAGGTCGGGCACCGGCATATCCGCCAGGGTCAGCTTCTTGAATTCGAACCCAGGCGCCCTCGGTCTCCGTGCGGTGGGCCAGCAGGCGGTCAGCCTCTGTTGAGATGGTGGCCGAAAGAATCCGGGCTTTGCCTTCGGCAAGCAGCTTAAGACGCTTTTCCGTCGGCTCCTTGGCCCTTACTTTGCCGATGCGGGGAAGCTGGACATGGCGGGCAAACACCCGGACGGAGCCGGTAAGCCTGGCCCTGTTGTCGTCTAAACTCTTTTTGCGTTTAAACCGCGGTCTTTTTGGCCGGCCCTTAAGCCGCGGCGGCAAGCCGCCGCGCTCTAAGTACCGGAAGGCTTCCTGGGGGGCGCATTTGGAGACCTCCACCCACCAGGGGCGTTGGCCCCCTTCCAGACCTTCCATGCCCTGTGGAGCTCTGCCGCCCTGGGAACACGTTCGCCTCTTTCTAAGGCCTCAAGACAGCGGGAAAGCCCCCAGTTGTAGGCGAAGCGGGCCGTCCCCGGGGTTTGGTCGGCAAGACCCGCTCCGCCCCATTCGGATCCAGCTCAAGAGCGAAAAGCCTGCTTAACCCCCCATCCTATCGCACAGACGTTCGGCTGAGTAGCTGATAACAAAATCGGCTGCTGCTGGCAGCCCCCTCAGACCCAGGCGACGCTGGCGGCGGCCGCCTTAAGGTCGGAAAGCTCGGGCAGGGACCACCAGAGCCTGAGGGCCTTCTCCACCTGGGTTTCGGGCAGGGACCGCGCCCCATTGGCCCGGAACTTGGCCCAGAGCTCTTCGGCGGTCAGGGGATCGGTCACCGAACCCCGCATCGTGTGCCGGTTAGTGGAACGCCTTAAGACCCGCCCGTCCCTGAGCCTGACCACCACCGGTGTCTCGGCCGGGTGGTGGGAATAGGCCGGGTCCCACCTGGGCAGAATCTTAACTTCTACCTTACCCAGGGCCTCCTTGAGCTCGGGCCGGGCAAGCTTCTCCTCGTTAAAGCTCCCGATGTCTACCTGCCCGTCCACCAGGGCGCTGGCCAGGCAGTAGTTTATGCTGAACTTGCCCTGGAAGGCATACTCGGGCTCCGGGTACAGAAGAACGTGAGCGATCCCCGGAAGCCCGTAAACTTCCACCTCTTCGACATCTTCGGCCTTAAACCCATAATCTTTCATAAGTCCCAACAGGGAGTCCAGGGCACTGTGGTTGCTCCCGCAGCACGGGTACTTTTTGATGACGATGCGCTCCCGGCTCAGCCAGACCTTTCCCAGGTCCCTGACCATCTTTTCTACGTCGTACCTGCCCTCCCCCAGGTAGGCTGCGGCCCAGCCGATGGGCCCGGCCAGGGCATCGGGGCTGGAAAGGAATCCATCCCGGGCCAGGAGGGCGGCCATAACCCCGTTGCGGGCTGCCAGCCCCGCATGCAGGGGTTTGGTGTGGGTCCCAAAATTCTGAAGCACCCCCGACGGAGTCGAGGCCGCGATGCCCAGGGCCATCACCGTGCGCCGGCGGTCAAGGCCCAGCAGCCGGCAGGCCGCGGCGGTGGCCCCCAGGGTCCCGAAGACGGCCGTCGAGTGGAAGCCCCGCTCCCCCTGGACGTAGTTGGCCCCCCGGGAAAGGTGGCAGGCCACCTCAAAGCCGACGACGTAGGCGGCCACCAGGTCCCGGCCCGAGGCCCCTGTAAGCTCGGCCACCGCCAGGGCGGCCGGGAAGAGGACGGCCGACGGGTGGCCGAAGCCGCCCATGTCGTCGTAATCGAGGGCGTGGGCCAGAGTGCCGTTGGCCAGGGCGGCCATGGCGGGGGCGGTCCGAATGTCGGTGCCCACCACGGTGCAGGGGCCCGGGGCGCCCTCCCGCCGGACCAAATCGGTGATGACGCGGCCGTGGGGTTCGGCCGCCCCGGCCAGCATCACCCCAACGCAGTCGAAACAGCCGTCCCGGACGACCCGGTAGCAGTCCTCGGGGATGGCTTCCGGGTTCGTGCCCACGATAAACTCGGCAATGGTCTCTTCAATTTTGCCCATCTTTCTCCTCCCTTTAGCGGCTTCTAAGCCGGGGGTCCAGAATGTCCCGGAGGGTGTCCCCCAGCAGATTTATGGCCAGCACCACGAGGCTCAGGACCAGTCCCGGGAAAAAGGCCAGCCAGGGAGCCGTCACGATGTAGGTCCGGGCGCTCCCGGTCATCATCTGCCCCCATGAGGGGGTGGGGGGCGGCGTGCCCAGCCCCAGGAAACTGAGGGCCGCTTCGGCGACGACGGCCGACCCGAGGCTGGCCGTGGCGACCACCATCAGGGGTCCGAAGGCGTTGGGCAGGAGGGTGGCGGAGGATAATTCGGCGGTGGGTGCACCCCACCACCCGGGCCGCCTCGACGAACGGCTCCTCTTTAACGCCCAGCGCCACGGAGCGGACGACCCGGGCCGTCCCGGGAACCAGGGCGATGCCTACCGCCAGGATCACGTTGCGGACGCTGGTCCCCAGCATCGCCACGATGGCCAGGGCCAGGATGAGGGTGGGCAGGGACATCAGGGCGTCGATGACCCGCTGGACCAGCAGGTCAAACCAGCCCCCCAGGTAGCCCGAAACCAGGCCGACGGCCGCCCCAAGGCCTACCCCCAGCCCCACCGCCGCAATCCCGACCACCAGGGAGACCCGGCCTCCGTACACCACCCGGCTGAAGATGTCCCGGCCGAAATCGTCGGTGCCCATGATGAAGGGCCAACCGGGGGTGAAAGCACGTGGTCGGAATGGATGGCCTCCGGGTCAAAGGGGGCCACGACCGGGGCGAGGGCCGCGCCCGAGAAAACCAGGACGGTGACCAACAGGGCCGCCGCCCCCAGGGGCCGCCGGAGGAGCTGGCCGGCCAGGCCGCCCGGCACCTGCCGGCGGACCCCGCAAAGGCCGGTTCGTAGCCCGACTACCGCCATGGGCCGCTTCCCAGCCGGATTCTGGGGTCGAGCCAGGCGTAGGCGATGTCCACCGCCAGGTTGATGACGATGACAAAGCCGGCCGTAAGGAGCACATTTGCCTGGAGCTGGGGGTAATCCCGGACGGAGATGGCCCAGAGGGTGAGGCGGCCCAGGCCCGGCAAGGAGAATATCTGCTCGATGACCACCACCCCACCCAGCAGGACCCCCAGCTGGGCTCCGGCCAGGGTGATGGTGGGAATGAGGGCGTTGCGCAGCACGTGCCGGACCACCACCTGCGTCTGGCTCAGGCCCTTAGCCCGGGCCACCCGGACGTACTCCTGGCGCAGTACCTCCAGAGTCTGAGACCGAACCATCCGCATTGAGAAGGCCGCGTAATAATAGCCCAGGGCCAGGGCCGGCAGAAGAAACTGCTTGAGGTTCTCCCCCAGGTCTTCCGTCGGGCTAACATACCGGGAGCTGGGGGCCCATCCGGCCAGGACAGCCGGCAGCATCAAAAACATGGTCCCGAGCCAGAAGGGCGGGATGGCCAGGCCGGCCACGCTCACCAGCCTTACCAGGTAGTCCACCGGGCCCTCCCGGGCCACGGCCGAAAGGAGGCCCGTGGGGACGGCCACCACCAGGGCGATCCCGATGGCCAGCAGGGCCAGCTCAGCGGTGATGGGCAGGGCGAGCAGGACCTCGTGGGTTACGGGGTTGCCGGTCCAGAGGGAGAGGCCCAGGTCGCCCCGGACCACGTTGGCCAGCCAGATAAAATACTGGGCACAGAGGGGCTTATCCAGGCCCAGGACCCGGCGCATCTCGGCCGCCTCCGGGGTTTCCCCCGACTCCCCCAGCCGCATGGTCACCACATCCCCGGGGATGAGCCCGATTACGGCAAAGACCAGCAGGCTGGCCAGGAGCAGGACGGGGACGGCCAGGGCGAGCCGCCTCAGGACGTAGTAAACCATGCCGTGACTTCAGGCCCGGACCTTCGCCGGGGTGTAGGATATTACCCCTGCCGCCTCCAGCTCGGCTACCTCCCCCTCCGAATAGCCCAGAAGTCCGGTGAGCACCTGCCGGGTGTGCTCGCCCAGGCAGGGGGCCGGACGCCGAACCTCTCCCGGCGTCCGGCTCAGCCGGAAGGGCCAGGTCCGCTGCAGCTGCGGTCCGCCCACCGGGTGGTCGACCCGGACGTAGAATCCCCGGGCCTTAAGGTGGGGGTCTTCCAGGAGGTCCCGGCCGTTCAGCACGGCCCCGGCCGGAACCCCGGCCTCCTGGAGCAGGCGCATCGCCTCGGCTTTGTCCCGGCCGGACGTCCAGCTCCGGACCAGTTCGTCCACCTCGGCCGCCCGGGCCCAGCGGGCCGGCAAGGTCGCAAACCTGGGCTCGGAGGCCAGCTCGGGCCGGCCTATCAGCCGGCAAAGGGCGGCCCACTGCCAGTCATTTTCAACGGCGATGGCCACCCAGGTGTCCTCCCCCCGGCAAGGATAGCACCCGTGGGGGACCATAGACGGGTGCCGGCCCCCCGCCGGCCGGTGCCGGCGGCCGTTAACGGTAAAGTCAAGGACGATTTCCCCCAGCATGGCCGTTACCAGCTCCCGCTGGGAGAGGTCGATGTAAATTCCCCGGCCGCTGACACGCCGGTACCGGAGGCCGGCCAGGATAATCCCGGCCCCAAGCAGGGACACCACCTGGTCCGGGTAGTTGACGTCGTTGCCCGACCAGACCGGGGAATTTTCGTCATAGCCGGTGACCGACATTAGCCCCGAGAGGGCATCCAGGGTGGAACCGTAGGAAGCATACCCGGCCTCCGGGCCGTCGTTTCCCTGGCTGGAGAAGGAGACCATTACCAGGTCGGGCTTCACCTTCCGGAGCTCTTCGTAGCCCAGGTCCAGCCGCTCCATGACGCCCCGCCGAAAGTTCTCCGTCACCACGTCGCTTACGCCCACCAACCGCAAAAAAGCCTCCCTTCCCCGGGGGTGTTTCAGATCGAGGCTTATCCCCAGCTTGTTGCGGTTGACCACGTTAAATGGGGGGCTGGCGTCCCAGGGCCTTTCCACGTGGGCCGGCGGGGTGAGGCCGCTGCCCCAGTTGCGGAAGGGGTCCGGGTAGCGGCCGGCCTCGACCTTGATGACCTCGGCCCCGAAGTCGGCGAGAATCTGGGTGGCGGCCGCCCCGGCGGTGATGATGGTCAGGTCGGCGATCCGGATTCCCGAGAGCGCCCCGGCCACACCCTCACCTCCGGTCGGAACTGCCCGTTCCCTGGCCGGGATTGGGCCGGCCGCTTAGAAACCGCTGGATGCCCTCGGCCGCGGCCGCCGTCTGGGAGCGGATGACAATTCCGGTCCAGATGCCGTATTCGATTCCCCGGGACCATTCCAGATAGGGTATCTCCCGGATGGCCCGCTTGGAGTAGTCGAGGACGACCGGGTCGAACTGGCAGATGTGGCGGGCCAGCTCCTCGGCCCGGGGTAAAAGCCGGTCGTGGGGAACCACCTCGTTGACGATGCCCCAGCGCTCGGCGGTGTAGGCGTCGATGCGACTGGCCGTCAGGATAAGGTAGTTATAGTGCTTGGGCAGGATCCGGTGGATGGTGGCCGGTCCGGCCAGGCCGGGGAAGGTGCCGAACCCGACCTCGGGCATGCCGAACTCGGCCCGCTCGGAGGCGACGGCCAGCTCGCAGTTGTGGACCAGGGTGAGGCCGCCCCCCAGGGCGTAGCCGTTGACGGCGGCGATGAAGACGGCCGGGTGGCGCTGGATTATCTCCTGGGTCTCGAACCAGCTGTTGCTCCCCCAGGCGTACTGGCGCTCCCGGACGCCGGCCTCCCGGAGCTGGCGCTGTTCCGAAAGGTCGATGCCGGAGCAGAAGGCCGGTCCGGCCCCGGTGATGATAATCACCTTGCAGTCGGGCCTGGCGTCCTCCAGGGCGGCCCAGAGCTCCTGCTGGGCGGCCCGGTTCATGGCGTTGCGCTTTTCGGGACGGTTGAGGGTTACGACGGCGTAGCCGTCCTTTTTCTCCATCAGGACCAGGTTACCGTAGCCGCTCATAACTGCCCTCCTCAGAAGTTTTATTTATCCAGCCAGACGTAGTGGAAAGCCAGTCCCCGCTCCGGGTTCTGGGCCGGCACCCAGTCCTTGACGTAGGGCCGCCAGACCTCGAAGCCGTTGCTCCGGGGCAGGTCGAGGATATAGCACCGGGTGGCCAGCTCCCGCTGGATCTGCCCGTAAAGCTCCTTGCGTTTGGTTACGTCCATTTCCCGCCGGGCGGCCTCGAAGAGCCGGTCCAGGTCGGGACTCCTCCAGCCGCCGAAGTTGCGGGAGGCTTTGGTGTGAAAGAGGGCGTAGGTGAAGTCCTCGACGTCCCCGAAGGGTGCGAGGGCGAAGGCAATTGCCTCGAAATCCCCCCGGTTCCGGGCATTGAGAAACGCCCCGTACTCCGTGTCGACGATGTTCATCGGAACGCCGATGCGCTTGAGCTGTTCGGCCACCACCTGGGCCTCCTTCTGGGTGTAGCGGTAAACCGTCTTGCATTCGAACTCAAACCCATCCGGATAGCCGGCCTCTTTAAGGAGCTGGCGGGCCTTATCGTAGTTGGGCGAATCGCTCAGGGGTAACTGCTCGTGGGGAACGGCCCAGTCACCCAGGGCGGGGGGCACCGCCCGGTGCTTGTAGCCCTGGCCCCGCCAGACGACCTTGATGATTTCGTCCTGGTCGATGGCGTACCAGAGGGCCTGCCGGACCCGATTGTCATTAAAGGGCCGGCGCCCGACGTTGAGGCCGATGCCGTTCATTTCGGCCCGGCTGAAGACCAGGCTCTGCAGGCCGGAAACCGTCCGACGTAGGTTCTCAAATTCGTCCACGTTGGCCGGGTTGTAAATGTCCACCTGCCCGGCGGTGAAGGCCGCCAGCTGGGCCGAGGCATCGGGAATTATCCTTATCTCGATGGCCTCCACGTAGGGCAGGGGGGCGCCGAAGTAGTCGGGGTTGCGCTCGAAGACGAAGCGGACGCCCCGCCGGTATTCTCTAAGCTTGAAGGGCCCGGTCCCCACCATAACCTGTTTCATGTCCCCGCGCTGTTCGATGACGTGCCTGGGGGCGATTCGGGTGTAGGCGGCGGCCACCTGGTTGATAAAGGCGGCATAGGGCTCCCGCATCCTGACCCGGAGGGTGTAGCGGTCCACCGCGTCGGCGCTTTCCACGGGCTCGAAGGCGTAGGCCCGCTGGAACTGGGGGTCCCGGGTCCGAATCCGGTTCAGGCTGAAGGCGGCATCTTCGGCCGTAAGCTCGGTGCCGTCGTGAAACCTGACGCCCCGGCGCAGTTTAAAAACATAGGTCAACAGGTCGGTCTGTTCCCAGCTTTCGGCCAGGTCGGGAACCGGAGTATTTGCCCCGGGGCTCCCGGGCGGATTTCCCGGTCGGATGTCGTACTTGAGCAGGCCGTTGTACACCAGCCCGCAAATCCACTGCAGGGAGCTGGTCGTCTGCATGTGGGGGTCCAGGTCGGGCGGGTCGTCGGGCAGGTACCAGTAGAGGGTGCCGCCCCGCCGGGGCTGGGCTGCTGGGGCCTGCTCCCCCCGGCCCTGGGGGGCGCCCGCCGGCCGGCAGGCGGCCAGCCCGAGGCCCCGATGAGAAATTCCCGCCGGGAAACTGCCTTCATAGCCGTCCCTCCCTTCTGCTCAGATTACGCCCCGCTCCCGGAGGCCGGCGATTTCCGCCGCCGAAAGGCCCAGCAGGGACGTGTAAACTTCCAGGTTGTGCTCCCCCAGCAGGGGCGCCCGGCCCCCAGTGGGTCGGTCCCCGCCCAGAACGAAGGGGATGCCCGGGTAAAGGGCCGGGCCCGTCCGGGGATGGTCCACCCGGGCGAAGAAGCCCCGGGACCGGTACTGGGGGGATGCCACCAGGTCGGCGGCGTCGGCCACCATCCCCACCGGTATCCCCAGGGCCTGGGCCCCGTGGTAAACCTCGGCCTTGGTGCGGGCCCGGGTCCACCCGGCCAGGATCTCCCGGAGCTCCCCCCGGTGGGCCACCCGCCCAGGGCGGTCGGCAAAGCGGGGGTCTTCGAGGCGGGGGTCCCCCACCAACTTCTTAACCTGCGGCCAGTGCTCGTCCTGGAAGACGAAGGCCACAAACCCGTCCGAGCACGGCAGGACCATCCACTGGGACTGCTCGCCCCCCCGCCGCCGGACCCGACCGTCGCTCTGGTAGTAGATGGGGGTCTTCCATTCCAGGTAGGCCACCGTCTCCTGGGCCGAGATGGTCACCTCCTGGCCATGCCCGGTGACCTCCCGGCCCGTAAGGGCCACCATCGTCCCGGTGAAGGCGGCCAGGCCGGCGGCATACTGGGCCTGGTAGCCGCCGAAGGGGATGGGTTCCCGGTCCAGGGCGCCGACCATATTCAGGAGGCCGCCCAGGGCCAGCAGGACCAGTTCGCCGTCCAGGTAGTCCCGGTAGGGGCCTTCGTCCCCGAAGGGGGTAATCGAGGTGAGGATAAGCCCGGGGTTTTCCCGGGCCAGCACCCCGTAGCCCAGGCCGAGTTCCCCCAGCCGGCCGGGCCCCAGGTCTTCGACGACGATGTCGGCGGCCGCCGCCAGCCGCCGGAAGAGGTAGGCCCCCGTCGGAGTTGTCGGGTCCAGGGTGATGCCCCGCTTGGAGGTGTTAAGGTAGAGAAAAACCAGGCTCGATTCCGGGTCCACCCGGTCCCGGGCGAAGGGTCCGACGCGGCGGCAGCGGTCCCCCGCCGGGGGCTCGATTTTAATGACGTCGGCCCCCAGGGCGGCCAGAAGCTTGCCGCAGAAGGCCGGGGCGATCCCCCCGCCCACTTCCAGGACCCTGAGGCCGCCCAGGGGGCGGGGAAAGGCCGCCGTCGGTTCGAATTCCCCCATTACAGCCCCTTCAGGTCGGCGATAACCCTGGCCAGTTGCTTTTCCTCGGCTGGCCCCAGCCCTTCGGGCATGGGGAGGGTTAGGGCGGTGACGAGGCCCCCGAACCGGTCTTTGATAAGGGGAAGCAGCTCGTCCCAGGTGCCGGCCGTCACGAACTCGGCCAGCACCTCGTCGCTCACCTGCCGGGCCATCTCGTCCCAGCGGCCCGCCACCGAAAGCTGGTGAAGCCGGGCCCCCAGCTCCCCCAGGCCGTGCAGTTCCAGCACCGGGGCGTAGGTCCGGGTCGAGGCGTAAAAGGCCACCCGGTGCCGGTAGGCCTCCCGGGCCTTCCTGACGTCCTCGGGCCGGGGTCCCGTGGCGAGGAAGCCGCCCCCGATGATTTCCAGGCAGGCGGGGTCCCGGCCGGCCCGCCGGGCCCCGGCCCGGAGGCTGGGCAGGATCACCTCCTGCAGGTAGCGGGGGGAGGTGAGGCTGTGGAGCATCAGGCCGTCGGCCACCTCCCCGGCCAGCCGGCACATGAACCTGTTCACCCCGCTGATGTAAACCGGAATCGGGTAGTGTTCGATGGGCCCGGGGTTGAACTCCGGCGTCATCAGGGTGAGCCGGTAGTGCTCGCCCTGGAAGTTCAGCGGCCGGCCGTTCTGCCAGCACTCCCAGACGGCCCGCAGGGCCAGGATGTAGTCGCGCATCCGGGGGCCCGGAGCCGTCCAGGCGAACCCGAATCGCCGCTCGATGTGACCCTTTACCTGGCTTCCCAGGCCCAGGAAGAAGCGGCCGGCGGAGAGCCGTTGAAGGTCCCAGGACTGGTAGGCTACCACCGTCGGACTCCGGGGAAAGGCCAGGGTGAAGGTTCCCACCCGAATCTCCCGGGTAAAGAGGGCGGCCACCGCCGCGCAAACCATCGGGTCGTGGGTGATCTCGCTGAAGCGGATGGCATCGTAGCCCAGCCGCTCGACTTCCTGTAT
>Ga0079992_116146_pt1 | contig 10983 bp, 6 predicted proteins | sample FaiFalFF_MnMetaG_3_FD_69197 | JGI IMG/M metagenome (GOLD analysis project Ga0079992, IMG submission 69197) | Freshwater microbial communities from Yellowstone National Park, Wyoming, USA - Fairy Falls B (FF_Mn_B) MetaG (SPADES assembly) (version 2) | ecosystem: Environmental > Aquatic > Freshwater... | reverse complement strand
CACCTCGGCGTGGGTCTTACCGAGGCGGCGGGCGAGCTCGGCCCGGACCGAAAGGGAGTCCCGCCCGACCTTTTCCAGCCGGTAGATGGCATAGGGGCCGGCAGGTGAAAGGTCCAGGCTGACCTCCTCTTCGACGACAAAATCCTCGGGGCTGGCCTTCCAGCGCATTAGCCCCCCGCAAGCCGCCGGCCGAAAACGGCGGCAACTGGGGGGCGTTCGTACTGCTCGATCTCGATGACTTCCAGGTAAAGGCGTTCCGGGTCGTAGTGGGGCAGTTTCAGGCTGGGGCTGAGGGTCGCCAGAACTTCGAGCCGGTGCCGGCTCTCCAGCCGACGCAGGAGCCCCTGAAGGATCGCGAAGGCGATTCGGGCCGGGGCAACGGCCCGCCTGGGGTGCTCCACCTTTTCTTCGAGGTCCACCTGGGCGACCCTTTCAAGGCCGTAACGGCCGTAGATGTCGATAAGCAGGCCCAGTTCAACGGCCGGCCCCGTCAGGAACGGTACCTCGATAAGGGCCTCCCGGCGTCCGGCGTGCTCGGCACTCAAGGGCAGAATAAAGCCTGAGAGCTCGGGCAGCAGCATGTTAAGGGCCGGGCGAACCAGAATTTCGGTAACCGGGTCCGCGTCCGCCCAGCCGGCCGGGTCTGGCTCGAAACCGCCCGGCAGACGCCAGTAGCCCTTCACGTAAACGAGGCGGGGCTCCCGCAAAAGCGGGCCGACCAGGCCGTAGACAAACTTCGGGTGGGGATTTTTTATGCCGGCGTCGACCCACACCACAATATCGCCCCGGCTCACGAAGAGGCTCTTCCAGAGGGCCTCGCCCCGGCCTGGGAAACTTCCCAGGTCGGGCCGAACCGAGCAGTCCAGGTACACTTGGGCCCCGTGGGCCCGGGCAACTTCCGCGGTGCCGTCGGTGGAACCGCTGTCCACTACCAGAATCTCATCGAGAAGGGGCACCTCTTCCTGAAGATACTCCCGGAACGTCCGGATGACCGCCCCGATGCTCTCCGCCTCGTTTAAGGCCGGCAAGACCAGACTGATAGTCACGCCTTGTTGACGCTTAATCCGGACCAGGTCAGCCACATCGGAGAACTCCCGGGCGTGGAAGGTGTTCTCCGCAAACCACTGCTCGACGAGCACGGTGGGTGGCTCCCGAAGCTCCCGGAAGTGGACCTGAAGGGGTTCCCGGGTCCGGACGATGACAGTGGGCACATCAACCAGGCGGGCAATCCGTTCCGGAATGGCCCCGAGGGGCTCATCGGCAACCTCGCCCGCTTCGGCGGTGGCCCCGAGCACCAGCAGGTCGTGGGTCCGGGCCTCAGCCACGATAACCGACTCGGGGTCGTCAGCCTGGACCGTCACCACCGAAACCCTCGGCCGCTGGCCGGCCAGCCGGGCAACCCCGGCAAAGACATGGGCGGCCCGGGCCCGCTCCTGAAGGGTCTGCCGCCGCGGCCGGACGTTCAGCACGGTCAGGTCGAGGTCCAGGGCCTCGGCCAGAGCCGCTGCCCACCGGAAGGCCAGCTCGGCCTGCGGCCCGCCCCGGGCCGCCAGGAGCAGCCGCTTCATTGGCCGGCCGGAGAAGTCCCCCCGGACGATGGCCAGGTCGGCCGGCGGATTCCGGACAATGGCCGCCAGAGTTGTCCCGAAGACGTTCCCGGCCCAGCCAAGTATTACCAGGTCGACCTGCTCCTGGATTGCAACTCGCCGGATCGCCTGCCAGGCCCGCCGGGAAACCCGAACCGTACTGCGGACCTCAACCGACCCGGCGTCGGGAATCTCCGAACAGACGGCCTGAAGCTGGCGGCGGAGGATCCGGGCCCGGGACGCAGCCTGGGAATAGCCCTGGCTGTCGGGCACTTCCACAACCCCGAGGGCAATCACCCGTCCAGCCCGACGGCCCAGGAGGGCCGTCGCCAGCCGCAGAAGGGGTCCGGCCTCCTCGGGATGGGCGACGGGAACGAGAATGCGGCTGGGCCGGTTGGCCATCTTGCTAATAGAGTACCAGATTCTGGGTTGCGAACTCAGCCGGCCCGTTCGACCCCGAGCCGGACGGGCCGCCCGTTCAGCCGCAGGTCAGTACCCCGTGCCGACGCCGGCCGCTCGCCCCTAACCAGCCGAACGGCCAGCGTTTCGGCGGCGATGTAGTCACCGTGGCTTTCGAAGACGGCCTCAACCTCGGGGTCACCCTGGTAGTAGACAACGATCCGGTCGGAAAGCTCGAAGCCTGCCTCCTTGCGCAGGGTCTGAATCCGGCGCACAAGCTCCCGGGCAAGACCCTCGGCCGCCAGGTCGGGAGTCACCTCGGTGCTGATGGCGACCAGGTACCCGGCCTCCTCGGCCGCGGCATAGCCCGCCCGGGGCACGACTTCCACCGCCAGGTCCTCGGTGGAAAGCTCGAACCCGTCGAGAACAACCCGGCCGCTGGCCCTCAACTCGGCGACGACCTGCCGGGGGTCCTGGCCGGCGAGTAGCTGGGTGAGCCTGGGCAGTTCCGGTCCCAGCCGGGGGCCCAGCACGTCAAACCGGGGCTTGACCCGGTATTCGACCAGGGTCCCTTCATCCTCGAGGAAGACCAGCTCCTTGGCGTTCAGCTCCTCAAGGAGGTGGTCCGCCAGCCGCCGGACGAACCCGGCTTCCTCCCCTGACCTGACCTTTACGAAGAGCTGGCCCACCGGCTGGCGGACCTTGAGCCGGGCCCGATCCCGGGCCGCACGCCCCAGGCTGGCCAGGCGCATGGTCAGGTCAACAGCCCGCATCAGCTCCGGGTCAACCTTGCTGGGGTCCGCGGCCGGCCAGTCCGTCAGGTGAACGCTCACCGGGGCGGCCGGGTTGACCCTGCGGACCAGATTTTGATACAGCGCCTCGGCGACGAACGGCGTAAACGGGGCAAGAAGCTGGGTGAGCGTGGTCAGCACCGTGTAAAGCGTCCAGTGAGCCGCCCGTTTATCCGCATCCTGCTCCGATTTCCAGAACCGGCGCCGGTTCCGCCGGACGTACCAATTGGAGAGCTTATCCACGAAGGCCTCGATAGCCCGCCCGGCATCCGTCGGGTTGTAGGCCTCGAGCTCATCGGTGACGGTCTTGACCAGCGAGTGGAGCTCCGAGAGGATCCAGCGGTCCAGGTCCGAAAGCTCTTCGCCCGCCGGCCGGGGTGTGGTCCTGGGGTCGAACCCATCCAGGACCGCATAGGTCACGAAGAAGGCGTACGTGTTCCAAAGGGTCAGGAAGAACCGGCGAACGGCCTCTTCAATCTGCTTCGGGTCGAACCGCCGGGCATTTCCGGGCGCCGTAGCCGTAAACAGGTACCAGCGGAGCGGGTCCGCTCCGTATCTCCCGATGATTTCCCAGGGGTCGACCACGTTGCCCCGGGACTTGCTCATTTTTTCGCCCTTGGCATCCAGCACCAGACCCAGGCAGATGACGTTCCGGTAGGCGATGCTGTCGAAAAGCATGGTGGCCAGGGCGTGGAGGCTGTAGAACCAGCCCCGCGTCTGGTCCACCGCCTCGCAGATGTAGTCGGCCGGAAACCGCTGCCGGAAGAGGTCCTGGTTCTCGAAGGGGTAATGCCACTGGGCAAAGGGCATAGCCCCGGAGTCGAACCAGACGTCCATGACCTCAGGCACCCGGCGCATCAGCCCGCCGCACCGGGGGCAACGAAAGGTAACCTCGTCCACGTAGGGCCGGTGAAGGTCAAGTCCGCTCAGGTCGCGTCCGGCCCGGGCCGAAAGTTCGGCAACGCTGCCGATGCATTCCCGATGGTCGCAGCCCTGACAGACCCAGATGGGGATGGGCGTCCCCCAGTACCGCTCCCGGGAGATGGCCCAGTCGACATTGTTTTCGAGCCAGTCGCCGAACCGCCCCCGCTTGATGTACTCCGGCACCCAGTTGATCTGCTCGTTGAGCTCGACCATCCGGTCCTTAAAGGCAGTAGTCCGGAAGTACCAGGAGGTCTTCGCGTAGTAGAGCAGGGGCGTCTCACAGCGCCAGCAGAAGGGGTAGGTGTGGACGTAACGCCCGCTCCGGTAGACCAGCCCCCGGTCGGCTAGGTCCTTAATGATCAGGGGATCGGCATCCTTAACGAACAGGCCGGCAAAGCTCAGGGGCAGGTCGACCCGGACCCGGCCCTGCAGGTCGACGGTGTGCACCACCGGCAGGTTCTCCCGCCGGCCAACTTCCAGGTCCTCTTCACCGTAGGCCGGGGCGATGTGGACGACACCGGTACCCTCCTCCAGGGACACAAAGTCGGCGAGGACCACCCGGTGGCCCGGCCGGTCTAGGGGAACTGGCCGGTAAAGGGGCTCGTACCGGACTCCGGCCAGGTCCCGGCCCTTAAAGACCACCAGCTCCTGGTAAGGACCGGTGAGTGATTTTTCCACCAGGGCCCGGGCCAGGAGGAGCCTCTCGCCCGATTCGACCTCGACCAGAACATAGTCGGCGTCGGGATTGACGGCCAGGGCCATGTTGGCCGGCAGGGTCCAGGGCGTCGTCGTCCAGGCCAGAATGTACACCGGCCGGTCGGCAAAAGGCCTGAGGGTCTCCGGGAGGGACTCGGCCACAACCGGGAACTTGACCCAGAGGGAAGGGTCGTCGGCCGTGTCGTAGCCGAGGGCAGCTTCGTGACTGCTCAGGGAGGTGACACACCTGGGACAGTGGGGCGTAACCTTATAGTCCTGGTAGACGACGCCCCGGTCCCAGAGCTGTTTAATGGCCCACCAGCACGACTCAATATACCGATTTTCGAATGTAATATAGGCATTCTTCATATCAATCCAGAAAGCGATGCGATCCGTCAGCTCCTCCCACTCCCGGACGTACCGCATAACGCTTTCCCGACACCGGGCGTTGAACCTTTCGATGCCGTAGGCCTCGATCTCGGGTTTGGTGCTGATACCCAGCTCTTTTTCGACCTCAAGTTCCACCGGCAAACCGTGGGTATCCCAGCCCCCGATCCGGGGCGTGTAGTAGCCCTGCATCGTCTTAAACCGGGGCATGATGTCTTTAAATACCCGGGCCAGCACGTGGTGAATGCCGGGCAGACCGTTCGCGGTGGGCGGCCCCTCATAGAGGATGTACGTCGGACCGCCACGGCGGAGTTCCAGGCTCTGCTCGAAGACCCGGTTCTCCTTCCAGAACCTGAGCACTGCTTCTTCCAGTTCCGGGAAATTGACCCTCGATTCGACCCGCTCAAATGTCATCGCGGCCCTTTCCCCCTTTCAGTCAATCAGAACGATTTCGAGGCGCCGGTTAAACCGGCCCTTGTTCTCGGTCTTAACGACCTTTATGCCCTTTACTTCAGCGGTATTCCGAACGTGCGTCCCGCCGTCGGCCTGAAAATCAAGACCCTTGATGTCCACCACCCGGATTTCCCGGACGTGTTCGGGGATCAGGTTAACCCGGGTGCGGATCAGGTCGAGGTTCTGAAGGGCCTCCTCCCGCGGCAGGAAATAGACCTCGACCGGCAGGGCCCGGGCGATGGCCTCGTTGCACTTCGCCTCGATAAGCCGGACCCGCTCGGGATTCAGGTCCTCCAGGGTGAAGTCCATCCGGGCCCGGTCCGGGTACATCTGGGTCCCGGTAACGGTTGCCCCAAACTCACGGTAAATCACCCCGCAGAGGATGTGGAGGGCGGTGTGGGTGCGCATCAGCCGGTAGCGAAGCTCCCAGTCAATAACCCCCCGGAGCCGGCTACCCACCGCCGGCGGCTCGCCCTCCACGTAGTGAAGCACCTCTTCCGGCCGGCTTTCAATCCGAACAACCGGCCAGGTCCGGACCCCGTCGGTCAGGTAGCCCCGGTCGGGCGGCTGTCCGCCCCCACCCGGGTAGAAGGCGGTCCGATCCAGGACAACCCCACCCCCCGGCTCGACCCGGAGGACGGTGGCCTCGAATTCCCGCAGGTAGGCGTCCGTAAGGTAAAGCCGCTCGGTCATCGCCCGTCAGCCTCCCTAACAAAAAGCCCCGCCCCAAAGGGGCGGAGCCACAGCTTCCGCGGTACCACCCTTCTTGACCCGCCGTCGGGCGGGTCCCCTCGCTGGGGTGCCATCACACCCCCGTGCCGGTAACGGGGCACGACCCCGGCCAAGTCTACTCGACGCCCCAAAGACGGGACGCTTTCGGTTGGCGGCTCGGGAGGGATTTTCGGGAAGCTCACCGCACCCGGCTCCCACCAGCCCCGGGCTCGCTCGGCGGCTACCCTCCCCTACTCGTCTCCGTCATCGCCTTTCTCGGGCATAACCTAACACAGCCCGTAATATTTCGTCAAGCAGCCGGGGAGGCATTCGCCGGTTAACTCTGCCCGGGTTTCAACCCTGGCGACCCGGTCAGCCCAGTTCCGGATACGGTCCGGACCCGGTCGGCGATGGCCTGCCCGAGCTCAACAGTCGTGGCCTCGCCGCCGATGTCGGGCGTCCGAACTCGGCCATCGGCCAGGACGCCTACCACCGCCGCCTCAATCCGGGCCGCCGCCCGGACGGCCCCTTCATCCCGGTGCCGCCGGCCAAGCCAATCAAGTAACAGCGCCCCCGACAAAATCTCCGCCACTGGATTTGCAATCCCCTTCCCGGCAATATCCGGGGCCGAACCGTGGGCCGCCTGGGCCATCGCCCGCTCCGCCCCAGCATTGAGCCCCGCCATCAGCCCGAGGCCGCCAACCAGTCCGGCCGCCTCGTTCGAGAGGATATCCCCAAACATGTTCTCCGTCACGATAACATCGAACCGCTGGGGCCGGCGCACCAGCTCAAGGGCAGCCGCATCCACGTGCATGTCGTCCAGCTCCACCTCAGGAAACTCCCGCCCAACGGCCCGGCAGGCCTCCAGGAAAAGCCCACAGCCCCGCCGGAGCACATTGGCCTTATGTACTGCCGTTACCCGCCGGCGCCGGTTCCGGGCCAGCTCAAACGCTGCCCGGGCCACGGCCTCGCTGGCCTGACGGGTCACAACCCGCACCGAGATGACCAGGTCTTCGGTCGGCTTAAGCTCACCGCTCCCCTCAACCAGATTCCGGTCGGCGTAAAAGCCCTCGGTATTTTCGCGGACGACAATGAGGTCGACGTCCGGGTAGAGGGCCGGAACCCCCGGGAAGGACCTGGCCGGGCGGATATTGGCGTAAAGCCTGAACCGCCGGCGCAGGACGGCGCTGGGTTGGGCATCGTCGGGTCATCGGGCCGGTAAAGGTGGGTGCTCAAAGGGCCGAGGAGCCAGCCGGCGTAGCTTTCCAGGGCGGTTAGGGTCCCGTCCGGCAGGGTCGAGCCGAGCCGCTGGTGGGCTTCGAGGCCGGTGGGCAGGTAATCAAACTCGAGTTGAAGGTCCGGCTGGGTTGCGGCCGCGGCCTCCAGGACCCGGACGGCCTCGGCCATCACCTCCGGGCCTATACCGTCCCCAACCATCACGGCGAGCCGGTAGCTTCCCATAGTCTGGCGGTCCATTCAGGCCGGTATCATGGCCTGGTTATTATAACACCCCGAATTGACCCCGCCGGGCCGGGGACCTATAATAAGGGCGGTCTTCCCCTGGCGGCCGCCATCTGCCAGGGAGTCTCTTCGCCCGACAGAGGAGGTCGAAACGCCGATGGGCAACGGACGTTTTGAGGCCGGGCTGGAAATCCGGCGAAAGGTTCTCGGGGCCGAGTATGTCGACCGGGCCCTGGCCCAGGCCGACGATTTCACCCGGCCCCTCCAGGAGTACGTAACCGAGTGCTGTTGGGGTGCGGTCTGGACCCGGCCGGGCCTCACCCTGCAGGAACGGAGCATGATCACCCTGGCGGCCCTGGTGGCCCTCGGCCGGACCCATGAGATCAAGCTCCATGTCCGGGGGGCCCTCAACAACGGCTTAACCCGGGAGCAGATTCGGGAGGTGCTCCTGCACGTGGCAGCCTACGCCGGGGTTCCGGCGGCGGTGGATGCCTTCCGGGCCGCCCAGGAGGTATTCCGGGAAACTTAAAGGCGGGTTTAACGCCTCCAGGGCAAACCCCGGGCTACGCTGTAAACCGCCACCGTAGCAAAAGAAAGTTTCCAGCGAGGTTACAGACTTCGTATCCAGCAGGCCTCGCGGGAAACTCGGGTACTGGACGCGGAGCCCGGGCGGCTCCCTTCGACTAGTACCCCAATGGATTTGGTGACTAGGCTCCCGACCCCCATGGGCTAGCCCATTACCTACCCCTGAACTACCCACAATGGTGTTGCACAAGGCCCAGGCTCGTCAGTACCGGTATAAGTGGACCGATAAACAACAACATCATCCGTAACTCCGCGATAACAGGGGGGAGCTATGAAGGGCCTTTCCCGGCGAGACTTTCTCAAGCTGGCGGCTGCCGCCGGGGGAGCGGGGGGTGCAGCGCTCCTTGCCCGGAACCTGGCTTTTCTCGAAGAGATTCAGACAATTGAGAATCCGCTGGCCTCCTATCCCAACCGCGATTGGGAGAAGGCCTATCGGGACCTGTTCAAGTTTGACTCCAAGTTTGCATTCCTTTGCGCGCCCAACGATACCCACAACTGCCTTCTGCTGGCAGTAGTCAAGAACGGTGTAGTGACCAGGATCGAACCGTCCTACGGATATGGAAAGGCTACCGACATCTACGGCAACTCGGCCTCCCACCGCTGGGAGCCGAGAGCATGCCAGAAAGGCCTGAGCCTTACTCGCCGCATCTATGGCGACCGGCGGATAAAGGGGCCCATGGTCCGCAAGGGGTTTCTTGACTGGGCCCGGGCCGGCTACCCGCGTGACCCGGAGACGGGGCTTCCGCCGGCCCAGTACTTCCGGCGTGGCCAGGACGAATGGCTGCGCGTGAGCTGGGATGAGGCCTATCGTCTCATTGCCCAAACCATCATCAATATTGCTACCAATTACTCTGGTCCCGAAGGCCAGGACCGGCTCCGCCGCCAGGGCTACGATGAGGTCATGGTCCAGGCCACGGGCGGGGCCGGCACGCAAGTCCTCAAGTTCCGGGGCGGCATGCCGTTTCTCGGGGCAACCAGGGTGTTCGGCATGTACCGCTTTGCCAATATGCTGGCTCTCCTGGACGCGCATATCCGCAGGGTTGCCCCCGATCAGGCCCTTGGGGCACGGGGATGGGACAACTACAGCTGGCACACCGACCTTCCACCTGGTCATCCCATGGTTACTGGTCAGCAGACCGTCGATTTCGACCTGTTCACGGCCGAGAACGCCCGACTGATCACCCTCTGGGGGATGAACTGGATTTCCACCAAAATGCCGGACGGCCACTGGCTCACCGAGGCCCGGCTTCACGGTGCCAGGGTCATAGTTATAGCCTGCGAGTACCAGTCGACAGCCAGCAAGGCCGATGAGGTGGTGATTATCCGGCCCGGTACTGATACCGCCCTCGCCCTGGGCCTGGCCCGGGTTATTATCGAAGAAAACCGCTTCGACCCCGACTTTGTTAAAGCTTTTACCGACCTCCCGCTTCTCGTTCGCATGGACACCCTGCAGCTGCTCCGGGCAAGCGACATAATCCCCGGCTACCGGAATGCCCCATTGACAAACTTCGTCAAGGTGCTTGCACCGGGGGAAAACCCGGACCCGGGCATCGCTCAGGGGAACCAGTACGTGCCCCGAGCCCTTCGCGAAGAGTGGGGCGATTTCGTGGTCTGGGATCTGGTTAGCGGGTCGCCTCGGGTGGTGACCCGGGACCAGGTTGGAAAATATTTCGAGGACGCCGGCATCGACCCGGCTTTGCGGGGAACTTTTTCCGTCCGGACGACAGACGGCCGAACCGTTCAGGTCAGGCCGGTCTTCGACCTGGTGGTCGAGTACCTTCAGAATTTCGACCCGGCGACCGTTTCGGAGATCACCTGGGCCCCGGTGGAAGCCATCTATTCCCTCGCCCGGCAAATCGCGGCCAACCGCGGGACGACCCTGATTGTTCACGGCATGGGCCCAAACCATTTCTTCAATGCCGACCTTAAGGACCGGGCACTCTTTCTCGTTGCGGCCCTGACCCGCAATATCGGCCAATTTAGCGGCAGCCCCGGAAGCTACGCCGGCAACTACCGGGGAGCCCTCTTCAACGGTCTTGTCTCTTACATTCTGGAGGACCCCTTCAATGTCCAAACTGATCCTGAGGGGCCGGTTCGGACCCGGGGCTACTACCGGGCGGAATCTGCCCATTACTTCAACTACGGTGACCGGCCGCTCCGGCTCGGCAACAAGCTCTTCACCGGTAAGACCCATATTCCGACCCCGACCAAGTTCATGTGGTTCTCCAACTCCAACTCTATCCTGGGCAACATCAAGTGGACCTATGATGTCCTGGTAAACACGCTGCCCAGGGTCGAGGCCATCGTTGTTAACGATTGGTGGTGGACACTGAGCTGCGAGTACGCGGATGTGGTTCTGGCGGTCGATTCCTGGGCCGAGTTCAAACATCCCGACATGGCGGGGTCGGTCACAAACCCATTCGTCCAGGTCTTCCCGCGGACCCCGCTTCCGAGGGTGTTCGATACCGTCGGGGATATCGATACCCTCGCCGGGGTAGCCAAAGCCCTGGCAGAATTAACCGGCGACCGCAGGTTCCAGGATTACTGGAAATTCGTCTACGACAATCGGGTCGATGTTTACCTGCAACGGATTCTCGATAACAGCAATGCCCTGCGGGGGTTCAGGTTTGCAGACCTGGAAGAGAAGGCCAAGCAGGGCATTCCAGCCCTGCTGATGACCAGGACTTATCCCAAGGTAATGGGGTGGGAACAGGCCAACGAAAGCCGACCCTGGTATACGAAAACCGGCCGCCTGGAATTCTACCGGGAGGAGCCGGAATTTATCGAATACGGCGAAAACCTACCGGTCTACCGGGAGCCGGTGGACGCCACTTTCTACGAGCCTAATGTCACCGTGGGTAGACCCCACCCGGCCCTGCGGCCGACGCCCCCTGAAGCTTACGGTTTGAGGCGGGATGACCTTTCCACCGAGGTTCGGCAGGGCCGTAATGTCCTTAAGCCCTGGCCCGAGATTAAGGCAAACCCCCACC
>Ga0079992_135151_pt1 | contig 11000 bp, 13 predicted proteins | sample FaiFalFF_MnMetaG_3_FD_69197 | JGI IMG/M metagenome (GOLD analysis project Ga0079992, IMG submission 69197) | Freshwater microbial communities from Yellowstone National Park, Wyoming, USA - Fairy Falls B (FF_Mn_B) MetaG (SPADES assembly) (version 2) | ecosystem: Environmental > Aquatic >... | reverse complement strand
AGCGGGATCGTTTCGAGGGACTGCGGCGGCTGGATCAGCCGGCCCAGGCCTGAATCCCAACGGGGTCAGCGGCCTGACCTATTCCCGGCGTTGCGCCGGACCGCGATGAGTTCAGCCCCGAAGGTCAGGAGCACCGCCGCAACGTAGGCCCACAACAGGAATACCAGCACCGCCCCGAGGGACCCGTAGACGAGGCTGTAGCCGGCAAACCGGTCGACGTAAAGGACAAAGAGGTGTTTGCCCACTTCGACGCCCAGTGCGGCCACGGCTGCCCCGGGCCACAGGTCTCGCCAGCCGAGCTTTACCGTGGCGAGGAGCCGGTAGACGGCAGCAAACATCCCGAATGAAAGGATGGCCGAGAGACTGGCTCCCAGGATGTAAAGGCCCGGGTCCACGGCCAGGGGCACAAGCCAGCCGACAAGTCGGACGCTGCCCAGAAGGAGGGTCGAGGCCCAGAGGAAAGCCCCGGCCCCGGCCACCATCCCCAGCTCCACAAGCTTCTGACGGAGAAAGGGCCGGGCCGGGGGGGCACCTAGGGCCCGATTAATCGCCCAGCCGGCGGCCCCAACAACCCCCGTGGCCGACCAGAGCAGGAAGATCACTGATAGCAGGCCGGCCTGACCCCGGGCCCGGCTCGCCTCGTCCAGGACCGAGGTTATCAGCTCCGCTGAGCCGGGAAGGTAATAGCTCGTTCGGTCAGTGATGGCCGACCGGACCTGTTCGGCGTCCAGGGCCAGGCTCAGCAGGGCGATGGCGCCGAGCAGAAAGGGGAACACGGAGAGCAGGGCGTAGTAAGCGATGGAGGCGGCAAGGTACGTTCCGGAGTGGGCCTGGAACCTCCAGAAGGCCTCGATCAGCACCCCGCCCGGGAGCCTGAGCCGATTAATGGTCGCACCCCCCAACCCGGCCTTAACAGCAGTAGATGCTTACCAGCCGGAATACGGCGAACCAGAACATCGCCTGGACCGCCGGAATCGTCCAGAGCAGGATGAGGGCCGCGAACCGGTCCAGGCGGTAAAGAACGGCCCCGAGAACGGTGTTGAGCAAAAGCAGGAACAGGCCGAAACCGGGGAGCCGGAAGATGTCTGACCGGTAGCCGATGAAGTCGGGCTGCCCGAAGGCGTTGAAGTGCAGGGGGATGATCTCCGGGAGGCGGGGATAAAGAAGGGCCAGGTACATGAAGAGGCCCAGGCTCAGGCCGACGCCCACGGCCACGGGGACCACGGCAGCCATATCGTCGAATATTGCGGGCCTGACTGGGCCCTCGCGGACGGCGCCTTCGGCCGTGGGCACCAGCGGGCCGGCAAGCTTGAGGGTTTCAAGCTGCTGCTCGAAGGCGGCCCGGTCGGGAACACCCAACACGTAGACCAGGCTGCCGGTGGTCAGGTAGACCAGCTGACCCGGGTGGTGAGCCGCCGCGACGTAAACGGGGCCGTCGGCATCCCGGTCCCGGCCGAGCCAGAATCCGGGCCAGGCTATCCCCTGGAGCTGCCGGAACTCGGGGAAGCCGCCGGGGTGGTTGGCCGGGCGCAGCCGGTACGTGGGTAGCCAGATCCGGCCCCCGAGCCAGATAAGCTCGAGGCGATTGCGGTCCAGCCGGTAGCTGAGGCTGGCGCAGACGAGCGTCCAGTAGGCCAGATATGCCCCAACGAGCACCAGGACCAGGGCAGTTGCCCCGTAGAGGGGCGACCAGATGCCCACCGGCTCGGTCAGGGCCGTGAGGACCAGGACGGCCGCCGCACCCAGGGCCAGGCCGGTGAGCACCAGGCCCGTGATAACCCCGAGCCTGGTCGGCGGCCGGATGACCGTCTCAGACGGAGGCGAGGGTTGGTGCGACGGGCGTGCACCAGCTAAGATACTTCGGATTCTGACCACGGATTACGGCGAAATAGAGGTCCATGAGCCGGCGGGTGATGGGGCCGACCCGGCCGTCGCCGACGGGCCTGCGGTCGATTTCCACAACGGGGGTCACGTGGGCGGCGGTGCCGGTCATGAAGACCTCGTCGGCAATGTAAAGCTCACTGCGGTCAACGGACCGCTCGATGGTCTCGATCCCGAGCTCGTCAGCCGCGAGCCGGATGACCGTATCCCGGGTGATCCCAACCAGAATGTTGTCGGTGGCGGCCGGCGTAATAAGCTTGCCCCTCATCACCAGAAAGATGTTCTCGCCGGACCCCTCCGAGACATGGCCGTCCGAGGTGAGCAGAATCGCCTCATCGAAGCCGTTTTCATTGGCCTCGGTCTTGGCCAGGGCGGAGTTGACATAAATACCTGTCACTTTAGCCCGGGCCGGGATCATGTTGTCGTCGATGCGGCGCCAGGATGATGTGCAGGCGCGGATGCCGCTATCGCCTTCCAGGTAGGGTCCGAGGGGTGTGACGAAGATGGCCAGGTCATCTTCGAGGCCGTGAAGCTTGACCCCGATGGCTTCGCTGGCCTTGTAGGCGATGGGCCGGATGTAGATGTCCTCCCGGAACGCGTTGCGGGCGACCAGCTCCTTGGTGATTTCGCAAAGGTCCTCGACCGAGTAGGGGATGTTGATGCGGAGGATCCGGCAGCTGGCCTTAAACCGCTCGTAGTGTTCAGGCATGCGAAAGATGAAGATTTTGTTCTCGTCGGGGTTCCAGTTCCCCCTTATCCCCTCGAAAACACCGGTGCCGTAGTTGAAGGCGTGGGTCATGATGCTCACTTTGGCCTCATCCAGGGGGACAATCTGCTTCTTAAAGAAGGCCAGACGCGTCACTGCTGGCTAACTCCTTCCCGAAGAGTGCGCTACTGGGAGATTATATCATCCGGCGGGGTGTCTTCTGCCTGGCCGGCGGTCCAAGAAGCGAAGGGCCGGGGAGACTTCCCGGCCCGGCGACCCCGAGGGGATTTGAACCCCCGATCTCCACCTTGACAGGGTGGCGTGTTAGACCTGGCTACACCACGGGGCCAACCATCTTCTTTTTAGCACAGCCGCCGAGCCGGTGTCAATCGGGGCTGGTCGCGACTGGCCGGCGCGGTTTGACACAGCCCTGCAGTCCAGCGTATCATGAGTCCAGTACCGGTTGGGAGGTCGGATGGCATGCTGTATGCCCTACCCAGATGCCTTGTCTGCAACGACGGCGACCTGGTGCCCCTTTCTGATTATGGGGGGCAGGGGGCCCCGGTCCACTTCAAGGCATGGGTCTGCACGAATCCCGACTGCAGTTTCACCATCAAGATCCGCGGCGGCGAAATCTATTTCAACGAACGGGTGAAAACCTACCGGGACGGGCGGTTCTAAGGCCGAGTTCGAAACGGGTATCCCGGCTCGCCCCGGGCCGGCTCAATTTCGGGTCCTAGTGACGGCATTTCCTGCGGCGGGAGCTCTATGCACGAGGCGGGGGCAATCCTTCTGGATCTTTTTATAATTTATGCCGTTGCCCGGCTGGCCGGTGAACTTTTCGAGCGCGCCGGCCAGCCGGCCGTTATTGGTGAGCTCCTCGCAGGGGCGGTCATCGGCCCGTACGGTCTCGGCCTTATCGGTACCCCGAATCGAAGCCTGGTGGAGGTTTTCCACGGGGACCCGAACTCCGCCCAGGAAGCCCTCGACCTGGTGTACGGCCTTGTCTCCGAGCTCGGGGTCGTGGTTCTCCTCTTCACGGTCGGGCTGGAAACCCGGCTCGACCAGGCCGTCCGGGTTGGCGGTCGGGCCCTGCTGGTCGCCACGGCCGGCGTCCTGGCACCCTTCGCCCTCGGTTTCGGGTTGATTGAGTTCCTCGGACACCCCCGGGCCGAGAGCCTCTTCATAGGGGCGGCGATGGTGGCCACCAGTGTTGGGATCACCGCCCGGGTGCTCCGGGACCTCCACGCGACGGCCAGCCGGGAGGCCCGCATTATCCTCGGGGCCGCCGTTATCGATGACATCCTGGGCCTGATGGTTCTGGCCACTGTCGTTGGTCTGGCGGCAACCGGCCGGATAAGTGGGACCGAAATCGGTCTCATCGTTGTGCAGGCCGTCGCCTTCACGGTTCTGGTGGTTCTTATCGGGGTGGGGGCAATCCGGCGGCTGGACCTCCACCTGGACCGCCTCCGGGTCGAGAACGCGCCCCTTGCTGTCGCCCTGATTACCATGCTGGGTCTTGCTGCCCTGGCAAGCCGGATTGGGCTGGCCGCCATCGTTGGAGCCTTTCTGGCCGGTATGGTCTTCGCCGAGAGCCGCCAGCAGCAGAAGCTCCACGAGGAGACCCGGCCCATTTACCAGTTTCTGGCCCCGTTTTTCTTTGTGATTACCGGCAGCCACGTGGACTGGCGGGTGTTTCTGGACGGGTCGATTATCGGCCTTGCCCTGGTTATAACCGTCCTGGCCATCCTGGGGAAGGTGGTGGGCTGCGGCCTGCCGGTAATCGGCCTGGGCTGGCGGTCTGCGGCCATAATCGGTGTGGGCATGGCCCCCAGGGGCGAGGTGGGCCTCATCATTGCGAGCGTGGGCCGCAGCCTCGAGGCCGTTTCGGACGCCATGTTTAGCGTGGTGGTGGTCATGAGCGTTCTCACGACTTTGCTCGCCCCGCCAGTGCTGCGGGTGCTCCTGGTAAAACGTCGGGAAGAAGCCAGGGCAGCCGAGGCTAGGGGCCACTAGCCGGCTTGGGGGGATACCATGGGCTATCAGTACGTTCTTTACGAAAAAACTGGCCCGGTAGCGACCATCACCCTGAACCGGCCGGAAGTGCTGAACGCAATCTCGCCAGAGCTTGAAGCTGAGCTTCACCAGGCCCTCGATGAGGCCGACGCCGACGGCTCGGTCCGGGCGGTCATCCTGACCGGAGCAGGCCGGGCTTTCTCCTCCGGCTACGATATGGGACCGAAAGACCGGCCGGAGGCTGCGACCCTCGATCCCACCGGCCTTGAACCGGCGGAGTTCATCCGGCGGTGGTGGCAGAACGACCTCCGGCACCAGCAGAACCTGCTCCACATCTGGTACCTTTCGAAGCCGGTCATTGCGGCCGTCCACGGGTGGGTTCTCGGCGGGGGTCTCTGGTACGCCCTGGCCTGCGACATCACCATCGCGGCCGAAAATGCCGTCTTCGGCCAGCCTGAGGTGCGGCACGCGGCCAACACGACGTTCCTGGTTGCGGCCTTAGCCGGCTGGAAGGCAGCGCAGCGCTACGCCCTCACCGGTGACCACTTCGATGCCTGGGAAGCCTACCGGCTCGGTCTGGTTAATGAGGTTGTGCCCCTGGATGCCCTCATGCCCCGGGCCCGGGAGCTGGCCGAGCGGATTGCCCGGGGGTCGCCGGCCTCGGTCCGGGTTAACCGGGCCATAACCTTTCTCGGCCTGCTGGCCTCGGGCCTGGGAGCCGGGATGCTCATGAACGCCGCCCTCTCCACGCTGGTCCACGCCTCCCACGACGCCTTCCGGGCGGCCCTGCTGGAGGCACTTCAAACGGGTGGGCTCAAGGCCTTTCTGGAAGCCCGGGACGGGCCGTTTCGGCCGGAGCCATTCGGACCCCGCTCAGCTCCTCCGGCCGGAGAACGGTAAAGGGTAAGCCCCGTTTTTAAGCGCTAAGAACGTGTGCGAGAAGGCGGTATCTTCGAGCGATCGTAATCTCCGGGTCTCCGACGCTAAGCGCTGGCTTCCCTACCGGCCTGAAGGGCACCCGCTTCGGCACCAACCGCGCCCCAGGTTCCGCTCAGACCGGTGGGTCCGGGGCCTTCCGGCAGGCCAGGCTCAGGCGCCGACCAGCCGGGACCAGATTGGGAACCCCCCTAACCGACAGGGCTCGGCCCAGGCCTCTACGACAGCCTGACTCCCCAAACATGCTCTCGCCACAATCCGTACCCTTTCACGCGGCGCGCCTGAGCCGGCGATAGAGGCTTAGGGCATGCAGGAAGGCTGCAAAGTCCTCCCCGGTTATGCTTACCGGCGAAAGCTCATAACCGGTAAAGCCCACCCGGAAGATAAGGCCGCCCTCAATCCGGGGCGGCACGGCCTCCCGCCCATCCGCCAGCCCGATAAACTCCGCAAAGGCGTAGGCCGCCAGCTGAAGCCAATGCTCGGCATAGACTCCCACCCGTCTTGTACTTCGCAAGGAGCGTTCGCCCCCGATTCGGGCAACCGCGTCGGCGACCCCAGCGTAACCATACTTTGCTGAGTGAAAATGGGGATAGGGGGTATTTTCCTGCTAAGTCTCTGGCTCACGGCCCTGGCCCTCGTGATGGTTTACCTGATTGCCCGAATCGTCGGGGCCTGGGCCGGCCTGTTTTAGGCCGTTAAAAGCGGCTGGCTGACCCCAAGGGGTCAGCCAGCCGCCGGGCACCGTTGCTGGTGCCCGTCACTATTCGGTTGTGGTCAGAGGGTGTATGCCTCGGATGGTTTAGCCGGTGCGAACCCGGGTCGCCCGGGGACCCCGACCTCGCCGGTCCGGCTCGACATCGAACTCCACCGACTGGCCCTCGCTGAGGGCCTCGAAGGTAGTTCCTTCCACGCTGGACCGGTGGAAGAAATAGTCCTTCCCGTCGTCGCCACGGATAAACCCGTAGCCCCGGTCCATAATCCGTCGAATCTTACCCAACATGTTAGAAGCTCCTTGGTGTATGGGATACCCCTGAACCGTTCAGGCCAGGGTAAAGGTTACGCCCTCGTCGGTTTCCTCGGCGTCGAGGGTTCGGCCCTCGAGGCCCTCGGCGAGGATCGGGTCGAGAAGCAGGACGATAGTGCCGTCGTGCTCAATAACCTGGTCGCCGGGCCGCTGAACGTCGACCTCGAACCCGAGCTCGTTATTGGGGCCGGCCACAATCCTGAAGGCCTGCTCCGGGGCCAGGGCGTAAGCGCCCCGGGCGTAGGCCAGCTCCTCTTTCGCCTTCTCAGTAACTTTAAGCATCAAAACCTCCTTAGAATAGATTTAGGCCTGCCCAAGGCGACATAGGTACCCTTGGCAGGCCTAAGTTCGACCCAGAGCAGTTCCCGGCCCCTTAAGGCCGGCACCCAGTTTTTAAAACCAGACCAACCTTATTATAGCACCCAATTACTCCTGACGCAAGCACCACCCCGGCCGGACCGGCAGAAGAAGGGTCAGGGCAAACCCGAAGACCCGACGAGTCCTGCTTTTGACGGCCCCAAGCCCCGCGCGGGTGACGGCGCACCCGACCAGCCTATTTCTCGAGCCAGGCGTACTGGAACCGGATGATCTGGTCCGGATAGACCTCCAGGCCCCGGACCCGCCGGTTTGTGACCAGCATCGCCGCCGAAAACCGGTACCACACCCGCGCCGGGTCATCCACCGCGTAAATCTGCTCGGCCCGGCGCAGTAGCTCCCGCCGGCGGTTCTGGTCGTAGGTCATTCGCTGCTCGTCAAGGAGCCGGTCGACCTCGGGGTTCGAATAGCCGGTGGTGTTGTTGCGCTGGCCGGTATAGACCCGGTCGTAAATGTTCGCATCGGGGTCGATCCGGCCGCTCCACCGTCCCAGAACCAGGCCTTTGTGCTGGCCCTGGTCTTCGAGCTGGAGGATCTGCGCAAACCCCATCTGGACAATCTCGGCCTTGATGTCGGCTTTGGCAAGCTGGGCCTGGATGAGCTGGGCCAGCTGCAGCGTCTGGGGGTCGCCCGACGGCACCAGAAACTCGAACTGAAGCTGACCCTTGCCGACCTCGGCCACCAGCCGCTTTGCCCCCTCGGGGTCGGGCCGCTCAAAGGGCTTGAAGTTCGGGTCGTAGGCAAAATGCGGCGGCGCAATCGCCCCGTATCCGACCGTCCCAACCCCGAAGAAAACTTTATCCAGAATCTCCCGCCGGTCAATGGCCATCGCCACGGCCTTGATATACCGGCGTTCGTTGAAGACAAATCCGGGCCGGCTGTTCGGCCGGAGCTCCAGGTACTCGTATCCGGGCACCTGCTGGTACGAGAGGGTGGGGTCGGACTTGACCGAGGCGACATCCTTGCCGGCAATGTTGTTGGCCACCTGGGCCTCACCGGTCCGCAGGTTCGCCAGCCGCACGTCGCTATTTGTTATCGGCCGGACGATTATCTTGTCGACATAGGGGAGCCGGTTGCCCAGCTGGTCCTTGCCCCACCACTCGGGGTTGCGCTCTAAGGTGATGTGGTCGTCCTTTACGGCCTCGGTCAGGATAAACGGCCCCGTCCCGGCCTTGAAAGCCTTCCGGGTAAAGTCTGCCCCGGCAGCCTCCACCGCCTTCGGCGAGACCATCATCCCCGCCCGGTCAACCAGCTGGGCCAGCAGGGGCGAAAACGGCCGCTTGAGGTTGAAGCGCACGGTGTAAGTATCGATAACGTCCACTGAGGCGACCGGCTCGAGCTCGCCCCGCCTCGCCGATCCCTCGGCGGTGATGTACCGTTCGATGTTCCACTTGACCACCGAGGCGTCAAAGGCCGTCCCGTCGTGGAACTTGACATCCTGACGCAGGTAGAACGTAACCGTTTTGCCGTCGGGGGATATCTCCCAGCGCTCGGCCAGCCAGGGGATGATGTTGCCCTTGGGGTCGATTCTTACCAGGGAGTCATAAATCTGATAGTGGACGTTGCGGTCGACAAAGGCCCGGGACCGCATCGGGTCAAAGTCAATGACGTCATTTTCCAGGACGAAGACCAGGGTCCCGCCGTAATTCGGCTGGCCCGCCGGCTGCCGGGCCGGCGCCGGCTGCGAAGGCGCCGCCGGACTACAGCCGAAGGCGGCCAGGGCCCCGGCACCGAGGGTTCCGCCCAAAAACTCCCGCCGGCTGACCCTTCGACTGAAAAATTCCACGCTCCTGCCCTCCACTGTTGGTTTTACAGGGCCGGTTTTCTGGTCTGATGGCCAGTCCAGGATGTAAAATCCATGGGCACCGGACAGGCCATATTCAAAACCGGTTACTTATTTTAAACCCGTGGGAGCAAGCTGTGTCAATCCCGGAACGTGAGGTTCGGGTTGTCGTGGTTTTTCACGACCGGGGACGGATGATGCGGCCCCTAGCAGAGGCGGTCGGGCGCGGGGCCCGGCGGATTAACGGGGCCAGGGTCGACGTCCGGACTATCGACGAGACCGGTCCCGAGGTGCTTGCCGGGGCCGACGCGATTGTCCTGGGGTCGCCTAACTGGAACGGGCCGACCGGAGAGTTTAAGCGCTGGCTGGATGGGACTGGGGACTTCTGGGAAGAAAATCCGCTGGCTGGCAAGGTCGGGGCGGCCTTTACCAGCGCCTGGTCCCGCAACGCTGGGGTCGAGTTTACCCTCTGGTCGCTGCTGCATTTTCTCCTTGCCCACGGGGTTATAATCGTGGGCCTGCCCTGGACCGACCGGCTGCGGCTGTCAGGCTCGTATTACGGCGCAGCCGCCTGCGGGGAGGTTACGCCCGATGACCTGGCCCAGGCTGAAGCCCTGGGCGAGCGGGTGGCCGCCGTGGCCAGGGCCCTGAAACTCGGACGGGAGGCCTGAAAGATGCCGACACGGGACGAGCTCAAGCGGGCGGTCTGCGAGGCTATCGACGCGGCGCGGGACGAGATTATCCGGGTCGGGGAGGACATCTACCACCACCCGGAGCCGGGATTCAGGGAATTCCGGACCGCCGAAGTCATCGCCGACCACTTCGCGGCCTGGGGGATCCCCTTTGCGACCGGGCTGGCCATCACCGGCGTTCGCGGGGAAATCCGGGGCGGGGCCGATGGGCCGGCGGTGGCCGTTCTGGGGGAGCTGGACTCCCTCATCATTCCGGACCACGTCGCGGCGGACCCCCGGACCGGGGCCGCCCACGCCTGCGGCCACAACGCCCAGGTCGCAAATATGCTGGGCGTCGGCCTCGGGCTTCTGCGGTCGGGGGTTCACCGCTACCTGGCCGGCCGGGTTGTGCTCTTCGGGGTGCCGGCCGAAGAGTACATCGAGATCGAGGCGCGGCTCGAACTGCGCCGCCAGGGAAAGGTCGAGTTCCTCGGCGGCAAACCTGAGCTTCTCCGCCTTGGGGCCTTCGACGACATCGACATGGCCATGCTGACCCACAGTAGCACCGACCGGTCCTTTCGACTGGGAGTTCCGGCCGGCAGCAACGGTATGGTTGCCAAGTTTGTCCGGTTTATCGGCCGGGCAAGTCATGCCGGCGCGGCGCCCCACCGGGGCATCAACGCCCTGAACGCCGCGATGCTTGCCCTGAGCGCAATCCACGCCAACCGGGAGACGTTTCAGGAGAAGGATACGGTGCGAATTCACCCCATCATTACCAAGGGGGGTGACGTGGTAAACATCGTTCCGGCTGATGTCCGGATGGAGGCCTTCGTCCGGGCCCTGAACCTGGAGGCCCTGGAAGATGCCGCCCGCAAAGTGGACCGCAGTTTCCGGGCCGGGGCACTGGCGGTGGGCGCCAGGGTGGTGATCGAGACCCTTCCGGGCTATCTGCCGCTGGAGCAGAATCCAGACCTGGTCGCGATTTACCGGTCCAATGCCATCGCCCTGGTTGGCGAGGAGGGTTACCGTGACCTGCCCCCGATCCAGGCATCAACCGACGCCGGCGACCTTTCCCACGTTTTACCCGTCCTGCACCCGAGCGCCAGCGGCTCGGCCGGTCAGATTCACGGGGCCGATTTCCGGATCGAGGACCCCGAGCTGGCTTACGTGGTCCCGGCCAAGGCCATGGCCATGACCGTGGTGGACCTTCTTGCCGACGGCGCGGCCCTTGCCCGGCAGGTCCGGGCGAGGTTCCGGCCGAAGCTGACCAAGACAGGGTACCTGGAGATGATGCGCCGGCTGTTTTCGGTCCAGGAATATGCCGAGTAGGGGTCGGGGAGAATGGGATACGACTGGGAGGACCTGCTCTTCATCGAGCGCTGGCGGCTCCGGGCGGCGCGGGGAATGCTGGTGGCCGCCCGGTGGGAGGACGGCCAGATGCTACTAACCCTGCGACTCCACCACGAAGCCTGGCATCCGGCTCGGCCGCTGACGTTCGTCGACGTCGAGGCGGTGGACACGGGGAATATCCTGCGGGAGAAACCACACCGGATGCTAGACCACTTCTCGGTTCTGCTCCGGACTGCACCGCCGGAGGTCGGCCGGGCC
>Ga0079992_129995_pt1 | contig 11002 bp, 10 predicted proteins | sample FaiFalFF_MnMetaG_3_FD_69197 | JGI IMG/M metagenome (GOLD analysis project Ga0079992, IMG submission 69197) | Freshwater microbial communities from Yellowstone National Park, Wyoming, USA - Fairy Falls B (FF_Mn_B) MetaG (SPADES assembly) (version 2) | ecosystem: Environmental > Aquatic >... | reverse complement strand
GAGACGCTCTTTCGGATCGCGCGCCTCTACGGGGTCCCCTTGGAGCGGCTCCTGGAGTATAATGGCCTGTCGGCCGGTGACCCGATTCGTCCGGGGGACGTCCTGAAAATTCCCCCGAAGGAGGCTTACGATGCACATTCGGGAACGTGAGGTTGGGGACGTGACGATCCTGGACGTCTCCGGCAAGATCACCATCGGAGAAGGCGACGTTCAACTGCGGAACAAGATTCATGAGCTCTTCGAGCGAGGCCGCCGGAAGATCCTCCTGAATCTGGGGGAGGTGTCCTACATGGACAGTGCCGGCATCGGTGAGCTGGTCGCCGCTTACACGGCGGCCCGCAATCGGGGCTGTGAGCTGAAGCTCCTGAACCTGACGAAGAAAGTCCAGGACCTCTTGACCATCACCCACCTGATGACGGTCTTTGAGGTGTACAAGGACGAATCCGAGGCCCTGAGGAGTTTCTCCCGATAGGGCCTGGAGCTGACCGGAAGACGCCGGCCCGGCACCGATGACGTGGGTAGTCCCGGGCGCTGGAGAGGGAGAGTCGTTGAATGCGCAAGACCCGGCCCTGAACACCGGTGGGGACCCCCTTCCGGGGAGGGAGCCTATCGCCGGACGACCCGTGACGACGGATTGGTACGTATGGCTTCAGCAACGGGCCGAAGTCGCCCGGGAGTGGTCCCATGCCTTCTGTATGTGGTTCCGGGCGAGCCTGGCCTACTTCGTCCTTCCCTATCACCCCAGTCGAGAAGACGCCTCGACACCCATCAACCTTAAGAACTTCGTCCCCGAAGTGCAGGTCTTCGCCCACGGGATGGCCGCCCTGCTCCAGTCGGCGGCCCACTTGGTCTCCGTCGAGTCGGTCGAGCGCCATCAGTTCCGGGAGTACCTCCGGAGTCTCCTTCAGGACGAGGCCGGTTGGTTTCTACTCCAGCCCTGGCCGACGGTGAGCCAAACGCCCGATGAGCAGATGCTCCAGTTCATGGACACCGTCGGTCAGTTCCGGACATTGGCCTTTCATATGGGCCAGGCGCCTTGGGTCGCCTACCCGGCCTTCGTCGTCATGGGTCGGATTTTCCGTCAGCACGTCCTGAATACACCGATTGCGGCCTGGCTGGTCCAGCGGTCGCTGATCCCCGGTGTCGATGAGATCCCCCACGCCGAGGTCCGCTACCTGTGCCGGTACCAGCTCCCGTCGGTCGTGCGGCCGGTCGTGGCCTGGGTCGTGGCCAAGCTGTATCAGTGGCTGGCCTACCTCGAGCTGTTGCCGCCCCTGTCGGAAGACGTGGGCCTCCTGAAGCGAAATTACATGGTCTTCATCCTCCTGAATGCGGAGGTCCAGCGGCTCAAACGGCGGTGGGACCGCTTTCTGGTCCAGGTCCACCCGTGGCCCTCCGAATGGGTCGAGGCCCTGGAGGGTACGCTCTTTGCCCTCCAGATGGAGATGAAGAAGGTCATCCATCGGGAGATGCTGGGGTTTCTGGACGTCCAGCGGCCGGCCGGCCTTTACATGCGACTGGAAAACAGCCAGGGCATCTTGCGGAACGCCTTTCAACAATCCATCCTGTCCCTCCTCCAGACGGCCGACCCCTCGCTGTCAGGAAGCGTCCTCTTCCCCGACTACCGGACCAAACTGGAGCAGTCCCTCCGCCTCCGGGAGGACCTCTGGTCCCTGCGCCAGCTCGTCCGGGACGTCTGGCGAAACCACGCCTGGGACCGGTGGAGCGAGCTGGTCTCGGAGTTCCGTCGGTTCCGCAATACGACGATGCACTTCCTGATGTATCGGGACTGGACCCACTTTGACGAATTTTACCGCCAGGTCCAACGGGTCCGCACGCCGGCCGCTCGGACGGCCCTGCTGGATCAGCTGAACACCTTCCTGGGGACCCTCCTCAAGGAGGTCAACAAGCGGGACGTCCTGCAGGGCTACCCCTTCCCCTACAAAATCGAGGATGACTGACCTTCGTGTCGTTAAAGTTCGTGGGGGTCTAATCGGAGAGGTCGGACGGTATCTCCTCCATAAAAGTGACGGAGTGACGAAGTGACGGGGTGACGATGAAGGGGTCGAATGTCCGGCGGAACCCCGGAATTTTTTCAAAACGAAGGTTAAGAATAAGACTCAGGGGGCGGGTCTATCTATCTTGCCTGAGGGCCGTCTCGACGATACGGGCCGTCTTTTCCAGGTAGGCGGTGTAACTGTAGCGCGCCCGGAAGTACTCGAGGGCCCGGCGGGCGCGGGCCTCGACCTCGTCCCGATGGCAGAGGGCATACCGAAGACCGGCCACCAGGCCCTCGGCCGATGGCTCGACGAGGAGGGCCACCTCGTCGGTCAGGACCTGCGTGTGGGTCGGGTGCCGGGTCGCCAGGATCGGCCGACCGGCGGCGAGATAACTGTAAATCTTCAGGGGTGTATTCGTCCCGGCCCGACGGGGCGACACGAGCAGGTCGGCGGCTTTCTGCAGGGCCGCCGCCTCCCGAGGGCTCATCCGCGGCAGAAGCTGAACGGTAGCACCCAGGCCCAGCGCCCGAAGGCGCTCCGCCCATTCGGCATAGCGCTCGGATTCGACGCCGGCCAAGACCCATCGGACGGTCGAGCCGTCGGAGCCGGCTTGCCAGCGGACGACCGCCTCCAGAAGCATGTCCAGACCCTGGTAGGGTTCAAAGGTCCCGACGTAGACGACCAGATAGCGCCCGTCGGGATTCAGGGCCTGTCGGACCCGACGGACCTCGTCGTCGGAGACCTGCTCGACAAATTCGGCGACGCCGACGTTTTCGATGACCTCACAGGGCAGGTCTGGCCGTAAACGGCGGACGACATCGGCCAGCCCGTCGCAGATGGCGATGAGGGCCCGGGTATGGCGGATTGCCCACCGCTCCAGCCCCCGCCAGATCCAGGCGGCGACCCGAGCCAAGGGGAGGCCGAAGTTGTGCATTTGCTGACTCAAGAGGGAGTGCATGTCGTACAGATGGGCTACGCCATAGCGCTTCTGCCACCAGGCCCCGATGAGAGAGGCCTCCTCATGGGTGTGGACGAGGTCGTAGGATTCAGACTGCAGGAGACGCCGGGCCGTCCGATACAGGCTGAGGTCCAATAGGATCTTGCGGAGAGACGGTCCGATGGGGACACTCCGCACGCCCGGCGGTCGGGCACAGCGGACGATCCGCAGGCCCGGCAGGACGACGTCCTCTCCGAAGGGGTACGTGACGAGGTCAACCCGATGGCCCAAGTCGCTCAGGGCTTTCAGTCGATGGAGGACCGAGAAGGGCGTCCCCCGGGGAGTGAAAAAGGGCTCTGGCGCCAGCATCAGGATCCGCATCGGGGCCTCCTTCGGGGCTCAGCTTAGCGAAAATCGCCGCCGCTGTCACCGACCGACGGTCGCCAGGCATCGCTCGACCGCCTGATGATACCGGGTCGGTTCGGGATTCAGGGGGTCGTAATCGAGGCGTACGCCGCGACGTTCAAGGATCTGGATGATGTCCAAACGGTACCGGGCCGTCGCCAGGTCCGGGTCGTCCAAGAGCCGACAGAGGGTCGGAAGGCCCTCGGGCTGGTCCCAATGGGTCATCAAGCGGGCCCAAAAGTAGCGGTCGATCCAGGTCGTAGGGGGGCGCCTCAGTTCAGCCGGGAGGGTACCCGGGGGATGGGGCCATTGACGTTGGATCTGGGCCAAGAGGTCTGCCTTTTCGAGGGGGTCCGTGACCTGAAGGAGACGTTCATAGAGGTCCGTGAGCGCCTTCGAGTCTCCGGGCAACGGCGAGAGCCTCAAGAACCCTGCATCCCCTGAAGGAGACGCCTCGACGGCTCCCGGAGGACCATGCCCGTGCACTGGGGGCCTCGCCTGCGGCCCCCCCGAGTGAACCCGCAGGATCAGAGCGCTCAGGACGGCAACGAGGCTCACCGCCACACCGGCTAAGGCCAGCCGGCGCCGCCCCATCGAGGCGGACGTGACCCACGGCCGGAGTAGGTGGGCCGCCAGTAAAGCGACCCCGAAGGTCACGGCAACCATCGGCCCGCTGGGCACGTCATAAACCCACGAGGCCAACAGTCCGACGACCGTGATGAGGGTCCCCAAGCCATAAGCCATCAGCAGACGGGGCAGGAAGCCGTCCAGAAACAAGGCCGAGATGACGGCCGGGATGACCAGGAAGCAAAAGACCAACAGCACGCCGGCGACCCGGACCGAGAAGATGACGACGACACCGAAGGTCACATAGAACACGAAGTCCCACCACCGGACCCGGATGCCGGCCGCCCGAGCGGCCTCGTAGTCCTGGGAAATCTGCCAGAACCGCCGGAATAGGCCGGCGTGAATCAGACCGATAACCCCGTACACGGCCGCATCCAGGAGCACGTCCCGAAGGCGTACCCACAGGATGACTCCCTCCAGCATTTCCCTGACATACTCGGAGCCCTCCGGGGCCCAGTTGGCCAGAAGAATACTGGCCGCCAAAGCCAAGGCGTACACGATCCCGATGTAGGCCTCCTGGGGGACCCGCTGTTCCCGATGTCGGGTCAGGGCCAGCACGAAGGCACCCAAGACGACGGACCCCAGCGAAAGGGCGTAACCGAGCGGCGAGTTCGGCGTGCGGTGGAAAAATACGGCCATCATCCCGCCGAGGGCCGCAATCTGAGCCATCGCCAGGTCGACGAAGATGATGCCCCGCTCGATCACGTGGATCCCAAAGTAGGCATGGATCCCGATCAGGACCAAACACGCCAGAAAAGGCGTGCCCATGAATTCAAGGACCTGGGTCATGCGTCACCTCGTGGGGAATCGGAGTGACGGGGTGACGGAGTAACGGAGTGACGAGGTGACAATGAGGAGCCCGTATCCCAGAAGATGCGCTGGGCCATCGGAAACCTCAGCGATGACTTTCTCAAAACGAGGTCCACTCCCCACATCGAGACGAACCTTCTCCCTATCCTGAACCCCCTTTCGTCCCCCGTTACCCGCCACTCGTTACTCGTCACCCACCCCCGTCCCAGATGCCAATGGCACCCCCGCCGGGTGAACTTTGTCCTGAAGAGCCGTGTGGCCGTATGGCCGAACTGCCGTATGGCCGTAAAATCTGTCCCCATTCCATAAGCCCGAATCTTTCAGCGGGTAAGCCACTTACCTGGACGACCCAAAGTCCACGAATCGCAACGGCGGAGCGGGCCAACGGGCACCCGCACCGCCTGCCCGCTGGAAGGCCTCAGCGATGGACCGGACCCAGAAGTCCACGACGTCCCAGTAAGTCGGGAACTGAGCCGTCACGCCCATCGGTATGATGACGGGTACGGCACCGACCCGTTCGGCAATCGTCCGGACTTTCGCCTGGTCGAAGTAAACGGCGGCGATGAGGACCCGCACGTTCTCCCGTCGCATTCGCTCGACGACGTCGGCCACGTGTTGCGGCGTCGGCGGGATACCCGGCTTCGGCTCGATGTAATCGACGATCTGCTGACCGAAGAGGGTCGCAAAATAGATCCAGTCCTTGTGGTAGCACACGACCTTTCGGTCCCGGAAGACCAGGCCGTCTTTCAGCCAGCCGCCTAAGTGGTCCATGAGGGGTCGACCCTGATAGGTCTTGGAGCGCAAGAAGGTCATCAGTTGCCCGCTTTCCACGAGTCGATCCAGAAGGTCGCCCCCGAACATCCGCACGAGGGTGTCGCCGAAGAGGCGGCGGTCGACCTCATCCCGGAAGTGTTGGAGATTGTGCTCGTATGTGTCCCGGTGAGCCGGGTCGACCCGGATGAGGCCGGCCGCGATGTTGGCGGCGATCCGTTTCATCAGCCAGGGGCTCGTGTAGATGTGGGGGTTCCCGTAGATGTGGATGTCGCCCTCGGCTCGGGAAGCCACCGCCGGGACTTCCAGGAGGGGGATGCCCGCCGAGGCAGAGACGTAACCGGGACTGCCCGGCATGATGCGGGCATTCCCCGCCTTGGCCAGGAGGGCCGGCTCCCAGAGCTCTAAATCCAGCCCCGTTGAGATGAAGAGGTCCGCATTCTGGACCAGGACGGCATAGCTCGGCTTGGGCTTGACGAAGTGGGGGTCCTCGGTCCCGTCGGCGATGGAGACGACATCCACGTAGGGGCCCCCGATGAACTGGGCGACGAATCCGTAGTTCGTCAGCGTGGCGACGACCCGGACCTTCGTCTGGGCCGTCCCCCGAGGACTTGGAGCCAGGACGACGAGGGCCAGGATGCCGATGGTACCTACCAGTCTTGAACACCGCATGGCACCCCCCATCATCAATAGTTTTCATGCCTGTGGGGTCCGGCCGCCCACGTCAGGAGGAACAGCACCCGATGCTCCGTCGGGCGGTCCGGAAGACCGGTCCGGAGATAGCTGTACTGAAGCCGCAGACGGACCCACTCGCTCTGCCAGAAGGTCAGGACCGGTGAGAGACCCCAGGCCCGAGTCCCGGCCTCGTCCATGCGTTCGACATAGTCCGCCCGCAGGCCGACGAGCCACCGCCGGTCCAGGCGGTACTCGATAAAGCCAAAGCCGCCCCAACGGGAGCGCCACACCGGTATCGGGTCTTCTAATGGGCGAATCAGCGGGACCTCCAACTCATTCCGAAAGACCTCGACCCACACGTCCAGGCCCCGGTACTTGGCCCGCTCGGGCGGCGTCCAGTTGAACCGGACGAAGGCATTCCATATCCGATGACGGAGACGGGGTTCCCGTTCGGCGAGACCCCACAGGGTCGAGGCCCCAAATTCCAGAAAGGTGCTGTCGGACAGGTCATAGTAGTTGTTGAGATAGGCCAGCCAGGCCGGACGGGTCAGGGCATTGCCCCGAAAGCCGTCGGCATCCCCGGCGACGAGGGAGACGACGACCTCACCGGCCGAACTCCAGAGCCGGGGGAGGAGCCACGCCACGTGAATGCCCGTCTGGCCGAATTGGGCCTCCTCGCCCATGTACTCCTGCATGGCCAGGGGCGGGTCGATTTGAGGAAAGGCGTGGAGGTGCCATCGGTTCAACAGTCCGACCTGCATGAACTGACGTCCCAGCGAGAGCCGCAGGCGCCCCGGCAGGGCCAGCCACTCGACGTAAGCCTCCTCCAGATGAAGGTGAAGTTCGCCGTCTTCCCGCTCCACGGAGGCAAAGACCTTCATCCGACTGTAGGGGTCCAGCATGGAGACGAAGCCGAACTCGAGTTCCCGCATGACGAAGGACTCGTCGGCCGAGTCGGCCGCCGGCGTCGTATAAAGGCCCAAAAGGTCACCCGTCACGGTGATCTCGGGATTCAGCCTACTGAGGTTCAGGGCACCGGAAGTCGCGGCCGGCGGCGAGGGAGGCGGAGCCGGCGCCGTCTGCTGGATCTCCTGCTTCAGACGCTCCAACTCCTGATCCGGCGCCGTCGGGGTCGGCTGTTGGAGGAGCCGGCGGACCTGGTCCGTGACCTCCTGGAGGGCCTGGACTTGGGCGGCCAGGGCCTCGATCTGCCGGAGGAGGGCTTCCATCGCCTGAATACGAGTCTGAAGGGCCTGGACCTGCTGGCGAAGCCTCTCCAGCTCGGCCGTTTCCGAGGCCGGGGCCTCCTGGGCCCAAGTCAGCCCGCCGACGAACCAGGCCACGAGGGCGATTCCCAGGCACCGCCAGAGATGGCGGATCCGGCCGGAAAAGCTCCCGTGTAACCGGAGCTTCATGGGAGACCTCCAAGACGGCGGTATAAGGTGTTAGCGTAGAGGGTACAACCCGTCCCTTATCCAGACCCCAAGGTCTATGGCGGGACCCTGGAAGAGTCCCATCGAATCAGGGTCGGTGGGTGGAAGGGCACGAGGTCCCGAACGAGAGTGTAAGGAGCTTTATGCGACAGGCGGCGCTCGGGAGGCAAACGGCGAGGTTCGGCCCCAGAGGACCGGGGCCTGTACGTCCAAAGGTAAAAGGGAACGGCGGAACCGGCATACCTCAAAGTCGGTCGGCGGGCCGGGTTCGGCGAGGCTCTGGGCACAAAGGGAGCATTTCCCCGCCTTCCCCGGATGAGCGTGGACACTCCACACCCCTACCAGGAGGAAGACACCGAGCAGGACCCATTCCCGGTACCGTCGAATCTTATGACGCAGGCCCCGCATCCGGTAGCCGTTCCGGAATCCGTGGAATTTTCTTCCCCGGACCCCTTCCTGCTTCATCGACCCATGACTCGTAGACCGGCCCTCGCGGGCCGTTCCGCCGCCAGAGGAATCTCCACAGGCGTCCCTTCCCGGGGAACTCCCGGTAGGGCCTTTCGGGCCCGACAGGCCCAGGGCGGCCAACCCATCCTTCGGAAGTTCGGCCCTTTACCCCGGGACCGGCTTGGTTTTCACCGGTCCCGAAATGCCATGAAGTCCTGCAAACTATACCTCACCGGGGCATTATACGGGGGGATACCACGTCCCGTCAACAGCGGGCTTTCTTCGGTGCTCGGTATCCGGCCCTCGGCCATGGAGGGATGAGAGAGGTGTGCGACCTCCCCTCACTCCTCGTCCAGGCCCGAGAGCCGAGGACCGAGGGCCGGATACCGAAGCCGGCGTCTGACCCGGGACCTACTCCGCTTGAATCACCGGAACGGGGTTCTACAGCCGAAACCGCAAGCCCGCCAGGACCCAGAAACTCACGGCCTTCGGCTTGATCTTCTCCCCCAACGGCCCGGTCGGGGAGCCCGTGGCGAAGAGGAGACGGGGCTGGACCTCCAGCGTGATCCTTCGACCTAAACGGTGACTGAGTCTGAGCCCACCGAAGCCCCCAAAGACGGTCCCCGACCCAGATTCCTTAAGGACGGCTCAGCCCGCAAGTTTGCCGTCAGGACCATCACGACGACCCGCCGGAGGACCTGGGCCTCGGCCCATCCAGCCCAGACGAGAGCGATGATAGTGACGAGTAACGAGGGACGAGTGACGAACGGCGGGTGACGGGTGACAAGTAACGAGTAATGAGGAAAGACCGGATCATCCCATGCCCTCCGTTCGGGACGGTCACGGTCCCCCGGCCCGGGACGCCGAGCTGGATTTCCCCTCGGGTGAGGCGCTCACCGTCCGTCCGGAGGCTCTACTCGACGGCCTCGACGGCCCGGGCCTCCGGTACGGAGGGAAGGGGAGAGGGCAAGCGGATGGACTCGAAGAACCGGCCCCCTATCCAGGCGAGACGTCCGTCCTTCCAATGACGGATGACTTGAGCCCTGAAGACGGGATAGGTCTGGTAGTACTGCCGGAAGCGTTCGTGGCGGAGTCCCCCAACAAGGAGTTTTAACTCCCCGGCCCGGAGACGCGCTTCGAGCCATGCGTTGCGCTCCGTTGCGGTCCGGGCGTCCGCCGCGAGAAAGACGGCGTTCGGGACCGGCCGATTCGAGTTCGGCGGCTCCCGGTCCCATCGTCCGGCCGACGTCACGGCGAAGGCCGCCAACAGGGTCAGGAACATCCCCATCCGTCGCAACGGTCCACCCCCATTCAATGAAAACCGATGGCCGAACACCGGAGGCCGAGGGCCGGTTCTGATACCCGGCATCCGTACTGCGTACATGTTATCGTCCCGTCCCAGGGCCTTGTTGCGTAGGGGCCTCGAAGACGACCCGGCCCCCGACGATCGTCAGGACGGCCCGGCCTCGGAAGGTCCAGCCGTCGAAGGGCGTGTTCCGGCTTCGGGAGAGGCTCTCGGCGGCCCGGAACGTCCAGGTCCGTTCGGGGTCGATGAGCGTCAGGTCGGCGGGACGGCCCGGGGCCAGCGTCGGCGTCGGAAGCCGCAGGACTCGGGCCGGACCGACGGTGAACAGTTCGACCATCCGGCGGAGACTCAGTTTCCCCGTGTGGACGAGCCGGTCCAGGGCCAGGGCGACGGCCGTCTCGAGACCGGTGATGCCGAAGGCGGCGAGGTCGAACTCGACCCGCTTGTCATCGAGGCGGTGGGGAGCGTGGTCGCTGGCGATGGCGTCGATGGTCCCGTCGGCGAGGCCCTCGATGATGGCCGCCACGTCGTCGTCGGTCCGGAGCGGCGGGTTCATTTTGAGGTTCGTGTCGTAAGGCCGCTCGTAGAGGGCCCGGTCCGACAGGGTAAAGTGGTGGGGCGTGGCCTCGGCCGTCACGGGCAAGCCCTTTTGTTTGGCCATGCGGATGAGTTCGACGGAGGCCCGAGTGCTGACGTGGGCGATGTGGACGGGGGCCTCCGTCAGTTGGGCCAGGAAAATGTCTCGGGCGACGACGATGGCCTCGGCCTCGGGGGGCATCCCGGGCAGGCCGAGGAGGGACGAATAGTAGCCCTCATTCATACAACCGCCCTGGGTCAGGTCGGGGTCTTCGCAGTGGTCAATGACGACCCGGTCGACACTTCGGCTGTATTCGAGGGCGCACCGCAGGACCTGAGCCGAACGGAGGGGTCGGCCGTCGTCGCTGAAGGCGACGGCCCCGGCGTCGGCAAGTTCACCCATCTCCGTGAGTTCCTGGCCTTGGAGGCCCCGGGTAACGGCGGCGATGGGATAGACCCGGACAACCCCGACAGTCCGGGCCCGTTCGAGGATCCACTGGGTTACGGCCGCCGTGTCGTTGACGGGGTTCGTGTTGGCCATGCAGGCGACGGCCGTGAAGCCCCCGGCGGCGGCCGCCCGGGTCCCCGTCTCAATCGTCTCCTTGTCCTCTTCACCCGGCTCTCGGAGATGGACGTGCATATCGATGAAACCGGGGGCGACGACGAGGCCCCGGGCCTCGATGATCCGGTCGGCCGGAACCCGGATATGGGGAGCGACCTCCCGGATGCGGTCGTCTTCGATCAAGACGTCCCGGACAGCGTCCAGGTCCTGGGCCGGGTCGATGACCCGACCCCCGCGAATCAGGATGCGATACGTCATAGGGTTCGTACCTTGTTAAGATTTCCAGATGCGGGAATTGGGCATAGGTCCCCACTTCGGGTATCCGGTGTGCGCGCTTTCGGGTGGCCGGGCTCGGTCTTCAGGGCTCGGTGTTCGACCCTCGGCGTCGGACCGGCTCCGGTGCCGGGTACCGGGTCCCAGGTGCCAGATAGCCGGTACCCGATACCTGGTACC
>Ga0079992_131454_pt1 | contig 11018 bp, 19 predicted proteins | sample FaiFalFF_MnMetaG_3_FD_69197 | JGI IMG/M metagenome (GOLD analysis project Ga0079992, IMG submission 69197) | Freshwater microbial communities from Yellowstone National Park, Wyoming, USA - Fairy Falls B (FF_Mn_B) MetaG (SPADES assembly) (version 2) | ecosystem: Environmental > Aquatic >... | reverse complement strand
TTAAGGCCTCTATAGCACTTAAAGCATTTGTTAATGGATTTTTAGTGACACCAATAATTTTAGAAATAGCATTTTCTACTCCAGCAAGTTCCAATACTATTCTAACTGTTCCTCCTGCTACTAATCCCTTACCTTCTTTAGCAGGTTTAATCAAAACTTTTGCTGCACTTACTTTACCTTCTACAGTATATGGAATTGTTTTATTAATAATAGGAACGTCAATAGAGTTTTTTATTGCAGAATTTAAAGCTTTATTAACTGCTTGGGAAACATCATCCCCTTTTTCAATCCCTATTCCTACTTTCCCATTCTTATTCCCAGCTATAACCACTGCTCTTATTTTAAATCTTTTACCTCCTCGGGTAACTCTAGTTACTCGTTTAATTTCTACAACTCTATATTCCCAACCTGTTTTTCTATCAAACATTTTAAAATTCTAATCCTTTAGCTCTTGCTGCTTCTGCTAATGCTTTAATCCGACCTGTATATTTAAAACCTCCTCTGTCAAAAACAACTTTTTTAATTCCTTTCTCCAATGCTCTTTCTGCAATTAATTCTCCAACTTTTTTAGCTTTTTCTATGCCAGACATTTTTTCATTTCTAAATTCCAAAGATGAGGCACTTACTAAAGTGTGACCTTTATCATCATCAATAACTTGAACATATACATGAATATTTGAAACATATACTGCTAATCTAGGTCTTTCAGCAGTTCCTTTTATTTTTGCTCTAATTCGTTTATGCCTTCTTAACCTTCTTAATTTTTTGTTTAATTTCACTTTCATTATTTACCTAAAGATTTTTTAATAGGCTTTGGCTTAACAAGCTCATCTACGTATCGAAAACCTTTTAATTTATAAGCATCTCTTGGTTTTAAGCTTCTTATTTTAGCAGCAAATTGCCCTACTTTTTCCTTATCAGTACCTTTAACAGAAACAATGTATTGTCCTTTTGCTTGCTTTATCTCTACTTGAATATCATCTGGAATTTCAATTTTAACTGGATGTGAAAGCCCTAATTTACAAACTAATTCTTGTCCTCTTGCTTCTATTGAATAACCTAAGCCTTCTAAAATTAAATCTACCTGAAAACCTTGTGATACACCTATTATTTTATTATTCAATAAAGCTCTATAAGTACCCCATAAAGCTTTAGTTCGTCTATCATATATATCTTTGATAGGTTCTATTTTTAAAAAATTATCTTCCTTATAAATTCTAAAATTTTGGGGAATTTCAAAAATTTCTTCTTTTAATGGACCCTTAATTTTAACTACCCTCTCATTAATTTCTACATTAACATTCTCGGGTATTGGAATTGGTTTTTTACCTACTTTTGACATAATTACCTAACTTCACAAATTATTTCGCCACCTAATTTTCTTTTTTTAGCTTCTGAATCTAACATTATACCGCGTGAGGTTGATATTATTCTAAAACCGTATCCTTCTCTAACAGGTTTTAAATCTTTGTAACTGCAATAAACCCTCCTGCCTGGTTTAGAAACCCTAATCAGATCTTCATAAGGAGGTTCATTATCTATGTAATTCAAACTTACTATTATAAATTTTTTGACTCCTTCTTCTTTTATCTTCATATTGCTTACTATATTTTTCTCTTTAAATATTTTCAAAATAGCAATCTTCATTTTTGAATAAGGAACAACAATTCTTTTCTTTCGCACATTCCACGCATTTTTAATTCTTGCTAATAAATCTGCAATAGGATCTGTCATAACCATTTTTACCAAGAAGCTTTTTTAATTCCAGGAATTTCGCCCTTATGAGCTAGTTCTCTAAAACAAATTCTGCACAAACCAAAAAATCTTATATATCCTCTACACCTTCCACATTTAAAACAAACATTTACTTGTCTTGTTTTATATTTTGCTTTTTTCTTCCACCTTTCTATTTGGGCTTTGCTAGGCATTTTTAAATTTTAAAAGGAAAACCTAATTTCCGCCATAAATGGATATTTTCTTCTTTTTTCTTAGAACTTCCTACTAATGTTATTTGTATACCAAAATTATAACGTATTTTATCTGAAATAGCTTCAGGGAAAATATTAATTTCTCTAAAACCTAAATTGATGTTTCCTTTATTATCGATAAGATTTTTCGTAATTCCTTTAAATTCACGAGATCTGGGTAAAACATAGCTTACTAATCTTTCTATAAAATCTAGTAATTTCTTGCCTCTTAAAGTTACTAAAACTGCTACAGGCATATTTTTTCTCAATTTAAAACCAGCAACAGATTTTTTAGCTTTGATAACCTTAGGTTTTTGCCCAGTAATCATTGATAATACATATGTAGCATCTTCAACTATTTTATCTCTATTTTCTGGTTGTGAAGTAACTAATTTTCCTATACCAATATTCACAATTCCGACAACAGGTTTAGGAACAGCTAATTTATTTTTCTTACCTAATTCTTCCATAAGCTCTTTTATTATTGTTTTGTTAAAATCTTCTCTAAGCATTTTAATCAATCAAACTTTTGCACTTTTTACAATAACGTTTTTTAATATCATCGACAAATTTATAACCTACTTTAGTGGGTTTTTTACAAGAAGGGCAAATTAATTTTACTTTACTAACATATAAAGGAGCAGGTATTTCAACAATTTCTCCTTTTTCCCCCATTCTTTTTGGCTTTATATGTTTTTTGACTAAATTTAAACCTTTCACAATAATTCTATTTTCTTTGGGAATTGCTTTAATTACTTCACCTACCTTTCCTCTATCTTTACCTTTAATTATTAAAACTGTATCACCTTTTTTAATTTTCATTTTTTATACTAATTCTTCTGCTAAATTTGCAATTTTTTCAAAACCTTTTTCTTTAATTTCTCGAGGTATAGGACCTAAAATTCTATTCCCCAAAGGTTCATTTTCTCCTTTTAGAAGAACTACAGCATTTTCTTCAAATCTAATCCATGTACCGTCTTTTCTTCGATAGGGCTTTTTCTGTCTTACAACCACTCCTCTAACTACTTGACCTTTTTCAACTAATTTATTTGGTTCAGCTTCTTTTACGCTACAAACAACTATATCACCAATTTCTGCATAATTCCTATTCCCTACCCCTATAAATCCTATACACATCAATTTCAAAGCTCCGGAGTTATCTGCTACTTTTAAAATTGTTCTTGGTTGAATCATTCTTCTTTTCTTTTAATGATTTTAACTAATCTCCACCTTTTTAATTTTGATATTGGCCTAGTTTCTTCAATTAAAACTTCATCTCCTTCTTTAGCTTCTTCTCGTTCATCATGTACATAATATTTTGTTCTGTGCTTAATGTATTTTTTATATAATGGATGCATCTTCAAAGTTTCAGAAACTACAACAATTGTCTTTTGCATCTTGTCTGAAATTACTTTACCTATTACTCTACGCCTTGGCATTTTCTCTTCTTTTTTCATTAATTACGGTTAATATTCTTGCAATATTTTTTCTTGTCATTTTAATAAGATGTGTCTGTTTTAATTTACCTAAATTTTTTTCAAGCTTTAAATTAAACAATTTTTTTCTTTCTTCTTCCAATAATTTGAATAGTTCGCTTAATGATTTTGTTCTTAATTCTTTAGCTTTCATCTTTTTCTACTATCTTTGTCTTAATAGGCAATTTATAACTTGCAGATTTTAATGCTAATATCGCTAAATCTCTATCTTTGCTTTCTACTTCGAATAAAATTGTTCCTGGTCTTACTAAGGCAGCATAATGATCGACATCGCCTTTACCGCCACCCATTCTTACACCCTCAGGTTTTTTTGTTCGTGTAATATGCGGGAAAATTCTTAACCACATTCTTCCTTTTTTGCCTAAAATTCTTTTAATTTCTTTTATGCAAGCATCAATTTGTTTATCTTTAATATAAGAAGTTTCTAAGCTTTTTAACCCTATATTACCAAACACCAAATCTACCCCTTTAGTAATTATACTTCTATTTAATGATTTACCTTTTCTCCATTTTCTATGTTTTAATTTTTTAGGTTGTAACATTTTTTACTTTTCTGAAACAATCGGACCTTCTTTAATTTCTTCTGAGTCTCCTTTATAAAGCCAAATTTTTATTCCTATTATCCCATATTTTGTCAAAGCTTCTTCAAATGCATAATCAATTTTAGCTTTTAAACGCGATAAAGGCATTCTTCCCCACGTAATCATTTCAGATCTATGAATATTTGCACCCCCTAATCTTCCAGAAACTCTTATTTTAACACCTAATATTTCTTTATTTTGCTTTGCTCTTTCAATGATTTTTTTCATTACTGCTCTTACAGATTTATTTTTTTCTATATCAATAGCAGCTAATTGAGCTAAATAAGAAGCATAAGCAGTTGGCCTTTTAACTTCCTCAATAATAAATTCTGTTGCTGGTTTAGGTAGTTTGTTTTTTTCAAAAAGTTCTGATAATTTTTTATCAACTTTTTCTTGTAATTTTTTCAATCTTTGCCCTTCCCTACCTATCAAAACTCCAGGTCTTGCTGTTTTTATTATTACTTTACAATGCTCAGGATCTTTTCTTTCTATAATTACATCAATAATTCCAGTTTTCCTAAACATTTCATTTATCGTCTTTCTTATTATATAATCTGCCTCTAAATAAACTTTATAATTGCGAGTAAAAAACCAACGAGATCTCCAATATTCGTTAATTCCCAATCTTAATGCATATGGAGATACTTTATGCCCCATTATTTTTTATCTAAAATTAATTCGACATGAGAAGATCTTCTAACAATCTGCCCAACATGACCTCTTGACATAGGAATATATCTTTTCAATTTCGGTCCTTCATTTACAATAATATTTTTAATAAAGAGCTCTTCTTTTTTTAACTGATGTTGTTTTTCAGCAACATCAATTGCATGTTTTAATAATTTTAATAATGCCTTAGCAACTCTTCTTGGAGAAAACAATAATTGTTTTTCTGCTTCAACCACATTCATTTTCTTAATTAACTTGGCTACCATTCTTACTTTTCTTGGAGCTATATTTAATTTTCTTAAAAAAACTCTAACAACCATTTTTAAACACTTTGCTTTTGTTTAGCTAATTTTTGTTCTAATTCTCTTTGTAATTTACCACCGTGTCTTATGAATTTCCTTGTAGGAGCAAATTCTCCTAATCTATGACCAACCATATCTTCATTCACTTTTACTCTAATAAATTGTTTACCATTGTGAACTTCAAACACCATCCCTACCATTTCAGGCAGAATCATTGAATCCCTTGACCAAGTTCTAATAGGATATTTATCTCTTTCTTCTAAAGGTAATTCTAACAACTTCTTAACTTTCTTCATCAATTTAGGATGTACATAAGGACCTTTTTTGCTACTTCTCCCCATTATTTTCTTCTTTTAAGAATTAATTTGGAATAAGGATTTCTTCGTCTTCTTGTTTTTCGACCACCAGTAACTTTACCCCATTTAGTTTTAGGTCTTCTTGTACCCCTTGGAGATTTTCCTTCTCCTCCTCCATATGGATGATCTCTTGCATTCATAGCACTTCCTCTTACGTTAGGTCTAAATCCTTTCCATATTTTTCTTCCTGCTTTTCCTAATCTTATATTTTTATGATCAACATTTGAAACTCGTCCTATAGTAGCATAACATTCTTTAGAAACTTTTCTGACTTCACCAGATGGCATTTTAATAATAGCATATTTTTCATCAGTACCCATCATTACTCCGCTAGAACCTGCAGCTCTAATAAGTTTTCCTCCTCCTTGAGGTACTAATTCAACTTCATAAATTTCAGTTCCTGGTAAAATATTTTTTAAAGGAAGTCTATTACCTATCTTTAAAGGAGCAGATTCAGAACAAATAATTTCATCACCAACTTTTATTCCTTCTGGAGCTAAATGATATCTTCTTTCGCCATCTTTATAACAAACAAGCATTATAAAAGCAGTTCTATTAGGATCATATTCTATACTTTCAACTATACCAGTAATATCTTTTTTATCCAATCTTGAAAAATCTATTAATCTATATAGTCTTCTATGTTCAGGATTTTTTCTAAATCTCGTGGTAATTCTTCCATAAGCATTTCTAGCTGTCCTTTTTTTCAAAGCCACTAAAAGAGGTTTATAAGGTTCATCAGTTGTCAAGACTTTCTTATAATCAACCAAAATTGTCACTCTTTTTCCTGGTCCTCTTGATTTTATTATTTTTAATGGCATTTTAAAAAAATAATTAAATTAATCCAACCAAAATTAATAAATTTAAAATTATAGCTTTTAAATTATTATAACATATTTTTAAAATTTGCAATATTAAGAAGCGGGCAAGCTACCCGCTTCTTGTTTATTTTATTCATCTTATTCATCTAATGATAAGCTTTTATTTATTTCCTTACAATGAGGACACACAACATTTTCTAACCATTCTAAAGTATAAACCTTATCATCTTTAGGATAAACTTTATCTACATCAAAAATAATTATTTTTTTATATCTTAGAATTTCTTTTTTGCAGTAATTGCAATATAGTGTTTTTTCTATATAAATTTTATCTTCTAAACGAACTTTTTTTGTTTCTACCAAGCAAATCACCCCCCCTTTAGAGATCCATTTTTATTTTACCAAAAATTTATTTCACAAACAACCTTTCTATATGTTTTATCAGCATAGCACAATAACCATATTCATTATCGTACCAAGAGAAAACTTTTACTAAATCTCCGTCTACTACTTTTGTTAAGGTTAGATCTATAATTGCTCCATAAGGTTGACCTATAATATCACTAGAAACAATTTGATCTTCAACTACTTTTATAATTCCTTGCCATTCAGGTTTTTGAGCTTCTTCTTTAAAAATGTTATTTACTTCTTCAACAGAGGTGGGCCTTTCAGTAACCATAGTAATATCACTTAAAGAACCACAAATTACAGGAACTCTTATAGAAATTCCATCAAACTTTCCTTTCATTTCAGGAATTACACGTACTGTAGCTTCTGCTGCTCCAGTTGTTGAAGGAACAATATTGAATGCTCCTGCTCTCCCTCTTCTAAAATCTTTTCCTTTACTTATTGAATCTACCAAAGACTGAGTATTAGTATAAGCATGAATGGTAGTAAGAATAGCTTTTTTAACTCCAATTCTTTTCATCATAATATAAATTACTGGATTGACTGAATTAGTTGTACAAGAAGCATTTGAAGTTATTAATCCTTGTTCTCCTAAATTGAAAATTTTATCTAAATCTCTTTCTAAATTAGGAGTAAAAGTATAGGTAATTTCATCTTTAGCAGGAGCAGTAATAACAACTCTTTTTGCTCCTGCAATAAGATGCGCTCTTGCTTTTTCAAATTCTGTAAAAAATCCAGTGGCTTCAACAACTAAATCTATGTCTAAATCTTTCCAAGGTAATTTAGAGGGATCAGTTTCTTTAAAAACTAATACTTCCCTACCCTCTACTATTAATTTATTATCCTTAACCTCTACATTTTTATCATATTGTCCATAAACAGAATCGTATTTTAACAAATATGCTAAATTTTCTATATCAGAAAGATCATTTATAGCGACGATATCAAAATTTTCTTTATTAAAAGCTAATCTAAAAAATATCCTACCTATTCTACCAAATCCATTTATAGCTATTCTCATTTTCTAAAATTTATTTTTTAATTGCGACCTTTTATTGAAATTATTATAAATTAGTTATAATATAATTAAGTAAACTAAGGGGAGGTGAAAAGTATGATATTAAGTACTATTAAAGATCTAAATATAAGATGTCAAGCTTCAGAATGCTTAGGATGGTTAAAAGTGGATTTAAGTAAAATAGAAAAAGCAGAAATAGTGAATTGTGATTATGGACATAGACATTTAATAAAAATATTAAATAAAAGAATTTGTAATAATACAGAAAGGTATGAAATAGAAATAGATCCAATAGATAATCCGGGTTCATATCTTTAGTTTAAAGAATAAATTACAGGGGAGGCATTACCTCCCCTTAAATATTGACTTGCACTATCCGTACATATGTCCTTATAGTACATTTCTTGTAATCATCTTGCACTATTTGTACATATGTTCTTATAGTGCAGATCTATATTTTTTATTTAATCTTTTGGTTTCTTATTATTACAATCTTGCATTTTTTCAATCTTTCCTTTATAAAAAAAGAAATTCATAAAAATTTTATCTTCATAAATCAATAATAGGAATGTTTTTTGATTTATCTTATATAATTTAATTAGTATTAAACCCTTCAACTAGGAGGTGAAAAATATGATTGAAGAATTAGAATTGTGGAAGCATGTTAATTTTTTGTCTCTTTATCCAAGAAATCCTGGGAGTAAACATTATTATGAAACACAAAAGTATATTTTTGAATTTTGGGAAAAATTAGGCTATATAGTTATTGAAGATAAATTTCCTTATTTAGATTTAGACAACACAAGAAAAATAGGAATTAATATCATTGCTAAAAGTGAAGAATCTGAAAAGCCTATTATTATAGTTGGAGCACATTATGATAGCATTGAAAACTCGCCTGGAGCAGATGACAATGCTTCTGGGGTTGCTGTTCTTTTAGAGATATCTCGGTTTATAAATTTAGAATATCTTAAAGATAAAAAATATGCTTTGTGGTATGTAGCTTTTGATTTAGAAGAAAGAAATATGTTAGGAAGCAAAATCTTGGCTAATTATATCCAACAAAAAAATTTACCCGTGAAATATGTAATTATTTTTGAAATGTTGGGATATACTTGTAAGAAAAAAGTTATAAGAACTATTCCTAAGTTGATTCTTATAAAATATTGGGATTTATTGCTTAAATACTTATTTTTAGAAAATAACTTTATTGCTGTGGTTGGCGATGAAAATTCTCAAGACTTAGCAAGAATATTTGAAAAAACATTAAGTAACGAAGTAAAATCTATTAACTTTTTAGCTAAAAATAAAGGTTATAACTTCCCAATTACAAGAATAAGCGATCATTCTCCGTTTTGGGATATAGATATTCCAGCTATAATGATTACAGATACTTCATTTTTAAGAAATCCAAATTATCATAGATATACTGATACTTTAGAAACTTTAGACTTTAAATTCTTAACAAAAGTAGCTAATGGGATTTTAGAAGGAGTAAAAAGATTGATAGGAAGTTAAAAAATAAATAATAATTTAAGGGAGCTTGTAATAGCTCCCTTATTTGTTTTAACCTTCTATTTTCACACCCATACTTCTTGCTGTTCCTTCTACTATTTTCATAGCTTTTTCTATATCATTGGTATTCAAATCAGGTAATTTTTCTTCAGCAATTTTTCTTAAATCTTCTTTTGTCAATGTCCCTACAAATTTTCTACCGGCTTCTCCGCTGCCTTTTTCAATATTTAGATATTTTTTAATCAAAGCGCTAACTGGCGGTTTTTTAAGAACAAATTCAAATGTTCTATCTTCATAAATTGTAATCTCTACAGGGATTTTCATACCTTTATATTCTTTAGATGCTTCATTAAATTTATTACAAAACTCTCCAATATTAATTCCATATTGAGCTAAAGATGGGCCTATCGGTGGAGCTGGAGTAGCTTCACCAGCAGGAATTATTAATTTCACTTTTGCTTTAATTTGCTTTTCCATTTTTTATAATTTTTTAACTTGTAAAAAGTCAACTTCGACCGGTGTTTCTCTATTAAAAATTGAAACTACAACTTTTAATCTTCCTTTTTCTCTATCTACTTCTACTACTTTACCTTGCAATCCCTTAAATACACCTTGGGTAATCTCAACAAGATCATTTACTTTAATATCCATTTCAACAGGAGCTTCTTCAGATTTAACTCTTTTTAGGATTTCTTCCATTTCTTTAGGATCAACAGGCAAAGGAGTAGTTCCAGCTCCTATAAAGCCGGTAACTTTAGGAGTATTTCTTACAAGATACCAAGAATCATCAGTTACTATCATATCTATAAAAACATAGCCAGGGTAAAGTTTTTTCTCAACTAATTCCCTTTTGCCACCTCTTACTTCCCAAACTTTTTCTTTAGGAACCAAAACATTAAAAATTTTATCTTTCATATCAAAAGCTTCAGCTCTTTTCATAATAGATTCAGCAACTATATCTTCAAAACCTATTACGGTATGAATAGCATACCAAGCTCTACCTAAATATAATTTTTGCTTAGGCATTTTAGGATAAATTCAAAAATACCTTAATTGACTTCTTAAATTATAAACAAAAATCAAAAAAGAATCAAGAAGCAAAAATCTTTAAAATACGCTTCTTACATGACGATATCTTGCTTGGATTTCTGCCTCTATTTCTTCTAATGGTTTGCCGTATTTTAAGGCACTTAATTCTTTTACTTTTTCTGCTAAAGAAAAATCTGTAGGTTTAGGTGGCAATGTTCTAATATTAAAAGGATCAGAAACATAACCATCAATTAAAAGTTTAAGATATAAATTATAGTTTGGAATATTTACTAGATCTACTTTCGTAAATACTGGAGCAAATTGTTTTTCTAAAAAGTCGGCATCTTCGGTACCAACCCTAAAGCACATTATAGTACCTACATTACCAAAAACAGCAGAGGCAATTTCTTCTGGTAATTGTTTTATATATTGATGAGCTAAAACCATTGAAAGTCTATATTTTCGAGCTTCAGATAAAATTGACGCAATTCCTTTAAAAGCGAAGTTTTGAAACTCATCGATAAAAAGATAAAAATCTTTTCTTTGTTCTTCAGGAATATCTACCCTAGAAAATGTTGCTGATAATATTTTTGCTACCAAAATCATACCTAAAAGATAAGCACTTGTTTCTCCAATTTTTCCTTTTGAAAGATTAACAATTAATATTTTCCGATTATCCATCACATATCTAAAATTAATACTTGATTTTGGCTGAGCTATTATTGGTCTTACGAAATCATTGGTGATAAAAGGATTAAGTTTTGAAGTTATCCAAGTAATCATATTTTGCAAAGAAAGTTCTCCGCCAACTACTGGAGCTTGTTTTGTCCAAAATTCTATTACTGGATAATTTTTA
>Ga0079992_137427_pt1 | contig 11026 bp, 8 predicted proteins | sample FaiFalFF_MnMetaG_3_FD_69197 | JGI IMG/M metagenome (GOLD analysis project Ga0079992, IMG submission 69197) | Freshwater microbial communities from Yellowstone National Park, Wyoming, USA - Fairy Falls B (FF_Mn_B) MetaG (SPADES assembly) (version 2) | ecosystem: Environmental > Aquatic > Freshwater... | reverse complement strand
GCCCCAGCCCGCGGGCGGGCGCAGGCCGAGCCAGAGGGCGCCCCAGGGGACCACGTAGGCCAGGGCGAAGCGGACATCCCCCCAGCTGACGGGCCTCGGCTCCGCCGACGGGGGCACCGCCAGGCCCAGCAGCTCCCAGAGCTCCCCTTCGTCGACAAGGCCCAGGGGACCCCGCCCGAGGCCCCGCAGGTGCCGGTTGGCGAACGCGAGAAAAGCATCGGGGTCCGGGGCAAGGCCGGCCAGCTCGTAAAGCCGGGCCGGGCCGGAATCCTCGGCCCCCTCGGCCGCCGCCCGCCGGCCCCGACCGGACCGGACCAGAACCCAGCTCTGGGGGTCGTCGTGCCGGGGGAAGACCGGCGCAGGCCACGGCCAGCCGTCGGGAACTTCCCGAAGCCAGCTAAACATCGTCATACGTTTTCTGACGGTTTGCTATTGACATGATAGACCGGGGTCGGCACCATTTCAAGTAGAGACTCTGTTCGGAGGGTTGCAGATGAAAGCCATGAACGAAGTGTTGACGGCAAGGCAAGTAGCCGAGCTGTTGGGGCTGAATAGGGCGACCATCTACAAGCTGGCGGCCGCCAGGCAGTTGCCGCACCTGCGCATCGGGGGCGCGGTTAGGTTCCGGCGTGAGGACGTGGAGGCCTTTGTGGCGAGGTGTTACCGGCCGGCTCGGGCCGGGGCAGGCGAATCCAGGTAAGATGGGCGCCCGGCCGTGACCGGGCGCCCGAAAAGCGGAGGGTTGCGATGATGTCGCTCCAGCCCAATTTTAGCACGGTTCTCGATGCCCTGCGCTGCGGCCGGCCAGGCTGCCGGTGCCAGCGGGCGCCGGCTAACGGGCAGGTCTTGGTCCACTGCCCGGCGCACGAGGACCGCGAGCCGAGCTTGAGTTTAAGCGTCGCCCCAGACGGTCGGCTGCTTTGGCACTGTTTCGCCGGCTGCCCGCAAGAGGCTATCCAGGAGACTCTTCAACGACGGGGTCTACTCCCGGCCGGGGGTTCGGGGTCGCCGGGGCCGGCCGGCCTCACCGTCGAGGCCCTTGCGGAGGCGAAGGGGCTGCCGGCCGAATTTTTGCGCGGCCTGGGCCTTACCACCGTTAAACTCCAGGGGCGGCCGGCCGTTGTCATCCCCTACTACGACCGGGATGGTAACGAGTCAGCCGTCCGCTACCGGCTCGCCTTGCAGGGCGAGGCCCGATTCCGGTGGCGCCGGGGGTCAAGGGTTCTGCCTTACGGCCTGGACCGGCTCGAAAAAGCCCGAAAAGCCGGCTACGTGGTGCTGGTCGAAGGTGAGTCCGACTCCTGGGTTTGCTGGTTGAACGGCATCCCGGCCCTGGGCATACCCGGCGCCAGCACCTGGCGACCTGACTGGGCCGGCCACCTGGACGGGCTGAAAGTTTACGTCTGGAAAGAGCCGGACCGGGGCGGCGACACCCTGGCGACAGCCGTCCTTCGGGATATCCCTCAGGCCCTGGTTATCCAGCCCCCGGCCGGGGCCAAGGACCTGGCCGACCTCTGGTTCCGGACCGGCCGGGACCCGGAAAAGTTCCGGGCCGAGCTCAGTGCGCTTATGGCCCGGGCCCGGTCGGGGGCGCAGCTCAGGGCCGAGGCCCTCTCGGCCGAGGCCCGGACACTTTACGAGAAGGCCCGGCCGGTGCTGGAGGCCCCCGACCCCCTGGCGCTGGTGGCGGCCGAGCTTCGGCGTCTGGGCTACGGGGGGGACCTGCGCCCGGCCCTACTCCTCTACCTGGCCGCTACCACCCGGCTGCTTCGGGTCCGGCTGGGGTCCATGCCGACCCACGTCCAGGTGGTCGGCCCCCCCTCCGGGGGCAAGAGCTACACCGTGACCCTGGTGCTGCGCCTCCTGCCCCCCGAGGCCTGGGTCGAGGTGCCGGCCGGCAGCCCAAGGGTCCTGATCTACGCCGAGTGGGAAACGGCCCATCGGCTGGTGGTGTTCGGCGAGGCCGACAGCCTGCCGTCCGGGGAGGACAACCCGGCAGCCTCGGCGGTGCGGTCCCTGCTGCAGGATAATGTCCTGGCCTACGACGTGGTGGAGCGGGACCCCGAGACCGGCCGGTTCACGGTGAGACACATCGACCGGCCAGGCCCCACCGTCCTGGTAACTACGACGACCCGGCCCATCCGGGGCCAGCTCGGGACCCGGCTCCTGACCCTGGCGGTCCCGGAGACCCCCGAACAGCTTCGGGCGGCCCTGGAGACCCAGGCTCGCCTGGAGCTGGAGGGCGCTGCCGAACCTGGGGAAGAGCTTTCGAGCTTTCAGGCCTGGCTCCAGCGCCAGGCGCCCATCGACGTTGTTGTGCCGTTCGCCTCGATCCTGGCCGAACTGATCGGCCGGTCGGCGAATGCGGCCAGGATTCTTCGGGACTACGCAAAGATCATAAGCCTCGTCAAGGCCCACGCCGTCCTGAACATCGGGCGCCGGGAGCGGGACCCTACCGGCCGGCTGGTTGCCACCGTCGAGGACTACCGGGCCGTTTACGCGCTGGTGGCCGAATTTTACGAGACCAGCCTTCTGGGGGCGGAACGGTCCGTGCGCCGGCTGGCCGAGGTGGTGGCCGAGCTGCGCCGGGGCAACCCGGCGGGCCGGGTCTCTTACAACCAGGTGGCCCAGGCGATGGGGCTGCACAGGGAGCAGGTGCGCCGGCTGGCAAGGCAGGCGATTGAACTGGGCTGGGTCGTGAACCGGGAGACCCGGCGCAACCATCCGGCCGACCTGGATGTGGGCGACCCCGTCCCCGAAACGGTCGGCCTGCCGACACCGGAACAGGTCGCGTCACAGATGTCACAGCTGCCTGTGACATTCGCCGAGGAGTTCGACCCGTGGGCGGACGACTAGACCCCGAGGTTTACCGGTTTATTGCGACCTTACAAGCTCGTGGGGTGAGGTTTGAGGTGGCCGGGGACCGGTTCAGGGTGGTCGGTGTCCTGACGGATAGCGAAAAAAGTCAGGTAAAAGCCTGGCGGGAGGCCATCCTTGAGGCCCTGGGGTGTGTGTCTTTACCTATCGGTGAACCCTGTGACACTGTGACATCCGACCCGGCCCAAAATGTCACAGTGTCACAGCCCTCACCGACGGGTATATACACACGCGCACCCACGGGGCCGGGGGAGGCCTCCAAACCGGGCCCAGAAGCCCTGGACCGGGCTGTGGAAAAGCTTACGGCCGAGCTGGGCAGCCTGGAGGGCTACGAGCCCGACCTGGCGAAGGCCGTGCTCGATGCTGCCGGTCGGGGCTGGCCGTGGCCCTTCGACGGCCTGGAGGAGGCCGAACGGGCGGCCCTTTTGGGCTGGGCGGAGGCCCGGCCGATATCCTGCCCGATGACGGGGGTGCGCGGGGTTAAACTAGGATCAGCGGAGTTAAGCGGTGGAAAGCGGAACCCTGGGGAACCCGGCGGAACGGGGGCTTACAGCCCGGCAGGCCCGGGCCCTTGAGCTGGCCCTGGAAGGGCTCACCACGAAAGAGATTGCCGAAGAGTTCAAGGTCACCCCCCGGGCCGTAAGAAAGTGGCTGGCCAGCCCCGAAGTGAAAGCGGCCGCCCGGAGGCTTCGGGACGAACGGCTCCGGCAGCTTGCGGCCCAGGCGCTCCTTCAGGCTCAGGCGGCCCTGGACGTCCTGGCAGCCGTCGCCCGGGACCCCCAGGCCCCGGCCCAGGCCCGGGTAGCCGCCGCGGGGCGGCTGCTCGAGGCGGCCCTGCAGCTCATGGAGGCGGCCGACCTGACCGAAAGGGTCGAGGGCCTGGAGCTGGTGGTGAGCGAGGTTACGGCGAGGTTCAGCCGGCGGAGGTAGGCAATGCGCAGGTTTTCGGGGAGGATACGCAAGATGGAGAGACAGCTGAGCGGCCTTAGGGGCGAGTGCCCCCACTGTCGGGGGGCCTGGTACGAGGTGGTTCTTGTCGGGCAGCCCGAACGGCCGCCCCCGGAGCCGTGCCCGGTGTGCGGCCGGCCGCCGCGGGTCATTCGGGTGGAGCTTGTCCCGGTCCGGCGCTGCCACGCCTGCGGCACGGTTTATGAGGGTAATGAGCCTGCGTGCCCGAGCTGCGGACGGGCAAACCCTGAAGCAGCATGCCAGGACCCCGGTTAAAGCCTGCCTGGAAGACTGTTAGCTTGGCCGCTTGATTCCCGACCGGGTCTGGCGGCAGGTGCCGGGGATTGAGGTCCACGTCTGGCGGCCGTCGGACTGGGAGGCCGCTTTCGGGGCCGAAAGTGAGCCCTTTTGCGGGCCCTGAGGGTGACCCCTCTGGGGAATTTGAACCCCGACCTCTGCTTGCCATGCCATAAGCGGCCGATGTTCCCTGTTAACCGCCGCCCGCCTTTTGGCAGCGCCCTGACGCCTTAGGCTCGGTACACAAGTACCTTGCGCTGCCCCAATGGGAATGGTATGCCCTTGATGGGTGCGATTGACTGGCCTTCAGGCCGGAGCGGAGGTAAGCGAAGGTGAGATGCCGCCTGCGTCTAGTTGCCGTTGCCCTCATTGCCATTTTTGCCGGCCTGCCGACGGGTAACGCCGCCGGCCAGCCCGGCCCGGAGCCGACCCCTGCGGCATCGACTCCGGTACGGCAGAGTCCGGACCGTCCGTGGGCCCCAAACTTTTACCCTCTCGACACCGCCCTCCAGGGGCAGCTTAAGGTGGCGCCGAACCCGGCCTGGCCTGGGGCGTCCGTTTCGGTTACGGCTACTTTGTCCAGCTCCATTTCGCTTAAAGTTCGGGTTGAGCTTTCAAGTCAGGCCCCGGACGGGACGACCCTTTGGGCCCAGACGTGGGACGGTCAGGTTCTCCAGCCCCGGAAGCCTAAAAGCTTCGTCTTGACCTTCAAAGTTGCCCAGCCGGCCCCGGGGGGCATTTACCGGGCCCGCCTGGCCGTCTATCGTTCAATGGACCGGTCGACGGCCCTCCTCGTTACGGATACCACCTGGCAAGTGGTTTCCGGTCCCAAGTTCTTCGGCGTCAATGTATCCTCGGGCGCTTTCGGCTCAGTACCCGGCAGGTACGGCTACGACTATATTTATCCCCGTCCCCAGGACGGCTACAATACTTATCCGTATTTCCGCTCCAACGGCCTTACCCTTGTGCGGCTCCCGGTCAAGTGGGAGCGGCTCCAGCCCGAGGCGTTCGGGCCTCTCTCGGCCTTTGACCTTTCGGCCCTGGTTGATACCCTTAATGCCGTGCAGGCCGCCGGTATGGTCGCATTTATCGAGCCCCATAACGACACCGGGGTTTACGGCGGGCCCCTCGGCCGGGCCGACGGCCCCAAATTCGCCGATTTCTGGCGCAAACTTGCCTCGGCCCTTAAAGACCATCCAGCCGTCTGGGGCTACGAGCTCTTAAACGAGCCCAATCCTTACAGCGTCCCGGAAGGCCCCGATGCCTGGGCGCAACTGGCCCAGACGGCCGCGGATGCTATCCGCTCCGTGGACGGCCGTGCCTACATCCTTGTGCCCGGCTACTTCTGGCAGGGGGCATGGATGTGGCCGCAGTACAACCAGGGGCTTAACGTTAGAGACCCCGCCGGCCGGGTCATCTACTCCGCCCACCAGTACTTTGACCGGGACGGCTCCGGTGCCTACCGGGAGACCTACGACGCCTCGGGGGCCTATCCCACCATCGGGGTGGACCGGCTCAAGCCCTTCCTCGACTGGCTGGAGGCCCGGGGAGCGGTGGGGATGGTGACCGAATTCGGCGTTCCCGATTCCGACGGCCGCTGGCTGGAGGTGCTCGAAAACTTTTACCGGGCCATGGAGACATCCCCAAGGATTCTGGGCGCAACCTACTGGGCGGCCGGACCCTGGTGGGGAAGCTATCCCTTGAGCGTGGAGCCGGTCCTCAGTGGGGGCACTTACGTGGACCGGCCCCAGTTCGCCGTAATCAAGAACCACCCGTCCCGGTAGCAGGCTCAGCGGTCCCAGCCTGCTCCCGAGATATATCTTTCGGCCACCGGGTGCCACAGGTCCGGGATCGCCCCGGCGTAAAAGGCAACTTCAAACCAGGCCCATTCCTGGGCGTAAATGTCGGCCGGGTCGCCCACGTAAAAGCCTGGCCCGGCAGGCGCCATCCGGCCCACAATCCAGGCGGCGTGCAAACGGTGGGCCAGTCTGGGCTCGAGGGTCGATAAGGCGGCGACCGCGCCGGCAATTCCGACGTTACTGGGGGGCTCTTCGACAACTTCCCCACCGGGCCCGTACACCGCGCTCACGTAGCCCTTGCGTTCCGCCTCCGACCGAAGGAAATCTGCCAGCTCCAGATACCTCCGGGCCCGCCCGTCTCCCCACCATCGGAGGTCGAGGGCCACCCGCCAATATACTCTGGCCGCATCGTATCCGTAAGTTTCCGGCCGGCTCCGGTCCGTAAGGGGATATGCGGTGAGCTCGCCCGTGGCCCGGTCGAGCCCCACCCAGTCAGGAGGTAGCCCCGCACCCGTGCGGGCGGTCGCAAACAGCACCTCGTAGCTGGTATCGACCAGGCCCAACCAGTCGTGGCCGGGGTCAACTTCCTGGAAGACCCGGAATGCGTAGGGAAAGAAATAGCTGGGATTGAGGGGTACCACCGGCCAATCTCGGGCCCAGTCACCGGCGGCCAGGTACGGCTTCCGCCCCACCGTGGTCACCTCGTGGGCCCAGATGGCCTGAACCAACCGACGTCCCACCTCGAAAAGCTCCGGGTCGTTGAAACGCTTCCCGGCCAGCAGCAGCGCCAGGGCCGCATCAACGTCGGCGTCGGCCGCCGAATTAGCATCTAACACCCGCCCGTTCTGCCAGAGCCAGGAAAGTAGACCTTTCTCATTTAATAGATTGGCCCGGGTCCAGGCCCAAACCCGGTAGAACTCCGCCCGGTCGCCGGTCCAGACGGCCCGAAGCAAGGCATAGGCCTGAGCCTCGGAAGTTACCAGCCCGACGCTATCTGTATAGGCGCCGTCCCGGTAAAACCGTGCGCGCATGTGGGTCTGGAGACCGTCCAGTAGCCGGAGTTCTGTGAGCCCGGGGCGGTCCACCTTGCGGACTTCGCAACTGCCGCCGCTGCCCTGGAAAGTGCGTACAGGGTGCGAATGCACGATAGCTTGAATCAACAGGTCGCCTCGTTCGCCACTCTCTCGAGCGACCGTATCCGCAGCACCTTCGCAGATAACATAATCCACCGTGCGCCACGAACCTTTGAAAACGTCGTCTCTTATGCCAGGATCAAGCACAAATTTCCAGTGGCTGTGGGCATTGGGAAAAGACACCGACCAATCGTGCAAATCGACCCAGAAGTTATCCGACATCACCAAATAACTCTCCGCCGGAACGTGGGACCGAATCCAGGCCAGAGCTTCGACAAACGCAGTTGAGCCGTCCAGGTAGTAAAGCGGCATTAGCCGCCCGGTACTCACCCAGAACCAGGCCGCCAGCAGTCCCAACCCCCCCGAAGTTAGCCAGCTGGCTAAATGTCCGAGCCGGCCCAGGGTGAGGGCCATTGCGAGGGAGCCGAAGGGTATAAGCGGTACAATGAAGAACTCTTGGGTAAACCCGCCCCGAGCCAGGAAGGCCAGGTAAGCCGCACACGCAACCGTCGCCACCCATAGGCCGGTGCCCCCCCGCCGAAAGGCCGCAACCGCCGTCAAAGGTGACAGCAGCAGTATCCAGGTCAATAGCGGATCCCGGCTTAACCATTCGTTAAGGTTCGCCTGAAAAGTACCCCCTGGACGCTTCATTTGCCAGAGCACCGATTCAATTAAGGACACGTGCCGGCCGGTGGGTTGTACCCCGGCAATAACACTTGGTTCTAAATTAGACGGCAAAAGCTCCCCCCTGAGGGCCGCATAAAGCGGGTAGCTACTTGTCAAGAGGATGAATGCCGTCGCAAAACAGGCCAGGGGGAACCGGCCGTGTTCGGGCTGCCGGACCCGCGCAAGGAGCAGGAGTGCCGCCGGTAAGAAGACAACCCCCGGCTCCTTGGTAAGTGCCGCCACCCCGAAGCATATTCCTGCCAGGATAAACCGGCTCAGGCGTCGCTCCGTCAGCAGGTTAAAGCCCAAAAGTAGCCAGAACACCATAATGTTGTCCAACAAGACCATGCGCTGGTAAAGGATGGCCAGGGGCGAGCACGAAAAAACGAAAACCGCCAACCCGCTGGGCGCCGGTCCGGCCCCAAGCCTGCGGGCCAGTCGGTAAAGGAGCGCGCCGGAGGCCAGGTGCAAGGCCAGCATCAGCGCGCGCCCGCTGTTTATAGCCGGACTGCCGAAAGCGAAAGGGCCGCCGGTTAGCGCCATCCACACCGCGTACAGCATCCAGCCGGCCGGCGCGTGGTCATACCAGTAGGTGTATGGGCTCAGCTGACCTATTTTGAGAACCGCCCAGGCCTGCTCGGTATAGATTCCTTCGTCATCTCTCCAGTGGGGGTAATGGAACATGTTTAAGCCGTGGGCAAGACCGGCTAAAAAAAGCAAGCCCAGAAGAAAGGTGCGCTCCCAATTGGCTTTTAGCCGTCCTGCGGGCAGGCTAAGTGTCCTAATCACCCGTTACCACCCCGCCTGCAATCGGTACTCGCCGGTGGGCGCCAACGTGGGCCGTCTTTTCCCAGTTATTAAAGCCCCAAAGTAGCCGCCAGACGGCCCGAAAGGCCGCATAGCTTAAAAGCCACTGGTAGGGCAGGTACGTAAGGGCCATTCCCAGGGCGACCCGAAGGGAGGGCCGCAAGCCGTGGGCAGCACCGAATTCATAAAGGCCAACGACGTGTACCACCAGGTGGAACAAAAGCAAATAAAACGGCAGGATGCTTATTAAAGCGATGGCGTCCGGCATCTTGACGAAGAGCATGAGCCACAGGCTTACCGGCAGATATGTCAGCATCATCGCCTGGAATAGGGGAAAAGCTAAGGTGTAGGCGGCCAGCACCTTCCGGGCAAGCCCGGCCAGTCGCATCCAGTCCCCCTTCAGCAACACCTGCAGAAAGCCCTGGTTCCAGCGGGTCCGCTGGCGGATGAATTGGCCTACCGTTGGGGGAGTCTCTTCCCGAGTAACGTAGCGGTCCTCATAAACGACCCTGATGGGGACCCCGGCCGCGCTCAGCCTGATGCCCAGGTCGGCATCCTCCGTAAGACAGCCTTCATCCCAGCCCCCGACCGCCTCCAGGAGCTGCCGCTTCACAAAGACGGTGTTGCCGCCCAGGGGGATGGCCCCGACCCGCGCATGGTAGTGGAGCCGGCTCTTAAACCAGAAAAAGTATTCCAGGACGTTCAGGGCCGAAAACCAGCGGTCGGCGTAGTTCATGAGCTGAACTCCACACTGGACCACGTGCACGCGCTCCCGGAGCATGACGGTATTGACAATGTTAAAGATATCCGGGTGGGGCTCGTCCTCGGCGTCGAAGATACAGACGACGTCCCCGACGGCATTCTTTAACCCAACGTTAAGCGCGTGCGGCTTATTGATGGGCCCATCCCCGAAGGTGACGAGCCGGACGTTGTGAACCCCTCTGGAACCCAGCCGGCAGGTCTCCTCTTCAACCGCCGCGATAGTCCCAACGTCGTCGGCGGCGACTATTACCAGGACCTGAACCAGTTCTCTGGGATAATTGATCCCCGCAATGTGCCGTATAGTTTCCCCAATAACGGACTCTTCATGCCGGGCCGGCAAGAGCACGGTAAAGCTGAGGGTGGGCGGGTCGAAGCTCTCGGGCGCCCGGGTCCGGGAGAGGGTTCGCTCATCCTCCCAGGCATACAGGGCCAGCCTGATGCTGAAGAGGGCCTGAAGGCCCAAGAGAATCGACCAGAAAGTGAGCAGAAGGTGCTCGAAGGACACGGCGGTATGGCTCACCGGGTCGAACTTTCCTTGCCAGCCTCCCGGCACCGAGGACGGTCCAGAATAAGGCGCCGCAGGTGCTCGAGAAAGAGCAAGCCCTGGTAAAGGTCGGCTTTACTTACGCCGAAGCGCCGGGGTTCAAACCGGTAGGGGACCTCCCGGACGGTTTGCCAGGGGCAACGCACCAGTATCTCGAGCAGGATTTTGTAGCCGGTAGCTTTTAAGGAGCAGTTGCTTACTACCCGCCGGTGGACCACGAAAAAGCCGCTCAAGGGGTCACTGACCCCGCCGAGCCGGTTTGAAAAGAGCTGCCTGACCAGGAGGCGCAAAATCCGGGATAACCCGCGGCGCACCGGCCCCCCAAGACCGGCAGCGGAACCTCCGGGTACATACCGGCTGGCAACGACCAAGTCGGCGGAATGCTTTCGGGCCTCGGCCAGCAGTTCGGGGACGGTTGTCGGCGGGTGCTGGAGGTCGGCATCCAGCACGCAGATATATTCGCCCCGGGCCAGTTTAAGGCCTACTGCTACCGCACCGGCCAGGCCCCCCGACGGCCGTTCCCGGTGTAGCAACCGCAGTCGGTCATCGGCTACGGCCAGAGCCGCGATTAATAAGTCAGTACCGTCATTGCTGTCGTCAACGAAAATGATCTCGTAATCTATACCGGTTAAAGCCTGCCTGAGCCCCTCAACCAGAAAGGACACATTGCCCAGCTCGTTACGGGTGGGTACCACCACCGAAAGCTCCAAAATTGCCAAGGCTCCTTCCCTTGCTGTTTGCCCCAGAATTACACATCAAACGTCTAAGGGTGAATCCTCCGCTCCGGTGGGGACCGCTGGCCTTCGCTCGTGGTCGCAACGACCGACGTGGGTACTGTCGGCGCGTCGCTCAGTAGCTTACTAGCAAATTGCTAAGTCGCCTGTCAACGGTACGTTGGTACCACAGGTGGTCTTTGGCCGGACCGGGGGTTTCTGGCCGAACCGGCCAACCTGCTGGGGGCCGTCTGATTCAGCTTTGCGCAGGAGGTCCACGGCCTGGTCCAGACGGCCCGCTGTTGCTGGTGCGACCGGTGGTATAAGATCGAGCACAGGCGGATGGTTTAATGCTCCAAGGCCTGCCGCCAGAACGCCTACTACCACCGCAAGCGGCGGGCCGCCGGCCCGTAGAAATTTTCGGCACCTCGGCGGCCGGCGAGTCCGCCTTGACGCCGCCGGGCGGCAGGGCGGATATTA
>Ga0079992_123554_pt1 | contig 11026 bp, 12 predicted proteins | sample FaiFalFF_MnMetaG_3_FD_69197 | JGI IMG/M metagenome (GOLD analysis project Ga0079992, IMG submission 69197) | Freshwater microbial communities from Yellowstone National Park, Wyoming, USA - Fairy Falls B (FF_Mn_B) MetaG (SPADES assembly) (version 2) | ecosystem: Environmental > Aquatic >... | reverse complement strand
GGGAGGGTTTATGCCAAGCTGAGGGGCCAAAATAGGTCGGTTTTTAAGGGAAGGGAAATCAGAAATTGGGGAGGTATTCCCTTCCCCCGCCATAATTAATATCTTTCCCGAGCTTTCCACCTTATCCATGAGTCTTGCCAAAAATTCAAGGGCAAACCCCCTACCCTTAAGTATGTGTATATCATCTATGAGGATCACCTTATTACCCCTTAAAAACTCAAAGTTGGGTTTTCTCCTTTCCCTATACGCCGATATCAGCTCCTCAAGGATCCTTAAGGATGAAATATAAACGGCCCTCTCGCCCAAGTTTAAAGATTCATTCGCGCAGGCTTTAAGTAAGTGGGTCTTGCCCATGCCCGCAGTCGCAAATATAATCGCGATTCTGTAATGCGATGGATTTAAAATGATGCTCCTTAATGCGGAAACCGTGAATTCGTTCTCCCTTTCGTAATAAAAGTTATCAAAGCTTTCGGGGAAGGGCAATGAAGAGGTTATGGATGGTAAAGGTTTTTTCACCGCACCGGGTATTATTTGGAAGAAAAAAGGGGGATGGGTTGGCGGGGAGGCCCTTTTACCCCACCGCTCCTTTCCCCCAACCCCCCAATTTTAACCTTTTAAATCCTAAACCCCAAAATTTTTCAACTACCCCAAGCTTGATGATAGGGAGAAATTGAGCGTCCTACCCGGCTCGTAAACCCTCACACCCGAAGCAAAGGGATCCCTCCTATAGCTCATATACTTGTAATAGTTCTCGTTCAGGAGGTTGTTTAGGGAAATTTCGGCCTTCAGATTCCCGAAGTTGAACCTTATTCCCGCATCAAAAGTCCTAAAGGAGGTTACGGGAGTTTCATTTGCGGTCTTTGAAACCCTGGTTTGCGCGTCGTTATAGTTAAACCTCAAAAAGGCTTTGGTGTAATAAAATGTTGGGGTTTGTAGGGTTAAGGATAGGGAGAGAGGGGGAATTTCGGAGAGGTAATCGTTTGCCTTTAAGTTCTTCCCGAAGGTGTAGGAGGAGTTTAGAATGAGGTATTCGGAGGAAAACCCAAAGAGATAGCCGAGGAGTAACGCATCCGTATTTTCAAAGGTTACGATCTTCGTCATCCCCTCCGTCTTGCCCGAGATCTCAACGTAATCCTTCACGAAATGCGAGAAAAAGTACATATTTATAACGGAGGAGCCAAGGAAATTGCAGCTCCTTTCAAACGTTAAGGAGAATTTTATGGGTTGCTTGAGGAAATAGTTTTCAAGAAAGTTTCTATGCATGCCCCTGAACCTGAAGAAAACTTCCCTGGGATCGGGAGAGGAGGAGGAAATTTCAAAAGAGATCTTGGAGTATTTGGGTACCGGCGCGAAGGGAAGTAAGTTTGCATCAAGGGAAAGCCTCAGGGCGAAAGGCACGAAAACCCTCGCCTTTGCGCTATCCGTAAGGGCATATTCGATGCCGAGCTTGGAAAACAGGGAAAGATTTCCTAAGGGTAAGGACTTCCCGAGGGTTGTCCCGAACATCCTATAGTTTGGCATAGGGATCTGCCTATGTTCCATACTCCCCATCATCATGATATTCTCAACATTCCAATGGTCGTAGTACAGGTCGTAAATCTCACCGGTAAGCCCCGCCCTAATCCTCTTTGCGTCAGTTCTCATATACATCATAGTTTTCCTAAGTCCGTTGTCCATTATGTGATCCTTGAGGTTCGCGTAAAGCCTGTTCCCTTTCCAAGAGAGACCAAAAGCGTAAGTTTTATTTTCCCTTTCGTCCATCATAAGGTATGGGAAGAGGACGTCTTTGAAGAGCCAAACGTTCGCGTTATAAGAGAACTCGTTGAATTTGCCCATGAATCCGCCCTCGTAATACGTCTGCGCAAACTTTACGGTATCTTGGTAGTCGTAAAGCTCGTTGAAAGTCTTACCTTCACCGTTCTTGTAGGTTGTAAGGCGCGAGTACCTTAACCCGCCTCCCCTCCGGTTGATGATAGGGCGTTAAGATTGAGGAAACCCAGAAGGTTGAGATCGGAAGAAGGAGTCCTCCTGAATGCCCTTATCTCGCCACCCAGTAGGGAACCAATGGTGGCTTGGGGATACACTGCTATCCTATCCACCTCCATGGGGTTCAACCTGACTATGGGGACATCCATCCTGTTTGGGCAGGAGTTTGAGAACTTCTCCCCATCAACGGAAAATGATAGGGGTGATGCCGACTCGCGATAGGGCTCTCTCTTCTCCATCCACCTTTAGCCCCTCGTACTGGCCCAGCACCACTATGGGCCTTATCCTTACCGTTGGAAGGAGCGTGTCCACCGCAAGGATCCATACCATAGGTTAATATTATAAGCTTGTCATTTTATCAAAATCCACTACGAACAATAGTACTAAAGGGGATAAAAGGGGAAGTCTTTTCAGGGGTAGAATACAGTTCTCTATGAAAGTTAAGGAAGGACTACTTTACACGAAGGAGCACGAGTGGGCAAAAATAGAGGGACAACTTGCGATAGTTGGGATAACCGACTACGCGCAGGAGCAGTTGGGGGATATAGTTTATGTTGAGCTTCCGGAGGTGGGGAAAAAGGTGAAGAAGATGGACGCGGTTGCGACCATAGAGGCGGTAAAGACAGCCGCGGACGTATATTCCCCAGTTTCGGGAGAGGTGGTGGAAGTTAATACCGAGCTTAAGGAGAAGCCGGAGCTGATAAACCAGGATCCTTATGGTAGGGGTTGGATATTCAAGATAAGGATGGAAAACCCTGAGGAAAAGGATGATCTTATGAGCGCGGAAGAATACGAGAAGTTCCTGGAGGGACAATGAGATACCTTTCCCTTTCGGATGAGGACAGGAAGGAAATTTTAGAAAAACTTGGTTATAAAAGCGAGGAGGAGCTTTTCAAGGACGCGACGGGGGAGGAGAAGTTCGCGGAAAGCATAGATCTACCATCACTATCCGAGGTTGAGGTTTATAACAGGTTATTCAATCTGTCTTTAAAGAACGCCTTTAATTTGAAAGTTTTTGCGGGGGGTGGAGCTTACGATGTATATACTCCCGCGGTGGTAAACCATATACTCTTAAGGTCGGAGTTTTACACCGCATATACCCCATACCAACCCGAGGTCTCACAGGGAACCCTACAGGCCATGTTTGAATTCCAGAGTTTTATATCCGATTTAACGCGTATGGAGGTGACGAACGCATCTATGTACGACGGTGGCACATCCCTTGCGGAGGCAATACTTATGTCTTTCAGGCTAACGAGGAAATATAAAGTCCTGATCCCAAAATCCCTCAATCCTCTATACAAGATGGTTATAAAAACTTACCTTCCCGACTTTGCGGAGGTTGAAGAATATTCCTTCACCCCCTCGGGTTCCGCGGATGTGGTGGAAATTTCATCTAAAATAGATGGTGAGACCGCCTCTTTGGTTGTTCAGAGCCCCAATTATTTTGGCATAGTTGAGAATACGAAAATTTTAGGTTCTTTGGCTAAGGAGAAAAACTTAATTTACATAGTACATTACGACCCAGTTGCGGTGGCCATATTGACCCCACCCGGAGAGGCGGGTGCGGATATAGCGACAGCGGAAGGGCAAGTTTTGGGAATACCGTTGGGCTTTGGGGGACCTTACGTTGGACTTTTCTCTTCTTTGAAAAAACATATAAGGCAGATGCCGGGAAGGATCGTGGCAGAAACCGTTGATGCAAATGGGAGGAGGGGGTATGTGACGACCCTGCAGACAAGGGAGCAATTTATAAGGAGGGAAAAGGCAACGAGCAACATATGTACAAACAACCAGCTTGTCGCCCTTGCGGTTACGGTGTATTTGGCCCTTATAGGTAAGAGAGGACTTATTGAGAACGCAAAGAAGACATTGGCAAAAACGAAGTATTTCATTGAGAATTTGCCCAAGGGATATAAGGTTGCCTTTGATGGTTTCCACTTCAGGGAGGTGGTCGTTAAAACGCACGTAAAGGCCAAGGAAGTTAGGGATCGTCTTATAGAAAAGGGGTTCCTTGTGGGTCCCATAGTGGAGGAGTTGGGGGAGGACTACCTGATCTTTGCTTTCACCGAAAAGCATACGAAGGAAGATATAGATAAACTCTTGGAAGAACTTGGAAGATCGTAGGGATCCCTTTAGGGGTATAAGGGTGATCTTTGCCCCCGAGAGGGTAAAGAGACCGCACGAGGGTAATAAGGATTTTATTTGCCCATTTTGCCCGGGAAACGAAAACTTAACTCCCCCGGAAGTATTAAGGGTGGGAGATGAAAATTGGAGGATAAGGGTCTTTCCAAACAAGTACCCCTTTGCGGAGATCCACGAGGTAATAGTCGAAAGCCCGGACCACTTTTCGGATATAGACGAATTTTCCGTTGAACATATGGGGGAAATTATAAGGGTTTGGATGGATAGGATGAGGTTTTACGGGGAAAGGGAATATACGATAGTTTTTAGGAATTATGGGAAGATTTCGGGGGCATCAATATTACATCCCCACAGTCAGCTCGTTTCCCAGAATTTCGTCCCGGATATACCGAGGAGGGAAGCTGAAGTTTTGAAGTTTGGGAACTGTATGCTTTGCAATTTTGAGGAAAACTTTTTACATATTGGGGGGGATATCATTATAGGGGTTCCGAAGGTACCTTCACATCCAAGGGAGTTTTGGATTTTCCCGAGGGAGCATATTAGAAACTTTTATGAATTTGAAAGGATTAGGGATCTGGCGGAAACCCTTATAAAAGCGGTGAGGTTTGTTAAGGGGATCTTGGGGATAGGGGATTACAATTTGATAATACATTCCGCACCGAGGGACCTTGATTACCATTGGCATATTGAGGTTATACCGCGGAGGGGGTATTTGGCGGGCTTTGAGTTCGGAACGGGGGTTTTCATAAACCATCATCCGCCCGAAAGGGTATTTGAGAAGCTGAAGGGGTACTTATCTTAATATCACCTTTTCAACCTTCCCGCCCGATACCTTGAAGAAAATGCCTTTGTTTGGTTTTTCAACCCTCCTACCAAGTACATCGTAAACTACCGCACCCGTTTGGAAAGATGTTGAGGATTTTTCCTTAACCTCCGTAAATGCTACGTTGGGAGTCGCATGCCATGCATCCCCTCCTCCGGTTGCACCCTGCACCTTCCTCCAGGCTATATGCACCCTAAAGTCCCCCGGGGCTGGATACCTGATTGTTGAGCTTAGGGCGTAGGGTTCAAGGATGTTGCCCATATTAACCCTAAGGTCCCTCGAATCCCATGCGTCAAGGGAAGCACCCAACCAATTCGTCCAGTTAATGGTATTGTTTGGTTCGGAAACCCAAACCCTCAGGACACCATATCCCATATTTAGGGAGTCGTAAACCCCGCTTATTATTGTCCTACCCTCAAGGGGGGCGAAGGCGACGGACGGTGAGCGGTAGGGTCTGAGGTTAACACTATCAAACACCACCGAAACCCATATCGTTGTATCTATACCCTTGTTCATTATAACCACGTAGGAATTTGGTCCAGCGGTTTTCCTACTGAATGCCATTAAATAAACGCTATCCCTTGAAGATGAACAGGCTCCCCTGCAATAGAAGGCGTTGCTTATTGGACCGGTTAGGGAATCATAACCGCTTGTGGAGCCGAACCACCATAGATTAAACGTGTCGGGAGAGCTACCCCATTCCGCGTAAAGGATATAATACTTGTTATCCGCACCTGTGATAAGATCCGTGGCGTCGTTTATTTCAACAAAGGAGAACATAGTTCCCCTTGTTGCCCCAACCTTTGAGGATGCCGAAAAGGATCTCGTAAAGGAAGGTCCGGACTGCCAGCTCCTCCTGTAAGTCCAACTTGAACCCCTATTTGAGGAAACGTAGAAGTCTATCCATCCCGTTGGATCGCTTAACATTGCAAAGACGTAACTCGTTGTTGGTTCGGATGCTATTACGGCGGTGTGATAGGTCCAGTTAGAAAAGCTAACCTGGAATATTCCGGATGTCCCTGAAACCGTCGTGCATCCCGTGTTTGTTTGGAACCTCAAGACCGCGACGGTATCATCAAGGTAGTTTCCAAGGGAGGATTTCCTTCCAAAGGTGAAGATCACGTAAAGGTAGTTGTCGGTGGGGTTAATGTTTATGTAAGGTTCAAATATGCCCTTTGTCGGGTTTGCGGATGCGAGATTCCCGACGTATAACCATGTATTCCCCCCATCGGAGGAGCAGAAGATGTGCAGGGTATCGTTATTTGAAACTCCGTTGGATGAAGAATACACGTACCAAAGATCCCCGTAAGAGTTTATCGCTATCCCTACCTTGTGCTCAAACCCGCTGTTCCTTCCTGCGCTAACCTCGTTGTTCAACCAGTTTACGGGTGCCATAAAGGAAAAGTTTGATTGGGGTAGAGGTTTGGGATAGAGGTTTAGGGAGACGTCCCTCAGAGATGCGCTAATTTCTTTTGCGTGCGGAACCCTTTGAATGGTGCTTAAAGGTTCCTCGTTCCAAAAACCTGCCAAGTTTGTACTTGAAATTACCCAAAGCATGCTTCTATTTTAATGATGAAATTTTTTCCGCGAAATTTTCCATTTCCCTCAAAGCCCTCTCCACTATGAACCTTATCCTTTGATCCTTCTTCATCTTCGGAACATCCGGTATTATCCCAAAGTTGGCGTTCATAGGTTGAAAATCCTTCTTCGGTGTTGTTATGTACTCTATTAGGGCGCCGAGCATGGTATGCCTTGGTACCACCACCGGATCATAACCTAAGGCAAGGAGCGCGGCGTTTAACCCAGCTATATGCCCACCCGCGATGGCGGGTACATAACCCTCCGTTCCCGTGATCTGACCCGCAAACAGGATCCTCGGCTCTTTTTTAAGCTGAAAGGTGGGAAGTAAGAGTTCGGGGCTATTTATGTAAGTGTTCCTATGAACCGCCCCAAACCTTAAAAATTCCGCATTCTCCAATCCCGGTATCAACCTGAAAACCCTAATTTGTTCCGAGATCTTAAGCTGGGTTTGGAATCCCACCAAATTCCAGGCTTTACCCTCCGCATCCTCCCTCCTTAACTGGACCACCGCAAAAGGTAGCTTCCCCGTTCTTGGATCCTCAAGACCAACGGGCCTCAAAGGCCCATATAGTAGGGTTTCAAATCCCCTCTTCGCCATAACCTCTATAGGTAGGCAAGCCTCAAAGTAGCAGACTTCCCTTTCAAACTCCTTAGGCTCATGTATCTCCGCCTTTATAAGCTCTTCCCAAAACCTCCTGTATTCCTCCTCTGTCATGGGCGCGTTCAGATAGGCGGAGTCATCGTATCCAAAGCGATCCTTAAAGTATAGCTTATCGTAATTCAAAGAGTCGCCATCCACTATTGGGGATTGGGCATCGTAAAAGTAAAGATAATCCTGGCCTATGAGCAGTGTCCGGAGGTTAAGGGACCGAAGGCTATTACGACGATACCATCTGGAATTTCCCTAACCTCCTTTTGCGAGAAACACCACCTATCCACCGTTAAGGCTTTCCCCCCAGGTATCTCGCACTCAAGGGCGAACCTTATCAAAAATGAACCCAAAATCTTTAACTCCTCTTTAAGGAGACTGGGGGCGGAATATAGGTCTTTAGCCTTCAAACTGTTTGAACATACGAGCTCGGCGGGTTTTCCGGATGTATGCGCGGGCGTCATCTTTTTTGGCCTCATCTCGTACAGGAAAACCCTAACACCAAAACTTGCTGCAACCAAAGCTGCTTCGCTTCCCGCAAGCCCAGCCCCAACAACCGTTATCCTTTTCAAAGCCCCAATTTTAAGGCAGATTCAATATCTCCTTAAAAACCTCAACCTCGTCGTAATTTCCCTTCAAGAGATTAGAGAAACTTTCCGATAGGTTTTTGTACTCCTCCCTTCTTTCCAACATCTCCACCGCAAGCCTAGCCACTTCCTTGGGATCTATATGCTGGACAAACTCGGGGAAAATTTTCCTTCTCAAAATGATGTTCGGTAAGCTTATGTAAGGAACTTTCAATATTAACCTACCAACCCAATATGTGATCTCGGATACCATATAAAGGACTATTGTGGGTTTTCCCTCAAGGGCGGATTCAAGGGTGGCGGTTCCCGAGGAAGAGATCACAACATCGCTTGATCTTATAACATCCCTACCCCTTCCATGCACAAAGAATGCGTTTGGGAGGTTAAGGGAATAGCCCTTGGGTAGGGAAAAGAGGAACTTGGAGGATGGTAGGATTTTTTTGATCTCCTGAGAAATTCTTATCATTCTCGGTAAAAGCCTCCTTACCTCGTCTTTTCTTGAGCCAGGAAGAAAACCGAAAACAGGTCCATCAATTTCTATAACCTCAGATACAAAACCTTCATTCGCCATAGGATGCCCAACAAAGTAAGCTCTAACCCCGTAGGATCTTAAAAATTCCTCCTCAAAGGGTAGAACACATAAAACCCCATCCATAATAGCTAAGTCCCTCACCCTCCATTTTCCCCAAGCCCAAACTTGTGGTGAGATATAATAAATAACCTTTTTCCCCAGAGACTTAAGGATTTTTAGCAGGGGTAGGTTGAAACCGGGAAAATCCACACCAACTATAAGATCAGCCTCAATCGCCTCGGATATTACTCTTCTCTTTATTCGGTTTATTTCTTTAAGTTTTAGCAAAGCCTCCTGAAGCCCCACAACCGAGATCCTTTCGGGATCCTCCACCACCTTAACTCCCTCTTTTTTAAGGTTTTCTCCGCCAAGGGCGTAAAATTCCCAGCCAAAAACCTTAAGTTTTCTAACCAAATAAGATGCGTTCTTATCCCCCGAAAGCTCCCCCGTTGATATAAAAACCCTCAAATTTTCAAATTCTTAATCTTCGCCTTTGTTGTATCCGTGACTATGAGCAAAACAAAATTTTCCACATCAATGTATTTCTTCGCAGCCCCGTTTATATCCTCAAGGCTTAAATTTCTTATCTCCTCTATGTCCTTTATCCAGAACATATTGGGAAGACCGTAGAGATAACGGGTGGATAGGAGGTTTGCAACCTGGGAGTATGTCTCGGAAAGGCGGGCTATATACCCGTTATAAAAACCCTTTGCCGCATCCAGTTCCTCTTGCGTGAATCCTTTTTCCTTCGCTTCTTTTATCAGTTCTATAAGGGTGTTTGTAGCATCTTCGGAAGTTTCCACCCTCGTCTGTAGCCCCGCGATAAAGATGGATGGGTATTTTCCGTCCTTCCAAACAATATTGGGCATAACGTAAGAGTAAGCGGAATATGCGTATCCCTTCTCCACCCTTATTTTCTTCAGGATCCTGCTTGAGAAACCCGAACCCCCCAAAATATAGTTCGCAACCCTAAGCTTGTTGTAATCCGGCGAATTCCTCGTTATATTTACGGGAAATGCGAGCCTTATATAAGCCTGATTTATACCATCCATATGGAAGATCTCAACCTTTTTCTTTGCGCTTATTTGGGGTATATCGGGCAAGGACACATCCTTCCTTTGCCACCCGGAAAAGTATTTTTCAACCTTACCAATCGCCTCCTCCGGCTCAAGATCGGAAACAACGACGATATAAGATAAATTCGGAAGCCAGTAATTTTTATGGAAATTGACTACATCCTCCCTTGTGATCTTTTCTATGCTCTCAACGTAGCCATCCGTAGGGTGAGCTAAGGGTGTTCCCTCGTAAATTAGGGCGTCAAGTTTGATGGAGGTAACGTAATTGGGGTTGCTGAGGTTGTTTTTTATGCTTGCTATTTGCCTGGATTTTTCCCTTTGAAATTCCTTTTGGGGGAAGGTGGGGGAAATGATTATTTCGGAAACTATATCTAAGAGGTTGTCCGCATCCGAGGTTAGGGACCTTGCGGTTATGGTGGTTTGGGTTTTGCCGACCGAAACTTCAAAGTTCGCACCCAGGCTCTCAAGGTATTCCGCTATTTGGGTTGAATTTTTCGTTTTTGTACCCTCGTCTACCAAAGAGCCCACTAAGTTCGCCAAACCTTCCTTTCCCGAGGGATCCAAAACGGAACCCTCCCTTATAACGATCTCCATATGGAAGATAGGGAGTTTATCCTTTTTCGCAGCTAAGATGTGTAATCCGTTAGGTAGGGTTTTCTCAACAACCTTAATCTCGGAAACTGTTATAGGCTTTGCTTCCTTTACCATAACTTCCTCTTCCTTTTTTTCCGTAGTTGCACAGGATAAAAAAATTAGAAAGGGAAGAAATCTTTTCATGCCCTTTCAAATGGGAAGCTCAAGGCGGACAGTAGCCTATACGCAAGCTCATCGTTTTTTGCGCTTGTAACTATTGTAATATCCATACCGAAAACCCTCTGAACTTTATCTATATCTATCTCCGGGAAGGCGGTATGCTCGTCCAAACCGAAATTATAGCTACCCCTCCCATCAAACCCGCTCTTTGGCAGACCCCTAAAGTCCCTAACCCTGGGTAAGGCGAAGTTTATAAGCCTCTCAAGGAAATCGTAAGCCCTCTTTTTCCTTAGGGTGACTTTTAGTCCTATTGGTGTCCCTTTTTTGAGCTTAAATTGCGCGACGGATTTCCTCGCCCTAGTTATTACAGGTTTCTGTCCGGTTATTAAGGCGAGATCTTGGGCGACTATTTCAAGGGACTTCGGATCCTCAACCGCCTCCTTCCCCCAACCCACATGGACAACTATCTTTTCTATCCTCGGAACCTCCATAATGTTTAAGTTTAACTCCTCGGCCAACTTCTTCCTTATCTCGTTCTTGTATTTTTCGTATAACGCCATAAGCGGGAATTATAGGGTTGATTTTAGCTTAATACCTCCAACTGCCTATTTATATCCGAAAGCTTCGCCTTCAGGGATCCGTACTTTTCCCTCTCGTTTCTCACAACATCTTCCGGAGCCTTATTAACAAAGTCCGAAGACAAATTTTCCTCTATCTTTGCTATCACCTTTTCTAACTGTTCCTTCTCCCTTCTGAGCCTTAAAATTACCTTTTCCCTTTGTTCTTTAGAGAGACCTATATATACTTCAAGCTTTGATGGAATTCTCACCCAAATTACCGCCTCCTTTTTCTCCG
>Ga0079992_132188_pt1 | contig 11039 bp, 10 predicted proteins | sample FaiFalFF_MnMetaG_3_FD_69197 | JGI IMG/M metagenome (GOLD analysis project Ga0079992, IMG submission 69197) | Freshwater microbial communities from Yellowstone National Park, Wyoming, USA - Fairy Falls B (FF_Mn_B) MetaG (SPADES assembly) (version 2) | ecosystem: Environmental > Aquatic >... | reverse complement strand
GTTCCAGTATCAACGATACCTTCAATTTCTGCAAACTTTTCTCTTTGTGCAGGATTATAGATTCTGAATTTTGTTTTCACAAAACCTATATTACTATTTTCTATTAATAATAAATCTTTTTACTTATATGAGTTTTAGATCAGCGATAATTCCTCGAGTATATAGGATTTAGATATCACTTTAAATTCTTTATGTTAATTTCAGTTTTAATTATTGCAAAAACAGCTATTCGTGTATCAACATATTAGAAAGAAATTGGATGTAAAAGCATTTGAAATTGCTTTAGCTATAGGAAAAATGGTCACTAATTACCTGTAAATTTCGGTGGTAGTTAATATAAAAAAAGATAAATATTTCTTTAATTTATAACTTAGTGTTATAGCTATTACCAGTTGCGTTTCTTATTCTAAAACTCGAAAAAATTAATATTAAAAGAATTTTTTACAAAAGATGACAGCTTACCATTTATGATGGGATGAAAGATTAAAATATTTTAAAATATAAATGTATGATATGAAGTCCAAAGAAGAGTTTCTTAATTCATTGGTAGACGGCAGAAAAGTATATTACAGAGGAAAATTGGTTGAAAACGTTGTTGAACATCCAGTATTAAAAATAGCTGTACACCATGCAGCTAAGCTTTTTGATTACCCAGATAGACTATATGAGGATAGCAAATACGGAAAAATTAGTGAATTCTTTAAAATACCAAGAAATACATCAGATTTGCTGGAAAGACATGAACTAATTTACAATTCTACAATGTATTGCAATGGCGTTTTCAATATCTCACAAGCAATAGGCAGCGATGCTTTGTTTTCTTTAATGGTAACCACGAAAAAGCTTGATAAGAAATATGGTACAGATTATAATAAAAGAGTTGAAAAATATTATCAAAAAGTTGTTAAAGAAGATTTAACTTTTGCGGTTGCTCAAACAGATGTTAAAGGTGATAGAGCCAAGAGACCTTCTGAGCAAATTGACCCAGACCTTTACCTGAGAGTTGTTGATGTAAAAAGCGATGGCATAATTGTGAGAGGAGCTAAAGCACATACAACGCAGTCAATAGCAGCTAATGAAATAATTGTTTTACCTACAAGAGCTATGAGAGAAGCAGATAAAGATTATGCTGTTTCTTTTGCGGTGCCTGTAAATACTGAAGGATTAAAGCTTTATTCAAGGCCTGTTGATGAATTAGAAGGCAATTCTTCAGCGATCTTATCAAGAAAGGATTATGAGGTTGAAACATTAACAGTTTTTGAAGATGTTTTTGTGCCATGGGACAGAGTATTTCTTTTTAAAGAGTTTGATTTTGCAGGACAGCTTGCAGTGTTATTTGCTACTTTTCATAGATTTACTGCTATATCTTACAGAGCTGCAACTCTGAATCTTTATCTTGGTGCTGCCATAAAAATGGCTGAAGCTAATGGGATATTAAAAGAGAAACATGTAAGAGAGGACATACTTGAGATCATAATGTGTAAAGAAATAATGAGAATGGGCGCATTATCAGCTGCTTTAAAGCCAATTTTAGATGAAGAAATTGCTATACCAAATCCAATTTTTACGAATATAGCCAAGCTATACTCAAACTCAAAGTTTCCAGAAGCTGTTAAAGCGTTGATAGATATAGGAGGAGGAATAATAGCTACTATACCTTCCGAAGAAGATTTGCAAAGCGATAATAAAGAAGTTTTCACAAAATATTTAAGAGGTGCTATTGAAGGAAGAGAAAGAATCAAAATTATAAAATTTGTTAAGGAATTAGCATCAAGTAGTTTCACTGGATATATACTTACGTTAATGGCTCATGCAGAAGGATCTGTTGAAGCTAGCAAATTAGAACTTGAAAGAACTTACGATTTTAATGAGGCAATCAAATTGGTTGATAAAATATTATCCGATTAATAAATATCTTAATCCGTATTTTGACTCTGTTTTGAATTTTAATTCTACAGTAAAAACATTAACTTTAATAGCAGGATTTTTTTACAATTTCTTATACTGACAAAATACATAGAAACTAGAAAATTATATCAAAAAAAGCATAGGATATGTTATTCGAATGTTTTATAAAGAATGTGAGAAAGAATACGAAAGATTGTAAGTTCATCCTTATTTTTCAACCATTTATTTCATAATAATTATATAATTTTTTTATTATTAATACAAATTCCATCATAAAAGAATTAAAAATTATTTAAAACTTTCACCGGTTTATTTATTTCTTATTTGTTTCAATAATCTATCCCATGCACCAAAAGCAGTCCAACCCCCATCTATCGGAATTACTGCTCCAGTAATATAAGAAGAGATATCTGAAGCAAGGAAAGCAATTAAATAAGCAACTTCTTTGCTTTCTCCGTATCTCCCCATTGGTGTCCTTCCTTCAATATCCTCTGCTGTATATTCTCCTGTAGATGTATCTTTAATATCCATGGGAGTTAGTATGTAACCAGGAGCGACGGCATTAACTCTTATTCCATAATGGGCCCATTCTGTAGCTAAAACCTTCGTTAAACCTATTAGGCCGAATTTCGAGGTAACGTATGCTGCTCTTTTTGGAACTCCTACTAAGCCATATATTGAAGCAACATTTATTATTGAACCTTTAACTTTATTCTTAATCATAGACTTTGCAACAAGTTGGGAGAGATAGAAAGGTCCAAAAAGGTTTACTCTTATAACTTTTTCAAAATCTTGCGAATTCAGCTTTAGACTTTCCTCAATGAACGAGATGCCTGCATTGTTAACAAGAATATCTATTTTCCCAAACTTATTTTCCGTTTCGTTTACAATTTTTTCACAATCTGAATAAATTGACACGTCACCAGCAATCCCATAAGCATTTCCTTCTTTAATACTTTCATTTAAAATTTCAGAAATCCTTGCCACATCAGCTTTATTCCTTGAATTTATTATAACGTTTGAACCTAAAGATTTAAAAAGTTTTGCAGTTTCAAGACCTATTCCTTTTGTAGAACCTGTTATTATTACAACCTTATCTTTTAAATCTGGAAAACTCATTACCAATACCACCTCTTTTCTTGAGGTATTCTTATTGTTTTAGTTTTTGCAGCACCTCTTATTCTCTCCTCCGCATATCTATCGGCAGCTAAATAAGTAGGTATATTTTCATTTTCACTTATTTCCAAGATTCTTGTTATATTTTGCTTAATTAAGGTTTCAACTTCTTCCATTGCAAATTCATGATTATGAACGTTGTTATGAAATAATCTGTAGGTATCATAAATTGTGCCTCCTGAATTAACAACATAATCAGGAAGATAGAGAATCCCTCTTTTATGTAGTTCATCTCCCGCCGCTTCGCTTTCAAGCTGGTTATTAGCACCCCCGCAGATTAACTTAGCCTTTAGCTTTGGGATTGTTTCAAAGTTGAGAATTCCTCCTAATGCATTTGGAGAAAATACGTCAGCTTCCTCTTCATAGATTTTCTCAGGTTCTGCAATTTTTATATCATATTCTTTTGCAATTTTACTAACTTTTTCAGGATCAATATCGCAAACTATTAACTTTGCTTCTTTCTTAAATAATAATTTTACTACTTCTGATCCAACCTTACCCAATCCCTGAACAGCAACTTTCAGGCCATTTAAACTTTCTGAACCAAATACTTTCTTTGCTCCAATTTGCATTGCTTCCACCACTCCAAAGGCAGTTGCGGGACTTATATCTCCAGCCCCTCCATATGATCTTGGAAGGGTTACAACATATCTTGTTTCCTTATATATGTTTACCATATCATTCAAGTCTGTTCCAACATCGGTTCCAGTCAAATAAATTCCTCCTAATCTTTCGATGAATCGCCCAACAGCTCTGAATAAAGCTTCCGATTTATCTTTTTTAGGATCTCCTATAATAACGAGCTTTCCTCCGCCAAGCTCTCTTCCTGCAGCAGCATACTTATAAGTCATGGCTCTTGCTAATTTCATTGCGTCAAATATCGCATCAATTTCGTGTTCATACGTCCACATTCTGCAACCTCCTGCGGCTGGACCAAGTGTTGTATCATGTATTGCTATTACGGCTTTAAGTCCTGTCAAGTTATCGTTACAAATATAAATGTTTTCATAATCATATTTCTTCATGTATTCAAAAATCTTCATTTTTTCCATATTTATCTATTAGTTATGGATATATTTATTTTTTACATGTAATTTGTTCAAACCTTATTATCTTAAAATCATGTTCTAAGATTTTCCAAAAAATTAGTCAACAAATATGGTACGAGATAATTTATAATGTAAAAATACTTGATTTTCCTTCCTCATTTAGAAAACACCTGATGAAATACACCCCAGATGTGCTTATCAATTTGCTCAATCTTTTAAGTCTTAAATTTACTTCTATACTGGTTTCTTCATGGATTTCATTGAACATGAATCTTAAACGAGCGTAATTACATTTGAGTGAAGCTTCTAAGGATTTTATTCTCTCGTATTAGCATAACTTTTTAGCAAGCAATCAAAAAAATTTTTAATTACCTGTTCACACAACCTTCTTTTCAAAAAGTGTAGTATAACTCGTACATGTTTAAGATACGCTAGCTTCTTCAGCAAATTGTATACTCAAAATATTGCTTTTATAGTTATAATAATGTAGTGAAAGTTATTTGCATCTCAAAGTCGCCTAATTTGCATCATTTTTCATTTTGTTTTCTTCTATCGACTTTAATATCCTATTTATTTTATCTTTTTGTAATGTACTTACCGGTTTCTCTGGAATTAATCCAAAGGGTCTGAATAAAACAATTAGTATTATTGCCACCCCAATGATGGTATATTCAAGCCATAATGGGTCAAATGGTAAATGCAAAAATGTTACAAGTTCAAACCTGTATTGCACCAGCAATATCCTTACCGTTAAGAAGCTCCCTACTCCTACTAAAACTCCTAAATTATTACCAACCCCTCCGAGCATCATATAAGCCCAAGGCCAAAATGTCCAGGTAAGTTTGGAGTAGGCAGCTGGGGAGCATGAGCCTACATATAATACGTATAATGCTCCAGCAAGTGCCGCAAAAGCTGATCCCAAAACTAAGCTTCTAGTTCTTGTTTTAATCAGGTCCAAGCCATATGCGGATGCGGCGATTTCGTTATCTCTATGCATTATTAGTGTTCTCCCGAAGGGAGATCTTGTAAGCTTTTCAATGAGAAAATATATTAATAAGGATATTGTAAGCATTACAAATACTACTGTAATGTTTCTATAAAAACCACCCATCGGTCCTCCAATTGCTTGAATCATTCTGAAAGGATCCGGAACGCCTACACCAATTGTACCGCCAATTATAGGTTGATAGTTGTATGTTATCCACATTAAGAGATCCCCGTATGCTAATAAGGATATGCCTAAGTATGCTTCTTTAAGTCTAATAGCCGGTCTGGATGTTAACCATCCAATTAATGCACCAAAAATTAAAGCCAATATTAGTGATAAAACAAAATAACCTAAACCTAAACCTATATTTTCTGACAATATTGCGTTAATTTTGTCCACTATGAAAGAATTATACAGGGGGTCAGTATACTCAGCTCCAGCTGGAAGACCCAGCATCAAAGCCAATAATCTACTAGCTAATCCACCTACAGTAAATGCCCCAACCATCACTGCCAATACTCTACCAAATTGAGCAATTCCCGTGCGCCCGACTTCTAGGTTCAAGCTGAGTGTAACAATGAGAAATATTGCAAATTCTGCTAATATACTCAAAGCTAGATTTAGAGCTGGTGGTATCATACCTCTCCGCTCCTAGACAAGGCGGTCAATCCTTTTACCTTTTTAGGTAATCGTGGCCTTTTGAGTCCGACTAAACCTATTGGAAACATCATTAAGGTAATTGTCATTACTATTAATGATATGACCGGTTTATATTGTATTATCCAAGGCCCCAACAGGAAAGAAAGCGAATAACTACCTAAAAATTCTGCTAAACCAATTATAATACCACCTAGAATCCCCCCGAATATGCTATTTATTCCACCCAGTATGCTTGCTGCAAACATTGATATTAAAAGAATCCATCCCATCACAGGGGTTCCTGTTACAACTAATGATGCAATCGCTCCACCACTACATGCTAATCCTCCTCCAATCATCCAAGCCGTTAAATACACTTTATCAGGTCTTACTCCACATAAAGCAGTTAAAGAAGGATTTTCTGAGATCGCTCTAATTGCAATTCCTAGATCCGTTTTGTACAAAAGAATATAAAAAGCTATAATAGTTGCAATTGTCCAAGTAAGAGCTGCAATTGTGGCAGCCCTAATATCGCCAATCATGAAATCATATAATCTCATATTTATCAATCTAGAATAAAGTTTAAACGTATATGTTAAAAAATCAGCATATATTTGAATACCGGATAACAATATAAACTCGTATCCCAAAGTAGAAATCATCAAAGTAATATAATTTGCTTGGCGTTTTAAAAGCGGTCCGTTTATGCCTAAATAGCAAATTAATCCAAGTAAAGCTCCGATTAAAAATGCTATTGGGAAAAAGTAATAAAGATTTACACCTACTATCGCAACTCCGGAAAATATAATATAAAGTCCCCATGTAGATATACTTGCATGTGAGAAATTGAATGTTTTTGTGGTAATATATATAAGGTTTATTCCGCTTGCCATTAAGCTCAAAGAGCATGCATAAATTATAGCATCTTCAAATAGGGCATATACCATTCTTAATCACCTCATTAATTATATAATTTATCTTTAAAATTAATATATAAAGCTTTTCATACCCGAAAAGCTTTATACTTTTTTTGCTTCTTTCAGGTTCAAAAGGTATTTGCATACGTATTATAAATATTTTTAAAAATCACCAATCAAGTTCTTAATTATTTTGCGTAAAGGTCTTCTTTTCATCTAAGTAAGTAACTAAAAGAAAAATTTATATATTTGAAAAATTATATATAAAACATGGCGACCATAATATCGAAAAGCGTAATAGCTTTGCTTATAATAAGCTTACTAATAGGTACTGGAATTGGATTTGCAGTTTCTTATTTTACATTTCCACCACCCCCTGCACCTAAAGCTGGGCTTGTTGGTGAAGTGACGGTAGTAGCTTTAGTCCCTCTTACTGGGGCACTAGCGACTTATGGGGAGAATTCAAAGGTTGCCGCTGAATTGGCTGTTAAGGATGTAAATGATTGGTTAAATGAGACAGGGGCTCCTTGGAGGCTGAAATACGTCTTTGATGATACAGCCACCGATCCTGTCACTGCTTTAAGTAAGCTTAAGGCATGGCATGGCAGGGGCGTGGTAATTTTTCACTCACTAACCACAAGTGCGGAATTAAGAGAATGCAAAGGATATGCTGATGCAAATCGTATTCTGATAATCTCTTCCATGTCTTCTTCAGCTGCATTAGCTATACCCAATGATTACATATATAGAAATATTCCTCACAGTGTGAAGAGCACCATGCCAATAATTGCGCTCATTAAAGAAGCTGGAATTAAGCATGTAATTATGACATGGAGAGGTGATGCGTGGGGAGATTCATTTTATGATGGGATCAAAAAAGGACTTTCAGAGGCAGGAATTATCCATCATACCGAATATGATATTAGATATGATCCTCGGATAACAGAGTTTACAGTGCAAGCTACGTCCCTAAATGATGCAGTTCGAGTCCTTGTAGAGAAAGGTATTCAAAAACAGGAAATAGGAATAGTCGCACTTACGTTTGACGAAATAGCTTTGTATATGGCTGCTGCTGCCCAATATCCATTATTGAGAGAAGTACGATGGTTTGGAAGTGACTCTTCAGCCAATGTGAAGACCTTAATAGAAAACACTGTAGCTGGAAAATTTGCTGTAGATGTTAAATTCGCAAGTCCTACCTATAGTCCAGGAAAAAATCCAACAATGGAGCGGGTCAGAGAACATATCAAAAAAGTCCTCGGAAGAGAGCCTGATCCTTACGCATATGCCGCATATGATGTCGTTTGGTATATAGCGTTGGCATTAAGGATGGTTAATGTTTACGACGCCGATGCCGTGAAAAATATACTACCATCTGTTGTTGAAAAATATTATGGTGCTTCTGGGTGGTCCACATTAGATGAAAATGGGGATAGAGCTTTTGCAGATTATGATATATGGATACTAAGGGAGAGTGGTGGCAAACTTGAATGGACCATAGCTGGAAGATGGACATACACCGAAGGCCTCCAATGGATTATACCTATCTATAAATAAAACTTTATATTTTTTATGATTAATTTTTTTATGATGATAATCCATGAAGACAGAACCTAAGACTATCTTAGTTACAAAAGATTTAACTAAATCCTTCGGCGGTTTAAAAGCTGTAAATAGAGTGAACTTATTCGTCAAGGAAAAAGAAATCACACTTTTAATAGGTCCAAATGGGGCTGGAAAGACAACACTTTTGAATTTATGTACAGGATTTCTAAGTCCAGATTTCGGAGAAGTTTTTTTTGATGGGATTAACATAACTGGATGGCCTCCTCATAAAGTTTATTCTGTTGGTTTGGTAAGAACCTTCCAAATTCCTCAGATATTTCCAACACTTACAGTCTTAGATAATGTTATATCTGCGATTAGGAATTTTAATGAGACTCCACTTAAAGCTCTATCAAAAAGATATTGGGAAAGAGAAGAAGAAAAAAGCGTAGAAAAGGCGTTAAGAATAATACGGGATGTTGGTTTAGACGAATATTGGGATACTCCTGCACGTGAGTTAGGAGCTGCTCATTTGAAGCTATTGGAATTGGCAAGGGCGTTGGCATCGAATGCAAAAATGATCTGTCTAGACGAACCCATTGGAGGGGTAGATCCTTCATTTGCTCATGAAATTTTAAAACTTATTAAGAAAATTAAAGATGAAAAAGGAATTACATTTTTAATTGTTGAACATAGAATAGATATTATAGTTCCCTACGCTGATTATGCTTTTTGCATGGCAAATGGAAAAATTATTGCTGAAGGGGCTCCTAAACAGGTTTTTAATAATCCAGATGTAATAATTTCCTATGTAGGCGAATAACGTGTTAGAAATCAAAAATCTATTTGCCGGATACGGAAAAAGCAAGGTTCTTTTTGGTATAAATATTGTAGTTCCGGCAAAAAAAATAACTGTTATTGTAGGTCCAAATGGGGCTGGAAAGACAACACTTTTGAATAGTATAGTAGGGCTTGCGACGATTCATTCTGGAGAAATTATATATATGGGAGAAAATATTGTTGGCATTCCAACTCACATCATAGCCAAAATTGGGATCTCTTTTGCGCCTCAAACACAAAATATCTTTCCAAATTTATCAGTACGTGAGAACTTGGTCATAGCAGGATATCTATTATCAAAAACCCAAAGACAGGAAAAAATGAAAGAGATATTCGAACTATTTCCAGTATTAAAGAACTTTATTGATAGAAAAAGTGGAACTTTGAGCGGGGGTGAAAGGAGAATGTTGGCAATTGCGAATGCTCTAATGAGATCGCCTAAATTATTGCTTTTAGACGAGATAACGACAGATTTAGCGCCAATAATTGCTAAAAAGGTTCTTAATAAACTCGTTGAACTTAAAGACAAGCTAGGTATAACTATATTAATGGTAGAACAAACGGCTAGACGGGCTTTGGAAATAGCTGATAAAGCATACATCTTAGTTAGTGGTGAGATAAAATTTGAAGGTAAAGGTGATGAGTTGCTACATCACACAGAATTTACCAAAAAATATCTGGGAATAGTTTAGTTTTTAGATATCAACTCAAGTATTAATTCACCTGGAGATTACCAAAAGTTTTAAATAAGCTGACACTTTAGAAGTGCTGTGTTATGTCTTCTTCAATGTATGCAAAGACACTTAGTTAAGACAACGGAAGCGTCCTTTAGAAATTTAATAGTAAAAAACATAATAGGTTAGCTTGTTATCTTAATTGTTTGTTTTGAGACCTTTATCACTTAAATAAAGATTTTAAAAATTTTTATTATTTAGATGATTTAAGGAGCATAGTTGCTAGCCTGTTACATGAAGTTGAAAACTCATCTATAAAGCCCTAATATATAAAGGTGGCTTTTTTCATTTTAACACCTTGAATTAAATAGCTTATCACACAACTTCAGGATGATTAGAAGTCAGTTCGTGTTAATTAGTTCTGCAGGCTTTAGACCAATTGATTCTAAGATATTCTTATTAATTACTGTATATATAGCTCCAGTATCAACGATACCTTCAATTTCTGCAAATTTTTCTCTTTGTGCAGGATTATAGATTCTGAATTTTGTTTTCACAAAACCCATATTACTATTTTATATTAATAATAAATCTTTTTACTTATATGGGTTTTAGATCAGCGATAAATTTTAGATTAGACATAGAATTTGGATATCACTTTTAATTCCATTATTTCAATTTCAATTATTATAAGATAACTATTCGTGCATCAACATATTAAAAAGAAATTAAGTGTAAAAGTATTTGGGCTAGCTTAAGGCATAAGAAAAATGATCGCTAACTTATTACCTATAATTTTCAGTGATAATTAGTATAACAAACAAGGTAACGATTTCTTTAATTAAACAGCAAATAACTCTTCTACAAACAACTAGAATTTTAAAAATGTGAAAAATTTAAGGCTGTAGATGTAATAGGAGGTTAATTCAGCAGAATAATTCCTTAGCTAGATACTTTAATATAGAGGCAATTTTCTCATATAAAAATAAAAATTATGTAAAAAAATTAAAAAAGTTATTTAATTCTTAAACTTTCAATAAAGTGGAAGTTCGGTTATCTCGTCAGCAGGCCAACCGCTAATTACCTCGTATCCAGTCTCTGTTATTATTATCATGTCTTCGACTCTTACTCCAAACCTATTATCAGGCGTTCCATCTAATGTTTCTAAAGCTATTGCCATACCAGCTTCAAGTTTCTGTGGCCATTTTAGAGAGGTTGGTCTCCAAAAGAAAGGTGGTTCATAGAGTGTTAATCCTATACCATGTCCCATGTTATTAAAGAATGTTGATAGAAGTTTTTTCTC
>Ga0079992_134282_pt1 | contig 11047 bp, 12 predicted proteins | sample FaiFalFF_MnMetaG_3_FD_69197 | JGI IMG/M metagenome (GOLD analysis project Ga0079992, IMG submission 69197) | Freshwater microbial communities from Yellowstone National Park, Wyoming, USA - Fairy Falls B (FF_Mn_B) MetaG (SPADES assembly) (version 2) | ecosystem: Environmental > Aquatic >... | reverse complement strand
TGTTTAAATCTTTTTCTTGTTTCGCCTTTACAAAAAGAGGAGAGAGTTTTTTCCATTTTTCTGCATATCCTTTTGACCTGAAAATTTCTCTTGCATATTCTACTCTCTCTTTTTCAAGTAGAGGTTTGTATTCTTGAAATTGGCTTTGGTCCTGTGTCTTACCTTTTACTTTTTCATGATTTTCTTTTTCTTTTTTGTCAGCTCCATTACTCTTTTTAATTTCATCTTCCATATTCTTAATAATTTATTGCTTTTTTATTTGATTTTTATTTTTTCCTGCCAGTTCTACTTTCTTTTCAGGGATAAGAAATTTATGAGAAAAAACAGCAAAATTGAAGGAAAATTTGCAAATAAGAATATATTAAATGCTGCTTTACCATAGGAAATAAATCTTGCGATAAGGCTTGCTTCAAATAAGATAAAAGCTATGTAATTAGGGATTTTGAGGAATTTTGCAGTTTTCCTTAAGATAGATAGGATTTTATTTATAAATTCCAATTCTAATCCTCCCCTTGCTATACCTGAAATAGACCTGAAATAGAACCTATGATGAATGAAAGAAAACCAAAAAACATAGAAAGGTATACGAATGTTTGCCATTTTATTTTATGCATGTTTAGAAATTTTGATTTGTCTTTTTATTTCTTTTTTCTTTTGAGATAAATTTTTCTTTATGCTGTACGATTTTACGAAAACATTTGGAGAGATTATAAAAAGCGATGGCGGTAAAATAGTCTTGGTAGTTCTTGATGGGCTTGGGGGGATACCATACCGTGAAGGTAGAACTGAGTTGGAGGCTGCAAAAACTCCAAATCTTGACGAACTCGCAAAAGAGTCAGCGAAAGGAATGCATATTCCGGTTGAGATTGGAATAACTCCGGGCTCAGGACCTTCGCATCTTGCACTATTTGGGTATGATCCCGTAAAAAACATAATAAAGAGGGGGATTATGGAGGCTCTTGGGATAGGTATTACTCCTTCTTCTGATGAAATTGTTGCAAGAGGTAATTTTGCGAAATGTTCGGAGGAAGATGGAAAGGTAAAAGTTTTAGATAGGAGAGCTGGGAGGATATCAACTGAGATAAACAAGAATTTATGTGCTATACTTTCGGAAAAGATAAGGAAATTAGACGATGTTGAAGTTAAGTTTTATCCCGTGAAAGAGCATAGAGTTTGCGTATCTTTGAAGGGAAAAGGACTTTCGGATGAAATCGGAGATACAGATCCTCAAAAGGAAGGTGAGTATATAAGAACTCCTCAAATTTTAGGAGATGAAACTTATGAAAAAAGGCGAACAGCTGAAATTGTTGAGAGGCTTACTTTCAAGATATTTGAAGTTTTAAAAAACAGCGAGTATGCTCAGTGTATTTTGCTTCGTGGTTTTTCAAAATTGCCCGATATAGAAAGCTTTGAAAAAAAGTGGAAGCTTAAAGCACTTGCGATAGCGACTTATCCTATGTATAAAGGTATAGCAAAAATTTTAGGTATGGATATTGCTAAACTTGATGTAGAAACTGTTAGCTCCCAGATCAAAGCCCTTAAAGAAAACTTTGAAAGATATGACTTTTTTTATTTTCATTTTAAGAAGACAGATTCGCGGGGTGAAGATGGTGATTTTGAAGGAAAGGTCAAAGCAATAGAAGAATTTGACTCAATAGTACCTGAGATATTGTCTTTGGGTCCTGATGTTTTAGCTATAACGGGGGACCATTCTTCACCTTCTGCTTTGGCTGGGCATTCATTCCATCCTGTTCCAATCATGATATGGTCAAAAAGAGCTTTCAAAGATGGTTCTGGGAGATTTACGGAAAGAGATTGTAGATATGGTAGTTTAGGTTTGATTTATGCTACCTGTGTTATGCCGATGCTTTTAGCTCACGCAGGGAGGCTTGAAAAATTTGGTGCGTAAAAAGTTTATTGAATAGTTTAAAACAGGTTTTTTATTCTGAGATCTTTTTTGTTTTGAATTTTTTTATTTTTGCTTTTTTCCAGCAGCCTTTTTGAGCTCCGATTTTTTTGCACAGCATATCAAGAAATTCTTCGGGAGTTTTTACATTGTATTCTGTGGCAACCTCTGGTAAGAGGACTCCGCCTTTTCCTCCAATATCTAAAATTATTCCATCTTCTCCGAGTTTTATTTCAGATATATTTTTTACATCTTCTACATTTTCTATTATAGATATTTCTATTTTTATTTGTGGGAGTTCGTCTTTTTGTAGTGGAGGAAAACGTGGGTCGTTGAACGCAGAAAATACTGCATACTTTTGGACCTGAATCCATAATTTATCTTCTTTCAGTGTGCCGATACAGCCTCTTACTTGATCGTTTTTCCTCAGGGTTACAAAAATTCCTCTTTCTTCACCTAATTCTTTGAGAATTTCCTCATCTATTTTTTCCTTTTCTTCTTTTTTTTCTTTTATTGCTTTATTTATTATTTCGTCTGGTAGTTTTATAATTCCTTCTTCAATATTTTCAAGATAATTTTCTATTGCTTCTCTGGCTAGTTTTAGTAATATCTTTTTTGTTTCTTCTTTATATTTATAATCTTTTCTTTCAGGTTCTCCTTTTTTTCTCTCATTTGTTTGCTCATTATTCATTTTCTATTTTTTGTTTTTCAGTATTTTTATTTGCTGCTATTTTTCATTTTGTTTGCTTCTTTTACCTTTTTTATTTCTTCTGTAATTGCTTCTTTGAGTTCATCTATATTTATTTTATGTAGTGCGGATATGGGTATAAATTTCAGTCCGATTGAAGAGAAATGTTTTTCCCACTTTTTTACTTCATCTTCGGTTAATAGGTCAATTTTATTACCTACTATAATTTTAGGTTTTTTGAGAATGTCGGGATTATAGTTTTTTATTTCTTCTTTTAGAATTTCAAAGGTTTTGTCTGGTTTGATATCATCCCTTGAAAGGTCTATTACGAAGAGCAAAATTGAAGTTCTCTCTATGTGTCGTAAGAAATCTAACCCGAGACCTGCTCCTTTGTGAGCTCCCTCAATTATTCCTGGTATATCTGCTATGCATATTTTGAGGTCTTCAAGTTCAAGTATGCCAAGTTGTGGGGTTAGAGTTGTGAATGGATAATCAGCTACTTTCGGTCTCGCTCGCGTCAAAGCTCTTATAAGTGATGACTTACCTGCGTTGGGTAGTCCAATAATACCTACATCTGCCAGTAGTTTGAGTTCAAGTATGACCCATTTTTGTTCTCCCGGTTCGCCTTTTTCTGCAAATCTTGGAGCTTGGTTGGTTGCAGTTGAGAATTTCGCATTTCCTCTTCCTCCTTTTCCACCTTTAGCTACAATAAAGCTTTTTCCATCTTCATCAAGATCGCAAAGAATTTCTCCTGTTTCTGCATCTTTTATTACTGTTCCTACTGGAACGAAGATGATGAGGTCTTCTCCGTCTTTTCCCTTTTGATTTTTTCCCTTTCCTTTTTCTCCGTTTTGCGCTGTGAGATGTTTTTTGTATTTGAAGTCAACGAGTGTTGTTTTTTTTGAGGTTGCTACTAAAATGACATCCCCACCTTTCCCTCCGTCTCCACCTGCTGGACCACCTTTTGGTTGGAATTTTTCTCTCAAGAATGCTACTGCTCCATCCCCCCCATCTCCTCCTTTTACAAATATTTTAACAAAATCTACAAATTTTTCTGGTATATATTTTTCTTTTATTATTTCTTTTTCCATCTGTCATAAAATATATTTATTATTATTGGATATATTTTATGATTTTGAGGAAGATAGGGATATTTGGCGGAGTTTTTGATCCACCTCATATTGGACATCTTATTATGGCGAGGAGAGCGTCTGAACAATTAGGACTTGATAAAGTTTTTTTCGTACCTGCGAATATTCCACCTCACAAAAAGGTTCCCGTTGCTTCTGCTGAGCATAGAATAAATATGCTTCGTATTGCTCTTTTGCCTCACCCTGATTTTACAATATCAACATGTGAGATAGAAAGGGGAGGAATATCCTATACAATAGACACGGTAAGATTTTTTCATCAGAACATTTTTGCGGATGAGTATTTCCTTCTGGTTGGAGAGGATTCGGCTTTGAATTTTTTTACATGGAAAGATAGCTCAGAAATTTTGAATTTAGTTAAGGTAGCGTGGTTCCCGCGTTATATACAAAATAGAAATGAAGATTATAGATTTTTGGATTTAAGGAATTTTATAAAGGTAGAGGCTGAAATAATAGAGGTTTCATCTTCAAGAATAAGGCAACTTATAAAAGAGAGAAAATCAATAAGATATCTTGTTCCGGATGGGGTTTTGATGTATATAGAAAAGAACGAGCTTTATTTATGAATAATTGTTATGATTATAAGAGGATTCTATTCTCTAACTATTTTTTTATTCTTTACCTATTTCGAACCTTGCAAATCTTCTAACTACTATGTTTTCACCGAACTTTGCTACCATTGATTTTATAAGGTCTTCTATTTTACTTTTTCCGTCTCTTATCCAGATTTGTTCGTAAAGACAGTTTTCTTCAAAGAATTTTTCAAGTTTTCCTTTTGCTATTTTTTCTGCAATATGTTCGGGTTTCCCTTCTGCTTTGCTCTGTTCAAAATATATTTCAAATTCTTTTTTTACTATTTCTTCTGGTATATCTTCTCTTTTTATCCATCGTGGAGACATTGCGGCTATCTGCATAGCTATTTCGTGAGCAAATTTTTTGAATTCTTCATTTCTTGCAACAAAGTCTGTTTCACAGTTGATTTCAACTAAAACTCCGATTCTTCCACCTATGTGTATGTATGCTTCTACTATTCCTTCTTTCGCTTGACGGGAGAGTTTTTTTTCTGCTTTTGTTAGACCTCTCTTTTTAAGGATTTCAATTGCTTTTTCAATATCTCCGTTAGCTTCTGCTAGTGCTTTGCGGCATTCTGCAAATCCGGCACCAGTTGCTTCTTTTAGTTCCTTTACTTTTTCCATCAGGTCTTCTTTTTGTGGCATAGGTATTTACCTCCTTAATTTTCTATTCTTTCTCGCTCTTTTGTTTTAATATACTAATTAAAGAGGAGGGGTACCATGATAGTGATGTTATTAGTCTATAAATTGCTGATATCAGAGAGCCTATAACCATTCCTCTTAATTCCGGGGCATCGGGAAGGTTCTTTAATTTTATTGTTTCTTCTCTTTCTAAAAATCTATTTTCAATTAACGCTCCTTTTATTTTATTTTCAATAAGTTTTGAGAGAATTTTTATAGTTTTTATCGGATCGTCTTTCACTCCAATAACTGCTGTAGGATCTTCAAATTTTGCTCCTATTATCTTCTCTATAAATGCATTCTTGGATATTTTTAGTTCATTGCCTATCTCTTTCATTTTATCCCTTACCTCTGTTATTGCGGGAATATCAAGGTCTGTGAAATTGAAAAATATGAAGGAGTTGTACTTAACCTTCATTTGTTTTAACTCTTCAAATTTTTTCTTTTTCCATTCCTTGTTTTTCTTCGGTATCATAAGTTTTATATCTTTATTCTTTTGTGAGAAATTTTTGTATTTTCCGTTTTTTTTACTTACATGTAAGCTGGAAAATTATAAATTTTAGGTTTAGGGATTAAAATTAAAAAGGATGAGCGAAAAAGATATTTTTGAAGAGGTTCATGAAAAAGTTTCAAGTTTGACAAAAAATTTCGGACCATTTCCGAGAAGAAGAACAAAGAAAATAAAGGTAGGAAATGTTTTCGTTGGAGGCGATGCTCCTATTTCAGTTCAAACTATGACAAAAAATCCGACAGAGGACACAGATGCTTTACTTCAAGAAATAAAAGAAATAGAGGAAGTAGGGGCGGACATAGTTAGAATATCGGTTCCTGATGAAAAATCCGTGATTTCACTTTCAAAAATAAGAGATAAGGTTAAAATTCCAATAGTTGCTGATATTCACTTTGACCCAAGAATGGCTATTTTAGTTTTAGAAGATGGTCTTGCAGACTGTGTAAGAATAAATCCGGGAAATATAAAAGTTGGAGGTACAGAGAAACTTGAAAGAATAGTTGATTTAGCGAAAAAAACGAATACACCAATAAGGGTTGGAGTAAATTCTGGGTCACTTGAAAAACCTATATTGAGAAGGTATGGAAAACCAAATCCATACGCTCTGTGCGAAAGCGCTCTTTATAATGTTAGACTTATAGAAAGTATGGGGTACTACAATATGAAAGTATCTTTAAAATCATCTTCACCTTTTGATACTATTTTAGCCTATTTTCTTTTTTCATCTTTGAGTGATTATCCCTTGCATGTTGGTGTCACAGAAGCTGGCACGAAGATTTCAGGAACTGCAAGATCTGCTGTTGCTTTGGGAATTCTTTTGTGGCATGGAATAGGAGATACAATAAGAGTTTCTCTTGCAGCTCCTGCCAGAGATGAGGTTATAGTTGGAAAAAGGATTTTGGAATCATTAGGTTTAAGGAAGGAGGAAGGAAAAGTTATAGCTTGTCCAACCTGCGCACGAACTCAAATTGATGTTATGAAAATCGCAGAAGACCTTGAAACAGAAATGATAAAGAGAAAAATAAAATCTTCCGTTGCAGTAATGGGATGTGTTGTAAATGGTCCAGGAGAATCCTATGTCGCAGATGTTGGAGTAGTTGGTGGTGGAACTTCTACCGCATTTTATATAGATGGTGTTCCGGTTTCAAAGACTGGAAAAAATCCAGAGGAGATATTGTCTAAAATCCTTGAAATTTTAGAACAGAAAGAAAAATCCAGGAACAAAGAAGCAACATTCTAATAGCAATTTCAATAAATTTCAATAATTGTATTTCTTACTACATGCAATAGAGAGCATATAGATGAATATATTATGCTTTACCTTATCTAAAAAAATTCTTTTTCCGTGCAGTTAAAATTTTTCACAAAATAGTTCTTTTAATTTTTAAATTTTTTTTACTATGAGGGATTTACTCCCGAAACTAAGTATTAGGGCAAAGCTGATTTTAGGATTCATATTAGGTTCATTTGCATTTTTTATAGCGGGAATTTTCATTTTTTTCAGCGGACAGAGAATAACCCGTATGGCTGTAAATTATGAGAATATTTTGATGATTGATAGCACTTTGAGAGAAATAGATAAAGGTGTGGGGGAAGCCATAAAATTTTCTGCTCCTCAAAAACTTCAAGATGCTTTGCCCCTTTTTGACGAGTTGGAGACATATTTGGGCAAATTCAAGGTGTTGGGACTTAAAGTAGCATTTTTTGAAGACGAGGTAAAAAAATATAAAGAGCTTATCCGTAAAGCTTCTCAGTCTGATTCCGGATTTGATCCTGAAATTTTATCTCAACTTACAGATTACAACTTGAAGGTGAGGGAGGGATATGATAAGCTCAAAGGAAGTTATTCAGAAAGAATAAGAAATATAGTTGCGATGCAGAATCTTTCGGTTATTTTATCTATAATTTTGTCTTTGATCTTCATATCTATTATTGGTTTTCTTTATTCTTCAAATGTCTCTAATGCTATATTAAGAGTTTCAAGAGCTCTTTCTGGTGTGGCAAAGGGGGCAAGTGATCTTACCAAAAGGATAAAGGTTGAAACCCAAGATGAAATGGGGCAGTTAGCACAAAACTTCAACTTATTTTTAGATAAACTCAGAGAGATAATAAGTCAGGTTGTAAGTACAGTAAATGAACTTTATACTTTTGTTGATGAAAATTATAAACTTGTTGAAAATTTTTATAGAACAATTTCAGATCAGCTCAATGAGATAGCAAGAATTTCCACGACGGCAGAAGAATTCTCATCAACGATATCAGAATCTGTGAGAAATCTTTCAAGCATATCTCATTTTACTGAGGAAGCAGGAAGGAGCTTTGCGGAGGGGAGCAAAGAAATAATTTCTTCTCTAACTGGTATCCAGGAGCTTTCTTACGGTATGCAAAATGTTATTTCTGGAATGAAAAGAGTTGAGGAAATTCAAAAGAAAATAAAAGATTTTGTTTCAGGTATAATGGATATTACTGAGCAGACAAATCTTCTTTCTTTGAACGCTTCAATAGAGGCAGCAAGAGCGGGGGAACATGGAAAGGGATTTGCGGTCGTTGCAGAAGAAGTGAGAAGACTTGCAGGTAGAACTTCTCAGATGGCAAAAGAGATATCTCAAATAGTTTCAAAATTTACAGATGAGATGAACAAAGCTATGTCAAGTATAAATGAAATATCTTCAAAAGTTCATCAGAACGCTCAAAAAGCCTCTGAAAATGTTGCAGTTTTACAGAAGGTGACTCAAAACTTCTCAAAGATAAAAGAGCAGGTTTCAGCAATAGCTACATCTTTTGAAGAACAGGAAAGAGCCTCTGCTGAAATATCAAGGAGCATAACTTATATCGCCCAATCACTTGAAAACTCACGAAGTTCATTACTCTCAATAAAGGAGAGAATTTCTGAACTTAAAGTAAAAGCTCAAAAACTTCTTGACCTTGTCAAAAACTTCAAATATTAAATTCAACGGAAAATCTGCCGGTAAAAAATTGTTTTTGGATAAGGTAGAGTTAGATATGTTTAGCTGAAATTACGAAATCTTTTGATTATAAATAAACTCTGAATAAAAAATCAATTTTTAAAAGTATGAGAGTGCTTATAACTGGTGTTGCAGGTTTTATCGGCTCTCATCTTGCAGAGAAATTCCTTGAAGAGGGTGCTTATGTTATAGGGATGGATAATTTCCTCACAGGATCACCAGATAATATAGCTCATCTTCTTGAAAACGAAAAATTTCACTTTATAAAGTATAATGTTGTAAATTTCATTTATATTTCAGGAAAATTAGATTTGATTTTGCATTTTGCCTCTCCCGCATCACCAAAAGATTACTTTAACCACCCTATTCATACGATGAAAGTTGATTCTTTGGGAACTTTGAACACATTAGGACTTGCAAAAGAAAAAAAAGCAAGGTATGTCCTTGCCTCAACTTCCGAAGTTTATGGGGACCCTCTGGTTCATCCTCAACCTGAAACTTACTTTGGAAATGTAAATCCAATAGGTCCCCGTAGCGTTTACGATGAGGCAAAAAGGTTTGCAGAAGCACTTTGCATGGCTTATTTTAGAGAGCACAAAGTTGATGTCAGAATAGCAAGAATTTTTAACACTTACGGAGAGAGAATGAGGGCGGAGGATGGTAGAGTTATTCCATCCTTTATAACTGCTGCTCTTTTGGGGAAGCCATTAGAAATAAATGGAGACGGAACACAAACGAGGAGCTATTGCTATGTCAAAGACCTTGTTGAAGGAATTTTTAAAATAGCAACGGCAGACGGAATATCAGGTGAAGTTTTCAATGTTGGAAATCCGGAGGAATATTCTGTTATTGAAACTGCAATGATAATAAAGGAGATGACCGGGGCAAAATCTGAAATTGTTTTCAGACCCGCTCTTGAAGACGACCCAAAAAAAAGGCGACCAGATATATCTAAAATAAAGAGAGTTTTAGGATGGGAACCAAAAACACCTTTTCGTGAAGGTCTGAAAAGAACGATAGAATGGTTCAAACAGAAACTCGGGGTTAAATAAATCACTTATGGTTTCTGACCACTTTGATAAAATCGTCCCAGGTTTTTGCTTTTATTATTTCTCTCTTTATTTTTTTTAGGTGAGTTAAATCATCAACTTTTTCCAGAAGAGTTTTTATCTCTTTTACCTTTTATTTTACAAACTTGATTTGAACATCTAATAGAATTGCTTCCTTCAAACCTTCTTGTTTTCCCTCTTGTTTCCCTTTTTCAAATCCTCTCTTTTCTCCTTCTTTCTCTTCCCACTTATAAAGAAAGGTTTTTCTAATATCAACTTGTATTGGCATAGGTTTTACCTTTATTTCAATATCAAATAAACCAGCTAGATAAAGTGGCTAAATTTTGTTTTTTGAATTTGAGTTTTTGATAGATCTGACAAAATCATCCCAAGTTTTTGCTTTTATTGCTTCTGTTTCTATTTTTTTCAGGTATTTTATATCATCTATTTTTTCTAAAAGTTTTTTGATTTGCTTTGCTTTTGAACTACTAAATCTTACTCTGACAATCCTCAAAATTGATTCTTTTAGCCCTTCTTGTTTTCCTTCTTTTAATCCCTCCCGTTTTCCCTTCTCAAATCCTCTTTTTTCTCCCTCTTCCTCTCCCCATTTATAGAGGAAAGTTTTCCTTATATCAACTTGTATTGGCATAGGTTTAACCTTTATTTCACTTGTGGTTTCTGAATATTTTGGCAAAATCTTGCCAGTTTTCGGCTCTTATTAATTCTTTGTTTATCTTCTCCAGTTGGTTCATATCATTTATCTTAACTAAAAGTTTTCTAACTTGCCTTGCCTTTGATGGTCCAAACTTCAATTTTATACCTGACAGAATCGCTTTTTTTAGCCCCTCTTTCAGACCCTTTACGATTCCTCTCTGTTCTCCTTCCTTTAATCCTTCTTTTAACCCTTCCTGTTTTCCCTCCTTTAATCCTTCCTCCTTTCCCCACTTATAGAGGAAAGTTTTTCTTATGTCTACCTCAATTGGCATAGGCTTTACCTCTATTTTAACATCAAATAACCCAGCTAAAAAGCTTATACTATCTATATATTTAGCAATTTTTTCTTCATTTTTCACAATTTCTACAATTCTTTTTTTGACCTTTTTTATTATTTCAGGTTTGTCTTTGAATTTTCCCGCTAAAACTCCGACTAAAACCTCTTCGGGTTTTTCGCTTCTTAAAAACACATCAGGGTCAATTTTTTTCATATCAAGCACTATGAAATTGAAGAACAAGTTTTGAGTTCCAAACTCATCTTTTAGTTCAAATTTGCTCGGTGGAGAATTTCCCTTGCCTACAAATAAAACTATCTGTGTTGGGGTTTTCCCATATTTTTTTCTTATAGCGTAGAAATAGTCAAGCATTCTTTCGGGTAAAGTTTTATCTTGCTGAGCTTGAATTTCTATGTGTATTATTTTCCCGGCGATTTCAAGCAGGATATCAGGATAGAAAGATTTAACAAATCTTATTTCAGTTGATAAGACTTTTGCTTTTCCCTCTATTTTTTGCCCAGTTGCTAACCAAAA
>Ga0079992_121735_pt1 | contig 11051 bp, 9 predicted proteins | sample FaiFalFF_MnMetaG_3_FD_69197 | JGI IMG/M metagenome (GOLD analysis project Ga0079992, IMG submission 69197) | Freshwater microbial communities from Yellowstone National Park, Wyoming, USA - Fairy Falls B (FF_Mn_B) MetaG (SPADES assembly) (version 2) | ecosystem: Environmental > Aquatic > Freshwater... | reverse complement strand
CTACACCCCAGATGAACCGCCAGGACCTCCATGGCCTCCCGGGCCTTGCCCAGGGCCACCAGGGCCATGCGCACCTCCTCCCAGAGCCAGGCGAGGTCGTCCGCCAGCTCCTTCCTGGCCTCGGGGTCGTGGAGGGGGCTCACGGTGGGTTCCCGTAGACTCCGTCCCCACTCGCTTCTCTGAGGGAGAGGAGCGTGGGCTGGGCCACGCGCTTTGCGCCGTTCCCTCCCTCCTCCTCTCCAACCGCCTCAGCTTCTTGGGGTTCCTCCTCTTCTCCCCCAGGCGGTTCCCGCTGTTCAGGAGTCGGGGTCGGAAGTTCATCCACGGTGAAGAGGGGGCCTTCCAGAACCTTTTGCAGAAGCTCCTTCTGCTCAGGGTAGATCTCCAGGGTCTTCTCCAAGACCCAGAGGAGTTCCAGAAGCTCCCGGCCTAGGTCTGGGGTCCATTTTGAGGGGACGATACCATCCAGGGGGCTGCTCTTCCGCCCCCTCCTGTTCTTCTGGCGGAACCCCAGCCAGCTCTTCACCGGAAAGAAGCCGGAGACCTCAAACCCGTAGACCTCTGGGGCTACGTCCTCTACCTCCCCGTCTCCCACGTGAAGGATTCTCGTCTCGGGGTCGTAGCTGTGCCCCTCGGGGTAGGCGGAGGGGGGTTTGGCCCAACGGGCTCTGCCCTTAGAGGGCCAGCTGCGCCCCTCGGCGTACCGTTCCCCGTAGGTGTGGAGCCAGAGGAGGTAGGCCCCCAGCTCCACGCCCTCCCTGAAGAGGCTGGGGTCCTTGGTGAGCGGGACCCTGGGCCCGGGTACCCTGAGCTCTTCCGCGAAGCGTTCCGTGTAGGCGGGGTGGGCCAGGAGGGCGTAGACGTAGGCGGCGAAGTCCTCGGGGGAGACGGGAAAGCCGTAGGCCTCTTCCAGGAGCTTCAGGAGGCCCCGTGTCAGGTTAGGCTCCAAGCCCTCCCGGTCGCGGAAGAGGGGGATGACGTCCTTCCCGCCGAAGGAGCCCCTAAAGTGGTGCCGGTCAGGAACGTAGGCCGTGGCCACCAGGGCAGGTCCTCTTCCTAGGGGGGCGGTGAGGAGGGAGGTGAGGTACACCTGCCTCTCGCTCCAGGTCTGCCACAAGGGGGGACGAGGGTAGCTGCACACCCTCCCGTCCGCGATGGCCCAGGCGCGGTCAAAGCTCCGGTAGCCGTAGCGCACGATGGCTTCTGGGGGTTCCCCAGGGGTGAGGCTTTCCAGGGAAGGTAGACGAGCCGGGCTCCATATTCCCCGGTACTCCCGGCTCACTTTCCGATCTCGCTCTTCCCGGAAGAGGCGGGGCTTTTCCTCTGGAGGAGCCCCTAGGATTTTGGCCCACCTTTCCTCTAGAACCTGCTTCGTGGGCCCGATGGGCCAGGTGCGCTTGAACTCTACCCCCGAGTGCTGCCAGGGGAAGAGGTCCGTGAGCTTGGGCCACCTGGCCCACACCCCGCCCGCCTCGGGGACGAAGGGGGCTTGCCAGTCCCCGGGGGCTTCCCGGAAGGGGATGTCCTTGAGGGGGGGTAGCTCCTCCAGCTCCTTCAGCTTCCCCTCCCGGGTAGTGGGCGCCAGGCGGTGGTAGAAGACCCGGGCCGGGGTTTGGGAGTCCTGGGGGCCGCGCCGCACCACCAGGGCGATGGCCACGGGGGTCTGGATGTTGAAGACGTTCTCCTCCCTCACCGCTCCCCTGCCCTCTCCCCCCAGGTCCAGGATGTAGACCCGGTCCGCTACCCGGCGCACGTGTTCCCGCATCCCGGCGAAGGCCGGACCCTGGAGGTAGGAGCTGGGGGTGATGAAGCACAGGACCCCACCACGTTCTGGGTCCTGCTCAAAGACCTTCCACAGGGCGAAGCGCCAGAAGTAGACGTAGAGGTTGTAGAGGTTCTTGAGGTGTATTCCCAGGCCCGCCTCCCTGGCCGGCCGGAGGAAGTCCTCCATGAGGGGGTAGGGTTCCCGGGGTCCCTTCAGGACCCAGCCCCCCTTCCTCTCGCGCTCCTCCTCGCTCTCCCCTTCTACCCGATCGTAGGGGGGATTGCCCAGGACCACCAGGATGGGCTTGTCCCGCTTGAGTTCCGCGGCCCTTTTGCGCTCCTCCGCCAGGCGCTCGTAGAAGAAGACCTGCTCTAGAGGGGGGGCCTCCGGGGCCTCCAAGGTGTCGGCCAGGTAGAGGTTGAGGCCTTCCTCGGGGAGGGAGCCCCCTTCCCCTTGGACCGCCTGGGAGAGGCGGAGCTGGGCCACGGCGTAGGGCCCCACCATGAGCTCTATGCCGTGGAGGCGGGAGGCCACTTCTTTCGCGTACTGTCCCCGGTAACCCTCCCCGTAGAGGCTGGCCACGTTCGCGAGCGCCCGTTCCAAGGTGGCGAGGAGAAAGGTCCCCGTGCCCATGGCGGGGTCCAGGACGGTGACCTTCTCGTGGGCCAGGCCCTCCGCCAGGCCGAAGCCCTCTTTCAGCGCCTCGTCCACCAAGCGCACCATGGCCTTGACCACGGGCACCGGGGTGTAGTAGACCCCCATGTCCCTGCGGAGATCGGGGTCGTACGCCTGCAGGAAGTCCTCGTAGAAGTAGAGCCAGGGGTCAACGCCTTGGACGCGGAAAACCGAGGGATCCACCGCCCGGAGGGCCCGCCGCAGGAGGTCGTAGGCGGGGCGGATCTCCGCCAGGAGCCGGGGGTGGTTGGCCACGAAGAGGGCCTCCATGAGGAGGCCGTACCGCCCCTCCAGGAGCTCCAGGGCCCGCTCCAGGTAGAGGGGTTCCTCCCCGCTGTCCAGGGCCGCGGCCAGGAGGAAGCCGTAGGTGATGAGCTGGGCGTAGGCATCGGCGAAGACCCTCTCATCCCCCTCGGGCAGGAGGTTTTTGCGCCACTCTTCGCGAAGACGCGCCAGTTCCCCCTTTGGGTTCTCCCTCACCTCCTCCAGCACCGCCTCCCGCAGGAAGCGGGCCAGGGGGGCGAGGAAGCGGGCCAGCTCCTGGGGGTTCCTGGGGACCAGGGGCCTCCAGTTGAGGAAGTCCAGGAAGAGCTCCCGCAGAGCTTCGGCGTCGCCCTCCGAGGCCAGTCGCACCTCCCGGACCTTCTCCCCCTCGCGGAAGAGGGCGAAGTCCCGCCCGTCCGTGTAGACCAGATTGGGTAGCTGGCGGAACCTCTCCCACTGCTCCCGGTCGTGGCCCCTGTACCTTTCGGGGTCGGCCCCCTTGCCCGGGGCTTTGAGTTCCACGAAGCCCACCAGGAGCCCCTGGTGCTTCACCCCTAGGTCCGGCTTGCCCACTTTGGTATCCCCTTTGGGACGGGCCTCAATGACCACCCGCACCCCCAGGGTTTCCTCCAAAAGTCCCTTCACCAACGGGATGAGCTGGGCCTCGGGCTCGGCCTCGCCCCGGGCTAGGGCCTGAACCCGGCGAAGCTCGCTCAGGTATTTCCTTACACCGAGGACCCAAGTGTCTTCCGTCATCGCTTCTCCAAGAGGGCCAGGAGCTCTCTGACCTTCTCCTCCACCGCCCGCCGCTTCTCCGGAGGGAGGCTTTCCGGGTCCAGCCGGGCAAGCCTTGAGGCCACCTCCTTGTGCCAGGGAGGAGGCACCTTCTCCTTCACCAAGACCTCCCGCACCCTGGCCTTTAGCTCCCTCAGGGAGAGGCCCCCCTTGGCCTCCTCCAGGAGCCGGGCCCGGGCCTCAGGGTCCTTCACCTTCTTGAGCTCCAGGGCGGCGGTGTAGGGGAGGGCGCCCTCCTCCAGGGCCGCCCTCAGGTCCTCGGGGAGCCCTAGGAGGGGGAGGCGGTGCTGCACGAAGGACTCCCAGGTCATTCGCCCTAAGGCCTTGAAGATCTCTTCTACCCTTTGGGCATCCTTAGGGACAACGTTGTCCCTAATCCGCCCCTCTTTTGCGTTTTTCATTTGCCGGAGGAGCCCCACCACCTCCTCCCTCGTCTTCCCCAACTCTTCCGATAGGAGGTCCAGCACCCCCAGGGTCTCCTCGTAGGGGTTCAGGTCCTCCCGCTGGAGGTTCTCCACCAGGGCGAGGAGGCGGGCCTCCTTCTCCGAGAGGTCCAGGACCCGGACCGGGACTTCGGCGAGCCCCGCCATCTTCGCCGCCCGGTAGCGCCGCTCCCCGGCCACGATGGCGTACCGCCCGTCCCCCAGGGGGCGCACCAGGAGGGGCTGGAGGACCCCCTTCTCCCGGATGCTCTCGGCGAGGGCCTCGAGGTTCTCAAAGCGCCTGCGGGGCTGGGCTTGAGGGACAAGGACCGAGAGGGGCACTACCTCCGTTCCGAAAGCCTCCTCCTTGGCGGCGAGGCCCATGGCCTCACGGAACATACGCTCCATAACGCCCATCTAGGCCACCTCCTCCTGAGCCCGGACGCCTGCCTGAGACAAGAAGGCCTCTGCAAGGGCCCGGATTTCTCCCAAAAGCCGCTCGTCCCCCACCGCGTGGATGGGCAGGGCCCGGTCGATGGCCTCCTTGTAAGGACCTGGGCGGTAGGAAAGGGCTGGAGCCAGGGGGGCGATGGCGGCCGCCTCTTCCAAAAGTAGGCGAACCTTTTTGTCCTGAGCCGTCCGGCCGTCGTACTTGGTGGGAATCAAGAGGCGAATAAAGGTAACCACCTCCGGTGAGAGGAAGCGTAGGGCCCGGAGGGTGCGAAGGTAGTCCTTGCTCACCTCCACCACGGCGCGAAGCGCCTGAACCCCCTTAGCGCTGGTCTCCACCGGGACCAAAAGCCCTTCCCCCGCAAGGGCGGCCATCCCCGCTATGGGGCCAAGGGAGGGAGGGGAATCGATAAGGACGAAGTCGTAGCGCTCCATAGCCTCGCTTTCCATCAACGCGGTGCGAAGCAAGACCATCCCGAGGCTCTTGGTGGGTATGACCACCTCGGCCATGGCCAGATTCATGTTGGCGGGGACAAGGTCCACCGTGACGCCTCCCACCTCCAGCCGACGGGGCTCCGGCAGTCCCTTCCCCTCCACCACACCGAGGAGGGTCTCCCGATCCTCCACCTCGGACAAGTCCACACCCAGCCAGGCAGAGAGGTTCGCCTGGGGGTCGGCGTCTACCAGGAGGACCCGGTACCCCCTCGAGGCCAGCTCAAACCCCAGGTCCCGCGCTAAGGAGGTCTTTCCCGCCCCCCCGGCATGGGTAAAGAGGGTGTAGACCCGGCCCCTCCCTTCCCTATCCCTCTCATCCTCCACGGGGATGTACCAGTAGTGTCCCAGGCGCACAGCTCGAAGCCGCCCCTCGCGAATGTGAAGGCGCAACGTGCTGAGGGGGATCCCGGTGCGCCGGGCGTATTCGGGCAGAGGGATCAGCTTGGTTTGCCCCATGAGGCAATGTTAATGGCCCAAAAGGCATCCCGTCAATGCCCGGAGGGCTTGCCTAGTAAATCGCCTTGTATCCGGGGGGCAGGGGAAGAAGGGAGAGAAGGACCCTAAGGCCGTAGGCGATGAGCTCCAAAAACACCCGCACCATGGCTGTCCAAGGCTTCCGTTCGCAAAGGTAGGCCCTGCCCAGCCGTGTCTTCATCCCCCCCTCCACTACGCCGCGAGGGCCTGGTAGCCCGGGTAAACCTCATTCGCAAGGTAGCTTCGCTGACGCTGGTCCACAACCTCATTCGGAGCCGGGTCTCTCTCAGGATGGCCGGGGTGGAGCTATGAGGTAGCATACGAAGCCATCAAAATCGGCGTCTAGTCTAGGGGGTCCACATCCCTGCCGGGCCGCTCCGCCGATTCTCCGCAGGGCGAAAGCAGCTCTTTGATTGCATTTAGGACATCTTTTTCGCGCTCCTCAATGAACTGCTCAAAAGCTTCAACGGCCGATGGGCTTGTACTCGAGGCCCCTGAGAAAACTTTTTCTGCCCCAGGTCCTATCAGGTGGCTTTGGCAGGTGTCCCTCACGGGCCTCCCACTTGCAGCGTGCCCGGGGAGCATGTTGCTATGGTAGAAGATATCCGGATCCTTGCTCCTTTTTATCTTGTTGACGCTGGGCTCCAGCAAGGTGAAGTTGAGGACCGAGTTAATCCAACTATGCTTCGACCAGGGTTTTGCTTCACCCTTTGGAAACAGGTGATCAAGCTCTAGGTCAGTTCCGGGGGGATCGCCATTGAGTGGATTCCTAGCCCCAGCTAAAGCAAAGAGGTTAAGTACGGCCTTGAAAATAGCGGATTGGCGATCGTCTTCTACCTTGAGGTCCAACCCCGGGGGGACTGCCCCCGAAATCCAGGAGGGTTTGCTTGAGGTGCCTAAGATCCAGTCGGTTACTTGGCTGAAATCCGCCATGACCGTAGTATCCACCGACTTCTCGTAGCGCTCATAGAACACACTGTGCCAGTACCAGCAATCCACCTTATCACGGGCACCCGGAGCGCCACTTCTTTTCTCCACGTGGATCAGGGCGGCGAGGGGGATAAGCATGGAAGTGTACGGGATCCACTCGGGCCTGAGCGCTCCGTAGTCGTTGATTACACGATTGTAGGCCTCCTCTAAGCACGAGGCGGCCTCATTCCACAGTTCAGGGAAGGAGGTAAAGGTATAGCCTACAGGACTTGAACGTGTCCTTCCGCTAGTAAGGTCGGTCGCGACCCCGTGAAGATGGTCCAGGAGATCGGTCTTTTTGACCGAACCCCCCGTGATCAAGGCCATGATCCGCAGGAGGTCGTCGGGGTCTATCCTCCACCTGCGTCTGCCTTCAATGAGCTTTCTCAGCCCGGGATAGGTGTTGGGCAGTTCTTCCCACAAACTCCTGAGGTTAATTCTAGGATGAAGCACTGGAAAGAGGTGAGCCACAGCAAGGTCAAAGAGAGTAAGCCTGGTTCCCTTGGAGTTGACGTTGACAAATAGAGGGGCGATTACCCTAACCAGATGAATAGGAGGGGTGGGGAAACTAGGAGAAAGCACAATCACGTCAAACTCGTAGGTAAGCAAAGGTAATAAAGTAGATAGGAGAGAAGCCGCAGCGTGAGGACTATGCACACCGCTCAGGAAGCTAAGTAAAAGGCTACCTGCGGCTGTAAGTCCCCCTTCCAAAAGGTCCCAAAGGGTGATCAAACCAGATGCATGACTTGGTAACAGTGAAGGATCTATGCGGCCGAAGGGGATGGCTTTGCGGGCAATCCAGTCCTCAACCGCCCTCCTGAATCCGGGGGACCCCTCAGGCTCAGCCAGGACAGCTTCATCAAATTCTCTACTCAATAATTTGTCTAACTTCAGGAAAAATCGGTAGAGTCTCTTCTTGGAAGAAGGGGGAAGAGGAAGGTTGGGGTGCTGGAAAGCGTAGTGGACTGCCGAAATTCTCTGCTGGCCGTCCAGAACTGAGTAGGCCTTGGTGCTTGTAGCCGGAAAAGGTAAGGGGCCGGTGCCGTAAATCTCCCTGTGCTTGAAAGGGGGATTGTTAGGGTTAAACTCGAGCACAAGAAGGGCTCCTGCATAGTGCCCCTGCACCAGGGAAACCAGGAGTTCACGCACCTGCTCCGGTCCCCACACAAGGTCCCTTTGGAACTCAGGAACCTGGTATTCATGCCTCTGCGACTTGTCCACCAAATCGAAAAGGCTGTTTGCGCTGTGAGCCGCCCTGAGCATGTTTGCCCTCCTTATCTAAATCTAACTTCTACGACCCGACCTCGCAACCAGATTACCCTTGAAAGCGATTTTACCCTTAGAGGCTTTTGCTAGATTTGCTCCTAAGACTAACTGCCGAGGCTTTCCTGAGGTCATGTGGCCTAGGCCCCCTCCCTTGGGCGGTGCAATCTTCCGTACCACCCCCTTATGCGCACGGGCCAGACTACCTGGACCCCTTTCTCCGGCGAGAGGGGTAGGTATACCCGAAGGGCCACGAGGGTGGTGCTCCCCACCTTCCGCCTCTCCTCCAGGAAGGCCCTCTCCAGCTCCAGCCGCGGGCTTCCGGGAAGGAAAGGAAACTGGGCCAGAACGGCGCACCGGTCTCCCAAGGGTATCGGCAGGGGCACGATGCCCGCCTTGAGGAGGTCGTCGAGCCTCGCCGGGGGCAGATCGGGAGGCGGTTCCGGCGCTTCTTGCCACCGGACGCGGTCCCCGTCCCAGCGCCCGAGCTCCGTGTCCCGCAGAAGAGCCTCCAGGGCCAGGTAGCCCGCCCTCTCCGCCCTCTCCGCCTCCTCCACCCCCCAGGGGATCAGGGGAAGGCGCCAGGCCCGCACGCTCCCGGAAGGGGACACCAGGAGGGCGGGCGGGCCCCACGGCTCCGAGGCGAGCCAGAGGGCGAGCTCCCCCCGAGGATCCGGGTACCAGACCAGCCGCTCCTCCCGGCCGCGCAGCCGGCCGACCGCCCGCGCCAGGACCTGGGCCACCCTGTCCGCCTCTAGGGCCATCCCCGCCTCCCCTAGGCCCCTACGGCCTCCTCCAGGAGGAGCCTGGCGAAGGCCCCCCAGGCCCTAGCCGCCTCGGGGTTCTGCCAAAGGCCGAGCCGCTTGGCCTCCCGCCAGGTGAGGAGGTTGAGCTCCCCGGGGTCCTGGGGGGTGGGCAGGAGCAGGAGGGGGGAGTAGCGGAGGGAGAAGCCCCGCCTCCTCAGCCAGCGCAGGTAGTCCTCCCAGACCTCCCGGAAGAAGGGGTGCCAGAAGGGGAGGGGAGGAAGGCCCTGGTGGAAGGGGAAGAGGTGGGTGGAGGCGGCCGCATACCCCCGGTACTCGGGGGGCTGTTCCCGGATCAGGGCGGCCACCCAGAGGGCCTCCTGCCCCTGGAAGCGCCGGAAGGCCACCAGGTTGGCCAGGCTCTCCTCCACCACCCGGCCCCAGCTCTCCCCGTAGGGGTCCGGGAGGAGGCCCGCCGTGTCCATGAGGCCGTGGGCCAGCTCGTGGTAGTAGACCTTGTCCACCGCCACCTCCCTCGGGACCCCCGCCCTCCACGCCCAGGCCAGGATCCGCTCCGGGCAGAGGAAGATGGCGGGGCCTTCCTCGTCCGCGAAGGCGGCGAGGGCCTCGGGGGCGGGCTCCCGGGCCGCCAGGTGGGGAACGTCCCCCTTCGGGCCGGGGTCCAGGCGGCGGAGGTAAAGGCCTGCGGCCACCACCATCGCCTGCCTCCTCCAGGCCTCCCCGTCCTCCACCTCCAAGTCCCGGAGGGGGGCGAAGGGGTCCTCGTCCTCTTCCAGGTCGCGCTCCCTCAACCCGCGGAGGCGTTCGCGGAGCCGGTCCTCCAGGAAGAAGCGGCGCCGCTCGGGCGGGTAGAGGCGGTCCATCTGGGCCTCGCTCACCAGGTAGACGGGAAGGCGGACGGCGAGGGCGGTCAAGGGGGCATCCAGGCGCTCCCAGAGCTCCTCGCGGCCGAAGTCCAGGCGGTACCCCTCTAGGGAACCCAGGTCGTGGATCCTCACGGGCACGCTCTCCATCTTCATCCTCCTCCTCATGGCTTCCTCCTTTCCTCACTCGCGCAACAACACCTTCGTCCCCTCCCCTAAGAGGAGCTCCCTCCACCGCTCGGGCCGTTCGGTGTGGACGGGGAGGAGGTGGCGGGGCCTGAGGCGGCGCACCACCTCCAGGAGGTCCTCCCTGGGGGCGTGGCCCGAGGTGTGGAAGGGGTTCCTGGGGGCGGGTGAACGTGGTGGGACAGGTGGTGCGGGGACGGGAGGGGGAGCGACTGTACTTTGCCCTTTTGGGGGGGCTGGTGCGGTGGGAGGCGGTGCGGGGGTACCTGGACCGAGTGGCCGAAGGTTTGGCCAAGCCCTGAAGGTGTTCATGGACAATGCGCTCTTCCACCGGTCCCGGGAGATGGAGGGGAGGAAGGGGCGTGGCGGGCGCGGGGGCTTGCGGTGGCCTACCTGCCGCGGTACAGCCCCCATTTGAACCCGGTGGGTCAGCCGTGAGGCTATGTTCTGAGTATCTGGCGGCGGGTGAAGGGGTTCTTGATGCCCCGGCGGCACTACAGGAGCGTGGAGAAGCTGAGGGGCGGTGGCCGTGGCCATGTAGAGGCTCAGGGAACAGATGGGTCAAGGGGTGGTGCAAAGTCTATGCTTGGGCAGTTACCTTCAGATTTGCGTCAGACGTTGCTGGTAGGCGTCACTTAGGTGCTTCCAGAATTCTCTTGCATCCTCTCTGGGCAAATCTAGTACAAACGTAAAATGTTTGCCTAGCCCATTGAATGATGTTCCCACGACAACCCCTTGCGGTTCGCTGTTTTCCTCTTCAAACCAAAACCAGACTCGGTCATGTACCTCCTCGCCAACATAGGCGATGTATATATCGGCCCCACTTTCTTCCTTGAGCCTTTTCAATACGCTCTTCCGGATGGATTTCTTCCTTGTGTAAATGTCAATCCGGGATTTATCCCTTATGAGCTCAAGAAACAACTCAACCTGACGGTCTTCTTTCAAGTTGAGCAAATACGGATCGACAATCGCGACATATTGTTTGTCTACAAGTCGCTGCTTCAAATATTCTATGCCCTTCCCTAACTTGTGGGGCATTACTAAAAACTGTAAGGGGTATCCCCCAGATAACTTTATTTGTTGTCCACAGCACTCCTCAAGCTTACTAAGTCTCCTTTCAATTTTGCCGAGGACGTGCTCTAGATAGTCGACTTCCACGAAGAGGCGCTCTAAGATGTGTTCTAGATACTCTAAATACTTAGCTTCCTCTATCGAGCACGGGCGCTTCGCTTCTTGCTCCCCCACCTTGACACCCCCACCCTTTTCGCACTGAAGGTACCGTTGAATGTACCGTCCAAGAAAAATCTACCTCAAAACTTGTGGTTGCACAACCCGGGGATTCTGAACTTTCCCCCGAGTTCCAACAGAGCAAGATGATGCCCCATGAGGAGGCTTCCCTTCACCCACAAGGACCTCATGCCCTTTGTGGAGCTGGTGCTGGCGGTTCATTTGGGGTGGGGGCCCCAAAGAGGCCTTGGGTGAGGCCTTGCAGACCTGGCGGCGCCGTGTGCTTCCGCCTCAGCTTGTCGGAACATGAGGGGGAAGCTCAGTCAAAGGAGGCCGCCCGCGCGGGACGGGCGGTCCCTTTTGGGCAAGGGTCCCAAGGCGGACCCCCACCGGACTTGGGGGAACGGGCCTCCTTCCCCGTCCCCATCCCCAAGGGCCC
>Ga0079992_130081_pt1 | contig 11060 bp, 10 predicted proteins | sample FaiFalFF_MnMetaG_3_FD_69197 | JGI IMG/M metagenome (GOLD analysis project Ga0079992, IMG submission 69197) | Freshwater microbial communities from Yellowstone National Park, Wyoming, USA - Fairy Falls B (FF_Mn_B) MetaG (SPADES assembly) (version 2) | ecosystem: Environmental > Aquatic >... | reverse complement strand
ATACGGCTTATGCATTCACAACTTGTTAAGACTTATCGGATGATGCGAATAAATTAAAATTCTCATAAAAGTTAAGGTTTTTGTGGGTTGTAAAAAGATGAAAGAGAAAAGATGATGAGTTTGAGGTGAGAGTAAAAGAGAAAGCAGAGCAGGGAAGAGCAAACTTCACCTTATTTTTCTAAAGACTTAGATTTTCTTATATATCGGCTAAAAATTTTGTTAAAGAAGCCTTCTGCTATAAAATGATCAAACTGATGAATTATAAAACTTTCTAATTTTATTATTCTATATTTAATTGCTTCAAATAAAGATTTTTTAATTTCTAAAGGTTCTTTAACAAAAATGAAAAGTATTAATAAACTTGTAAATCGAAGGATTCCTGAAATAAGAGAGGCAAACATAATTGAATTAAAAGGCAATATTGATTTGAAAGTTTCGATCAAAAAACTTCCTAAAAAACTACCTAATAAAATACATATTCCTGAAATCAAACTATGATAAGAAGAACACAGGGCTCTTCTGGGTCGAGTTACAGAAGTGTAGAGAAAACTGTTCATTGCTAATCCATAACCTCCCCAACCAATTCCTGCTATTATATGGACGAAAATTAAAAATATAAAATTAGTAGATCTATCAAAATAAATTGTAAAAAACCATAACAAAGGAACTAAGCTAATTAAAAAACCTCCTACCCTCAATACATCTACTGAGCCAAATTTATCAATTAATTTTCCCCAAAGATTAAAAGTAAAAAGAGAAGATAAAGAAGTAACTATACTTAAGATTAAAAATTGCAAATAAGAAAATTTCAGATCCCTAAAAATATATAAATTATAATAAGGACCAGAAATATTTACTGCGAATGAGATTAAACTTGTTAAAAGCACAAAACGACCAAAATTGTTAAAAGGTAATCTTTTAATAAAACTTAACAAACTAAAATAGTGTTCAGAAGACATCTCCAACTTAGGTTCATAATGTTTTTTGAAATAAAAGATCCGAACAAAATGCAAGATACCTGCTAAGATAAAAAGAAAAATAAATCCCCAAAGTAAATTGTTTGGTATAGTGATTTTTAAAAAGTCTAATAACAAACCAGCTAAAATACCAGCAAGTGTTCCGCCTATAACTCCTACGCTATTTCTAAAGGCAAAAAAATTTCCCAATTTTTCTTTTTCAACTATATCTCCTATTAAGCTTAACCAAGCTGGCCAGCCAATACTTCCTAAAGCTCCATAAAACGAAAAAACTAATATTAAAAGGTAAATATTTATATGAACTTTATAAAATATTAAAATTGTTAATAAGGCTAAAAGAAAATAAATAAAGGCTTGACCTAAAACAGCTGTGATTATTATTTTTTTCTGGAGATAGCTTTAATCAAATAACTAGCCCAAATTTGAAAAATAGGGCCTAAAATATTAGGAATAGCGTTAAGTAAACCTAAACCAAAAGAAGAAATTTTTAAAGCTATAAAATACGGTGAAATATATTGATCTGCAAGACCAAAAGAAATATTTGCTAATAATCCTTCTTTAACTGAAAAAATTTGTGTTTGTTTTTTATTTTTCTCCAGTTCGTCCATTTAAGAAAATTTTATATTTATTCCAAGTAGTATTTTTTCTTGATTTCTTCTTCTTTTTGTTTTTCGAGGGATTCGATTTTTTCTTCGCCGGCCAGAGCTAATTTTTTAAGTTCTTCATCTGGTAGATCTTTTAATTCTTGTGCTCTTTTGAGTAAATAATCTCTATCATTTTTTTCAGGATCATCAATAACTTCTTCTAATAAAGCTTTCAATATCCAGCCAACTTTTGGTCCTTGAGGAACTCCTAAATTTAAAATATCGTGTCCAGAAATCTTCAACATTTTAGGAGTAATTGGTTCAAGATGAACTTTTTCAATTAAATATCTTAAATACCTTAATCTATAAGGTTCAGCCTTAGGAACGCCAGAACCAATTCTGTCAGCATGTCTTACTTTGAAAAGATCTTCTAAATTTTCTTGACCAACTCGACGAACAAATCTTCTTACTGCTGAAGGAGTAACTTTATCAATTTCTAAATAAAACATATGATGGCGAACAAGATGAGTTACTTTTTGAATAATTTCATTAGAATATCTTAATCTTTGTAAAATTTTTTTTGTTATTTTGGCTCCTAAAATTTCATGACCATAGAAAGTACAATCAGGTCCTTCTCCTTGTTTGGTTAAAGGTTTAGCAATATCATGAAACAAAACTGCAAGTCTCAAATACAAAGGATAATTCTTTTTAACTGCATAATCTAAAGATTTTAAAGAATGGATATAAACGTCGTATTTATGATGTTTATTTTGTCCCACTCCATAGCATCTATCTAATTCTGGCAAAATTTCTTTTAAAAGTCCTGTTTGTCTTAAAAGTTCAATTCCTAAAACAGCATTTTTGCTCATTAAAATTCTATTAAATTCATCACGAATTCTTTCAGAAGAAATATATTGAATTAAGTCAGAAAATTTTTTTATAGCTTTAAATGTTTTTTCTTCAATAGTAAAATTCAATTCACAAGCAAGCCTAATGGCTCTCATTAGTCTTAAAGCATCTTCACGAAATCTTTCTTCAGGATCACCAATGGCTCTAATAACTTTTTTTTCTAAATCTAAAAGTCCATTAAAAAGATCAACGATCTCTCCATCAAAACTTAAAGCCAAAGCATTAATAGTAAAATCTCGACGATGAAGATCTGTTTCTAAACTTTGAGTAAAAATAACTTCTGATGGTCTGCGAAAATCAAAATATTTTCTTTCTTGACGAAAAGTAGTCACTTCAATAACTTTTAAAGTTTCATCTTCTGATTTTGTTTTCACGCCAACAGTGCCAAATCTATTTTCATAAAAAGCAGAGTCACCAAAAATTTCCAGAATTTCTTCTGGTTTAGCATTAGTAGTAATATCCCAATCTTTTGGTTTTCTTTTAAGTAAAAGATCTCTGACACAACCACCAACAAGATAAGCAGAATAACCTTTATCAATCAATTTTTTCCAAACTTCTACAACTTCGGAGGGCAGGGAAGAGATATCAATTTTCATTATTTTATTTTAAGCGGTGGACGGGATTTGAACCCGCGACCTCCACCTTGGGAAGGTGGCGTTCTACCCCTGAACTACCACCGCAAAGCTTAATTAAAATTAATAATTATTATATATTAAAATTATCTTAAAACAAAATTAGTATAGCTTTTGTTGAAAATCCGCTTTGATTTTTAAAAATTTTGTTTTAAAATTATTATGTCAACGGATCATTACGGCCTTTTTGAATTTTTTAAACTCTAGGGTTCGTAATGGTTCGTATTTTTTATTATGAAAAGAATAATTGGTTCCAATTTTGTAATTGATATTTATAACGTTAATGGAAGATTTTTAGAAGAAAAAGAGCTTTTAAATTTGTTAAAAAATTTGATCAAAATTTTAAAATCAAAGCCTGTAGGTAAGCCAGTGATAAAAAAAATATCATCTCCCGGATATTTTTTTTCCGGCTATTCTGTTTTTCAAATAATCAAAGAAAGTCATATCGCTTTTCATACTTGGCCGGAATATAATTATTTAGCTATTGATATTTTTTCTTGTAAAAAAATTCAAGTTGAAAAAGTTATAAATTTTTTGAAAAAGAATTTGAATAAAGAAATTAAATTGAGAGTTAAAGAATATAAAAGAGTAGTGAGGGTTTAGATAGCTTAAGTTCGCAAAATAATTCTTTTACGAACTTATGGATATTTTTTCTTTAAAGAAGGCTTATTTAGTTGGTATTAAAGGTTCCGGCGTCAGTGCTTTAGCTTGTATTTTGAAAAATTTAGGAATAAAAGTTGTTGGTTCTGATACTAAAGAAAAATTTTTTACAGATGAGATTTTAAAAAAAGAAGGAATAAAGTTTTATGAGGGTTTTAAAAAAGAAAATTTAAAAAAAGAATTGCCTGTTTCCGTTGTTATTTCCTCGGTAGCCTATCTTTCCTCTAATATTAAAAATCCAGAAATTGAATTAGCAAAAAAATTAAATATCCCTATTTTAACTTATCCTCAAGCATTAGCAGAAATTTTTAATCAATCTTTTGGCATTGCTATTTGTGGCTCCCATGGAAAAAGCTCAACCACAGCTATTTTGGGAAAAGTTTTTCAAGATGTTGGTTTAGATCCAACAGTTTTAGTTGGTTCTGAAGTTATTGAATGGAAAAGTAATGCTTTGGTAAGTAAAAATTTTAAAAAGAAGATTGAATTTTTAAAAAAGAATGAAGAAAAATTAAAAAATCTAAATTGGCTTAGAAAAAATTTAAAAAATTTACCTATTTTTATTATTGAAGCTGACGAATATAAAGAAGCATTTTTAAATTATTTTCCAAGAATAATTATCATCACTAACATTGATTATGACCACCCTGACTATTTCAAAACTGAAAAAGAATACAAAGATGCTTTTAGAAAATTTGTTAAAAATTTAAAAGAACCAGGGATATTAATTGTAAACCACGCTGATATACGCAGATTAGATGATACGCGGATCAACGCAGATAAAAAAATCCGCGAGGATCTGCGTAATAAAAATCCGCGTGGATCCGCGTTAGATCCGCGTAAATCTGTGGTGTTCCCTTTTCCCTACCCTGGTTCTCATTGGCAAAAAAATCTTAGATTGATTTATCAATTGATAAAAATTTTGAAAATTCCTGAAAAAATATTTTTAAAATCAATCAAAAATTATCAAGGCATAAAAAGAAGGTTTGAAATTGTTAAACACAAAAATGATATTTATCTTATTGACGATTATGCTCACCATCCTTCTGAAGTTTTAGCTTATTTTAAAAGTCTAAAAAAATCATATCCTGACTATCAAATTTATTTTCTTTTTCAGCCACATACTTTTACTCGAACCCATTTTCTTTTCCATCAATTTATTAAAGTTTTTAAAAAAATCAAAAAAGATAGAAAAACTAAATTAATTATTTTTAAAACTTTTCCTTCTGCTAGAGAAAAAGAAATTATTTTAAAAATAAAAAAATTAAAAAGAGATGTTGATTTAGCTAAAAAAGTGAAAGCTTTATATTTTGATCAAGAGAAAAATTTAATTAACTTTCTTCAAAAAAATTTAAAAGAAAAAACAATTATTACTACTGTTGGAGCCGGTGATTTTTATAAAATTTTAAAAAAGATAAGATTATAGCAATTTTGATTTTCTTAAAAGATCAATTAGATTATTGACATCTTGTTCTTTAAAAGGTAGTTCAAAGGAAGCTGGTTGTTTTTGCTCAAAATATAAGTCACTTCCCTTCTTTACTGTTTTCACAACAAAAAAAATAGTTAAACCACTAATTAAAACAAAAAAGATGACATAAATAATGATTATAGCTAATTTTACTTTTTTCATTTTGTTTTTAAATTTAATTCAATTTGCCAAAAATTATTGTTTTTATCTATTTTTAAATCAGTTGTTTGCCAAATTAAACCTTCTTCAATCATAAAATCATAAAATTTTCTAAAATCACTATCAGGAATTTGAAAAACAAAATTTAATTTCTTTTCTTCTTGATTAAAATTTGTTTTGATAACTTGCCAATTTTCTTTTTGAATTTTTTCGGAAACTAAATTTTTAGTTTTTTCAAAATCTCTATATAATTTTTGTTGTAAGTCAAATAAAATGGCTGGCAAATCTTTACCTGCTTTTTGTTCAATCAATATTTTTAGTTTTTGCAGTTGATTTTCTTTTTGAAAAGCTGCCTGTGCCTGATTTATTTTTTCTTTTAATGAATTAATTTCTTGAATTTGGCTTAAAATTTTTTTTGAATAAAAATTAAGAAGAAAAAAATAACCAAAAATTAATAAAATAAAACCAACAGAAAAAACAATTACTTTTGTTCGGATATTCCTTAAAGCAGTACTTTGAACCATTAACTTAATTATAATTCCTTTTCTTTAATTTCCACAAAAATTTCTAATTCTTCTTTGCTTACAATTTCTTCATAACTTTTACCTAAAATTTCTAGAGGAGTAACAAAAATATCTTTGACTATTGGTTTTGGTTTAATGTTGTGTTTCTTATTAAACATCATTTGATATTTTCTTCTTCTTTCTGTCTCTTGAATTGCCTCTTTTAAAGATTTTGTTAATTTATCAGCATATAAAATAACTTTTCCTTCTAAATGACGAGCACTTCTACCAATAGCTTGAATCAAGGTTGTGGTATTTCTTAAAAAGCCTTCCCGATCAGCATCTAAAATTGCTACTAAAGAAACTTCAGGTAAATCTAATCCCTCTCTTAAAAGATTAACACCAACCAAAACTTCAATTTCTCCTGTTCTTAATTTTTTAATAATTTCTGCTCTTCTTAAAGTTTTAATATCGGAATGAAGATAGCTTGCTTTAATTCCCTGCTCTAATAAAAATTCAGTTAAATTTTCTGCAGATCTTTTTGTAAGGGTTAAAACTAAAATTCTTTGACTTTTCTCAATTCTTAATTTAATTTCTTTTAATAAATCAATAACTTGATTTTTTGTTGGTCTGACTTCAATTTCTGGATCCAAAATTCCTGTTGGTCTTACTAATTGCTCAACAACCTGGCTTGAGATTTTTCTTTCATATTTTCCTGGAGTTGCAGAAACAAAAATCATTTGAAAATCCTTAGCAAAAAATTCATTAAAAGTTAAAGGTCTATTGTCTATAGCAGAAGGCAATCTCCATCCATATTCGACTAAAGTTTCTTTTCTTCTTCTATCTCCATGAGCCATGGCTTTTAATTGAGGTAAAGCTAAATGAGATTCATCAATAAATAAAATTGTCTCTGGTGGTAAATAGTCTAATAATGTATAAGGAGGTTCTCCTGGTTGACGAAATGATAAATGACGAGAATAATTTTCTATGCCAGGACAATAACCATATTTTTCTAATAAACTAATATCTAACAAAGTTCTTTGTCTTATTCTCTCAGCCTCAACAATTTTCCCTTCTTTTAAAAATTTCCAATATTGTTCTTTTAATTCTTGTTTAATGTTCAAAATAGCTAGATCTAATTTTTCTTTCGGAGTAACAAAAAATTTGGCTGGGAAAATTTTCACTTCATCTAAGTCCTCATAGTTACCAGTAATTTCTAATTTAAAAACATCTTCTTTTGATTTTTTAATTTTAAATCTTTTGATTTTATCAACCAATTTTTTCTGCCAAGTTATTTCCAACATAAAACTTCCATCAGGATTAAAAATATAAATTTTATTTAAAGACTTATCAATCACATAGGTTCCTGCCTTGATTTCATTAAAACTACCACGTTCATATTGAAGGGTTTTTAAACAATCAAAAACTTCCTTTAAAGAAATATTTTGCCCAACTTTCAAATTTAAACAAATATTCTTATATTCCTCAGGATCACCAATGCCATAAATACAACTAATTGAAGAAATGACAATAAAATCTTTTCGAGTCAAAACACTTTCAATAGCAGCATGCCTTAATTGATCTAAAAGTTCATTAATTCTGGCATCTTTAGCAATATAAGTATCAGTTTCTGGCAAATAAGCTTCAGGTTGATAATAGTCATAATAACTAACAAAATAATGAACAGCATTTTCAGGAAAGAAAAATCTGAATTCTTGATAAAGTTGGGCTGCTAAAACTTTATTAGGTGAAAGAACTAAGGCTGGTCTTTGTGTTTGATAAATAACATTAGCCATAGTAAAAGTCTTGCCACTTCCCGTGACTCCTAATAATGTCTGATACTTAAATCCTTTCTTCAGTCCCTTCACCAATTTCCTAATTGCTTGAGGCTGATCTCCTGTTGGCTTAAAATGAGAATTTAACTTGAACATGATATAATTATATCATAAATGCTTTTCACTGAATATGACTTAAGAGGAATTTTTAAAAAAGATCTCACTTTAGAAATTATTTATAATGTTGTCTATCAATTTTTTAAGAAATTAAAAATAAAAAAAGCTCTTTTAGCTGTTGATTTCAATAAAAACAACCTACTCATTAAAAATTTTTTAGAAAAAAATTTTCCTTTTGAATTTTTAGGCATCTTACCAACACCCATTTTTTATTATGAAGTTATTAAAAGAAAAAAACCAGGAATAATGATTACTGCTTCACATTTGCCTTTAAAATATTCAGGCCTGAAGTTTATTTTAGAAAACGGTGAGCCATGGAAACCAACTCTCCAGTCAAAATCTACGCGGATAGGCGCAGATAAAATTACGCTGATAAACGTAGATAATATCCGCGTAGATCAGCGTGATAAATATCCGCATCGATCAGCGTTAAATAATTATTTCAATCATCTTCAAAAAATTATTAAACCAAAAAAGAAAATTTATGTTAGTTTTGATAAAAAGAATTTTTTTCTTAACTCTTCCCTGCCCTATTTTCAAAAATTAAAAATTTATCATCAAAAAAATTCTCCCATTAAAATTAGATCTGACTTTGATAATGATAGAATTTTTGTTTTTTTCAACAATAGAAAAATTCACAACGATTTAATTTTTTATTTTTTAGCAAAATTGCCTCGATATCAAAAATTAGGTGTGCCAACTTTTTTCAGCCAAAAATTAAAAAACGAACTTTTAAAAATTGGCAAAAAGATATATTTTGTTCCTACTGGTCATTATTTTTTTAAAAAAGCATTTAGAAAATATAAACTTGATTTAGCTTTTGAACCAACAGGACATTTTTATATGTTCAAAGATTTAAAAACTGAAAGCCCTTATTTAGCTTTGGGATTGTTTTTGCATCTTATCGCGGATCTATACGGATCTAACGCGGATAAACGCGGATTAAAAGATTTTCTAAATCTCAATTCATCATTACAGCTTTATCGCTTTGATATAAATTTAGACTTACATAGAGTCGAAAAAATAGTCTCTTTTCTTCAGAAAAAATTTAAGTTAAAATTAAAAAAGTTTGATGGATATTCCCTACATAATCAAGATTTTTATCTTCATATTAGAAAAAGCAAAACTGAAAATAAAATAAGAGTTTCTTATGAAGGTTCAAAAAAATATTTAAAAGAAATTAAAAAATGGCTTATGAAGATTTAATTAAAAAAATTTTTAGAATTTACCCATTTTTATTAATTAGTCTTTTTTTGATTTTTGTTTTGGTTCATTTTCTTTATTCAACCTTTTCACCAATTTTTATCGGCGAAAGAAAAACTTTTTATGTTAGTCCGGGAATAAAAACTTGGCTTTTGGCTCAAAACTTAGAAAAACAAGGAATTATTCGTTCCTCTTTTTATTTTAGACTTTTAGCAACTTTAAGAAAATCAAAAATTAAAGCTGGAATTTATGAATTTAGTGGTTTTTATAATTTGATTGATGTTTTAAAAAATTTAGAAACCGGAGGAAGAGGAATTAGAATAACCATCACTGAGGGATTGACTTTAAAAGAAATTGAGGCTCTTTTTCAAAAAAATGGTTTTAAAGTTGATTTGGCTAAATATAAACTTAGTGACTTTCCTAAAATTGATCTTAAAAATTATTTTCCACCAGAAAGCAGCTTAGAAGGTTTTTTGGCTCCAGATACTTATGAATTTTTCCCCAGTGATGATGAGAAAAAAATTGTAGAAAGAATTTTACAAAATTTTTCCAAAAAATATCTGAACGAAATTTTAAAAGGTACTGAATTTGATTTATATCAAAGACTTATTTTGGCTTCAATAGTTGAAAAGGAGGCAAAAAATCCAGAAGACTTTCCCATTATTGCTGGCATTTTGATTAAAAGATTAAAAAATAATAAAAGGTTGGAGGCTGATGCCACTTTGGTTTATGAAAAATGTAATTTTGTTTTTTGTAATGAGCCTTTAACAAAAGAAGATCTTAGTAAAGATTCTCCTTATAATACTTATAAAAGACCGGGTTTGCCGCCAACGCCTATTTCTAATCCAGGAATTTTAGCCATTAGGAGTGTCAATAATCCTCTGATGACTGATTATTGGTATTATTTAACTGATTCTGATGGCCGTGCTATTTTTGCTAAAACTTTAAAAGAACATCAAGAAAATATTAATAAATATCTAAAAAAATAATGCCCAAGGATTATTTAATAATTATCATAATCATTCTTGGAATTTTGTCTCTTTTTGCTCTTAAAAAAACTTATGAAGAATTTACTTTACCTAAAGTAGCAGTCACAATTTATCCATTTTATGACATTGTTAAAGAAATAGTCGGTGATAAATTTGAAGTTATTTTAATTATTCCTCCTGGAGCTGAACCCCATAATTTTGAACTTCGGCCACAAGATATTCTTAAACTTAGAGGAGTAAAAATCATTTTTTCTCACGGACTTATCATTGATGATTGGACAAAAAATTTAATTCAAAATTTAAAATCAGCGAAGGTTGTCTATCTTTATCAAAATGTAAATTTAATTGATCAAGATCCTCATTTCTGGCTTTCCTTAGAAAATATAAAAAAAGTTGCTCAAAAAGTGGCTGAAGAAATGGAAAATTTTGATCCTCAGAATAAAGATTATTATAAAAAAAATCTTGAAAATGTTTTAAATGAATTAAATGAGCTTTCAAAATTTGCCCAAAATGAATCAAAAAATTTTTCTTCAAGATATTTAATAACCCAACATAATGCTTTTAAATATTTGGCTCAAGAATTAAATCTTAATATCATTGGTTTTCTTGAAGGACCTAATAAAGAATTAACTCCAGCTGAACTTCAAAAATTAATTGATTCTATAAGAGCTTTAAAGATCAAAGTAATTTTTAAAGAACCCGGTGAAGAAAGTAATCTTTTAAAAACATTAGCCAAAGAATTTAATTTAAAAATTTATGAATTAGATCCCATCGAGGGTAAAAGTGGTCTTAACTATTTTGACAGCTATTTAAAAAATCTTGAAACATTAAAGGAAGCTTTAAGATAAAATTATATCTTTTATTTCGGATGTCGGTGGCCAAGTTTTAACCTTTGCTTAAGATGGTTTATTTCTTTTTCCTTTAATTCTAAATATTTTTCTTTATCAAATCCATACTCTTTAATTAAATGGACTGCATATTCTCCGCCCAAGAAGTGTGGCAAAATAACAAAGTCAGCTCCATTTTT
>Ga0079992_134024_pt1 | contig 11070 bp, 15 predicted proteins | sample FaiFalFF_MnMetaG_3_FD_69197 | JGI IMG/M metagenome (GOLD analysis project Ga0079992, IMG submission 69197) | Freshwater microbial communities from Yellowstone National Park, Wyoming, USA - Fairy Falls B (FF_Mn_B) MetaG (SPADES assembly) (version 2) | ecosystem: Environmental > Aquatic >... | reverse complement strand
ATGCAGGGCATGCTGGGCCCGGAGCTCATCATCCGCGCCCAGGCGGTCCAGATCGCCCTCGAAGCCAAGCCGAGGAATCCATGATCTCCTCCCGACCGTCCTCGCCCCTCGCAGGGTGCGATCTGATGCTTCATCTGCAGGGAGCTATTGCTCCCGCCGGTAAACCACCTCACCACGGACGAAGGTTATTATGGGAAACCCATCGGGATCCCAGAGGACGAGATCCGCGTCCGCACCCGGCCGGAGCTGTCCCTTGCGCCGCACCCCGAGGGCTCGGGCGGGGTTCTCGGCCGCCATTCGGATCGCCTGGGCGAAGGGGAGGCCGGCGAAGGCCATGGCGTTACGCACCGCCTGATCCATAGTCAGAACGCTTCCATAAAGGGTCCCATCGGACAACGTGGCATGCCCCCCCTTCACCCGCACAACCTGCCCCCCCCATTCGTAGATTCCCTCGGGGAGGCCTGTGGCCGGGATGGCGTCAGTGGTGAGGATCATGCGGCGGATGCCCTTGAGGCGGACCAGCAAGCGGAAGGCGGCGGGGTGGATGTGGATCCCGTCGGCGATGGCCATCACAGAGACCCGTGGATGAAGCCAGGCCGCCCCCAAAGCCCCCGGCGCCCGGTGGTGGAAGCCAGCCATTGCATTGTAGCAGTGGGTCACTAAGCGGAACGGCCCCTCCAGCGCGGCCCATGCCATTTCGAAGCTGGCAGTGGTGTGACCCATGCTCACTCGCACGCCTCGCTCCCGGAGCCACTCCGCAACGACGAAGGCACCGGGCAGCTCCGGTGCCATGGTCACCAAGCGCAGCCAACGGCCGGCGGCTGCCCACCATCCCCTGACTTCCTCTAGGTCCGGTAGTCGCAGGGTCTGCTCATTGAAGGCGCCGCGCTGGGCTGGGTGCAGATAGGGGCCTTCTAAATGGATCCCTAATGGCTGGGCACCTGGGGGGGACGCTTCCATCGCTGCTGCTATTGTCTTCAGGAGGCGAGTGAGCTCCTCTCGGCCCCAGCAGAGCGGTGAAAGGAGGAAGGCCGTCGTCCCCCATCGCGGGAGCGCCCGGGCGATACGGATCAGCTCCTCCACCACGGTATCCGGGTCCTGTATGGCCGCCCCCATGCACCCGTAAAAATGAAGATCGATCAACCCTGGGGTGACCGCCCGACCCGCCGCGTCTAGGTGCTCCACGCGGGTGGGGAGATGGATCCGCCGCCCCAGGGCGGCAATCCGTCCGTTCTCGATGACCAGACTCCCCTCTGGGATCACCCCTCGGGGGGTGTGGAGGACTGCGTTCACGATGACCAAGGTGCGGGCAGGCATCCTATTTCTCCTCTTTCTCGTCCTCCTCCAAAGGGAGGCGCACGGGTTGCCCCTCCCGGGCCGAGCGGTAGGCAGCCAGGGCGATTTCCAGCGCCCGCAGCCCGTCCTCACCGGTGGCCAGCGGCTCAGCCTCTCCCCTTATGCACCGGAGGAAATCCTCGATCATTGCCCGATCCGCGTCCGCCCCAAAGGGGATCCAGCGAGGCGTCGACCCGCTGTCCCGCGGGTAGAGGGTGAGCCGGTGGCGTCGGTCATCCACGTAAAGGGCCCCGTGCGTCCCGAGGACCTCTAGCCACATGTCTCCATAAGTTGGGAAGCTGGGCGGATAGATCCAGCTGGGGTCCACCACCCCAATGGCCCCCCGGGTGAACCGTAGGAAAACCAGCCCGCAGTCTTCCACCGGGATCCTCGGAGGCAGTAACGTGCCCATCTCAGCGTAGACTTCTGCCACTTCGTCCCCTATGTACCACCGCATGAGGTCGGTCACGTGAACGGAATGATCCAAGATGGCACCGCCACCGGCCTGGATGGGGTCCAGGAACCACCCCGGGGGGCGCTTGCCCCGATTCCCCCCGATCAAGGCGAGGGGCTCCCCAATCGCCCCGCTTACAATGAGCTCTCGGGCCGTCTGATAGAGGGGGTCATAGCGGCAGACGAAGGCGATCTGAAGGACCACTCCGTGGTCCCGGCAGGCCCGGATCATGGCTCGAGCCTCGGTTAAGGTGGTAGCAATAGGTTTCTCACAAAGGATGTGCTTACCCGCCTGGGCCGCGGCCAAGACCGGCGCGGTGTGGTCGGCGTTGGGCGTGCAAACTATCACGGCCTGCACATCGGGACGCTCGATTGCCGCGCGGTAGTCCGTGTAGAGGGTCTCCACCTCGAAACGGCGACCCGCTTCCATCAGGCGGGCGGGGTCGGTGTCGCTGATAGCGGCCAGGCGAACGTTCGGGATCTCCAGGAGGCATTGCGCGTAGCGGAAGGCGTGCATATGATCCAGGCCGATCAAGGCGATGCCGATCATCCCGACACCTCCTCCAGGCGAACTGGATGGCCAGCGGCCAGGGCAGCGATCGCGGCCAGGGCAGTTCGTAGCGCACCGATGGCCTCCTCCGGGCGGACCTGCGGGGGGGTGCCCCGGGCCACGCACTCCGCAAAGTGACGGATCTCCGCCGTGAACCCATCCTCTGCTGCAGGAGCCCAGGCCTGCCGAGCGCCCCCATCTTTCCAGACTTCCAAGGAGGCAGTCTCCTCGCTATCCCACTGCAAAATCCCTTCTGTGCCGATCAGCTCCGTGCGGACGATGAGAGGGCTCCCTGTGGGCATAGCCCAGCTCGCCTCAACCCAGGCCAGGCCGCCGTCCGGGTAGCGTAGCACGGCGACGACGTGGTCCTCGAAGGGGAGGTGGCGGCGGGCCCCGATGGCATAAATCCGGAAGGGCAAGCTGTCAAAGAGCCAGTTGAAGTAATCCAGGCTATGGATGGCGAGATCCAACAGGGGCCCTCCGCTCTGGGCGAAGTCCGCAAACCAGTTGTCTATGGACCAGTCTGGATAGGGGCCAGCGATGACTTGGCGGGCCATGCACAGGCGACCAAGGGCTCCGGCGCGCACTAGCTCCCAGGCCCGTCGGCAGTCGGGCTCGAAGCGCTGCTCATGGGCGACCATGAGCACTACCCCAGCCTCCTGTGCGGCGGCCACCATTGCCTCAGCCTCCGCGAGGGTACGGGCGATGGGCTTCTCCACTAGCACGTGCTTCCCCCTACGGATGGCCTCCAGAGCGTAGAAGGCGTGGGTTGGGGTAGGGGTGCAGATGTCCACCGCGTCTAGGTCGGCTTCCCAAAAGGCCTCCAGGGTGGGACAAGGGGAGGCCCCATGGCGGCGGGCCAGCTCCTCCACCCGCCGGATCTCCCGTGAGTAAACGGCGGCCAGGGTAGCGACTCCCTCCCGAGCCAGCCGGGTCAGAGCTCGGGCGTGATGGGCGGCGGCGTACCCAGATCCGATCAGGCCAATCCGTAGCATCGATGATCTCCTCCCCCTCAACGGAATCCGGTCAGTGTGATCCCCTGCACGATATAGCGTTGCGTAGCGAGGAAAGCCAGGAGCACCGGCAAGGTGATCAATGTCGCAGCGGCGAGCTGGAGGTCGTAGCGGATGAGGTATTGTTCTCCGAACTTGGCCAAGCCGACGGGGAGAGTGAGGACGGCGTCGGAGCTGGCAACGACTAACGGCCACAGGAAGGCCTCCCAGTTCCACATGAACGTGAGGATGGCCAGGGCGGCCAGGGCGGGCTTCAAAAGAGGGAGGATGATCGACGCGAAGATGCGCAGCTCCGAGGCCCCATCGATTCGGGCGGCGTCGATCAGCTCGTCGGGGATAGTGCGGATGAACTGACGCATCAGGAAGATCCCGAAGGCGTCTACCAAGCCGGGCAGCACCAGCCCAGGGAAGGTGTCGATCAGGCGCCATCGGAAGACCAGCTCGAAGAGCGTCACCATGCGCAGTTGGAAGGGGATCATCAGTTGGCTGAGGATGAGCAGGAAGAGGAGATCGCGGCCCGGGAAGCGGAATTTGGCGAAGGCATACCCCGCGAGAGCACTCGTGAGCAGCACGCTGACCACGGTGACCAAGGCAGCCCGCAGGCTGTTATAGAAATACTGGAGGAAAGGGGCGGCTTGGAACACCTGATAGTAGTTTTGGAGGCTGGGAGCCCGCGGAATCAAGGCCGGTGGGATCCGGAGGATCTCTGGCAGCGGCTGGAAGGAGGCCGAGACCATGAAGGTAATGGGGGCCAGGACGAGAGCCGACCCTATCGTCAGTGTAAGGAAGAGCCCCCACCGGGTGATCGCCCGACGGACGCGAGCTCCGTGCATCACCCCCTCCTTTCGTCAGTACTCGAATCGCCGCTCCAGCAGGCGTAGCTGAAGCACCGTGAGGCCTAGCAGGATCATGAAGAGGACGACAGTTTCCGCCGCCGCGTAGCCGAGGTCCAGCTTCCGGAAGGCCGTGAAGTAGATCTCCAGCACGAGGGTGCGGGTACTGTTGAGTGGCCCCCCAGGCAGGAAGTTGGCGCCCCCCGAGGTCATCACGTAGATGGGGGTGAACACCTGGATACGGTCGATCACGGCCACCACTGCGGCCAGGACCAGGGTGGGGTTGAGCAGCGGCAGGGTGATGTGTCGTAGCATTCGCCAGCTCCCCGCCCCATCAAGGGCGGCGGCATCGTATATCTCCGAGGGGATGGTCTGGAGGCCCGCCAGGAAGATCACCATATAGAACCCGAGATCTCGCCATACGGTCATCAGCATGATGCCCGGCAGGGCCCACTGAGGAGACCCTAGCCAGCCGGGTCCGGGTAGGCCAGTGCTCCGCAACGCCCAGTTGATGGGACCGAAGGTCGGCTCCAGCAGCCAGCGCCAAGCGAAGGCCACCGCTACCAGCGGCGCCACGCTGGGCAGGAAGTAGGCGGCCCGCAACGGGACCTTCCCTGGCAAGTCCCGGCGGTTCAGCAGAAGGGCGATCGCCAGAGCGAGGATCAGGGTAAGGGGAACAGTGACCATGGTGAAGTAAAGGGTGTTACGCAGGGCGATGCGGAACAGCTCATCTTGGACCAGGGCGGCGAAGTTGGCCAGCCCGATGTAACGTTGCCCGGCCTCCCCTAGCGGCCAGCGGTAGAGGCTGAGGTAGAACGCCCGAAGGGTAGGCCACAGCACGACAAGTACGAAAAGCGCCAAGCTGGGGAGCAGGAACAGGTAACCCCACAGGGCCTGGCGCGCCCGATAGGAAAGGAGACGTCCCTCTCGGAAAGTCTGGACCGCTAACCGTAGTGCCAAAGGACATCCCCCTTGCGCTTACTTCTTCAGTTGAGCGAACTTCTCCCGGATATGCGCCTGCTCCTTGTCCGCGAACGTCTTCACCGTCGCAGCCACGTCCACGTCTTCACGGATCAGCTTTTGGAAAAGGTCCTCGCGAAAGGCGTAGATGTCATCCCATCCACAGACATCCACCGCCTCAGCGCCTTTCAAAGCCTGCAGGACGATAGAGGCGAAGGGGCCGGCTCCAGTCACCTCGGGGCGATCCAAGAGGTCCAGCCGGGAGGGCAACTCTCCCACCTCCCGGAACCAGCGGATCTGGCTCTCAGGAGAAGTGAGGAAGTTCACCCACGCCCACGCAGCGTCCGCGTTGCGGGCCCGTTTAGAGACCACATAGGCCCACGAGCTCCCCGCTGTGGTCGAAGGCCGGTCCGCGGGGTGGGGGACCGGGTAAATCGTGTATTCCAAGTTAGGGGCTTGAAGAGCCAGGGTGCGCTGGTAGACGGAGAGGTGCACTATCATCCCTGCCTTCCCGAGCACGAACCGATCCTGGCCGGGCAGGAAGTTCGGATCGTCCACCTGATGCACTCGCACCAAGTCTCGCAGGAACGACCAGGCCCGCACGCCATCCGGGGAGGCGTAATTCACGGTCTGCCGTTCGCAGTCGGCCACCGGTTCCATCATCGCCTGCTGAGGGAAAGTATCGTAGTAGCGCCAGGCCCCCGGGATGAGGTCCAGGCCCGCCTGGATCATCTGGCCACCCTCGATACGGGTCATCGCCTTGGCCCAAGCCACCAGATCCTCCCAGGTCTGCGGCCCCTTCGAGAGGTCTAAGCCAGCCGCCTGGGCCAGGGTGTTGTTTACATAAAGGAGCTCGACCTGCACGTCCGTTGGCAGTCCCCACAGCTGGCCGTCCACGATCAGGTTCGAAACCACCCAAGGGATGTAGGCTTGGCGGGCGGCCTCCGCAGTGAGGATGCCCGCTGGGATGGGGGCCAGTAGGTCCCGGCGGACGAATTCCAAGACCATAGGGCTGGGGATCTGGAAGACATCCGGGCCCGTGCCGGCTTGGAGAGAGGGAACCAGTTTCTCCCAATAGGCGTTGTAAGGAATCGACTCGAACTGGATCTTGACCCCCGGATGGGCCTTCTCGAAGGCTGGGATCAGGACTTCCTGGATGAACTTGGCCCGCGCCTCATAGTGATGCTGCCAGTGGACCACCGTCACCAGGGTGGCCACAGGGGTCTGCGGGGCCAACGGGGTAGGAGGAACAGCCGCGGGGGCACAGGCCGCCACCACCAACGCAAAGATGAGGAAGCAGCAGGACCACGAGATCCGCTTATTCATGGCATCCTCCTTTAGAGAACACTTGCTGGAGAACCAACGCGGCACTTCCCAGGGCACCCAGGTTCCGGCCTAGCGGGGAAGGGATCAGCCGCACTTGGCCCCGGAGCTCCGGGATCAGACGAGGGATGGTGGCCTTGCGGATGGCCTGCACAAAGAAGGCATTGCCCTCGATCAGGCCGCCACCCAGCACGATGAGGCGCAGGCTGAGGAGATTGAGCACGCTGGCGATTCCCATTCCCAAATAGTCCGCCGCCTCGGCGATCACCCGCTGGGCAATGGGATCCCCCGCCCGGGCCAAACGGAAGACCTCGGCGGCCGTGAGGGGGGAAATCCCGACCCCCTCCCCCCCGGCTTCCTGATAGCGTTGCGGCAGCGCCCATCCCCCCACGAAGGCTTCCAGGCAGCCTCGGTTCCCACAGGTACATGGAGGTCCCTCACGGGCGACCACCATATGGCCGAACTCCCCCGCTTGGCCCAGGTCGCCGTGAAAGATCACTTCGTTCAGGATCAACCCCATCCCGACGCCGGTGCCCAGGGTGATGACCGCCAGGTTGCGGTGCATGCGCCCCGCTCCAAAGAAGAGCTCACCGAGGGCGGCTACATTGGCGTCGTTCTCCACGTACACTGGAAGACCCAGGGCGGCCTCCAGCTCCTCCCGCACCGGCCATCGTTTCACCGCGAGATTGGAAGCCTCGATGATCATTCCGGTGGCGTGATCAATGCTACCAGGGGCTCCCAGCCCGATCCCGATCAACCGCTCCCGGGTCACCCCTAAGCGGGTGATGGCCTTCTCGATAGCGTGGATCAACAGGCGCCGTAGCGCATCCTTGCCCTTTGTCTCCTCATCCAAGATCACTTGGTGGCGGGCGATGACACGAGCCTCCAAGTTGATCAAGAGAGTGACCAGCTTGGTCCCCCCCAGGTCCAGTCCCAGAATGTAGCCGCAGTCCGGGTTGATGGTGAGGAGGGTGGGACGACGGCCCCGCTGGGATTCCAGATGGGCGATCTCTCGAATGAGACCGGCTTGGAGCAGCTCCGCGGTGATCCGAGAGACTGTGGGGATCGCAAGCCCTGTCAACTCAGCCACTTGGTTTCGGGTGATCGGTCCATAGTGCCAGATCACCTCAAAGACCTGACGGGCGCTGTCGCCTTGCAGCAGGGCCTGAAGCCTATGGGCGCGCCACACCCCCCATTCCTCCATCCTAATTAATTTCTTTCTGAAAGAAATTATATACACGGGAGGCGTGGGATGTCAAGGGGTAGGGCCCGGGGTTCAGACATAAATTGGGACAGGAGGGAAGAGGAGGGCGTGGAAGGCGGCCCGCGCCGCGCCCACGATGGCCTGCCAGTCCTGCATCGAAACCGACCACCTTTGCTTCAGCCGCACAAACAAGCCAGAGTAACACGCCCATTATGGGAAGGCTCGCCCTCGATAGAGGGTGGCCAGAAGCAGCCGCCGGAAACCCCGGGTTCGGCCATCCTGCAGCACACCCACCTGCGAAGTTCGGCGGGCCTGGGGACGCTGAATCTCCGTCCCATCCCCCCGGACAAAGGTAGCCTGTTCGGCAAAGAGCCGCGTCAGTGCCGGACGCGGATCCGCCCGGGGCAAAAAACGCTGAATGCGTTTGTAAGCCGCATGGAATCGGCCCGGCATCCGGGCAGCGATTTCCGTCCACCGTAACGAGCGGGCGTCTAGGAGGGCCTGGCCGATCTCCGCCGCTTGAGCGGCCAGGGTCTCCTCCTCAGACAGAGCTTGCATAAATCCGCGCATGGGAATACACTGCGCCATGGAGGACCTCCGGGGGTAGGGTTGCTCTCGCTCTCCATTCTACCCCGTGAGGAGGTCCTCCTCCCCATGTCCCAACTTGTGTCCGAGCCCCCAGGCACCCCTCTTGACAAAACCGTCGCGTTGGGTGTGTCCCAAAATCGTAGGACAACTGCTCGCAGTTGTCCTACAAAGGGGCCAGCCCGACAAAATTGGGACACACCCGTCGCGTTTCGTGTATGATCTAACCGGTTAGTCTAAACGGTTAGATCCAGACTCTATTCCAGGGAGAGGCGTGGCGTGGCCACGATTCGGGATGTGGCTCGTCGGGCGGGGGTCTCAGTGGCCACGGTCTCCTATGTGATCAATGGGGGCCCGCGCCCGGTTGCGCCCGAGACCCGCGAGCGGGTGCTACGGGCGATGGAGGAGCTCGATTATCATCCGAACGCATCCGCTCGACGCCTCGCCTTCCGACGCACCCATTGCCTAGGGCTTCTCCTGGCCGGCCTGGCCGACTCCAATTTCTTCACCCCCTATTTCCTGGAATACATTCGCGGGATCAGCTATGCTGCAGAGATGCGGGGTTACAACATCATGTTGTTTACTACTTCCCGTTATATAGATCGTTCTTTTCGTCGTCTTATACTTAAATCTTTTGTTGTAGATGGGGTTCTGCTGCTTGGTAGCTCTATTCCTGACGATTTTGTTTTGGAGTTATGGTCAAAAGAGTTTCCGGCTGTTCTCATCGCTCGTCGGATCCCTGGTTTTACCGGTTATTGTGTCCTCCAGGATTATGAGCAAAGCGCATATGAGGCAACGCGCCATCTCATTGAGCGGGGTTATCGACGGATCGGCTTTCTGGGGCAAGCCCTTCGGTTCAGCTACGGTCAGGATCGGCTGAGGGGCTATCGACGCGCTCTAGAGGAAGCCGGTCTGGCCTATGATCCATCTCTGGTGAGCATCCCCGACCATCCCCGGGATGATCCCTCCCCTCAGGAGGTGGCTCGGCTCCTGAACGTGGATCCTCCCCCCGATGCGTTGCTGACCGATTGGGATCTCGTCACGCTGGCGATCCTGAGGGAGATGGGCCTTCGTGTCCCCGAGGACATCGCCCTGGTGAGTCTGGATGAGAGCGAGGCCGCCGCGTATCAGGAGGTCCCCCTGACGGCAGCCCGTCCTCCCAAATTCGATCTCGGTGTGCAGGCTGTTGAGATGATGTTGCGTTTGATCGGAGGGGAGAAACCCCAGCCCCCCGAGGTGGTGCTGCCGATGCCTTTGATCGTCCGGCGTTCCAGTCCCCCCAAATGGATTCAGGAGGGATCGCCATGAAGACCCGAACTCGGAAGTTTTGGATCGTGTTGGCGGTTCTGGGGCTCCTGGCCGGCCACGCCAACGCCTGTGGAGAGGCTTGTGGAGGTCACTCGCATCGTTGAGGTCACCCCCACCCCTCCCCCTGCGCCCACCCCGCGGTTCACGGGCGTCACCTTGACCTTGATCGATAACCCTGAGGGACAAACTGAAGCGATGATTGCCCTTCAAAAGCGCTGTGAAGAGAAGACGGGCGCTCGCTTGAACGTGGAAGTTGTCCCTCACGATCAGGTGCGCTCGAAGCTGCTCGCCGCTCTGGTCGCCAAACTGCCCACCTATGATCTATTCTATATCGAATCATCGATCTGGCGCCATATGCGGCGGCAGGCTATGTCTATCCTTTGGATTAATTCATTACGCAGAGATGAGGGCAGACATCCTGCCCTTCGCCGAGAAGGGAGTGATCTATGAGGGGAAGTGGATGGGCCTGCCCTGGAAGGCGGAGTGGATGTCCTTTGTTTACAACAAGAAGATGCTGCAGGATGCTGGCTATGATCATCCGCCTCGCACTGGGATGAGCTCATTGAGATGAGCTTGACCTTGAAGAAGAAAAGGATCGTCAAGTATCCCATGGTATTCAGCTGGGCCGCCAACTATGAGCAGGTCACGGTGGACTATGTCATGCTGGTAAAGAGCCTCGGCGGCGAGCTCTTTGACGCTCAAGGCAACCCGGTTTTTAACCAAGCGCCGGCGTCAAAGCGATGCAGATGATATATGACATGCTACTCCTTTCAAAAGTCTGGGGTCTGGGGTAAGATAGGCCCTTGATGAAGATTAAGGGAGGAAGGCAAGATGGCCCGCGAGCTCACCGATGAGCAGTGGGCGGTGCGGGCCCCGCTGCTGCCTCCCCCGGCGCGGACCGGCCGCCCCCGTGCGGACGATCGGCGGACCCTCCACGGCATCCTCGACGTGCTGACCACGGGGTGTCGGTGGCAGGACATGCCTCGCCAGTATGGGAGCCCTGTCCCCTGCTGGCGAAGGCTGGCCCGCTGGCAGCGGGATGGGACCTGGAAGAAGGTGTGGGAGACGCTCCTGGCGACCCTGGACCGGCAGCAGCGGCGGGACTGGGAGCACACCGTGCTGGACAGCCGCACGGTGCCTGCCAAAAAGGGGGGCGCCAGGTAGGCGCTTCGGGCCGGCACCGGGTGAAGGGGACCCAGCGGCACCTGGGGGTGGATGGCCATGGGATTCCCCTGGCCTTGCATCGGACGGGTGCCCAGGGGCACGACAGCCGGGCGGCGCTGCCCACGCTGAAGCGCCTGCGGGTGGGGCGGAAGCGCCGTCCCTGGGGCCTGGCTGCCGACAAAGGATACGACAGCCGCCCTCTGAGGCAAGCCTTACGGCGGCGGGGCATCCGGGTCAGCATCCCCGAACGGCGCTACCGGCATCGGCGGACCACGCCCTGTATCTGAACGGTGTCCCTCTGTATCCAGGGTTCGAGCTGGATCAGGCCGCCGCGCCCCTCTT
>Ga0079992_128968_pt1 | contig 11086 bp, 10 predicted proteins | sample FaiFalFF_MnMetaG_3_FD_69197 | JGI IMG/M metagenome (GOLD analysis project Ga0079992, IMG submission 69197) | Freshwater microbial communities from Yellowstone National Park, Wyoming, USA - Fairy Falls B (FF_Mn_B) MetaG (SPADES assembly) (version 2) | ecosystem: Environmental > Aquatic >... | reverse complement strand
CAGGTCTCATTGGTAACTCTTACGTATACCGAGGAGTCAGACTCGGATCTATATGCAGGGATGTATTTGCCTTCCTTAAAGACAATAGTGAAGAATTATACAACGAGCTTCTCTCCGAAATAGGACCTAAGAAGCGCCGGAGGCCGAGGCGGATCATCGCCCCGCCCATACCAGCATGGTGCCGAATCATCGCGGAGTTCAGATATTTCGATGAGGCCAGAGAGCACGCGCTGAGGCTTAAGAGGGAGAGGCCCCAGAGAATCCTGGGCTATGATTTCAACCCTCAAACCGGGCTCTGGGCAGTGCTGGAATGTGACAGGCTCCCGCCGGGGATAGAAACCGATAAAGATGGGCTCTTCATGTTACCGCCCCTCGGGGAATAAAGGGAGGAGGAGCTGGTCAAGAAGTAAAGAGAGTACAACACCACCCTGGAACTCCAGTGCAGAGGGTGTGAAGAGGAGCTCGGAAAGCTGGAAGTAAAGGAAAGGGCGGAAGAGGTAAAGAAGGTAAAGCCGGAGGGGAAGTCAAAGTGCTGGAGGCTCAAAAGCGGGCCCTTCCTAGGAAGACCGATACTCCAGGTACTGCTGAAGTGACCTAAAAATACGCTCGAGGCCATCAACTTCCAGGATGAGGCCATCATGAAGAAGGTCGAAGCGGTGCTGAAGGACCCCCAAGCTGCAGCTCATCTTTGATTTTTGACAGAGGGCCCCTCAGCGACTTCGATTTCGAATCTGTCCTCAACAACTCAATCGATGGCCAATCCTAGCAGTGTCTCCCTCGAAGACTGACGAATAAACATAGACCTCCACACCAGCCGACTTGGCGCGACCTAGTTCCCTCGCGAATTCGGGATCAAGCTCTTCGTTCACCTTGAAGGACCGCACATCAGGCCGCATAGCGAGAAAAAAGACGGCTGCACGCTGTCGTCTCTTCCGCAATGCAGCGAAGAGTCGTAAATGTTCCACGCCACGCAAAGTGGGTGCATCCGGATATAGGGCGATGGAATTTATGGCCAAAGTGCATCCCTTAACCTCTAGGTAACAGGGTTTCTCATCCTCGAGCATGAAATCCAAGCGCGATGTATCGACGCGAACCTCCTGTTTCATCGAAGGGTACCCGGCAAACTCTGGCAACTTACCCTCCGCGAACAGCTAATACGTCATACTCAACCCTTAAGGACCTAGGTTGGAGGGACATGGCATACTTGAGGTCATGCTCAAGCCATCCCCCGGGCGCATACGGAGAACGAAGAGGTATAGTCTTATTAGCCAAACTGGTATAGAAGGTATGGCATGTCTACTAAAGCAGAACTTCTATCCAAACTTACGAAGCCGCAACTTCTAGAGATAGCTAAGAATAGAGGGATAATAGTTAAACCTTCCCTTTCTAAGGACGATATCGCTGATCTTCTTGCTACTAAGCTAACTAAAGTCGAGGTCGAGCGCTTCGTTTCTAGGTATGTCAAGGTCAGAGCCGAGAGGGAAGTCACCGAGAAAGTTAGAGTTATCGAACATGAGCGAAAGATCAGAGAGAAGGTAGAGGCTCAGGGATTAGTGTCGACCGCTCGCGTAAGGGTTGAGAAAAGCAGGGAGGAACTTATCCAAGATATTTTAAGAGCCATACGCCTTTATGACTATCCTGAAGAAGAGCTAATTCGAGAATATAAAAGGAGGACAGGAGAGCTGATCGAAGCCAAAGCCCCAACAGATATCCTCTTCAGAGCCCCTCAGGACTTTCTCGAATATATGTATCAAATGTTCTATACCACCAGGGCTGGGAGAGGAATAGAGTACCGTTTCCTCAAATGGCTCAAGGAGAATGATAAGTACATAGGCTACTTAAGCAGAGAGAAGCCTAAAAGCATAAAGATTAGGACAAAATTACGAGGCAAAACAGGGGCTCTGCATGAGATAGACATATATGTATCTGCAAAACTAGGAATACGAGAACAGATGAAATTAGGATTTAATCCTTTAGATGTTATAATCCCATGGTTACGATTGGAGTATTTCGTTGAATGTAAATCCCGGCGAAACCCAATAGATGTGGATGTAATAAATGATTTCAAAGGAAAGGTGGAGGATATTTGTGAATTGGAAAAAGTGGAACCAACCAGAGCGATGTTGGTCTCCTCAACGGATTTCACCGAGGATGCCGTCAAATATGCAAGTGGGATCAAAGCTCGTGGCGTGCATATAGAGCTCATTAAGGAGGTCCTTGCGGGGCAATTCGTAAAGGTCTTCCCTGTAGACAGAAGATAGATCGATTCAATACTTGCTTCGACGACGTGACATAAAACTATGTTGGCTTCACTTATCCAGTTCAGCAAGTCTCACATTTGCTTTTTCCACACCGTTCGCTGCAAGGTGCCTGAGGAGTAGCTTATAAGCCTCTATAGTACCTTTCTTACCTCCGAAGGCCGCGAGTGGCGATGTCTTCTTGTTCCAGTCAAAGTACTTAATCGGTCCTATGAATCTGCGTATGTTGTCCTCACTAAGTTCGAGATTCTCGTCATAACACCAGTTAAAAACATCGTTCGCCAGATAATTGAGGGCGTAGACGCCTATGCTCTTCAGAACCATATAGTTCTGGGGCTCGGTGAAGGCCTCTCCCTTGAGCATCCTGATCACGCGCCAATAAGCCGCAACGAATGCAACCTGCCTTTCAAAGTCTAGGCTCTTGAAGCGGTCGTTCTTAACAAGGTCCTCAAGGGAACTCACGAAGGTGTTCAAAGTAAGGGGCCGCCCCACCCCCCTGGTCACTCTGGTCTCTATACCTGTGATCTTCATCAGCCCACTGAAGGGGGAACCAACCTTTCCATCCCGAAAGATGGCCATCGCGATTTTTGTTGCGTCTATCCGCCAAGGCGTTCTCTCTATGATCGGGATGCCACCAATACCAGCGGCCTTTATCTTGTAGGCCAATGCATCTTTCAGGGAGGGGCTTATGCTCTTGGCCGTCTTGTTCACTATGAAGAAAATGACTCGCTCTATATCTCGGGGACCTATAGATATGGATGGATCAGTAAGCGCAGACCTCACCTCTCGGCAGGCAGACTCACTGTCGATGAAGACGACAGGCACCTCGAAGTCTTTGAGAGCTTGCAGCTCCTCAATTCTATACGGCTGTGGCACATCAATTAACTCCTCGCCTTGCAAGTATCTAAAACCCCGCGCAAACCCTCCTAGCCTATGCTGCCCGTCAATGACCCAAATAGCACCCTTTTCGTAGGGAATTTCGAGAACACCTAGATCCGACCCCTCATATCGGGGTTTGAAGGCAGCTCCGGTCCTGAGGCTAACAAGTACTGCTGGCAGCACCGGTACTTGGCAATTGATTAGATATTCGAGAACTTCTTTTGTTCGTTCTTCATATAATTTCCTTTGATACCCGTCAAGGTCCTCTACCCTGAATTTGTCTATCTCCCATAGGGGGTGCAAGTCCTCTGCTCGCATCTTGCCTACATACATGGTCACTCCCTTCTGATGTAGTCGAATAACGTCTACCGGGATTACTTTCGATCTTCCCTGTAACCCGCTCATGCCACGGTGATGAATGGTCATGTTTATAAGCACTGCGACATTATTATTAGTCGCATATATAGAACGTTGTCGCATCTGCTGGTTACTGAAACGATCGGGGAAAAATAGGTAGGGCTTCCTCCAGCACCACTCACAGACCCAGATGTATGGCATTGTTAGGTATGGACCCCTCATTCTATGCTCTTTATCATCGAAGGGTGTGCCGCAGCATAGACATACCTTTGGGGGGCTCTTGGAGCCTATCTGCCAGTCAAGGCCGCTCTCCAATCTAGGGGTCCCCCCCACCTAGGCTTCTGGGTTCTCCCCCTCACTGTTAATTCGTGTTCGAGCGCCATCTCCTTTAGACCTTGCTTCGGCAGCCCATGTATTTCCTTCATGAGGGGCCTTAGCACGAAGGCCTGATCAAAGTCCTCTGCCCTGTTGAACTTCTTCACTAGGCCCTCATATGGCGGGAAGGCCCCAGCATAACCTATCACTCTCCTAGCCTTCGCTACCATCTCTAACCTATGCTCATCCCATTTAGGAGCCACATACCTGTTCTTCTCCAATGTGTTTAGGGGCTCGTACCTCATGGGGTATGCGACTACACCCCAGTTGAGCAGGTCCCTGACTCGGTGGAAGAAGTCGTCGGGATCGTCAGTATAGTTGTAGAGGACGTAGAAGATCATCTTGCGTCCCTTGATCCCGTGGGCCTTAAGGATCTCTATGGCCCTCTCTACCCACTTCCTGATACCAGAATAGTCGTAGGCCATCCTCACTATGTCCATCCTCATTTGGGCTATCTTCTCCGCCACCTCATCGGTGACCAGCCTGGCATCCAGGCCCTGGTTGAAGTCCACCTTCATCTTCCTCTCCCTGCACAGCTCGATCACCTCATCAAAGACCTCCCGCCAATTCGGCGCTGCCAGGATGTTGTTGTCAAAGAAGATGATCCTTGTATGTCTAGGGTGTATGAAGGGCTTGATGCTCCCCTTAGGAGGCTGAAGCCTACCCTCAATCTTCGGTACGGCGCAGAAGCCGCACCTCCTTATACAGCCCCTGGAGGCGAAGAGGATGCTTCCATCCCACTCAGGCACCAGGTCGTAGTCGGGCATGAAGTCCTCCGCCTCCCTGTAAAGACCGACATGAACATAGTCCGCCCCCGAGAGCTTGGCATGGTCTGGTAAAAGAGAGGCATAGATTCCCCCCAGCCAGACCTCCACATCCGGGAACCTCTCCTTATAGTATCTCACCGCTTCCCAGACGGGCCTCCAGGCCCATGTGAAGAGGCTGGTGACGTATATACGGTCTGGCCTCTCTCTGGGATTCTCGCATCCCCTTACCAGCTGTGTTGCGTCTCCACGCGACTTATGATAAGATGACAATTTCAAGAGACCTAACGGCGGGTAGCGAGTGTAATATTCAGGCTCCACAAGTAGGACCCGCATGTTACTTCACCAGGAATGAGTGAAGATCGGTGGAGATCATCCGACATAGGTTGGAATAGGAAACGATATAGACGTTGTGGTCAAGACTATCTGCGCGTTGGTTGAGGTCGACGTTCTAGTCTCGGTAAAGGTTCAAAAGACTCCCAAGCATACGTTCATCTTGACAATACCAAAGAAGGAGGTTGCTGTACCCTTGAAGCTGAGGGGAGTAGAAAAGGCTAAGGTGTTTTTGGATAAGGAGAAAAAAAGAATTATCTACGAAATACAAAGGCCGCCAAGGAGAAAATCCTTCACGAGTATTGAGGACCGGTGACGTGGCGACGTTACATCTCTGCCTTATAGCTGAGTGCCCAACCTCTGAGGTGACAGTTTGCAAAAGGACCACCATACGCAATGAAACAGCTAAGCTGAGGACTGATAGAGACATATCAACGTTACAGACGCTGAAGACTCCCTAAGCTCAAAACTGGAGCAACAGATCAACGTCATGAGTCTGTTGAAAACAGGGTTAAAAGGCGCCAAACTCTCTCCCATATTTTTAATAGATAACATTAAGGCTCCAGATCATAATAGGGTTAGAGTCCTTCCTTATTTCACTCGAGTATATCCCACTTTTTACGAAAAGATGCTGATCACAGCAAGCCTCATCCTATTCTTTTGTAATATGGTTTCGGAAATCTTATTTTCAACGCCTTTCTGAACATAGGGTGAGATATTATTAGTTCACCTTTTTGTAAGCGGGTTGCTATATCTTTTACTTCTGGATCAATGAACCTATAGACATCAGAAGTTAACTCCGAGCTTCCCGTCCTCCCAACTATCTGCATTGCGGAGTTCTCAATTATTTGTCTATCCACAGAACTTTTAAATTGCTCAGCTGTGAATAAAACAGTGCCCCTTGAACGCCCGGTCCTTGCGATCTCTCTTATTTGCTCCGTCACCGGTGAAACTTCTTCAAAGCCGCCGACACGAGGCGCATATCTATTCAACTCATCAATCAAAATAATAATTTTTGTCGGGATTTCCGAACTTTCTCTCTGAGCATACATCTCATCGAGGGACCTCATGACATCTCCAATTATAAACGCTTGTTCTCTTTCGTCTGCTATATTTGCTATGTCGATCACGTAAACTTCTCCCGCTTTGATCTCTTTAATCTTCTCGCCAAGATATACCTCCCTTTCTGATCGCTGCTCAACAAATAAATCTGATGTTGTGAATTGTCTCAACAAACCTCTGAACCTCCATGCTGTTCGCCGATCCCTCACGACCTCTGGTGGATAATCTTCGAAGAGTCTCAAGTCTTGCCAGGTCCTTACTGGTGCACCTCTTCTTCTGATAATTTCCCCTCTTACTCGATCAGTTACATCATTGCTGAACCGAAGTTGATTATAGTGTTCCATAATGAAATCAATTATTCCGCGCATTGTGAGGTACGGATCCGGAACACCATGAAAGAGTAAGTCCAGTCTATTGTAGACATCGGAAAGAGCATAAGCGTAAACATAAACGGAGCCGGTTTGTGGGATATAGGTTGAATTTGGCCTATCCGGTGTACGACCTCTCGGAAGAAAATAATTTATCCCCCTAATTCCTTTTTGAGGATCATTAATGGGAAATACTTCTTTTTTCATTCCGATAACTTTGTACATTTCTTCATCTTTCGAGTCAATATCTGATGGTTCTTCATGCAAATGTAGAAGGTCATCTTGTTTTACATTAAATATGATTATTGCGACGCGATCTCTCATTTTCTGATAAATAATTTGTATTAAGAACATTAGGTACGAGGTCTTTGTTGCTAGACCAGTTATGCCCGAGATGTTAAGATGAGCACCTTGAGGACCGAGCAGATAATCCGAATCCACGTAGACGAGAACCTGAGTACGATTGCTCATTTCAATGAGCCCTATAGGAAGGCGTTTTTGTTCTTCAACAGTTAGAAGGCCGAGGCCAGCCCTAACCTCATCCGCTGTCGCAAATCTCACGATTTTATTTGAACTGACAGGCATCAACACTTCTATTGGAAACCTCTCTGATATATTCGCCATCACCTTTGCCTCAGCCACTATAGTTTCTATTCTAGGAGTCTGAGGTTTAGATTCCACCTTTCCAAACTCACTGCTCACGAAATCTGTCAAATGTGATTGTGCATCTGTAATTAATTTCATCGAGGAAATCAGGCCGATGGTAGTTGTCTCCTTGACGTGCTCAACGGAGACGAAATCAAAGGGGTTCACAATCTTTCCGGGTTCAACCCAAAAGTAGAATTGTTCAACGGTATTAGGGAATCTCTCTGTAGCAGTTGTTTTACCAATAATCTCTCCTTCTTCTCGTTTTTCAACGTTCATAGCATCAGACCCCTGAAGTAATAGTGCGAAAGGAAATTACTCTTAATAAAGTTTTCCGTAACATAAATTGGATAGATGTGAGCATGCCATCTCGCAGTAGGATATGGAGATACTGTTCTTTCAGCCAATAATGCCCTTGAAATCTCGTTAACTATTTCTGTCATTTTGGTATCCAAAATGTCTTTTTCAATCTTCATTTCTACCTTTACAACACCTTGTAGAGGATTTTCTAGCCAAGCACCCGCTCTGAGCCTTAAATACCAAAAGCCCAGTGCTTTCTTAATCTCCCCTTCAGCATCACTTTCCTTCGCCTCTTGCTTGAAAACCGGTGTCCTCTCGCCCTCCCTTAATCCAGATAAGAGTCTTACAATATCCAATGATTTTCGCCTTTCAATCTTGAAGAGAGGCAACCTGCTAAACGATTTCGCTAAGCCAATCACGTTTTCTAAGTCTAAAAATGTCTTCTTCCTTATCGCCCCATCGATAATCAGCCATTGGCCAGACAAATCCCCCCTCACTTCTTTTGCAAGTTGGACTTCCGTCTCATGCATTTCAGAAATTCCCTTCGCTCGCAAAGAGGACCTCCAATCCTTAGACTCCGTTTCTTCGGTGTGCATTATTTCAATTTTGAGACCGCCATAAGCTTGCAATTTTCCAGTTACTTTTCTGAATTCAGAAAGTAAACTATCGGGTAAAAGGGATTCATTCGGAAAAAGCAGGCAAATCCTCCTTTTAAAACCATTCGGAGGAATAGAAAGAGTACCGTCATCATTTCTATAAAGGCAAGCAGCCGCTATTTCTCCGGCCATAAAAGGGAAAGAAAGAGAAGGTATTACGTACTCCCCTAAATAGTAAGTTTTCAGGCTACCGTCGAGGAAAAATCTAAAAATATGCTTGTTTTCACGGTGGATTGGTTCCCCGAGTGAGATATACGGCCTTTCTATATTTTCGGGAGTTTCGATGTTGAAGCATTCCCTCCTTTTAAATTTCTCATCGTCTTCTTTCGTCTCCGCGTCTACCGGTAGTTCTTCTTCAGCTGGTTCCAATAAGGGGTTTTGAATGAGTGTTCCATGCTTCTTCAAAGGTTCTAGAAACATATTAAGCTGGTTTCTGAGTTCTTTTACATCTAGAATCGCCGAGCGACTTTCTCTCATTTGATCTGGATAACCCTTCGTTCTTGTGGAATAAAAAAGTGTCTTTCTGTAGGAATGGCCATCGGTCTGAAGTCTACTCAGGGACTCTATATATATGGTTCCCTGTTATATAGATGCTAGGTGTCTTGTCGCCTTAAGTTCAAAAACATCTACAGGCTAGAACGTTTCTCATATGGGAATGGAGATATCTCATAGAGGCTAGTACTGAACCCTCAGTTTAGGAACCTTAGACCTGGGGTTTCATAAAGATCAAGAGGGGCGCAGCCTGTGCCTCAAGGGATTTGGTACACAACACTTTCGAAATTTCTTCACGCAGACACCCTCGATGACTTACGATAGCTTATCCAAATCTCACACCATCTTGGGAGCATCCTAGGAGATTCTAAAAGCCTCGCTCTACCGCTTTAGACCTGAAGAAGAGGCTACGATGCCAACGAGATGTGATAACATAAGAACCCTCCTTATGAGTTTCGTAAGGAGGGAGGGATGTAACATAGATTGGCGCGCGTACCCTGAATTCTTTATCTGGGATGAATTTGTTGGCCGAGCTTAGCATCGCTGGTTTGGTGCCGAGGAAAGACTACGAAGATTGGATGAAACTCTCATCGGCACGCCTTGAATGGTTGGCTGCAGTCGACAAGCATGGACGCGAAACACCAAAAGCGAAGGAGGCGCATGAACGAGTCACAAAGCTCTTGCAACAGATAGATGAGAAGTCTTTACTAAAGCGGGCGGTACAATCCTTTTTCGGATTTCAGTACCCCCAATCAGAGAACGCCGTCATATATGCCTTCGGGAAATACTGCCAGTTCAAGAAAATCTACTTCGACAAAATTGAGCTCAGACCTCTGGAGATTGAATGAACAGACATCGCGAGGTTTCAGGGACGACAAGCATGATCCAAGGGAGTGCGACCTTATCGTTTGCTGGAGCCACGACTGGGATGAGTGTCCCCTTGATGTCCTAGAGCTCAAAGAGGTAATCCTCTGGACGAGGCAAGTGGAAAGCGGGGCTCGACAGTTTCTAGAACTTTGACATCAAATAAGTCCATTTGCGATTGGTGAAGAGCCGGGGTCGGATTGGGATGGGCTAAAGCTATTGGTGGCTTAATAAGGTGCTAACTGTGATCTTAGTACGGCGTTCGTTCAGGGACTCTATGTGACATCACTACGGACCAAGGTTGCCATTGAAGAGAAGCTGGGGCGATTTGGAATAGTGATCAATTTTGTTTCTAGAAACCCACGTAATCAATACGTTCAGCGGGGCCGTGTTCGTGCCGCAACGGTGGTATTATTTCTCATTCTAGGGTCTTTTAGTTCACGAAGTTATACAAAGCTGAAGTCTGCCGACATAGCCGATGGAGAATGGATCTTTCGAAAGTTAGGGGGTCGGTTGTGCTAACGCATCAACATGGCTACTCCAGGGTAAACGTGATTTCCTTCTGTGAATTTTGGGCTGGGAAACGTCCAGGCGATGTCGGCGTCTACTTTTTTGAGCTGTGAAATGAATCTCTCAATATGCTGCTCGACATCCCTTTTCCATCTCTTAGAGAGATAAGGTATTACAAAAACTAATCCTAAACGCTTACCCGCTTCCCGTACCTTCTTTGCATCTTCCCTCGCCCTTCTCAATAGCTCTTTACATTTCGATGGCAGATCGTTAAGGCTACTTTTTCGGCCGATGTCTAACCAAATCCATTTTGCTTCAAAAATGCATCCGTGGGGATGCTTTCCCATTACCTTTGGCATTATCCATAGGTCAGCCCGTCCAGGCCGTTCGCGTATCCCCCTACCTTTTCGCAACCCCTTTGTGGTTGAATACTCCTCGAGGGATATGCTTCCAGCCCTCCAAACGGCGGCGGCGAAAGTCCCGACAAGTGCCCTCTCAGTATAGATATAGGGCACGTCCATTTCCATTCTCTTACAGTATTCCTCGATAAGGTGTCGCCACTCCTCGATTTCACAACTTAATTCGGGGTAACGTTTGATTCTTTGACCAGAATACTTTTTGGACGGAGCTTCAGGCAAAAAATTCGTGCCCCCTTTCCTTGCATTGAAGCCATATGCTCATCGCCGAATCACGGCTAGTTTTACGATACATCTTGTACATAACCAAGAGTCTCTTGCAACGCCCATTTAAACCACCACTACCCCCGAGAACTCTGTTGATTGCACCACTCATCCCTACTCCTGCTAAGCAGTATTTCTCGTTAAAGACCTCAATCTTCCTATGGCTCTCTCTCATCAACGGCTCTCCAAGTCCAAAGACCTCCCCACTATCTGTGGCCATAACCATGCCCTCGTCACACTTAACACATACTATCAGAGTCAAGTCCTGCCCCCACCCTGTTGCATAATAAGCATTCGCTCCAGGGCCTAGAAAGAAGATGCCTCTAGGGCCTAACCCACCTTCTTCCCGATACTCAGGAGACCGCCCGATGTGGTCCCTGCACCAGCCCTGCTCCCATGAAACTCCACCCGGCCCGGCTCACTCCCCGAATATATCTGCGCACACCCACAGCCCGCATGGTGCTTTCCACGCCTCAACACACCCCGGTACAGCCCATCCTCCAACCTAACCCCATGCTCACGATACCTGGAGCAACCTCGTTT
>Ga0079992_131294_pt1 | contig 11091 bp, 8 predicted proteins | sample FaiFalFF_MnMetaG_3_FD_69197 | JGI IMG/M metagenome (GOLD analysis project Ga0079992, IMG submission 69197) | Freshwater microbial communities from Yellowstone National Park, Wyoming, USA - Fairy Falls B (FF_Mn_B) MetaG (SPADES assembly) (version 2) | ecosystem: Environmental > Aquatic > Freshwater... | reverse complement strand
CCCCGCAAAACGCCCACCCTTTGGCCGATGCATATTCCAAGCTTCATCTTTCTCACAAACACCCCCTCCGGCGGTGCTGTCCAGAAGGGCATTCTTAGGGGGGTAGGTGCAAACCACTTAGCCCCGTAAGGGGATTACGACTTCCCTGGTGTCCTTGTGGCGCACCTGCAGGCGAATGCGTTGCAAACCACTTAGCCCCGTAAGGGGATTACGACAAGCGGGGGCACCTCTTCCGGCCTTTGCCGGTTTAGGTGGTTGCAAACCACTTAGCCCCGTAAGGGGATTACGACCGAGTAGAGGTAAGTGCACCACCTCCTTCACGAGGCGGGTTGCAAACCACTTAGCCCCGTAAGGGGATTACGACCGGGGGTCCACTCCGTGTAGTCCTCCCCGGGCTTGGGGATGGGTTGCAAACCACATAGCCCCGTAAGGGGATTGCGACCCGAAGTAGGGGGGGAGGATGAGTTGATATGACCTTCCTGTTGCAAACCACATAGCCCCTTAAGGGGATTGCGACGTCCGATCCCGGGTGGCGGCGACAATCGTCACCAGCTTCCGGTGTTGCAAACCACATAGCCCCGTAAGGGGATTGCGACCCGTAGCTCTCCTTCCCCACGGCCGCCGTCACCCCCAGTTGCAAACCACTTAGCCCCGTAAGGGGTTAGCCCCGTAAGGGGATTGATACTGTCTTGTCTGTCAAGCCATCCCCTGGAGAGACTGGCCCGCGTAGTACGCCCTTAGCCTCCCCATCATCCGCCTGCGGTTCATTTGGGGTAGGGGCCCCAAAGCGGAGCTTGTGGGTAAGGCCTGCTTGCTGCGCTTTTCTCGGGACAATGGGCACTCGTAGGAGGTTCCTTCCTTGTTAGGTCACCCTTCGCCCAGAAGCGGAAGCCCAGGGCCTCCGCGAAGGGGAGAGCAAGGCCCTCCTCATCTTGGTCTTAGTTCAAGCCGTTTAACCCCGTAAGGGGGTTGCGGGTGGCGGGCAGGGTATACTCTGCTTCCGAAGCGGCTATGGTGCGAGACCCGGTTTACCTTTCCCTTTTGGGCAACGACCCGGCCCCCGCCTACCTGGGGCTGAAGATGGTGGAGCAAAGGACCAGAGGGGTGGCGAGGGCCATTTTCTACACCCTCCGTGTGTGGAACGAGGTCTATAAGGCCAAGCGCTGCGCCCTTTTCGCTCTCCTGGAGGAAAAAGGAATACCTTTTGAGGTCCGGCCTCTTTCCGAGGCGGCCATAGAGGAAGAGGATGCGGAAGAGGCCTGGGTGAACCTCACCGGTGGTGACAAGCTCAGCGCGGTGCGCCTGCTTGAGCATTGGCGGCGGCCGGGGGCCCGGGTCTTCCTCCTGGAAGGCCACCGCCTCCTTGAGGCCCCCAAGGCTCTCTTCCTCTGGCCCGAGGAGGAGGCCCTTTCCCTGGAAGCGGAGGCCCTCACCCTGGAGGAGTACGCTCGCCTTTACCTCGAGCCCCTGGGGGAAACGTGGGAGGAAGCGCCCTCACCCCCAGCCTTCCCCCCGGGGGCCCGCGCGGCCCGGCTTCCCCAAAGGGGGGACGGGCTCTTCGTGGTCTACCGGGGGCGGCCCTACTGGTTCAGGCCTTTCCTCGGGGACGAAGGGAAGGAGATGCGCCGGAAGGCCTTCGCCTCCTTCGCCCAGGAGGCCAGGGAGCTTGGGGGCCAGCTCTGCCTTCCGGTGGTGCCCCACCACGAAGCCCACCTCCAAAACCGCCACCCTAACGACCAGGGTACGGTCTTCGCCCGCTGGCGGATCTGGGCCGGGGAGAACGGCGTTTTCCTGTTGGACTCCACGGCCACTTTGGCAGAGGCGGTGGCCTCCCTCCCTCAGGAAGAACCGCCCCCTAAGCTCCCGCCGCCCTCCCAGGGGCCCGTTCTCCTCGCCCTGGTGTCGGAACAGGCCACGCCCCTCTACGGGGCTTACCTCTACGCCCGCCCCCAGGAGGTCTACCTCCTTAGCACCCGCGAGATGGCGGACCGCCTGGGGTGGGCGGAGGCTTTCTTCCGGGGTAAGGGGACGCAGGTGCACTCCGGCCGTCTCAGTGGGCCCTGGGCCCTTTGGGAGGTGCGGGACCTCCTCGCCCCCGTGGTGGAGGAGGCCCTCAGGCGGGGCCACCCCGTGCACGCCAACCTGAACGGCGGGACCCACGCCATGGCCATGGGGCTCTACCTGGCCCTGAAGGAAGGGGCCCGGGCCCACTATTTGGAGAGGGACCGCCTCCGCTTCCCGGACGGGGCGGAAGCCCCGGTACCCTGGGGCGAGGGGCGGCCCCAAGACCTCCTCGCCCTCCGAGGCTACCGCCTGAAGGAGAGGTACCGCTCCTTCGGTCCCGACCCGGAGGTCCTGGCCGCGGCGGAGGAGATCCTCAGGCGCTGGGACGAGGTCCGGGCCTCCTGGGAGGCCTCGCCCCTGGTGGACCGGTTCTTCGGCCTTTTGGACGAGCGTTTTGGCCAACGCTTTTTGCCAAATGAGCGGGGAAGCCTCAAGGGGCTTCCCTTGGAGTACGCGGTCTACGCCCACCTTCAGGCGCACCTGGCCTCGAGGGGCGGGGTAGCCGTCATGGGCGGGCACCTGGAGCCCTTGAAGGACGACGCGGACTTGGATAACCAGCACACGGAGGTGGACGGCCTCGCCCTTTACCGGGGTGCCCTCTGGTTCGTGGAGTGCAAGCTCGGTGCGAGAGAACTCGTGAAGCAGGCCCGCATCATGGAAAACCTGGTGGATTCCGTGGGGGGAAGCCACGCCAAGGGGCTTATGGTGGCCCGCTCCTGGAAGGGGTCCTCTCCGCCCCAAGGCCGCAACCTGGTCTACATGGCCTTTGAGGCCGAGGAAGGCGTGCTCCGCTTCCCCCAGGACCTGGACAAGGCTCTATGATTGGCAGAGTTCTAGGGCGTTGGTATACTGGGGCCTAACCGGAGGGTTTATGGACTACCTCCTCGCTATCGCCCTAGGCCCAGTACAGGAGTTCATCGCCACCGCCCGGAGAACCCGGGACCTTTTCGCCGGTAGCCGCCTCCTCTCCGAGGCCGCCTCCTGTGCCGCCGAGGCGCTGGCCAAAGAGGTGGGCGTGGAAAACCTCATCTTCCCGGCCCCCCAGGACGAGAACCAGCTGGAGAAGCTGGCCGAGGCCGGCATCCCCAACGTGCTCCTCCTTCGGGTTCCAGAGGGGAAAGACCCCGGAAAGCTGGGGGAAGCCGCTCTAGAGGCGGCCAAGGACTGCCTTCGTGCCCGCGCGGAGGAGGTTTTCGCCCCCCGCAAGGCCCACCTTCTTTGGGACGAGGCCCTGAGCCAGGTGAAGGACCTGTTGGAAGGGTATTACGCCTACGTCCCCCTAGAGGACTACCCCAGATCCCGGGAGCGGCTCATGGCCCTCCTGGCGGCCCGCAAGAACACCCGGGACTTCGCCCCCGTGGCTTGGGGAAGCGCAGCCTACAAGAGCTCCCTGGACGGAGCCCGGGAAAGCGTCCTCCGCCTGCCCCAGGAGGGGGCGGACCGCCTGCGGGTCCGGCTGGGCCTGCGCCCGGGGGAGTACCTCTCGGGCCCGGACCTGCTCAAGCGCTGGTGGCAGACCCAGCACCCTTTCCTGAGCACCACCCACGTGGCGGCCCTGCCCTTCTTTGAGGGGGTCAGGGAGGCGGGCCAGGAGGGGGTGCTGCAGGATGCGCTAAAGGACCTGGCCCAGCTGGCAGGCGAGGAGGCCAGGGCGGGGAACCACCACCCCGTTCTGGAGGGCACCCCCTTCGCCCAGTGGGACGTCCGTCTCCTGTACGAGAGCCGCCTGGAGGAGTTTCCCGCTTTCGCCGAAGACCATGAACTTTTGGAGAAGGCCAAGGCCCGCCTAAGGGAGCTTTGGCGGGCGCTTTCCCAAAGGGGGGTGAAGGTGCCCCCCGGGTCCTACTACGCCCTCCTCCACGCCGACGGGGACCGGATGGGGGAGACCCTGGACCGGCTCAGGACCCCAGAAGAACACCGGCGCTTCTCCAACGCCCTGGCCCTGGGCTTCGCCGCCGAGGTTAAACGCATCGTGGAGGCCCACGGGGGCGCCCTGTTCTACTCGGGAGGGGACGACGTCCTGGCCCTCCTTCCCCTCCACAAGGCCCTCATGGCCGCAAAGGCCCTGGCGGAGCGCTTCCAAAAGGTCATGGCCCCTTTTGGCGGGCCGGGGAAGGCGCCCAGCCTCTCCGTGGGCCTGGCGGTGGTGCACCACCTGGAGCCCCTTCAGGACGCCCTGGACCTGGCCCGCCGGGCGGAGAAGAGGGCCAAAGAAGGGGAGCCCAAGCGGAACGCCCTCTGCGTGGCCTACAGCCCCCGATCGGGCTCAGAGCGGATGGTGCGGGGGCGCTGGGACGAGGACCCTCGCCTCACCCGCCGCCTCCTCCGCTACGCCGACCTCCTGCGGGCGGGCGAGGTGCCCTCGAGGGCCGGCTACGAGCTCTGGGCCCTGGTGCAGGAGGTGGGCGAGGCCCTCCCCGACGAGGCCCTGGTGGCCGAGGCCCTGCGGATCCTGGGGAGGAGGGCGATGGAGCCAAAGTACCAGGAGGAGCTTGGGCGCTGGGTCCAGACCGGCGAGGATGTGCGCCGCCTGGCGGAAGAACTCCTCATGGCCCGCCCCTTTGCCGAGGCCCTGGACCAGGCGGGCGTGCCCGTGGAAAGCCGGGAGGTGTGGGATGCTCATTGAGCCCAGGGATCCCCTCATCGTTCGGGACGGCAGGCCCTTCACCAACAACCCCGGGGCCAGGGCTAAAAGCCTCCCCTTCCCCCTGCCCCAGACCCTGGCCGGCGTCTACCGCACGCGCCGCGCCCTGTTGGAGGGACTCCCCCTGCCCGAGAGGGCCGAAGTGGTCCTCCGGTGGGGCCTCCGGGGCCCCCTTCTCGCCGAGGAGGGAAAGGAGGGGTGGCGGCTTCTCGTTCCCCGGCCCCTGGACGCCCTAAGGCTTGGGGGAACCGTCTACCCTCTCCGCCCCCTGGAGTTTCCCGAAGGGGCGGGGACCAACCTCCCCGAGGGGCTTTGCCCGGTGGGGCTTCCCAGCCCCTCCCTCAAGGAGAAGCCCACTCCCCTCGAGGCCTTCTGGTACTGGGAGAGCTTCCTAAAGTGGCTCCTGGAGGACGCCCCCGAAATGTTTAGCCCAGAGGGCCACGGCGGCCCCACCCCGGAGGTGCGCACCCACGTGGCCCTGGACCCGAGCACCCAGACGGCCCGAGAGGGCTTCCTCTTCCAGACCTCGGGGCTGGAGTTCACCAGAAAGCTTCAGGGGCCTGCCCAGGGGGGGATTAGGAGGCTCGCCCTGGTCCTCTGGCCCGAAAAGGAGCTGGAGGGCCTCTTCCCCTTGGGCGGGGAAAGGCGCCTCGCCTTCTGGCAAAAGGGGGGCCCTGGGCTTCCCCCCCTGCCCGAGGCCCTGGTGGAGCGTTTGGCCCGGTCCAGGGCCGCCCGCATCCTCTTCCTCACCCCCGCCTTCCTGGAAGGGGCCTACCTCCCCAAGGACGGGGCCTTCGGCGGGGCCCAGGTGGTGGCGGCGGTCGTAGGGAGGCCCCAGGTGGTCTCGGGCTGGGACCTGAAGGAGGGGAAGCCCAAGCCCAGCCGTCGGGCGGTGCCCGCGGGGAGCGTGTACTTCGTGCGGCTCCCTGAGGCCTGGGGCGAAGGGGAGGTCCGGGCTTGGGCAGAGGGGATCTGGTTCCAGAACCTTTCCGATGGGGAGCAGGACCGCCGGGACGGGTTTGGCCTGGCCGCTTTGGGGGTTTGGGACGGGAAGCTGAGGCGCTGGGAGGGAGCATGAGCCGGAAGGTTCGGGCCTTTGAGGAGGCGCTTGCGCCCAGGCGCAAGGAGGAGAAAGGGGCCCTCCTGCGGCCCAACGGCGCGCGGGTCCTCACCTGGGAACGCACCTACACCCTCATCACCCCCCTCTTCGGGGGCGGGGTGGAGCCCAGGGAGGCGGACCCCGTGAGCGTGGTGCGGGCCACGGAGGTGCGGGGGCAGCTTCGCTTCTGGTGGCGGGCCCTGAGGGGTTGGCAGGCCAAGGGAAGCCTGGAGGAACTCCAAAATATGGAGAGCGCCCTCTTCGGAAGCGCGGGGGAAGGCGGGGCTTCCTCCGTGGCGGTGGAGGTGGAGGTGCTGGAGAGAGGGGAGGACGTGGAGGTCGCCCAGTACGGCCGCGCCGTCCAGTGGTACCTGGGTTTTCCTTTGCGCGGTGAAGGGGGATGGGCTCCGGTCAAGAAGGGCGTGGCCTTCCGCCTCAGGCTCCGCTTTCCCGAGCGGGTGAAGAGCCTGAACTTGGCCGAGGAGCTGGAGGCCGCCCTCTGGGCCTGGGAGACCTTTGGGGGGATCGGGGCGCGCACTCGGCGGGGGTTTGGGGCCCTCCTTCGGGAAGGCGCCTCACCTCCGACGGAGAAGGAGATCCGGGAAAGGCTTGGGCGCTATAGCCGCCAGGGGGGCTGGCCCGAAGGGGTGCCCCACCTCACCCCCCAGAGCCTGGTGCGGGTGGTGCCCCTCTCCTGGAAGGAGCTCGCCGAGCGCTACCAGGCCTTCCGCCAGGCCCGCCCCAGGGGAAACTCCCGGAGCCCTGGCCGCTCCCTTTGGCCCGAGCCCGACGAGATCCGCCGCCTCACGGGGCGGCACGCCCCCACGCACCCGCCCAGGCATCCCGTGCGCAAGTTTCCCCGGGCCCATTTTGGCCTGCCCATCATCTTCCACTTCAAGGACAGGGGCGACCCTCCCGATACCACCCTCAAGCTGCGGGAGACCGAACGCCGGGCGAGCCCCCTCCTCTTCAGGCCCCTGGGGAAAGAGCAAAGGCCCTGCGTGGTGGCGGTGCTGGAAGGGGACAGGTTTCCGGAGAAAAAGCTCCTCTTGGAGGATAGGAACGAACGCACCTGGGAGGTGGACCCCTGGCTCACCCGAGAGGAGGCCGGGCAGATCTCCCCTCTAAGGGGCCAGGTGGACCCCGTGCGGGCCTTTGTGGAAAGCCTATAAAGGAGGTTTGGAGATGAAGCATGCTGTGTTGGTTTTCCTGCACGCCCTCTCTCCCCTGCACGCGGGGACGGGGCAAGGCATCGGGGCCATAGACCTGCCCATCGCCCGGGAGAAGGCCACGGGCATCCCCTACCTGCCGGGAAGCTCCCTCAAGGGGGTGCTTCGGGACCGGGCCGCATCCTGGGACCGGGACACGCGCTTCGCCGTTTTCGGCCCGGACACAGAGAGCGCCTCTGAACACGCCGGGGCGGTGCAGGTGGGGGACGCCAAGCTTCTTTTACTCCCCGTGCGCAGCGTTTACGGGGTCTTCGCCCTGGTGACAAGCCCCTACCTCCTGGTGCGCTTCCGCCGGGAAGCGGAGATAGTGGGGCTTGGTACCCCGGAGACCCTCGAGGTCCAAAACCCCGAGCAGGCCCTTCTCGCCCCGGGCTCCCGGGTCCTGGGGGATGGGGGCAAGGTCTACCTGGAGGACCTGGACCTTGAGGCCCGGGAGGAGGCGGGGGCCAGGGCCTGGGAGGACTGGCTTGCCCAGCGCCTGGAGGCGCCGGTGAAGGGCCGCCTCGTCGTGGTCCACGATGATCTCATGGGCTACCTTCTGGAGACGGCCACAGAGGTGGTGGCCCGCATCCGGCTGGACGACGAGACCAAGACCGTGGCTCCGGGCGCCCTCTGGTACGAGGAGAGCCTGCCCACGGAGAGCGTGCTCTACAGCCTCCTCCGGACGGAGGATTCCCGGAGAAAGGGGCAGAATCTCGCCGCCGAGGCCATTCTTGCCATGGTAAAAGGCCTCCTGGAGGGACCGGTCCAACTTGGGGGCAAGGCCACGGTGGGCCGGGGCCTTTGCGCCTTCAAGGTGGTGGGAGGGCAAGCATGAGGACGAGGGCTCAAAGGTGGGCGGAGGATGCCTACAACCGGGTGAAGGCCCGCGCCCAGGGGGACAAGGGCAAGGCCCAGAAGTACAAGGACATGGCCCTCAAGTTCCCCGTCCTGGTGCGCCAGGCGGGGCTTTCCCAGGCCCTGGCCTTCGTGGCTTCCCGGGGCGAGGAGGCCCACAAAAACCTCGTGGGGGACCTGGCCCAGACCCTGGGCCGCGAGGGGCTGGAGGCCCTCGCCGGGGAGGCCCGCAACGCCGAGCTTCTCGCCTACCTGCGCCTCACCCGGGAGGTCCTAGGGGCAGCGGAGTGGTACAAGCGCTTCGCCCAGGCGCTCATAGAGGACTGAAATGAACCCCTCTGGGATGGAAAAAAGTCGGAGGAAAGCGCTCCAAGGGATTTCTCTTCCAAGGGATAAGGAACCCCACCGGGGCCTCTGGCTGGACAAGTTCCTGGTTTCCACCGAAAGGAAGGACACCGAGGCGAAGCGCTCCCTGGTGCGGGAGGTGGCGGGCATCCCCGAGCCCGGGGAGTACCGGGGCTTCTTCGGGCGCTACCGGAAGGCCCTCGAGGCCCTGGGCGCCGAGCTTCGCGAGGCCGAAACCCTTTCCCGCCTCGTGGTGGGGCTAGGGGGCGAGGGGGTGCTGGAGACGAGCCTCACCCTCCACCGGACCTACGGGGTGCCCTACATTCCCGGTTCGGCCCTCAAGGGTCTGGCGAGCCGCTACGCCCACCTCTACCTCGAGGGCGAGGCCTGGCGGCGCGACCTGTCCAACCTCCAGCGGGGCGAGGCCCAGGCCGCCCTCTTCGGCACCACGGAGGAGCAGGGCCTGGTGGTCTTCTTTGACGCCTTGCCCCTTCCCGGGAAGTGGAACCTCCACCCCGATATCCTCAACCCCCATCACCCCGCCTATTACCAGAGCGAACGGAAACCCCCGAGCGAACGGAAACCCCCGGCGGACTGGGACAGCCCCACCCCGGTCCCCTTCCTTTCCGTCACGGGTACCTTCCTCCTGGCCCTCGCTCCGGCACCCGGGGTAGACCGGGAGGCGGCCCGCCCCTGGCTTAGGGCGGCCTGGCAGATCCTCGCCTGGGCCCTGAGGGAGGAGGGGGTGGGGGCCAAGACCTCCTCGGGGTACGGGCGCATGGCCTTGGCCGAGCCTGGGGTCCAGGAGGCAGGAAGTGGCTCCCCGGCGCCAAGCCCGGCCCTCGAGGGCCTCCTTACCCGGGTCCGCTCCCTCCGTTACCAGGAGGTGCCCCGCTTTTTGGCCTCCCAGGCGGAGGTCATCCTGGGCCTTTCGGCGGAGGAGGCCCAGGCCCTGCGCCAGGCTCTAGAAGGGAAGGGCTTTCTGCGCAACCGGGAGGACCTCAAGCGCTGGCTCAAGGAGCACCCTGGTCTGGAGAGGGTTTGGGCCAAGCTAGGCCTCGCCTAAGCGCCCGCGCTTTGGTTTCGCAACATGGGGTGTCCAAGTCGGGGCTAAAGGCTTTTCTGGGGTCCCCACTGCGGCGAAAGCGGCGATGGGGTACTTAGCTTATTCCTCTCTCTTCCCGGGAAAGGTAGTCTTCCAGAAGGTCCCGCACCTGGCCGCAAACCTTTTCCACACTCTGCGCGAGCTTCCTGGCACCGGCGGGATTTTCCCGCATCGCCGCATGGGCTACATCGTTCCGTAGGTCGGCAGTCTCCTCCCAGAGGGAGATCAGGTGGGAGGCCTGGGAATCCTCCGAAGTGGAGCCCTTCTTCTTTCTGAGCCTTTTCTTGACGTTGAGCCACGCCTCAGCTAACTCACGTTCCTCTAGGGGGTCCCAGTTTTGCCGCACGCAGACGAGGGTTACGAGGAGCTCCCGCGCCAAGGTGATGGCTTGGGCATATCGCTTGGTCTGAAGGAGAAGGTGGAGCATCTCCCCTTGAGCCCTTAGGCCTTCAGGGCTAAAAGGGTCTTTTGCGGCTAGGGGCCGATACCTTTCGCGTATCCTCCCTAGCAGGAAACCCAGGGGCATAGAGCGGGGCAGTTGGGCTACGTCCTCGGAGGCGGCTTCCAGGTGCTTTAAAAGCTCTTGAGCCGAGGACAGCGCCTCTGCTACCCGAAGGAGGTCCAAGGCATCCTCAACTTTATCCAGGGCTTCCCCTACGCTGGCGAGCTTTTTGGCCTTTGGGCCCTCCACTTTGTAGCTGTGGCTATGTATCTCCCTCAGCAGTTTCCGCAGGCGCAGTCCCTCCCCGTGCTCCAGGAGGTCGTGGGTGGCCTGGGTCCACTCCATAAGATGTAGAAAGCCTGTTAGGTCAAAAAAGTTGCCCTCTGGCTTCGTAGGTTCATAGAATCCGTACAAAATCTTGTGAACCCTTACTCCCTTGACCACTTGAAGAAACTGTACGGCGGCCAAGGCAAGGATGGGCTGGGAGCGGAAGCCGTGGGAAACGTCCATGATAAGCTCCGCCCCTTCGGGGATGCTGTCCACGATGGCGTTGAAGATTCGCCAAAGCTGCTCCTCGGTGTGCCCGGAAGGGATGAGCACGGGTTCGTACTTGACCCTCTCGGCCAGCGCTTCCTTGTGTTTCTTCTCCGCCTCCTCGGTCATTAGGACCTTGAGCGCCCAACCTTCCTCCTCATAGCGCTTTAGGAGGGCCTCCTGGGTGTAAGGGGTGGGGTCTTCAGGGTACAACTGGCCATCCAGCTGGTACCGGGTTGGGGCGTAGTTGCCCGTTCCCAGGAAGGAAAGGATAACCTTGCTCATGTTTTCGCCCCCTGCGTGGAGCATAGCAGGAACCTGACCAGCCTTCAACAAACCCTCTGTTTAACCCAATCAAGGGAAGCCAGGTGAAGCCGTCTACGAAGGGGCTAAAGGCACACCCCTTTGGGACGGGGACGCTACACGCCCTCTTACCTTTGGCGATAGGGCGGGCTTTACTATACTTGTCAGCAAAATTACGATGCAACTGGCTTTTCTTGCGCTTTGAAAATCAAAGCTCCCTTGCCAGGCCGCCTTTTGGGACATATTTTGACCTGGTCCAACGTTGCGGTGTGTGCTATACTCCCCCTAACCCGGACCTCCGGGTGGGGACCTTGAAAGCCAGTTCTTCCCTTGGGGATGGGCAATATGCGTTTTCCCCTTCTCATCGGCCCTCTCTCCTGCGTGTGTTCATCGGCACAAACCCCCGAAAACCCCCGTTATTCGCCCCATGCATATTCCAAGCTTCATCTTTCTCACAAACCCCCCTCTGGCAGCGCCGTCCAGAACGGC
>Ga0079992_138220_pt1 | contig 11094 bp, 6 predicted proteins | sample FaiFalFF_MnMetaG_3_FD_69197 | JGI IMG/M metagenome (GOLD analysis project Ga0079992, IMG submission 69197) | Freshwater microbial communities from Yellowstone National Park, Wyoming, USA - Fairy Falls B (FF_Mn_B) MetaG (SPADES assembly) (version 2) | ecosystem: Environmental > Aquatic > Freshwater... | reverse complement strand
GACTGTTACTGCATCTACATACGATCCTATTGCAACGTGGACTTCTACAACCACATAGGATTCACCATCCTGAGAAAACAAGAACGGTTAGAAAGATACGTCACTGGAAGAGTTCTGAAGATGACCTGATGTCCTAAACCCCACCCCTTTTCCCTTTCATTTTACGATTGACAGTTAACAGCGTCTATGGGCTCCATGACCAAGGTAACAGCCGGACTTCCTATCGTAGAGCGTATAGGTACGTGTAGCAGGTGAACCAGCGAACAGCTGTTCAGAACCACGCCGACTATGTTGTTGAAGAGGGCCGAGAGAGCGTTGGCGATAGGAATTGCGATGAGGAGCAACGGGTTCGCCAGGAAGTTTTCGGTGCTAGGAGTCTGGATCTGGGGCCTCTCCTTAAGAAGCCCAAAGCGCCTCCGAAACCGATGACGATGGACATCACGGTCACAACGAAGACGCTCAACCCGAAGAGGGTTTGGAGGAGACCGTACACAAGCCTATCGAGATCAGGATCACGAGAGCCAGAAAGGCAACTATCTCAAGGACGTGAGGGCAGTGACGGACTCGAAGAGCCTGAGGGCTACACCCAAAAAGTCCGACTGGATTCTGGGAGCCAGTCTAGTGATGAGCCTTAGAACGTATGCAACGATGAAGATGGCAGCTATGGCTTTAGGATATGGCTCGAAAAAGTACTTTATGAGGACCTCCAGGACCTTGAGCTTGAACCCTCCAAAGCTCTTCTCTTTCCCAATAGCCTAGTGGGCGGAAGCCCTTGAGGTCATAGCGTCGTAAAGAGCATCGTATTCGGCCCTCTTAGCCGGGTCAGAAAAGACTTGATAGGCCTCGTTGACTAGCTTGAACCTCCCTTCCGCTTCAGGAGACGGGTTCTTGTCGGGATGATATTCCTTGGCGAGCCTCCAGTAGGCCTCCTTGATCTCCTCCGGGGTGGCGTTTCTGGGGACGCCAAGGATAGCATAGTAGTCCTTGAGGCGCGCCAAACCGTAAGAACGTTCAGAGAAGCTTACTTAAGCGATCTGATTGAGAACAGCTAAGGCCTGGAGTCCTGAAAAAACAGCCCGGAATCACAAAGGGCATGGGCACGGCAACATTGAAGCAGGCAAGAACGATGGGCGGTGTGGGATCGATCCAAGTGCTACTGTCCTTCGTGCCCTACGTCGGGTTCATACTGGGATTAGCGGGCTTCGTGATGGTCCTATTGGCAGTCAAGCAGATCTCAGAAGTGGTGAAGGATAGGGAGATCTTCCACAATGTGCTGATGGCTGTAATCCTCCAAATAGTTGGCAGCGCGATCTCCGTATTCGTCGTGATAGGCTCCTTTTTCGCCTTTGTCGGCAGCCAGGTCATGATGGCCCCGTTCGGACCGTCCTTCGACGGCTTCGGAGGCCCGGGCATCCTCGGCGCAGGTGCCGTCATGGCTGTCCTCGGCTCCCTCATCGTCGGGCTGATCACGATGTGGGTCGTACTGATCATCGCTGCGAGGTTCCTCAAAAAGGGCTACGAGGGGATAGCGACAAAGACCGGCACGGAGACGTTCAGATTGGTGGGACGCTTGTACTTCTACGGCGCACTATTGGTAATCGTCCTGATAAAAGCCATTCTCGCCTTCGTAGCCGGCATCCTTCAGATCAAGGCGTTCTTCTCTTTGCCAGAATCTCCGCCAAATCAACCAATACTATCAGTTCAAACAATTTAAACTCAAAGCACTGTAGGGAGAATTGAGGGTTCCTGAGTCTCTCCTTCAGCAGTTGAAAGTCTTATACCATGTAACTCGAAGCAATTATTCCGAAGAGATTAATAATAATCTAGGAGAGGTTCTTCTGGGAAAAACTCTGTCAATATCCTTTCTATTTTATCTACTCGAGCGTAGCAAATCTTATGCCCGGAAATAAACCTGTAACGTAAAGCGGAATGAACTTTAATTAGCCGCCTTATCTTTTCCGGGCATCGGAGCGGGAGAGACAAGCAATGCGATCTCTGCATTATATAGGTCCCCATGATTTTTTGTTTGAAACCAAGAACGCAGGTCGACTCTACTTTTGACTTCAATAGTAACGAGTTTTTGTTGTGTTACTTGCTGTGTTGATAATCTTAAAACCCCCACGATAGCGGGTCTAAATTCTTTATCAACTAGAAATACTATTTCGCTTCTCAACAACCTTCTGACCTCCTCTGGAATTATTCTCGAAGTTATCCAAAAAGTAGCATCCTAGCACTAAACGGAGGAATTAAAGGAGCACTACTGCACAGGAGATGTATGATGCAGCTATCGTGGCTAGCGTCGGCCACTATTTAGGGTGGGCAATTATATAGGGGGTAACCAGGCGAAAGGCCGGCTAACAGCTTAAATTTTGTTTGCATTTGTTCATGTTGGTCTTGATGAGGTTTGGGGTTGATTTCTGGAAGGCTACTCTGAAGGAGATGGGTTACACGATTATCGAAGAGAGGCTTGACCTAGAAACTCTTGTCAAGCAGAGGGTGATCCCAGGCTCTCATCTAGCTAAAGGGAAGGACTCCCCATGCCTAATGGATGCTATACTGCTTTACAGGGATATGTATGTTGAGGTTGCGGCGTTGGTTTATGATAGAATCCCTAGCAGGGGCGTTTGTGTTAGGGTTGCTCGACAGTGGAGAATTAACAGGCTTTACAGACCATTTCTCATCTTCACGGACGGATACTCCAGTTATGCGGTAATAGTTAGAGGTGCTGGGCTTGATGGCGAGGCCCGTGTCCTGCACTTGGAGGACAGACTTTACAGGACGGATTTAGAGGTCCTTGAGTCGATAAGGCATCCGGGAACCCCTGAGGAACTCCGTAGAAAGTATGATGAGGAGTTTTTCCCATATGAAAAGGTTAGGGACGAGTTCTTCCAGAGGTATAGGGAGCTATATGAGAAGGTGGTTGCCGTCACCAAGCACGTGCTGGGCGAGAAGCGGGCTAAGGAGTACGCGCAGAGGTTTCTAGGCCGGCTGATGTTCATCTACTTCTTGCAGAGGAAGGGCTGGCTCAACAACGACAAAAACTACATAGACAAGATCGAGGACTATAGGGCGCTTAACGACCTCTTCTACAATAAGCTCAACAATGAGGATGAGGATGGAATACCTTATTTGAACGGAAGCCTCTTCGAAAGGGAGGACTACATCGAGGAGCTCGAAAACAAGGTCGGACATAAGATGGATGAAATTTTCAAGGAGGCGCGGAGACTCTTCAACAACTATAACTTCACCGTGGACGAGACGTCGCCTCTTGAAGTTGAGGTTAGCGTTGACCCGCTTCTCCTCGGAACTGTTCTGGAGAACATGCTTCCCGAGCATGAGCGAGGCGCGAAGGGCACTTTTTACACGCCTGTTAATGAGATAGGCTTCATCTGTAGGAAGGCCTTGGCGGCTTGGCTAGGTCTTGAGGATAGGGTCGAAGGGCATAAGCTTGTTGACGGCTTACAGGAGTACATTGAGGGGCTGAAGAGACGGAGGGATGAGAGGGAGATACGTGAGTTCAGGGAGAAGCTTCTCTCTGTAAAGGTATGCGACCCAGCGGTCGGCTCCGGAGGTTTTCTCGTTGTCATGATGCAGACGATAATCTCCCTCATACAAGAGGTGGAGGAGGCAGTTGGTTGGAGAGCTGACCCCGCGATCTACAAGGTCCGCATACTCCCAAATTTATACGGCTTCGACATAGAGCCCGAGGCGGTGGAGATAGCCCGCCTACGGCTATGGCTTTCGCTGATAGTGGACCAGAAGAAGCCGGAACCACTCCCGAACCTAGACATGAACGTAATGCTAACCAGCGACTCGCTGACCTTGCCAGAGGGCGGCCAGTCGGTCATAGACCAGTTCCTATCAGGGGAGCTTTCAATGCTAGTAGAGCAACTACAAATGCTGAGGAGCAGGTACGTTACCGAGCATGATAACCGGAAAAAAACCGAAATAAGAAATAAAATTGAAGAAATCTTTAAGAAACTACTAGAGCGAACCCCCGGAAAGACGAGAAGGGGTCTCCCGCTGGAGTTCGTCCTTCTATCTCAGCCCGATATAATCGTCATGAACCCGCCCTACATCAGGCAAGAAAAAATTGACAAGCAGGATAAGGATCATTACGCCATGACATACTCCCTTGACAGAACATCCGACATATACGCATACTTCATGGTGAGGGCCCTGAAACTGCTTAAGGACGGTGGTGCTGCGGCCATTATTTCGTCCGATAAATGGCTGGAAGTAGGCTATGGGGTCAAGCTTCAGGAGAGGCTTAAACCCCACATAATGGCGATCTACGGCCAGCGGATGAGAAGCTTCACGGCAGACGTGAACACGGTCATAACCGTCCTGAAGAAGGACAAACTACCGGGCGACCACCCAATCCAGTTCATCTACCTCAGCAGATATGGGAGCAATGAAGTTATAAATTACAAGTCAATACCGCGCGGTAAGCTAAGCCCAGGCAAATGGTACTATCTTAGGGCTCCGAAGATATTTGAGGAAAAGCTGCTGCCAAAGCTAACTCATAGACTCGGGGATTTTGCCGACATAAAATTTGGGATTAAGACTGGTGCCAACGAGTTCTTCTACATGAAGGACATCACACACCTCTACGAGGCAGACTGCCTAGCAAACCCGAAGAAGTTCGAGGAATGGGGTGTGAAGGCGAAGACGGGAAAAGAGCTGTTAGAGCAGGGGTTGATATACATCGAGAATGAAGGCGGCGAAAGATTCGTTATAGATAAAAAAGATACTAAACCCATCATCAGATCACCTGAAGAAGTTAAAAGTTATAAAATAAGTCAAGTGAAGACATTGTGTCTTCATACAAAACAACCTGGTAAGTACACTGCGCAATACATCAAAGAGTATTCCAGAAGAGTTATTAGTGTAGCGAATAAAAAAATGTCCTTTACTGATCGTCCTACATTCAAATCTAGAAAGATATGGTACCACCTGCCTGATCTACCCACTTCTAAACTAATACTTATAAAGTCATTTGACGAAATATTGTACCAACCGATATCTGATTTTCCTGTGCTATCTGATCAAAGGTCCTATCTATTTATTCCTAAAGTTAACGTTAATGTTAAAGTAGAAGAAGTTTGGAAATACCTAAATTCGACAATCTTCTATATCACAATGGAACTATATGGAAATAGGCTTGGAGGAGGAGCATTAGATATTAGGGTTGAAGACTACGAGAATATGCCCGTTCCAGATTTGTCTAATCTATCAATAGACTTCCCCACAACGAGACTACAGAGTAGAAAACCCCTACCTTATTATGAAGAGGTTAAGCAGCCCGATAGGCGTGAGCTGGATAAAGCCGTCCTCAGAGCGTTGGGATTTCCGGAAAATGAGCTTGATGCGTTAGTCGATGAACTTCATAGAGCGTTTGTCTGGCTTGTCGAAGACCGTTTAATCAAAGCTGGGAGGCCTCTACAGGGTTTGGAGGAGGAAGAGTATGGCGAGAATAATTGACAACAGCAGGGAGAAGCTGGCTGAAGTTCTTAATCGTGAGCTGGCTGAGGTTGCTGAGGTAGCTATAGCGACAGCCTATTTCAACATCATGGGTTTTGGAGACATAGAGGAGGGGCTTAGTGGTAAGCCTCTACGCCTACTCCTCGGGCGTCCGCCCGAGGAGAGGGTGAGGTGGGATGAGGAGATAATGAAAGAGCTTGAGGAGTACGAGGACGACCCACAGTACTTCAGGCTCCTCCAGAGAGTGGTGGCCTACTTCGAGGACCCAGCAAGGGAGGTAAGGATAGTTGAGGGGAAGTTTTTCCACGGGAAGGCCTTCCTAGGCTGTTACCCCTCAATGTCCAACATAAGGAGGGGATTCGCGGTTGTTGGCTCCAGTAACTTCACCCACGGAGGCCTAGTGGCTAACCGCGAGCTCAACATGCTTAACACCGACCGCGAGGCTGTGCAGGAGCTGGCGGAGTGGTTCCAGAGGCAGTGGTCCGACGACGCATCGAGGGATTACAAGGAGGAGTTCCTCTCAAGGCTCAGGACCTACCTCACAGCTTGGAGCCCTTACGAAGTCGCTGCAAAGGCACTCTGGGAGACCTACAAGCACGAACTTGAGAAGAGGGCTGAAAACATACTGAAACACCTCTATCCACACCAGCAACTCAGCGCAATAGACGCCCTTGACAAGCTTGAGAAGTATAACGGTGTGTTGATAGCCGATTCTACGGGTCTAGGGAAGACAAGGGTAGCCCTCGCGATAGTCCAGTTCTACAGGATTGGTGGGGTGAAAAGCCTACTGATAGCCCCAAAGAGTATACTGGACACGACATGGAAGAACGAAATGTATAGTACGGACATAAACGTGGAATACCTGAACTCCGAGAAGTTGTCAGCCGACCCTTCGGTTGTCGAGGAATACATAAACCGCGACCCCAAACCAGGTTTAATAATAGTGGATGAGGCCCACTACTTCCGCAACCCAACTACTAACAGGTATGAGGCATTGAGCAGACTTGTGAAGTTGACGGGTGCCAAGCTGGTGCTCATAACGGCCACCCCTGTCAACACAAGTCTGATGGACCTCTACCACCTCCTCTCACTCTACCTCCCCGAGCACGCTATCTTCGATGACTACAGGATGAGTCTGAGAGACTACTTCGTACAGCAGCAGAAGAAATGGCTTAACGGAGAGTCCATAGACATGGACGACGTTCTGAGGAGGTTCGTCGTCAGGCACTCGCGCATGCTGGCGAAGGCGCTCAGCAAAGGAGCGATAAGGTTCCCGGAGAGAAGGCTTCGTACAATCCAATACGATTTACCCATTGACGTTGGAAGGCTATACGACATCTTGGATAAGCTTAACCTAGCCTTCTACGATCTATCAGTGGAAAGGTTACCAAATCAGTTCAAGCTACCAGATGGGACACCTGTCTCGAAATACGCGGAGTTTGCCGCAAACCTGAAGAACATAGTCAAGGAGATACGAAAGATAGGCCTGCTAAAGAGACTGGAGAGCAGTGTCCACGCGTTCAGGGAATCGGTTCGAAGGATGAAGGAGTACATAGAGATAGCCAACAGGTATGCCGGACAGAACCGCGTTTTCATACCGCCCAGGCTTAAAGGGCAAATACTCACTTTGCTGGACGACGAGGAGTCAGAAAAACTCCCCTCCACACAAGAAGTGTTCGCAAAACAGCCCGAGCTACTGGATAGGTGCAGGCTGACGGAGGAAGAGGCCCGAGACTTCATCAAGAAAAACCTTGAGGACTTGGAGACGCTCGATAACGTACTTCGCATGCTGCCCCCTGAGGATCACAAGATTCGTGAGTTCTTGAAAGCGGTATCGGACGTTTATAGAACATTAAGTGGAAGGAACGGAATAATAATATTTACTCAATACAAAGATACTGCTCGGTACATTTTTGAGATGCTGAGGAGAGAAGGCTATAGCGACCTCTTGCTCGTAACCGGCGAGGGCGCAGAAGACGCGTCGGGAAGACATCTCGAAGAAGCTGAAGCCGTAGGGCATTTTCAGAAACACGGCGGCATAATGGTCAGCACTGATGTCCTGAGCGCTGGGCAGAACCTTCAGAACGCCCAGTACGTCATCAACTACGACTTCCCTTGGAACCCCGTCATACTTATACAGAGGGCAGGTAGGATAGACAGGATTGGCTCGGACTACGACGTAATATACCTCTATAACATCCTCCCGCGACAAGGAGATCCCGACGATTCGCGCACCCTTGAACACTTCTTAAACCTGATGACAAGAATATACAGGAGACTAGAGGCTATCAGGGAGACGATAGGGCTTGACGCCTCGACGTTAGGAGAGGAGGCCTTCCCGAAGGACTTCGCAGAACAGAGAAGGATAGCCGCTGAGGATGCCACAGTCCTAGCAGAGATAGAGAAAAGGTTAGAGCAATTCACGAGGGACCCGCGAGATGACCTTGCGGAGATCATAAGCGAGAGGGGTATCGACTGGGTGAAGAACCTGCCTGACGGAATAGGTGCTCTTAAGAAGGGTGGCATGAACGCCGTCTTCGCGCTATTTACCGACGGTGAAAGACACTACTGGAGGCTGAAAAACCTAGACAACGCGGAGAGCACTGACAATCCCTCCGAGATAGTAAAGCTACTATTATTCGGAGACGACGTACATGCAAAGGGACTTAGGATAGACTACGAACCCTTGCTAGGCATGCTGAGAAGCCTGAAAGAGGATCTGCTTAAAGAAATAATGGAGAGGGAGATGGTCAAGACAACCATCGAGGGGGTTCCCCCACATCATAACAGGGTAATCAGGGAAATATATGATTCTTTGGAGAAGTCTGGGGAGATGGAGCTGGCCGCAATGTTCAGAGACGCCTCAAGCGACTTAAATGTAGTCAAGATCTTAAAGAAAGCCCTTGAGGAGGGTAGGCTGATCGAAGAGGCCCGAAAACTACTCTCGCAAAAGACAGAATCAAAGCCCATAGGACGTAAACCAGTTAAGCTCAAGAGAATATGTTGGTGTGTTATAACTGCGAAGAAATAAACTGACTAAAAGCTCAGATATTCCGAAGATATTCCAGGGGGACATAGGTACTCTTACCACTGCCGCGAGTGGATACGCGACGGCGACGTGGCAAATGAGCTTCTGAAAAGGGGCTGGACTCCCAAGGACTTTAAGCACGTGAGGCGGGCATTGGAGCACCTGGTCGCGTTGGACGTGCTGGAGAGGGAGTGAAGGCTTGGGAGGAAAACGAAGTTGCTCTACAAAAAGGCGGACAAGCTTGGCGAAAAGGTGGCGATTATAGAAGCCTCTAAAAATTAATCTAATCAATAAGCCCACGTCCTCCGCGCAAATCATGCTTTAAAGTCGTAAACATTTACGTTTCGTCGAACCATGAAAGACTTCATAAAATGTTATATTAAGACAATTTCACAAGTTCTAACTTGCCTATTACGGCGTTCAACTCATTTAGCAGGTTATGCGCCCTCTCAACATCTTTCACCTCCCAATATGTCAGCGACTTTCGGAAATCCTCGCTTAGAGAGCTCACCTCTTCCTGTATCTTCTTAAGGTTGGTCTTATTCGCTACCACCACGAGCTTCTGGACGGTAGGATCATTTCTGGCTCTCTGCAGGTTGAGTATTAGCGAGTCGATGCTGCCTTCTCTATGAACCTCGAAGACGTAACTCACCACGCCAAGATTCGCAATTTTGGCACGCCAGATGACGTCTACCCTTGCTCCTTTTGCTATCAGCTTCTCTTGCTCGACTTCAAATCCTAATCCGTTCCCGAGTGTGACGAGTTTATCAACAATTTCATCGTGATCGAAATCGTAATCCTCCTGTTCCTCTTCCGGAGCTGTTTCTATGATCTCTTGTTGATAGACGAAGTGCTGATATACGTAATATAAAAAGAGATCAACTAACGTAAGATCTACGCTCTGCTCAGCTATCCCGACCTTTTCGAGGGCCGGTTTAATTTCATCATATATCAACTTTAGTGCCTTGTTGATTTTCTCGTACTCCTGACCCGTTATCTTGTATTTCCTTGTCGGTAGTATGTTGCTTAAACCTAAGAATTCTAGAGCTTTTCTGCTTTTATCGTTCCATATACCATATTCTTGAGGGTTAAAAAATGCTAGCATCTCAGTCAATCCTGAGGGGCCCAGTCCCCTAACATTTCTGCTGAAACGGTCATAGCGTTGCGGGAACGGGGCTCTTCCATAGAGCAACTCTCTCAACTCCGACCTTATTCCCTCCATATTCTTAGACTGTAAAACCCTGTTAGCCGCATAAAATTTGTCTGTCCACATATTAAACGCCCACAACAAAGCTATAATTTTCCTGAGGTCTGACTCGGTCAAACCGTTGATATTCTCCTCGCTTAGAAGAGTTCTGATCTCCCTGAGCTTTACGCTCCTGTCCTGTATGGCTGCTTTTGCGTCTTCCGATCTCAACCACTCCTCAAAACCACGTAATAATTCACGAATCCTCGAGCGGACTTTATCGTCCAGCAACGACATCACCGCACTTGACTAGAACAGGAGTTACGATGCTTAAATTCTTATTGCCTCACTTTGAGGAGCGGCCCAAGGAATGGATCACAGGCTACGTCAAGGAAACCATTGAGATGCGATGAAGGCGTTAAGGAATCACGACGAAATATGTGAGAGGTTCGGCTGGGAGTTTAACTACTTCAAAATCTGAGGAGAGGTCTTAACGCCTACAAATGTGCTAGAACGGTCCGTGACAGGACGACCGTGAAGCACAGGAGGGCCACCGCCCTTTATTGCCAAGCCCAACCAGTTCTTCTTCACTATGAGCATTGTTAGACCGGTTAGACTTAGACCATGGGATTACATTCAGCAGAAGCGGGATTTCAGCCAGCAGAAGCTACAGAAGCCTCAAACCGCACTATCATTGGACGCCAGCCTGGAGCAGAGGCTCAGGGAATTCAATGAGGATCGGGGAGGACTGGGAGAGGTCCAGGACTAGCATATCATGAGTCTTCGTCGTCGAACTTCCTGGGCACGGGTCGAGGGGCCGGAGCTCGTGCTGGAGATAGACCCGATGGACGGTCAGGGCCAGCTAAAGAAGAAGCGAGGGTATGTGGTCATGGGGAAAATCCGAGGATGCTCTCCGACCGAGGATCATCAGGCTTGCAGAAGCACTAACAACCGTCAACCCCAAGGCAGTAAAGAGCAATTCGAGGGTGATAGAGGTCTGAGGGGTGCCATCAAGAAGGTTCCCGCAGACCCTCATCCGGAGACGCGAATTGGGACATCCTCCTTCCAGACAAGACTCCGCAATAGATCCGGCCTCGCTCTGTGAGGTCAACAGCGATCTCCCTCCTCCTTCCCTTTGAGAGCATCACCATCCCAGCCCTTTCAAGCCTCCTGAGTCTCCTCCAGACCGTCGGTTTGGAGATCCCGAGTTCCTCCGAGAGCAAACCGAGCGTCCTAATCCCACGAGCCAACGATTCTATGATCTGCCTGTCGACCTCGTCGATCTCGGGGAAGCTCAGATCGTCAGTGCTGAAGGTGACAAGAACTTTTACGTCCTCCGACTCGACCTCAACCGTCATCGGTACTATCGAGATCAGACTTGTCAGTACCCTCGCAG
>Ga0079992_157923_pt1 | contig 11095 bp, 8 predicted proteins | sample FaiFalFF_MnMetaG_3_FD_69197 | JGI IMG/M metagenome (GOLD analysis project Ga0079992, IMG submission 69197) | Freshwater microbial communities from Yellowstone National Park, Wyoming, USA - Fairy Falls B (FF_Mn_B) MetaG (SPADES assembly) (version 2) | ecosystem: Environmental > Aquatic > Freshwater... | reverse complement strand
CCAGGTACAGTCCGCATCTGAACCCGATGGAGGGTGTCTGGCGGCGGATAAAGGGGTTCTTGATGCCCAGAAGGTTCTATCCTACCGTGGTCGAGTTAAGGGCAGCCGTCACTCAGGTGCTGCGCTTGCTTGAAGAACCCGAACTCAAAATCCAATGCACTGGGACTTAAGAGTCAGACTTGGCCCGCCTTTCTCATCCAGCCCCTGGCCAGCGCCCTCGAATGGGGAGCCATCGGCCTGCGCCGGCCGCCGGGCGGCCGGGAGCCGCCCCAATTTGACCGGGCCGGTTCCCTCGTCCTGAGCGAGACGAACCGGCAGGACCTTTCGGCCTATGCTGAGGTGTGCAACGTGGTCGCCTGCAGCGCGCTGGCCCGGACCTGGGAGGAGCAGCTCGAGCAAAGCCTCTTCGTCCTCCTCGAAGAGGTGGTCGCCGCGGCCGAGAAGACCCTGCCCGAAGGGCTCAGGGCCGAGGGCCTTGCGGCCGTGCAGGCCCTTTTCGGCTACCAGGAGCGGCCGGCGCCGCCGAAGGCGGGACCGGCCGACTATGAGCGGCGCACCCCGTGGCTTCTGATGTTGCCTGCTGACCAGGTCCCCGAGTTCCTTTGGCGGGTTTCCGATGGAAGCGGTCAGCAGAAATCGGAGTGGCTCTTAACAACGGGCTCCTGGCGCCGAAAGTGATAAATGGGTGGCCCGGTAACCGACCGGTGTTCGGGGCCCGGCCAGCCACGGTAAATACTTACCATATCCCAGCAGGGAGGAAGCCAGGCTGTTGGATGTTCGCTCCCTTGTCCTCATGCACGTGGTGACGGCGGACCCGGCGCAAAAAGGTCAGCTTGACCGGCAGCTACAGGAGGCCGACGGGCGGGTTGTCGAGCTGTTTGCCGAACTGGAGAAAAAGGGCGCCGATTATCGCCGTTCAATCGCCGAGCTACGCCGGCTCTGGGATACGTACAAGGAAGGGCGTGACAATATGACTCTGACAGCCAGCCGGGCGGGCGATACGACGGCGGCCCTTCAGGCGGCCACGGGAGAAGTCGGGCGCCGCTACGCGGCCCTTCTCGACGCCTTCAAGACCTTCCATTCCCAGCTAGACGCCAAGGCAAACGAGACCAGGGACCAGGCTGAGGCCGCCATGCAGCGGGGCCTTTACACCGTAATCGGGTTTGGGGCCGCGGGAGTCGTAGGTTCGGCCGTGCTCACCGTCCTGCTTCTCCGGGAGATCCTGGGGATTGTCCGGCGGCTTAGCGCAGTCTCGACACGGGTCTTCGGGGCCAGCGAGCAGTCCCTGGAAATGACCCAGGAGATCGCCGCCGCCACCGGCAACGTGGCTTCCGCCATACAGGAGGTGGCAAGGGGCTCAGCCGAACAGGCCGAACGGGTGGCCGCCACCGGTAGCGCCTTTGACCAGCTGATGCAGACTATCGACGCGGTCGCTAAGGGTGCCCAGGACCAGGCCAAGAGCATCCAGCGGGTCGCCGACCTGACGCAGGCCATTGCTGACCAGAACTCCAAGGTTGCCGAGGCCGCCAGGAGCGGGCTGAAGGCTGCCGAAACCAACGTAAGCCAGGCTGTCTCCGGCCAGGAGACGGTGCGGGCCGCCATTCGCGGCATGGACACGGTCCGGGAGCGGGTGGGGCTGGCGGCCCGGCGGGTGAATGAGATGGCCAGCTGGTCAGAGCGCATCGGGAGCATCGTGAAGGCCATCGAGGATATCACCGAGCAGACCAATCTGCTGGCCCTTAACGCGGCCATTGAAGCGGCCCGGGCGGGTGAGGCCGGGAAAGGCTTTGCCGTGGTGGCCGAAGAGGTGAGGAAGCTGGCCGAGCGGGCGGCCGCCTCCACCCAGGAGATAGCCGGGCTTATTCAGAGCCTGCAGGGGGCTGTCGGCGAAGCCGTAGCCGCCATGCAGGAAGGAGCAGACTCCGTTGAAACGTTAACCAAAGATGCCGGTAGGGTGGAGCAGGTTCTTGAGGCGATTGTGAGCGCCAGCCGCGAGGTCGAGTCGCTATCCCGGCAAATTTTGACTCTGGCCGAATCGGTCGCCAGGGCAAGCCAGGAGCTCCAGTCGACCATGGAGGAGACGGCGGCCATAGTTGAAGAGACGGGAGCCAGCGCCAGCGAAATGGCCGCTGCGGCCAGGCAGATCCGGGATGCGGTACAGCAGGTGAACACGGTGACCGAACAGAACGCAGCCGCGGCCGAAGAGGTCAGCGCCGCGGCCGAGGAGATCACAGCCCAGGCCGAGCAACTGGCAGCCGGGGCCAGTTCCATGAAGGAACTGGCCGGAGAGCTCGAGGAGCTGGTGGCCCGCTTTGTCGGGACGAAAGACGGCCTGGCCAGGGTTCCCGTCCTGGCCGACAAGGCCGCGGCAACGGCCGTGGGGATCCCGGGCAGTCTCCAGGGCAACGGACATTCCGACCGCCTCCCGGGCCTTATTCGAGGGGACGGCCGTCTTCATGTCCGGGTCAGGCAACAGGCGCGGGTCTAGGAGGGTAGGCCGTGGACGCTGGTTACGACGAGGATGTTCTCAAGCTTTTCGTCGAAGAGACCCAAGAGCGGCTGGAGCTCATGGAACCCCTTCTGGTCGAGCTGGAGCGGGCTGATTCCCCCGCATCCGACCCGGCCGGACGGGAGGCCCTCCTGAACGAGCTGTTCAGACACCTGCACTCGACGAAAGGCAATGCCGGCTACCTGGGCCTGACGGAATTAGTTGACCTGCTCCACGCGGCCGAGCATCTGACGGATGCGCTGCGAAAAGGGGCCCAGTTCCGGCGGCAACATGCGGACCTCTTGCTTCAGGCCACGGCTCTGCTTCGGAGCTACGTGGCGGCCCTAAGCTCGGGGATGCCCCTGGAGACCATGAGGCCGGCTGCCGATAGGCTCGCGCGAACGTTGCAGGAGGTAACAGTCGACCAGGGGAAAGCCGAGAGTGCCTCAGGTGCTCCGACCGACGCGGGTATGGGCCCGGCCGGCCACGGCCAAGCTATCCCCGACTCGGGTGGGAAAGCGCCTCCGTCATTTGACGCCCTAGAGACCTTTCAGGCTTCGACTGTCCGGGTGCCGGTGGCCGTCCTCGACCGCCTGGGGCGGCTGGCCGAGGAGATGCTGGTCACCCGCAACCGTATAAGCAGCCTCTCGGTCAGCCTGGAGCACCGGGAGCTGGTGGCCGCCGCCAAGAAGCTGAGCACAATGGTCTCGGAACTGCAGGATATCGCCGCCCTGACCCGGCTTCAGCCCATCGGAAGCATCTTTGGGCAGATGCGGCGGGTGGTTCGGGATGCGGCCCGGGCCACCGGGAAGGAAGTGGAGCTGGTGGTGGAGGGCGGGGAGCTGGAGGTCGACCGGCGGATCCTGCAGGAGCTCCGGGACCCCCTCGTGCACCTCTTGCGGAACGCAGTGGACCACGGCATCGAGCTTCCCGAGAGCCGGGCGGCCGCGGGCAAGCCGGCCCGGGGCCGGGTCTGGCTCCGGGCCGCCCGGGAGGGGTCCAACCTGGTGGTTGAGGTAGCCGACGACGGCCGGGGCATCGACTTCGAGGCGGTCAGGCGCAAAGCGGTGGAGCAGGGGCTCGTCTCGGCCCTGGAAGCCGGCCGCCTTGGGGAGGAAGAGCTGGTGAAGCTGCTGCTCCGGCCGGGTTTCACCACCCGGGAGGAGGCCACCGAGGTCTCGGGGCGGGGGGTGGGGCTGGACGTGGTGGCCGTGAAGACCCAGGAGCTGGGCGGCGGCGTCGAGGTGCGCTCGGCCCGGGGCCAGGGCACCCGGGTTCGGCTGGTGGTACCCACGTCGGTCTCCGTGATCAACGCCCTGGTCTTTTCGGCCCGGGGCTACCTGCTCGGCCTGCCCTACAGCTTCGTCCAGGAGATCGTCCTCATCGACGAGGGCCAGGTGGAGCGGTACGGGGCCCAGGAAGCCTTCCGGTTGCGGGACCGGCTTGTCCCCCTCTTCACCCTGGACGCCTGGCCGGATCGCCGGCCTGAAGGGAGCGCCGACGACCGGCGGGCCAAGCGCTACGTCCTCGTCCTGCGCCAGGGGGAGCTGGTGGCCGGCCTCTGGTGCGACGGAATCGCCCGGTTTGAGGAGCTCATCGTCAAGCCGCCGGGCGCGGGCCTGCGGGAGGTGGACGCCATCTCCGGTTTGGCCTCCCTGGGGACGGGAGAGATCGTCCTTATTCTGGAGCCGGAGAAGCTACTGGCCCGGGCCGGCCTGCGGCCGGCGGAGACCGAGGCCGAGGGCGAGAACCTGCCGGTTTCGGTTCGGACGGCCGAAACCCCGGCCGAGCGGATGATCCTGGTTCAGGGCTACGGCGGGTACCGCTACGGGTTGCCCGTTCGGCTGGTCTCCCGCATCATCAGGTTCGAGTCCGAGGACCTGGCGGCGGTGGGGGACCGGGCCTACGTTAAGCTGGACGGGGGTCTTATACCCCTTATCGACCTGGACCGGGCCCTGGGCCTGGGCCCCGGCGGACCCGGCCGGGGGATCGGCCTCATCCTCACCGGCGACCGCCACCCTGTCGCCCTGTCGGTAAGCCGGGTGGTGCGCATCGGCCTGGTGGACGGCACCGCCCGGCCGGCGGAACACCGGCTGCTGGTGGGCCTCCTCCATCTGGAGGACGGCGTCTACCTGCTGCCGGACATCGCCGGGCTGGTGAACGAGCAGGTGAAGGGCTTTTTCGGGGCCGAGGCCGGGGCCGAAGGGATTTCCGGGCGGGTCCTCATCGTCGACGACAGCGCCTTTTTCCGGGACTCCCTCGAGGCCGCCCTTAAGAGCGCCGGCTTCGAGGTGGTGGCGGCCGACACCGTCGAGGCCGCTCTGGACCGCCTCTTCATCGACGGCAACTTCAACCTGGTGGTCACCGACTACATGTTGCCGGGACGCTCCGGCCTGGACCTGATTCAGGCCATTCGCTCGGCCGAGGACCCGGTGGCCCAGGTCCCCATCGTGGTGGTCTCCCGCTACCTGGCGGAGGCCCCTGACCTGCTGGTAAAACTTAAGGCCGCCGGGGCCGACGAGGTGGTGGCCAAGTTTGACCGGCTCGATTTTCCCGCCTTCCTGGAACTGGTGCGGCGTCTGGTCGGCGGACGGGCCGAAAGGGTCGGGCCGACGGAGAACGGGGCGCCGAAGCCGGCCCAGGACCCCGCCGGCTACCACGTTCTGGCCGTGCGGGCGGGAACCCAGGTCTTTGGCCTGCCCATTGGGCAGGTGCGGGAGATCCTGACCCTGGAGGGCCTCACCCCGATGCCGGTGGAGCGGCCGGGCTTTCTGGGCCTGGCCAACATTCGGGGGGAGGTAGTCCCCGTCTTCGACCTTAAGGCCGTCCTCGACGGGGTTTCCGGCCGCTCGGCCGCCGGCCGTTGGGCCGACGTGGTGGTTATCACGGCCTTTGGGCCGATGGTTTTGCGGGCCGAGGGTATTCTGGGAACCGTCCGGGGTGAGGCAGGAGAGTTAAGGCCGCCGGCCGGGGACCCCGGCCCCCTCGGTCACCTGGTGGCCGGGGTCGCCCCCATGCCCGGGTATCTGCTGCAGATTCTCGACCTGGAAGGGCTGGCCGCCGTCTGCCTGGGACACGCCTAGGCCACGCTCGTTGTCCGGCCGCCGGCGCTGGTGTAATATCGTTTGAGATGCCGGCGGGACTTAACCGGCTGGCCGACCTGGTGGTTTCGGCCCGCCCGAAGCAGTGGCTTAAGAATGGGGTGCTCATTCTGCCCCTGGTCTTTTCGGTTAACCTTTACTGGCACCCCAGCAACTGGCCCGAACTTTCTCGGATGGCGACCACCGTCATGGCGGCGGTCGTGCTATTTTCCGCCTTAACCGCTGCCCAGTACCTTTTCAACGACCTGGTGGACCTGCCGGGGGACCGGCTCCACCCCCTCAAGGCGAAGCGGCCCCTGGCGGCGGGACGGCTCGACCCCAAACTGGCGGCCGGGGCCGCCGTGGGGCTGGCCCTTTTCGCGGTCGGGGGCGGCCTGGCTTTAGACCCTCTCTTCGGGCTGCTGGAGGTTGCCTACCTGGGCCTGATGGTGCTCTACACCCTGGTGCTGAAACGCCAGGTGCTTCTCGACGTTTTTGCCATCGCCGCCGGCTTCGTGATTCGGGCGGTGGCCGGGGCGGTGGTGATCAACGTCCCCGTTTCCCCCTGGCTCTACCTCTGCGTCGTCCTGGGCGCCCTGTTCCTGGGGTTTGGGAAGCGCCGCCATGAGCTTATTTTGCTGGAGAATAATGCCGGCCGGCACCGGCCCAGCCTGGACGAGTACAGCGTTGCCCTCCTTGACCAGATCCTCGGGGTGGTGGCCACCGCCACGGTGGTGGCCTACTCCCTCTACACCTTTACGGCGGAGACCCTGCCCCGCAACAAGGCGATGATGCTGACCATCCCCTTTGTCCTTTACGGGGTGCTGCGGTATTTTTACCTGATTCACCAGCGGAACCTGGGCGGGAGCCCCGAAGAGGCCCTCCTTTCGGACCGTCCCCTCCTGGCCACGGTGGTCCTGTGGCTCTTAGCCTCCCTGGCCATCTTATACGTCTTCCGGGGAAGCTGAAGGCGGCGGTCCCCGGTCCGGGGCCTTTGCCCGGCCGCAAGGCCGGCGCGCGCCAGCCGGCTGCGACCAATCTTTCGCTACGACTTCCGCTGGCACGGCCACCGGTGCCCGACGACCGGTTCGCACCGAGCTGGCTGGCTTGGGCCCGACGGCTCGAACAGAAGCGGGCCTATGACGCCTTTTACGCGGCCTTGGCAGCCGGGTGGTGAAGGCCCTACGGCCGCAGGGCATCACCCGGCCCACTGGGTCGGGGAAAATTGATTCGTCTGAGGGCCGCCTGGTAGTCTTCCCAGGTATCGATGTCTAAAAAGACCTCATCGGACCCGACCGGCACCGCCGCCACCCGGTCGGCGTAGCGCTGAATCAGCACCCGTCCGCCCCGGTCCCCCCGCAGGCCGAGCAGTTCGACGAAAAGGGTCCGGCCGAAAAGGATGGGATTGCCCGGCCGGCTCGGCCCCCTGGGGACGACGACCGGCGCGCCGGTCCGCCGGTAGGCGTCAATAACCGACCGGATAAGGTCGGGCGAAATGAAGGGCTGGTCGACCAGCAAAAACAGAACGGCCTCAGTTCCCGGCGGCAGGGCGCCCAGGGCGGCCTGAACCGATGTGCTCTGGCCGAGGCCGAAATAGTAGTTATAAACCAGGTCGACGGGCAGACCCCGGAGGGCCCGGCGCACCTCCTCGGCCTGCGGCCCCACCACCACGATGACCCGGTCCAGCCCCGACCGGACGGCCACCTCGGCCAGGTGCCGGACCAGGGGTCGGCCGTGCCAGTCAAGCAAAGCCTTTGGCCGGCCCAGGCGGCTCCCGATTCCGGCGGCCAGAAGCGCCCCGACGATCACTGCCGCTTCACCTCCGCGGCCGCCGGCCGCGGCCGGCGCCCAAGCTCGGCCTGCCGGCGCACGGCGATAATCTCGGCCAGGATGCTCACCGCGATCTCCTCGGGGGTCACCGCCCCGATGTTCAGGCCGATGGGAGCATAAATGCGGCTTATCTGCTCGTCGCTAAATCCCCACGACCTCAGCTTTTCGACCCTTTCGGCGTGGGTCTTTCGGGCACCGATGGCCCCGATGTACCGGGCCGGGGAGTTGAGGGCGGCCCTAAGGGCCGGCTCGTCGATCTTCGGGTCGTGGGTGAGAATGGCTATATACGTGGACCGGTCGACCCCGACCCGGGCCAGGGCCTCCTCGGGCCAGGCGACCAGGATTTCGTCAGCGGTGGGGAATCGCTCCCGGTTGGCGAATTTGGCCCGGGGGTCGGCCACGATGACCCGGAAGCCGACCTCCCCGGCCATCTTGGCCAGGGGAATGGCCGTATGCACCCCGCCCAGAATCACCAGCTTGGGCGGTGCCGGGTAGGGGTCGTAAAAGACTTCAACCTCCTGGTCTCCGAGCCGGTAGGTTTTGACCTCGGGCCGCTCAGCCTCCAGGGCCCCCAGGGCGTCGGCGACGGCCTGCCGGTCAAGCTCCGGGTCCCCGAGCGACCCGAACACCGACCCGCCGTCGAGAACCACGGCCTTGCGGCCAAGAAAGTTCTCCGAGCGGACAACGGTGGCCGCCACTGCCGGCGCCTGCGCCTCCACCCGGGCTTTCAAAGCCTCGAAAATTTCCAGGGCCGCGTCATACGGCTCGACGAACACGTGGATGATTCCACCACAGGCCAGGCCCACCTCCCACAGCATATCCTGGGTAATGCCGTAGGCGACAAGTTTCGGGCGGCCCGTCTTTAAAACTTCAAGGGCCTCCTCGATGACCGCAAGCTCCACGCAGCCTCCGCTGACCGAGCCGACGAAGTCGGCGGTCTCGGCAATTGCCATCTTCGCCCCGGCGGGCCGGGGTGCCGAGCCGTAGGCTTTAACCACCGTTGCCAGGGCCACCTTCTTCCCCTGCTGTCGCCAGGCGTCAATCTCGGTCATTACTTCCCGCATTCCCGATTCCCTCCTTTGTCAGCCGGCTGTGGCGGCCGGCAGGACCGCCTGCTGACGCCGGACCGGCCGCCGCTCACCCAGGGTTGACAGAAGCCTGCCCAGTTGCTCCAGGCTTTCGATATTGTGGGCCGGGAGAAAATCATCCACGTAGGGCAGGGCCGCCTGAAGGCCCCGGGCCAGGGGTTCGAAACCCCGCATGCCGGCCAGGGGGTTTAGCCAGATCAGCCGGTAACAGCTCCGCTGGAGCCGGGCCATCTCCCGGGCAAGGAGTGAGACGTCGCCCCGGTCCCACCCGTCGCTGATAATAATGACCACCGCGCCCTGGCCCAGGACCCGTCTGGCCCAACGGTAGTTGAAAGTCTTGATGGCATCCCCGATCCGGGTGCCGCCCGACCAGTCATCCACAACCCGAACCACTTCGGCCAGGGCCTCGTCGATGTCCTTGCGCCGGAGCTGGCGGGTAATACGGGTGAGCCGCGTTCCGAAAACAAAGGCTTCAACCTGGTCAAGGCCGTTGGTCAGGGTGTGGACGAAGTGGAGGAGCATCCGGCTGTAGCGCTCCATTGACCCGCTGATGTCGCACAAGACGACCAGCGGCCGCTGTTTGAATTTCGGCTCCCGGAAGGCGAGCCTGACGAGCTCACCCCCGTGACGGAGGTTTTTCCGCAGCAGTCGGCGGAAATCGGGATGGCGCCGGTCGCGCCCGGGCCGGTAGCGGCGGGTCCGACGGGGGCTTATCCGCCAGACCAGCGTCTTCATCAACGCCTTCGCCTGCTGGACCTCCTCCCAGGTGAAGGCCTCGAAGTTCTTCTTGCGCAGGACCTCTACCGGGCTGTAAGTGAGCTGCTTTTCCAGGACGACCAAGTCGTCCCGCTTCCTTTCCGGCGGCTTCTCCCCGCCCGGCCTGAACAGTTCTACCGGGGGCATTCTGAGCTGGCGCCGGACCAGGTCGGGATTCACCTCGACGGGTATCAGGAGGGGGTTGCGTCTGGGCCGCCAGAAATACTCGAAGGCCAGGTCAAAAATGGGCAGGTCTTCTCGCCGGTGGACGAGGATGGCCCGGGCCGCGTAGAAAAACTCCCGGCGCTTGCCAATGTCGATATAATTCAGGGCTTCGCCCAGGGTAATGATCTGACCCGGGCCCACGTCCAGACCGAGCACCCGCAGGAAACGGCCGAACAGAACGAGGTGCTCGAAGAGGTGACCCGCCGGGGTGAGCTCGTGGTGACCGGCTTCTGGCATGGGCATTTTCCCGCGACCGGGTCAGGGAACCGCCTCGGCCTGGCGGACCCGCTCAAGAAGTTCCCGAACAATATTTCCGCGAACCCGGGCGATGTCATCCTGATACTTCAAGATGACGCCCAGGGTCGAATCCACCGCCTCTTCAGTAAGGTCCTGCTGGTCCAGGGCGGCTAGGGCCGCGGCCCAGTCCAGGGTCTCGGCGATGCCGGGTACCTTGTAAAGCTCGACCCGTCGGAGTTCCTGAATGAAGGCTACCAGCTGACGGGCAAGGCGCTCCGGTACCCCGGGCGCCCGGGTCCGGACGATGGCGAGCTCTTTTTCAAAGGTCGGGTAATCAATCCAGTAGTAAATACACCGCCGCTTGAGGGCATCGTGGATCTCCCGGGTCCGGTTCGAGGTAATGACGACCACCGGGGGCCGGCTCGCCCGGATGGTGCCGAGCTCCGGGATGGTGATCTGCCAGTCGGATAGAACCTCCAGGAGGAAGGCCTCAAACTCCTCGTCAGCCCGGTCGAGCTCATCGATAAGGAGAACGGGCGGCTTCGGCTGGTTGTCCTCGATGGCCTGAAGCAGCGGCCGCTTGAGGAGGAACTCGGGCCGGAAAATGTCGGCCAGCGACTCCTCCCGCGAGGCCTTCTGGCCAGCTGCCTCGATAAGCCGGAGCTCCAGAAGCTGACGGGGGTAGTTCCATTCGTAAACGGCCGTGTTTACGTCGAGGCCCTCGTAGCACTGGAGGCGAATAAGCCGGGTTTTAAGAGCCGAGGCAAGGACCTTGGCGATTTCGGTCTTGCCGACGCCGGCCTCACCTTCAAGAAACAAGGGTTTATTGAGTTTGAGCGCGAGGAAGATGGCGGTGGCAAGGCCCTGGTCGGCGACGTACTTTTCCTGCTCGAGGGCCTCCTGGACTTCCCGGGGCGAGTTCATCATGCGCAGGCTCTGACTGCCTTTCAACGGGCGTTTCATCTAGAATTATAAGCCATCGGCGCGGCCTGGTGCTGCCGGCCAGGGGTTCTCCCAAGGCTTTCCAGTCCCTCACCTCCGGCCCCGTCTCCCGCCGGGCGGGAGATGAGAGAGTCAGGGGTGGGGCTCTTGCCGCCGGCATGTGGGACCTGCCCGCCGTTAGCGCCGATCTGGGCCTCTCAGCAGGGTCAACGGCTCCCCCTCCTGCAGGGGGCGAAGCTGCGGATGAGGGCCCTGACCCCGGCCGCAAACTCCGAAAACTGGAAAGCCCTGTTTGAAAGCGGCGGCGGTGGGCTTGTCTTACAAACTCGGATTAGAGGGGCCAGGTTCGGGTCGAATCGGTCGGGCTGGCAGCAGGGTCAGCAGGATGCGCCGCCTCAAGCAGCACCCGCTTTATGGCAACCTTCGGCTTAAGCTCCCGAACCGGGCCG
>Ga0079992_115644_pt1 | contig 11098 bp, 7 predicted proteins | sample FaiFalFF_MnMetaG_3_FD_69197 | JGI IMG/M metagenome (GOLD analysis project Ga0079992, IMG submission 69197) | Freshwater microbial communities from Yellowstone National Park, Wyoming, USA - Fairy Falls B (FF_Mn_B) MetaG (SPADES assembly) (version 2) | ecosystem: Environmental > Aquatic > Freshwater... | reverse complement strand
GGTTCCCGAACGAGTGCAGCAGCGTCTACTACATCGAGCCGAACCAGGAGTTGGCGATGACCTGGCACAGCGGTGGGGCAAACTACACCTATGTGGACGGGCACGCGAAGTGGCACCGCTTTGAGCAGACCTGGACGCCCGACGGCACAATAGACCGCTACGACCCGCGCCGTTGACTGTAGGGGCAGCCCTATGTGGCTGCCCGTTGTGAGAACAGCCCTGTGTGGCTGCCCGCTGCCCACCGATTAGGCGAACGGCGCGCACAGCGGATCGCCGACCACGAGGTCTTTCCACAGAATAAACGGACTGGCAGCCCACAGGCTTTCGGCAATCGTGCGCCCGCGCGTGTAGCAATCGAACATCACCTCCGCGCGGCACAGCGCTGCCGTGTACGGCTCGGACACATACCCCTTGACGCCCGTCGCGCCCTGCGCAATCAGGTCGGCAATCAGCGACTGCCCCTTGTCCGTGAAGCGGAAGGTGCGCGCGCTGGTGGACACGGCGGTCTCGGCAATCGAGCCGGGGCGGAAGCGCAGGCTGCGATAACTCAGCACATTGAACTTGTGGTCGTTGCTGCCCCACGAGTAGTAGCCCATGATGTCGCGCACCGCACCCACGAACGCCTCGTCCTCGTCCAAAATCACCTCGAAGCCGCGTTGCTTAAGCAGTCGCGCTGCCGCGCGCATGCTCTCGTTGATGGCGCGATAGCCGCCGCTGTTGCGCTTGGGGTCTAAGTCCAGCAAAAACACGCCATTCGCCCGCTTGGCTTTGAGCGCGTTGTCGATCAAGTCGCGAATGTGTTGCATCGTGTAGCCGTCCAAGCGCGTCGCCAAGTAGAACCCGTACTTGCGTCGGCTGAACCGCTCGTTCTTGCCGAAGTAGGGGTTGAGGTTCGCCTCGGTCGGCTGGGTGCTGAACGGTCGCTTGAGTGGAGCGCACATCAGCGCGCAGTCCACCGAGAAGCCCCCTTCGCGAATGCGCAACGGAATCCCGCGCGTTAGCACAAGGTAGTCCACACTCAACTCCAGCCCGCGCTGGCGCAACAAATCCATCACAGGCTTCTCGATGGTGTCCCGATACTCCACCAGCGGCACTTCCTCTTGGGGCACGCAGTCAATGATGAGGATGTGCGTGCTGGGCAACTTGCGCTTCTCGGCGTAATACTGCGCGATGGAGACCGAATCGGGGCTGCGCCGTGTGGCAATCACCACCACATTACTCGCACGCTGCATACCTGAAGTATACCTCGATGGGGTATACTCTTAGCCACGCTAAGTATCGTCGCAGGAGACCGAGTATGCCAACCGTCACGCGCGAGCAGGTTTTGGACGCCTTGAGGAACATCGTCGACCCCGATTTGCACCGCGATATTGTGTCGCTGGGGTTCGTGAAGGAGGTCGCGGTGTGCGACGGTGCGGTCAAGGCAGTAATTGAACTCACCACGCCCGCCTGCCCCGTGAAAGACCAGATGAAGGCGGAGGCAGAGCGGCTAATTGCGCAACTGCCGGGCGTGTCGGCGGTGCATGTGGAGATGACGGCGCAGGTGCGTGGGCGCAGCCTTGACCCCGAAGACATCTTGCCCGAAGTCAAGCATGTGATTGCGATTGCCAGCGGCAAGGGTGGGGTTGGCAAGTCCACCGTGGCGGTGAACCTCGCGGTTGCACTGGCGCAGTCGGGCGCGCGCGTGGGGCTGCTTGACGCCGACATCTACGGTCCCAGTATCCCCAAGATGATGGGCTGCCAGGGCGAGCATCCGCTGGTAGAGTCGGGGCAGATTATCCCGATACGCCGCTACGGGGTGTCGATAATGTCCATCGGCTTCCTGCTGGAGGAGGAGCAGGCGGCAATGTGGCGCGGTCCCATCGTGGCAGGCACGGTACGCCAACTCTTTGTGGATGTGCGCTGGGGCGCGCTGGACTACCTGCTGGTGGATTTGCCCCCTGGCACGGGCGACGCGCCGATGACCACCGCGCAACTCGTGCCGTTGACGGGCGTGGTGATTGTGATGACGCCGCAGGCGGTCGCCGCGTCGATTGCGGGCAAGTCGGTCGCGTTGTTTCGCAGGCTGAACGCGCCGATTCTGGGCGTGGTGGAGAACATGGCGGAGTTCGTGTGCCCCAGTTGCGGGGCGCGCACGGCGATTTTCCCAGGTCCGGGCGCACGCGCCTTCGCCGAGAAGTTGCGCGTGCCGTTTCTGGGGTCTGTGCCGTTGGATCCGGCGGTGAGCGTCGCCAGCGACGCGGGTCAGCCCGCCGTGATTGCCGCGCCCGATTCGGCGCAGGCGCAGGCGTTCCGCGAAATCGCGGGCAAACTCGCCGCGCAGGTCAGTGTTGCCAGCATGGCGGGCTAATCTGCCTCCATTCTGGGGTATAATAGCAAAGTCATGCGTGGTATGGAGCGTAAAGGTGGGCGAGCGAGTTTGGGGCGAACACCGTTGTTTCGTCTGGTGCGCCGTTGGCTGAACGCTGCTGCTGTGGAACCTGATGTGCTGGAGCGTGCGTGCGAGCAAGCCACGCGAAAGCGACTATCGCGGCGCGAGTTCCTCAAAGTAGGCGGCGCGCTGACGGCTGCCACTTTTGCCAGCAGCCTCATCCGCCAAACGAGCTGGTCGGCAACGGCGAACGACCCGCGAATTGTGATTGTAGGCGCGGGTATCGCAGGCTTGAGCGCTGCCTTCCACCTACGGCGTCTGGGGCTGCGCGCCACCATCTACGAAGCCAGCAACCGCGTCGGCGGGCGCGTGTTCTCAGCACAAGACCTGTTTGCGCCTGGCTTGACAACAGAACTGGGCGGCGAGTTCATCGACAGCATTCACCGCGACATGCTCTACTTTGTGCGCCGATACGACCTGCAACTTATCGACTTGGAAGCGCCCTCGGAAGCCAATCTCCAGACCCGCTATTATTTTGACGGTCAGGGCTTCACCGAAGCGCAAATCATCGAGGCGCTACGCCCAATCGCTCGGCAAATCAAACGCGATGCGCAGCGGGCGGGCTACCCTGTGACCTATGACAACTACAACGCATATGCCTATGCGCTTGACCACACTTCTTTAGCGGAGTATCTTACGCGCGTGGGCGCCACAGGTTGGCTCTATGAGTTGTTGGAGGTTGCGTATGTCACCGAGTATGGACTGGATGCGGGAGAACAGTCCTGTTTGAACCTCATCTTTCTCATCGACACCCAGCTCAACGACGGCTTCGAGATTTTTGGGGAAAGCGATGAGCGCTACAAGGTGCGCGGTGGGAACCAACAAATAACCGACCTTTTGGCTCAAGAGCTGGCAGATAGGATCGAGCTGGGGCATCGGCTGGTGGCGATACGCCGCACTCATCACGGGTATCAGGTGACTTTCGAGCGCGCAGGCGGCGGCACCATCGATGTAGAAGCGGACTTTGTATTGCTCACTCTGCCGTTCACGCTGTTGCGCGAGGTGGATATTCGGGTGCCCCTGCCTCCTGTCAAGCGTCGCGCGATTGACGAGTTGGGCTATGGCACGAACGCAAAGCTGATTTTGGGTTTTCAGAGCCGATTCTGGCGCGATCAGGGCTACAACGGCGACTTTTTCACAGATGAGCCGTTCCAAAGCGGCTGGGACAGCAGTCGTCTGCAGCAGGGTACTGCGGGGAGCCTTACTCTCTTCTTGGGCGGCACTCCGGGCGTTCAAGTTGGACTAAGCACCCCCGAATCGCAGGCGGCGGCGTTCCTGCCTGGTGTGGAACGGTTGTTTCCAGGCGCGTCAAGCAAATATACGGGTACCGCCGTGCGCTTCCACTGGCCCACTTACCCCTTCGCGAAGTGCAGCTACTCGTGCTGGAGGGTCGGTCAGTACACCTCGATTGCGGGAGCTGAGTTTAAGCCTGTTGGGCAGCTCTACTTCGCTGGAGAGCATACCAGTATCGATTATCAAGGCTACATGAACGGCGGCGCCGAGACGGGGCGGCGCGCGGCATACCTGATTCGCAGAAAGGTACGCGGGCGTTAGTGCGTCGCCAGAAGGAACGCGCTGCAGGTGTCGCTGCGGGCTGATGTCGGCAGTGGGGCTTCTCGGCGAGGCAGTCGCCCCCACCCGGTCCTCATCCTCCAGGATTTCGGTGCGTATACACCCCCACAGGGTGTCCGTAGAGTTCCTCCAGTACGGGCATCTGCATCACCTCGTCGGGCGCGCCCGTGCAGATCAGGCGGTGGTGGATGCACACCACGCGCGTGGCGTAGCGGCTGACTACGCTCAGGTCGTGCGACACCATCAGCACGCCCATGCCCTGCTCGGCACGCAGCCGCTCGATGAGGGTGTAGAACTGCACGCGCACGCCGACATCGATGCCTGTGGCGGGTTCGTCCAACAGCAGCAGTTTCGGCTGCTGCGCGAGCGCGGCGGCGATAATGATGCGCTGCAACTCACCCCCTGAAAGCGTGCGGATGGGCTTGTCCAGCAGGTGCATGGCGTCCACCGCTGCCAGCACGCCCTCCATCGCCGCGCGATCGTGGAACTGCTCGCCCAGCATCGCCCACAGCAACTCGCGCGTGAGCAGCGGCATCGAGCAGTCGAACTGCAACGCTTGGGGCACATACCCAATCTGCTGGCGGTCGGCGCGGGTGAGCCGTTCGGGCGGCTTGCCCAGCACCTGCACGCGCCCCTGGTACGGCAGCAGTCCCAGCAGCACGCGCAACAGGGTTGTCTTGCCTGCACCGTTGGGACCAATCAGCGCAACCGTCTCGCCCGCATGCACAGTCAGCGAGACGCTTTCCAGCACCGCCCGCCCACCCAACACAACCGACACATCGGTGGCATCAATAAGCGGCATGCACCCCTCACTTGCGCTTCGGCGACTCGTACATTGCGAAAGCGTTGTGGTTGTGGATGGATTCGATGGACTCACACTCCACACGGTACCAGATGAGCTCCTCACGCTTAGCCAAGTGTAGGGCTAATTCTCGCGCAACATCTTCCACGAAGCGCGGATTTTCATAGCTGTATTCCGTCACAAACTTCTCGTCGGGTCGCTTCAGCACGGGGTAGACCAGCGAGCTGGCGGACTTTTGCACCAGCGGTAGGTACTCGTCGGGCAGGCGGGGCAGGTTGTCGCGGGGCTGCACCCAGATGCGGGCAAGCGCGCGCTGGTTGTGCGCGCCGTAGTCGGAAATTGCCTTGCTGCACGGGCAGAGCGTCATCGCCGGGAACACGAACGCGCTCACGGCGCAGGGCGCGCCGTTGTTGAGCCGACAATCCCACTCCACCTCCACATCCAGCAAGCCAGGCGTGCCCGTGACAGGCGCGGGCACTTGCAGAAAGTAAGGGAACTGCATCCGCAGGCGCGCCGAGCGGCTGTTGAGGCGGTCGCGCGTGGCTTGCAACAGGGTCTTTACATCTGCAGGGGAACGCGGTTCCGACGCCCATTCGTACAGCGTTTCCACCAAGCGGCTCATATGCGTGCCGCGCTGTTCGGCATCAATGTCCACGCTAAGGTCGGCGACGGCAATCACCTGTTGCACAGTCTGGGCAGGCGTGTACAGCTGTACGGGCAAGCGTAGCCCACGAATACCGACCGCATGCAGCGCAACACCGCGCGAATCGGTCTCCGCAGCGACATCGGGTAGCAATACAGGCGTTTTCATATCCGCTGAATCATACCCTATCGTGCAGGGGTTTCTAATACCAATCGCGTGGACACAGTTTACAAAAACAAGCGCATTTGAAGACCCCCTCCTTAAGGTTCCTCCTGCTCGCAGGGGGGAACCGAACTCGTGCGCGGTTCCCCTCGCGAAGCGGGGGGAACCTCACGGAGGGGGGCAATTGTAAACTCCGCCCACGCGGTTGGTGTGAGACACTTCTGGCAGGAGTCGCGCACTATGCGCCGAATCGAGAGGCTATGTTCGGACAGCGCAGACCGCGAAACCCCTACGCGCCGTTTCGGATGGGCGTGCAAAGCTACTCGATGCGCAAGATGGGTCTGGAGGCAATGCTGCAGGCGACCCGCTCGCTGGGGCTGGACGCGATTGAGGCGTTCATGGCGCACTTACCGTATTTCAGCCCGCGTGAGCAGTGGGACGGTCTCAAGCGCACGGTCGCCCAGTCGGGTGTGAAGGCGCTGGCGTACGGCGTGGTGAGCTTTGGCGCAGACGAGCAGGCGGCGCGCACCATCTTCGAGTTCGCGAAGGCGATGGGCATCCCCGTGATTACCGCCGACCCCGCGCCTGAAAGCTTCGCATACCTGGCGCGGCTGTGTCAGGAGTACCGTATCCGCGTCGCCATTCACAATCACGGACCCAACACGCGCTACGACACGATTCGCACGGTGGAGGACGCCATGCGCGGGCAGCCCGACTGGATTGGCGCGTGTATCGACACGGCGCACTTCCTGCGGTCGGGCGAAGACCCTGTGGAGGCGGCGCGTCGGTTCGGCAAGCGCGTGTATGCGGTGCATCTGAAGGATGTGAAAGACCGCACGCGCTATACGCTGCTGGGCGAGGGCGACTTGGACTTGGTGGGCTTCCTGCGCGTGCTCCGGCGCATTGGCTTCAAAGGCTGCCTTGCGCTGGAGTACGAGGAGAAGCCCGACGACCCGCTGCCCGATCTGCGCGCGTGCCTGCAGGCGATTCAGGGCGCGCTGCGGAAGGTGTAGGTCGCCTCACTTCTCAAACTCTGCGAGACGCTGGCGGATACGCGACTCCACCTGCTTGCGCCACTGGTCAACCAGTCGGTCGTTCGGGTACTCCTTGCTGGCGCGTTCGATGCAGCGCAGGGCGTCTGTGTAGCGGTCGTTCTCATAGAAGACCGCAGCACTCAAGAGCGGGTACTGTTCAGCGTTCTCGCGCGCCCAGCGCAGTGCGCGCTGCTGCTCCGCGTTTAGCACATAAAACTCGCGCCGAAAGGTTTGCGATTCCTCGCCTTGCAGCACGGTAATCGTTAGGGTGTATTCGCCGGGGCGCAGGGGCTTGTCAAGCGTGAGACGGGTCTGTGCTGGGTTCAGCGTCGCCTCTGCGATAGGCTCCTGCTGGTCGGCGCGGGTCAGGCGCACTTGGTAGCCTGTCGCGTTTGCCACAGGCGCCCACTGGAAGAACACCGTCCCCGGCTCGATAGCGCTGTTCGATTCGATGTCGGGGTTGCTTAGGCGCAGCCACGGCGTTTTGGGTTGCTCGTCGGAACGCACCGCGAGTTGCGCCACCGATTGCTGCATCCAAGCAACGGCGCTGCCGACGAATGCAGGCAATTGGCGTGCGCGGCGAAGTTCCTCTTGCGTGTTGAGTGGGGGCGCACTGGGCGCGGTTAGGCGCGATTCGGCAATTTGGGGCTGGGCGCGGCTTGAGAGGGTTTCCGCTCCAGCGGGTAAATCGGGTGTCGCTGCGATGACCGTCGGCTCGCCGAGCGTTTGTGGCGTGCGTGCTTGCCACAGCATCACTGCAAACACCACCGCGGCGACCGCCGTTGCGGGCGCGAAGGTCAGCGTAATCGGCAGCCGAAACCGCTTGAACCAGCGTACAAGGCTGGGTCGCTGCGCCTCGATAATCTGGCGCGCCTGCAAGTAGGCGCGTCGGCACGACGGACACGAAATCACATGTGCCATTCGCGCGTAGTAATCGGTCGCGCGTCGCCCCCGACGCGCGACCTCTACAATCTGTTCAAAGTCCAAGCATGCCCCTGATGGGGCGTGTCGCAGCCGCCGTGACAGCCGTCGCTCCAGCGGCGTATGCGCCTGCCTAATCTCACGCATCTTGATCTTCATAGCTTCATATCCCCTGCGGGAATTCTGTAAGTTCCCGCGCTTGTTCGCTTCGCTGACTATTATACAGTCTGCGATTGCCCGTTTGTGACAGGGTTTCGAGCGGTTATGCAGGTGATTTAGCGACAATCGCCGACGAGTATGAACCCTGCCCAATAGTAGGGCGGCTCATTGTTGCGTGCCATCGCGTGCTGTACCTTTTGTAGGGCACGATCCTTGGGCAGCTTGTCGTTGACATATGCCGTGTAAAACGCACTGACCAGCTGGGCGGTCTTTTCGTCGTCCACTTGCCAGAGCGTTGCGCCGACCGTTTTCGCGCCGACCGACAGGAAGGCGCGTGCCAAACCCATCACGCCTTCGTAACGGTACGCTTTACCTGTCCCTGTCTCGCATGCGCTCAGCATAACCAAGTCCGCTTGCAGTCGCCACTGGGCGAGAATCTGCGCAGCGGTCAGTTGGCGGTTTTCGTCCGTGCCGAACAGGAGCCTCGAATTGAGGGGCGCATCACTATCGGCGTCTGCGTGGCAGGCAAAGTGGACGATACGCGCCATCCGCGCACGCTCGCGCACCACATCTGGCTGAACCGCCTCTTCGCGCAGCACGCTTGCCCCTAAGAACAGCCGTTCGAGGTTGGCGACCTCCTGCGAGACATATGCCAGGTTGCCCAGAGCGCGTCTTTGTAGCGCGATCTCTTCGCGAGCATCCGCTGCGTACTGAGACACAGCGACGATGAGAACTCCTTGCGACGCGGGTTCCGTCAGCCGTGCGTAGCGATAGACCCCCATAGAAGGCGTTGTGTGGAGGGCGACGCGCTCGACCCAGTAGGTCGGTTGGTTATTGCGCACTTCGGCAACCAGGGCTGCCCACGGCAGCAGGTTCAGCACACCCTCCGAGCAGAGCAGCACGCGCTCATAGCCCGTCAACGCCGTTGCGACGGGCGCAATCAGCGTCTCGTAGAGCCACGCACCCAACTCGACGACGCGCGAGTGGTTCCTTTGCTGAATTGCTTCGCGGAACCGCTCCACCGCGCGGGTCAACCGTTCGGCGTTGATCGCGCCATAATGCGCTTGCACGCCTTGACGCGTGACCACGAGGATGAGCAGGTTGTTTTCCACCAGTGCGTGATAAATCAGGGCGACATCTGGCTCTAACTGCTGCTGGATGACGGCGAGCGTCAGTTGGGGCGGCGCGAGTAGGTGCGCCACTTCGGGGAAGCGTGTGCGCAGTTCCGCCTCCAGTTGCTGCAGCTCGCGCTCGATGGTCGTCAGCGCGTCGTAGAGGGGGCGCGCCTCGCGCTCGGCGTCTTCGGGCGACTTTCGCAGCGCCTCGTCGGGGGGCGACTCCACCAGCGCGTAGAGCTGGCTAATCTGGCGGCGCAGCTCCAGACGCTGGGCTTCCAGTAGTTGCTGTTGCGCAAGGAGAGTCTTCAGTGCAGGAGGGGCGTCCACAAATTCCAGCCGATTGCGTTGAATCTGCTCGACGAGCGTGCGTGCGCGGCTCTGCTCCAGCAGCTCGACCGCGCGTGCGTACTGACCGCGCTCCGCCTCCAGCAGCGCGAGTAGGCTGTACGCCGCATAGTAGTCCTCGCTGAAGGCGACTTGGCTCTCAGGGTCGGGGATGAAACTGCGTTGCTGCTCGATGATTTGGATGGCGCGCTGGAGCCGCTCCCGCGCTTGGGGGGCATCCCCACCACGATAATCGAGCTTGGCGAGGCTTAGCTCCGTCAACGCCACGAACAACGAGTTAGGCGCGAGTTGCTGATAGCGTTGCAGGGCGGCTTCAAAATCGCTGCGTGCGGAGTCGCCCGCTCCCGCACGCATGGACGCGACGCCGCGATAATAGAGCGCGTGCGCCAGCAGCAGCGGGTTGCCGCCTGGTCGCTGGAGGGCGGCGACGGCTTGCTGGAGTGGCTCTCGAGCTGCCTCTATACGCTTGGCGCGAATGGCAGCGATTGCCGCGCTCAGGTTCACGCGCGCGAGCAGTTCCGCTTGCGCGAGCCGCTCTGCGGCGGCGCGGGCGTTTGTGAAAATCGCCGCAGCGCGCTCCGCGTCGCCAAGCTCCAGCGCGAGCGCACCGCGATTGAGCCTGATTTGCACTGCAAGGGGCGACTCAGGCGCGAACTGGTCCAGTATTTGTTGGGCTTGGGCATAGTAGCTTTCGGCGCGTTGGAGGTCGCGTTGGCGCAGGGCGAGGGTGCCCAGCCCGCTTAGGGACTGGACTTTCAGCAGCGGGAGGGTTGGCAGTTCTTGGACGAGCGCGTGCGCCTGAGTATAGTAGCGGAAGGCGGCGTCGAGTGCGCCCTGACGCAGAGCAAGATTGCCTAAGCCAATCAGTGTTTGCGCGTGGAGCGCAGTTTTCCGCGCGTTGTGTTTCAGCTGCGCTTGGCGCGCATTCTGGAGGTAGGTCTCGGCTTCTTCGAACGCGCCCAACTCGGTCGCCGCAAAGCCCAGCCCCATCAGGGCGCGACTGCGTTCCAACGGCTCCGCGTTCGCCGCGTTATAGGCTGCCAGCGCCTGCTCGAAGTAGCGGCGCGCCTGTACGAAGTCGCGACTGTAGAACTCCGTGAACCCCAACGCGACCAGCGTGTGGGCGACGGCGACGGATTGGGGCGCTTCCCGTTGGCGGATCTCCAGCGCTTGGCGACAGAATTCGCGCGCGTGCGCTATCTCGCCCCGCTCCAGCGCGGACACTCCCAAATTGTAAAGCGTGCGCGCGATGTTCAACGGCGCATCGGGGAGGGCGCGCTGGCGCTCTAAGGCGCGTGTGAACTGCTCTGTAGCGGTTTTGAAATCGCCGCGGCGGAGCGCGAGGCGTCCCAGCTCGTGGTCTGCCTGAATCTGCTCGCTCGGCTCCAAGTTCGGGTTCTGGGCAGCTTTTAGGAGCCACTGTTCGGCGTCCTGCAATCGGTCGGTTTCGAGGGCGACCGTGCCCAATCCGAGATATGCCTGCCCCACTTCGCGCGATTCGGGCGCGACCGATTCGGCAATCTGCTGCGCACGCTCGTAGAAGTTTCTCGCGTCGTCCCAGCGCTGCTGGCGGAGCGCGATTGTGCCCAGCCCGATGAGCGTTTGCGCGTGTTCAAGAGTGCCTTCGCCACTCTGCGCGTAGATTTGCAACGCGCGTTGATAGAACCGCTCGGCTTCCTCGAGGTTGCCCCGTCGGTAGATTAGTTCGCCGAGCGCTTTGAGCGTCGCTGCAAGGGCAGGCGTGTTAGGAAGCAGTTGCTCCTGACTGTTGAGCGCGGCGCGCAGGTAGATTTGAGCCGCATCTAATTGGTTTTGTCGGAGGGCGACCACGCCGAGGTTGTAGCGCGTGCGCGCCAGAAGCGTCTCGTCCGCCTCCAACGCTTTGCGCATCGTAAGGGCGCGTTCCCACAA
>Ga0079992_132853_pt1 | contig 11107 bp, 5 predicted proteins | sample FaiFalFF_MnMetaG_3_FD_69197 | JGI IMG/M metagenome (GOLD analysis project Ga0079992, IMG submission 69197) | Freshwater microbial communities from Yellowstone National Park, Wyoming, USA - Fairy Falls B (FF_Mn_B) MetaG (SPADES assembly) (version 2) | ecosystem: Environmental > Aquatic > Freshwater... | reverse complement strand
TTACAAGATGTTTTTGGACAAAAAGAAGAAATAGCTCTTAATTTTAGGACAGAAAAAATGCCTTCTGATTTACTTGATTTTTATCATTTCCAAAAATATTACAACGTGACTACTCCTGAAAAAACAAAATTAACCTTTGCTGTAGAGAATATGGATTATATAAATGTTGATATTTGTAAATTATCAGCAAAGGATTTTCTTTATAATTATCTAAATTTAGGACCATATTGGGATTCAAGATTTCGTGGTCCTGAAGCAGTTGTTAATTGTAAAGAAAGGATAAAAGATACTATTGAACTACCGAGCAAATATTGGGTTAAAAATTTCTTTCATCTTGACATTAAAGATTACTTTCCTAATCCAATTGGTAATTATATTATCACTTTTTATCATCCTGATTATAAAACAAAGCGGTGGGATTATAGTACTGACCAAGAAAGAATAAGTCAAGTATATGAGAGAACTTATTTAAATGTGACTAATTTAGCTGTGGCTGAAAAAAGAATTGGTGTTGAAAGTGAAATTTGGAAAGTTACAGAACCATCACTTGCTGAGAAGATAAAAGGACTGAGAAACCTCTATTGGGTAATTGATTCAAGAAGTTTAAAAGAAATTCCTAAAGCTAAGTTAGACTTCTATAAATGGGAAAATAATAGTTTAGTCCACACTGCCTCCGCTTACACTGACAATAAAGGTTTAGCTTTTATAAAGCCAATTCCCGGATTAAACGGAGTGATTGTTTCCAAAAATGAGGATAGTACTATTTTGTTTAATGAAAGTCAACTAGAATGGGCAAGTACTGCTTATTTAGCTCATAAATTATATCTTTATACTGATAAGCCAATTTATCGTCCGGGGCAAGAAGTTTTCATAAAAGGAATTTATAGAATAGGTTATGATGGCAATTATGATATAGTGAAAAACAAAACTCTTGAAGTTCAAGTCTTTAATTCAAAAGATCAAGAAATTTTTAATCAGACATTAAAAATCAATGATTATGGAACTTTTGATACTAAATTAATATTAGATAAAAATTCTCCTTTAGGTACTTATAGAATTTGTGTTAAAGGTTATGATTGCGCTTATTTTGAAGTTTTAGAATATGTGCCCGCGCCTTTTAAAGTAGAAATTAAAACTGACAAAGAAGAATATATCTCTAAAGACACTATTAATTTAGATATAGAAGCAAAATATTATTTTGGCGTTCCTGTCGAAGGAGGTAAAGTAGAATATACCATAGCTTCTCAAAATTATTATTTTGACAGATATCAAGATAGTTACTTTAATTTTGAAAGAGATTGGTATTATTATCCACCTTATGATTATGGAGATAAATTTATTGCACAAGGAGAAACAACTTTAGATTCTCAAGGCAAGGCAAGAATTTCTCAAGTTTTAGATATAGAAAAAATTTTTAATGAAGAAGAAAGAAAAAGCAAAATTATCGTTGTTGATGTCACAGTTAAAAATACCTTAGGTCAAAGTGTGTCTGCACAAAAATCTTTTATTTTACATAATGGTGAATTTTATTTAGGATTATCTTCAGATAAATATTTTGTTGGGAAAAATGAAAAATTTAATTTGAAAGTAAAATCTGTTGATACGCAGGGAAAAGAAATAAGTGTCAGTAATATAAAATTAGATATTTATCGAATTCAATGGATTTCGGCAAGAAGACAAGATGCTACAGGAGAATATTCTTATGAATGGGATAAGAAAAAAGAACTTGTAAAAAGTTTCAATTTCACCACTGATTATAAGGGAAATTATAATCTTGTCCTTCAGCTTGATAAAGAAGGAGAATATGAAGCAGAAATTAAAGCCAAAGACAGAAGGGGTAATATGATTTCTAGTGTTTATAGTTTTTATGTTGGTGGAGAAGGGGAAGTTACGGTTAGATATTTGGAAGACACTCAACTTGAAATTGAGACTAGAAATAAAGATTTAAAAGTTGGCGAAGAAGGCAATATAGTTATTAAATCACCATATAAAAGAGCCAAGGCTTTAATTTCTATAGAAAGAGGAGAAATTTTTGATTATCAAATTAAAGAAATTACAACTAATCTTTATAACTTTACTTTTAAAGTCAAAAAAGAATACTCGCCTAATATTTATGTTTCTGTCTTGTTGTTTTCACAAAAGCCTGAAGTAAAATTTGCTCAAACTGAATTCTATATAGACAGGAAACAATATGAACTTGATATTGAAGTGAAATCTAATAAAAAGTTTTATTTACCTGGAGAAGAAGTAGTTTTAGATATTACTACTAAAGATTGGTTAGGAAGAAGAGTACCTGCTGAGGTTTCTATAGCAGTTGTTGATCTTTCTGTTTTAGCCTTGAAAGGTAATCCTAAGAAAAATCCTTTAATCTTCTTTTATGATGGTTTTCCTTTAACAGTTTCTTCTGCTGCTAATCTTAAAAATATCTTAGTTACAGAAGAAATAAAAGAAGCAGTAAATGGAAAGGGTGGTGCTGGGATGGTAGAAGAAGCCTTAGCAGTTAAGAAAAGAGGAATATTTAAAGAAACTGCTTTTTGGCAAGCAGTAGTGAGTACAGATTCGCAAGGCAAAGCTCAAGTTAGATTTACCTTGCCTGATAATTTAACAACTTGGCAAACAGAGACATTAGGAGTGACCAAAGATACGAAAGTAGGAGTTAGTTATATTGAATTTTTAACAAGAAAAGAATTGATGACTATTCCTTTTAAACCAAGATTTGTTGTTCCTGGAGATGAGTTTTTTGTTGGTGCCCAAATTTTCAATCAAACAAAAAATGTACAAAGGGTGAAAGTGAAGTTTGAAAGTCAAACATTAATTTTAAAAGAGAGTTCTTCAGAAAAAGTGATAGTTATAGGTCCAGAAAAACCAGCCACTGTTTATTTTAAAGTCCAAGCTCCTTATTCGATTAAATCTGGTGAACATAATTTTGTTATTTCAGCTCTTGGTGATAAATTACAAGACATTGTTGAACAAACTATAAAAATTACTCCTAATAATACTTATGAAGTTGTCGCTTCTTCAAATTATGCTTCTTTACCTATATTTAAAGAATATGTCTATTTACCTGAGAATATTGAAAAAGATAGAGGAGAATTAACAATCAAAACTTCAGCTACTTTAGCAGTTTTCCTTTCTGATGCTTTAAATTACCTTCTTCAATTTCCTTATGGTTGTTCAGAACAAATTTCAAGCACATTAAAAGGAATAGCAGTAGTTAAAAGAGCCTTGAATGTTCCAAATTTAATCGAAAAATTCAAATTAGAAAAAATAAAATATGGTGACAAAGAATATAGTCTTGATGAAGTGGTTCAAATTGGTTTACAAAAACTTTATAATAATCAAACATTAGATGGTGGCTTTTCTTGGTGGGGGAAAGGTGAGTCAGATTTTCATCTTACTTTATATGTTGTTGAGACTTTGAACTTACTTTCTCAAGCAGGATTTAACATCAATAAGGACTCTTTAGATAAAGCTCTTAATTATCTTTATAAAAAAATCACCACCCTTCCATACTTATACCAAAATGCTGACACTGTTATTTTAACAGCTTATACTCTCTTAAATTCACCCTCTTTCGCTAATAATGAAGTTTTGAAAGAACAAATTAAACAAATTGTTAATGATGATTTACTTCTTAAGGAAAAATTAAGTAATACTTCTTTGGCTTATTTAGCCATAGTGACAACAAAAGGTTTTGATGAAAATTTAGAAAAAAAGGTTTTCGATCTTCTTGATAATAGAATTGATATTGATTCGAGAGGTGCTTTTCTAGAAACAGGGAAAAGCTTTCTATGGCAATATTATGAAACTCCTATTAAAAATACAGCTTTGTATTTAAAAGCTAAAGTAGCAAGAAAAGAAAATGACCCAATATTAGAAAAAGTCTTAAGATGGATTTTAAATTCTAAATATAAAGATGGTTCTTGGGGGTCAACTCAAAATACTGCTTTGGTTATTGATGCCTTGACTGATTATTTAGAATGGAAAAAAGAGACAAATTCGAACTTTACTTTAGAGATTTTTGTTAATGATAAGAAAGAAGGTCAATTTACTTTTAATCCTCAAACAATTTTAGAACAATTTTCAAAAGAAATTCCAATTAAAAATTTAAAGTTTAATGGCAATAATGTTATTACTTTTAAAAAAGAAAATCACAATCAAACGACTAATGCCTATTATTACGATCTAACTTTAAGATATTATCTTAAAGCTGATAAAATTCCTCCTCGAGATGAAGGATTTAATATTAAAAGAGGCTTTTATAGATTAGAAGATAAAGAAAATAAAAATCCAATTAAAAAGGTTAAAGTTGGAGAAATTTTAAGAGCTAATATACAAGTTATTGTTCCCAAAACAAGAAATTTTGTGATGATTGAAGATTTTATACCTGCAGGAATGGAAATTGTTAATCTTGATTTAGCTACTGAACAAAAATCATTAAGACTGCAAGAAAGAGAGCTAAAGGGAAGGGAATTAATACCAGATTTTAAAGAGATACGCGATGATAGATTATTCTTGTATGTTGAAAGATTAGAACCAGGAGTTTATGAATTCGAATACTTTGTAAGACCTCTGATTAAAGGCAAATTTATACATTTACCAGCACAAGTTTTAGAGATGTATTTCCCCGAAAATTTTGGCAGAACTTCAGGTGATTATTTTGAAATTGAGTAATAATGGATAAAAATCATTTAAAAAGCCAAATTCTTTTCCTAATAATTTTTATTAGTTTCTCTTTTTTAATTATTGCCTATAATTTACAAAAAAAATTAACAGAAACTTATTTAAGTTATAACTCGGTTGTTTTAAAAGATAGATATGAAGAAATAATTACTATTCTGCCAAATAGAAAAGGCTACCGAGCTCAGTATCTAGATAAAATTCCACCTCGTTTTAAAGAACTTCTACTTAAGAAAGAAGATAAATATTTTTATTATCATTTTGGCTTCAACCCATTTAGTATTCTTAAGGCTGGAATTTCAAAGTTAGGCATAGGTGAAAGAAGAGGTTCTAGTACTATAACTCAGCAACTGGCAAAAATTTTGCTTGGTAAAGAAAAAGAAAGAAACTTGAAAAATAAATTAATAGAACTTGTTTATGCTCTAAGTTTAGAAATTTTTAAAAGTAAAGAAGAGATATTAAAAATGTATGTTAATTCAATTTATTTTGGTAATCAGATACAAGGTTTGAAAGAAGCCAGTCAATTTTACTTCGGTGTCTCACCAGAATTTTTAACTGATGGCCAAATACTTCAACTTTTAGCAACAATTTCTAATCCTAATGAAAATAATCCATTGAGATTTGAGAATATAAAAATAGCTACAAAGTTAGCTAAAAAGTTTAATCTAGATACTTCTCAATTACATTTCACTAATGTTAAAGAAGTTAAAGAAAATATAAAAAATTATTTCAATGAGGAAACATCATTTGAGGTTTTAGATTATTTAAGAAATAAAAATTTAAGTAATATAAAATCTTTACAATTAACCATTGATAAAAGATTAACTGAAAAAATAAGAGATATTGTTAAAAGGAATATAGCTTATCTGAAATTTAAAAAAGCTTCTCATTCAGCAGTAATTGTTATTAAGCTACCAGAGAATGAAATCTTAGCTTTGATTGGTTCTCCTAATCCAAAATCTTTTTACGAAGGTTATCAAATAAATATGTTAGAAAAACCAAGAGCAGTATGTTCAGCAATCAAGCCTTTTATTTATTTAAAAGCTTTTGAAAAAGGTTTAAGGCCCTATACTTTAGTTGAAGATAGAGAGTATAAGTATATTTCAGGCTTAGGTTTCCCCTTTTATCCTAAAAATTTTGATTATAAATATAGAGGTACAATTTCTTTACATTATGCTTTAAGTAACAGCTTGAATGTTCCTACTTTGAAAGTTTTAGAATATGTGGGCTTAGAAGAATTTAATGAATTTTTAGAAAAAGATTTAGGATTTAAACCATTTCAAAATTTAGAAAATTATCAAATAGGTATTGCTCTCGGAGTTTTAGAAATGAGCTTATTAGATTTAGCACATTATTTTACTATTTTTCCCAATAATGGTATTTTAAAAAATTTGAAAATTTCTTTTGAAGAGAAATCAAAAGAAAAAGTTATTGCTCAACCTGAATATATTCAACTCATCAATAAAATCCTCTCTGATAGAAAAACAAGTATTGATCAATTTGGACTTAGATCTAACTTAAATCTTTTTCAAGGAAATTATGCTTTAAAAACAGGAACTTCTCAAAAATTTAAAGATAGCTGGATCATTGGCTATACTCCGGATTTTTTAGTTGGTGTTTGGGTTGGCAATGCACAAAATATTTCTATGGATGCAGTTTCAGGTCAATTAGGAGCAGGGAAGATTTGGTCAGAAATTATGGAATTACTTTTTAATTCAACATATAACAAAAATAGTCAATTTGATTTTTCTTTAATTCAAAAATTTAAATACCAAGGGAATATAGTTTACGGCCTAAAATGATAATTTTGAAAAAGCCCTCTTTGCTTTAAAAGAAGATTATTTAATTTTACATCCTCATAATGGTGATAGGTTTTTAGCTAAAGAAAGTCAAATAATTTTGAAAGCTAAAGAAAACGTAGAATGGTTTGTTAATGGAGAATTTTTGGGGGAGGGTAAAGAAAATATTTTTGTTCCCAAAGAAAGTGGTGTTTATACTATTACCGCTAAAAATAAAAAATTAAAAGAAAGTATCGATATTTTTATTAGTGATTAAATTATAGTCAGTAAAAAAGGATTTTATTTTTAGTAGTTATCCACAATTTGATTTTTAAAATTCTATGTTATAATTTGAATGATGGTTCAAATAAAGAAAATTAAAAAAGAGTTGAAGAATGAAAGATTGATTAAAGAATGTGCAGAAAGGTTTGGGCTTTTGGGAGATTTAACGAAGATGAAAATTTGTTATCTTTTGTGTTATTATCCTGAACTAACTGTCAGTGAAATCGCTGAAATTTTGAAAATGCCTATTTCTCGAGTTTCCCATGCTTTAAGAAAATTAAAAGAAAAAGGAATTGTTAGTTCTTGGAAAGATTGGCGCTACTGTTTTTATAAATTAAAAGATCAAAAATTGTCGAAATTAATCAAAAATTATCTATGAAATACGATTTAATTATTATTGGAGCAGGGTCAGGAGGTTTTGCCAGCGCTATTCAAGCTAATGAGCTTGGTTTGAAAACTTTAATGATAAATTCTGGTCTTCCAATTGGAGGAACCTGCGTCAATGTTGGTTGCGTACCTTCAAAAGCTTTAATTCATTATGCTAAAAATAAAAATTTAGATTTTTTTCACGCCATAGAAAAAGAACTTGCTCTTGTGGCTGAACTAAGAAAAGAAAAATATGAAGATGTTTTGAAAAGTTTAAAGAATGTTGAGTTTATTGAAGGAAAAACAAAATTTGTTGGAGAGAATGAGGTTGAAGTTTTGGACAGGAGATTTCAAGCCGAAAAATTTATTATTGCCAATGGTTCAACTGCTAACGTACCAAATATTGAAGGGATTAAGGAGGTTGGTTATTTAACTCACGTAACCGCTTTATCAAATAAAAATTTGCCTCAAAGTATTGCTATTATTGGTGCTGGTCCTCTTGGCTTAGAATTTTCTCAAATTTATTCTCGTTTTGGCTCAAAAGTAATTATTTTAGAAAAGGGAAGTTCTATATTTCCGCCAGGAGAAAAAGAATTAGTGCAAAGATTAAAAGAAATTTTAGAAAAAGAAGGAATTGAAATTAAATTGAATGTTGAAGTCAAGGAAGTAAAAAAAGAAAATAATAAAAAGATGGTTAGATTTTTAATTGAGGGCAGGGAAGAAGAAATTTTTGTTGATGAAATTTTGCTTGCTGCTGGAAAAACTCCTAATACAGATGATCTTGATTTAGAAAAAGCAAAAGTTAAAGTTAATGAAAGGAAAGCTATAGTGACTAATGAATTTTTACAAACAACAAATCCAAATATTTATGCTGTTGGCGATGTTAATGATAAACCTTTAAGATTAGAAACAACTGCAGCCAGAGAAGGAACCATTGCTGTTTTGAATGCTTTTAAAAATGCTAATCTTAAAATTGATTATAATTTAGTGCCTTATACAATTTTTACTGATCCAGAATTAGCTGGTATTGGTTTTACTGAAGAAAAACAAATTAAAGAATTAAAAGTTTGTGCCTGTCGAGTTTTAGAATTAAAATTTGTTCCCAAAGCAAGAATTATTGAAAGAACAGAAGGATTAGTGAAAATGTTAATTAATCCCCAAACAAAAGAAATTACTGGTGTTCATATTTTAGCTCCTTTTGCCAGTGAAATTATTAATCAAGCTATTTGGTTAATAAAAAATAAAAATACGATTGATGATTTAATAAATTCAACTCCTGTTTTTCCAACAATTTCTGAAGCTTTAAAAATTTGCGCTTTAAGTTTTTATAAAGACGTCTCGAAAATTAGTTGCTGTATTTAAAAATGAAAATAATTCAAGCTTTAAGAATTGTTTTTAGAAAAGATAGCGGAATTAACTTTGCATATATTTTTCTTTTTCTCCTTTTTGCCATTGCTTTTATTTTCTTTTTTATTGAACTTCAAGTTTTATTAACTCCTGAACCAGATAATATTTATTTATATTTAAAAATTTGGCGAATAAAAGATTGGTTAATTGTCGGCCTTCTTTCAATTTTAGTTTCTTTAAATTTTGTCTTTTTTGTTTATTTGATAAAAATTAAATCTCCAGAAATAAAATCTACTTCAACAGGAATTCTTGGTACTTTGTCAGGAATTTTTTCCGCAATCTTAGCGACTGCTTTATGCTCCTCCTGTTTAGCAGTTCTATTCTCTCTTTTAGGCATCAGTTTTTCAACAGGAGTTTTCTTTTTAAAATATAAATTTTTAATTTTCTTTCTTGCCACAATTTTACTTTTAATCTCCCTCTATTTTCAATCAAAAAGAATAATAGAAAGATGTCAATGTTGATTTGATTTAAAAATCTTTTATAATTAAAGAAAATGATTTTTAATTTGACTGCGAAAGATATTTTAGATATAGGAATCATAACGATTTTTTTGTACTTGATATTATTTTTAATTTTGAGAAAAAAACGTACCTTATTTGTAGTATTGGGCATACTTCTTTGGTATTCTATTTTTTTTCTTTCCGCTAAATTTAATTTGATTTTGACTAATTTTATTTTTAAATGGTTTATAAGTTTTGGATTACTTTTTGTTCTTTTGTTTATATTAGCTCAAGAGATTAGAGATGTTTTATATCTTTTTGGTTCTTTCGGGTTTCGTTTTATTAGATACCTAAAAGAAAAAAGTCCAAATATTTCAGAAAAAACAATTGAAACGATAACGGATGCAGTAAAGGAGATGTCAGAAAAAAGAATCGGCGCTCTTATAGTTATTGAAGGCAATGATCCAATTGATGAATTTATTTCCAGTGGTTATCTTTTAGATGGATTTATAAGCAAACCATTAATTTTAAGTATTTTTGATCCTACTTCACCGGGTCATGATGGTGCCATGATTATTAGGAATGATAAAATTTATAAATTTTCTTCACATTTGCCTTTAAGTCAATTCCCAGAAAAAGTTAAAGAGCGCAATTTAAGACATAGAGCGGGTCTTGGTATCTCGGAGGTTTCTGACTGTGCAGTAATAATAGTTTCTGAAGAAACAGGAAATATTAGTTTAGCAAGAAAAGGAGAAATTGAAAAAATAGAAAATGTTTTCGAATTAAAAGAAAAATTGTTAAATTTAGTGAAAAATGATAAAAAGCGAGATATTGTTTCTAATCTTTCCAATTTGCTTTCCCAAAATTTTCTTATTTTTTTGATTTCTTTAGCTCTTTCTTTTAGTTTATTTACTTTAATTAATACCAGTTATGCTCTTATCCAAAAGACATTTATTGTTCCAGTTGAATTTATAAACATACCCCCGGATTTAATTGTTAAAGAATTCAAACCCACTGAATTAACAATAACATTAAGAGGACAAAAATTTGTTTTAAATGTTTTAAATCCAAATGAACTAAAAGTAATTGTTGATTTAAAAAATTATGAAAAATATTCTATTTCTAAATGGAATTCTGTTTTGGTAGAAGACGAAAACGTGATTATTAAAATTCCACAAAACTTAACTGTTGTTAATATTTCCCCTTCAAATATAAGATTTTATTTAGAGAGCCTTGAAAAACCAAAAACTAAATAAAAATTTTTTTTATAATTTAATTAATGAAGCTTGGATTTTTTGAAGCAGAAGGTTGGGAAAAAGAAATTTTAGAAAGAGAGCTTCCAGGTTTGGAAATTTATTTTACAAGCGAAAGACTCACAAAAGAAAATGTTAAAAATTTGCAAGATTTAGATATTTTGTCTATCTTTATTTCTTCAGAAATTGATAAAGAAATTATTGATTCTTTGCCAAATCTAAAGCTTATTACCACAAGATCAACTGGTTATGATCATATTGATTGTGAATATTGTAAATCAAAAGGAATTTTAGTTTGCAATGTACCTGAATATGGAACGAAAACTGTTGCTGAATGGACAATTGGTCTTATGCTTAATTTGGTGAGAAAAATTTATTATGCTATTGATCAAATTAAAGAAACTGAAAGTTTTGATTTGAAAAATTTAAGAGGTGAAGAGCTTTATGGAAAGACATTAGGGGTTATTGGTACTGGCAGAATCGGCAGAGAAGTTATAAAACTTGCTAAATCTTTTGGAATGAATATTTTAGCTTACGATGCTTTTCCTGATGAAAATTTTGCTAAAGAATATAATGTAACTTATACATCTTTAGAAGAACTTTTGAAAAACTCAGATGTCATCACCATTCATGTCAATTTAAATCCATCAACTTATCATTTAATCAATAAAGAAAATATAAAACTTATAAAACCTGGAGCTTATTTAATTAATACTGCCAGAGGAGGAATAGTTGAGACAGAAGCCTTGCTTTATGCATTAAAAGAAGGAATTTTAAAAGGAGCAGCCTTAGATGTTTTAGAAGAAGAAACAGAAATTAAAGAGGAGTTAGAGCTTTTAGTTAAATATACCACTGATAAACGCGGATCCAACGCAGATAAACGCGGATTAAATGATCTTAA
>Ga0079992_129387_pt1 | contig 11122 bp, 7 predicted proteins | sample FaiFalFF_MnMetaG_3_FD_69197 | JGI IMG/M metagenome (GOLD analysis project Ga0079992, IMG submission 69197) | Freshwater microbial communities from Yellowstone National Park, Wyoming, USA - Fairy Falls B (FF_Mn_B) MetaG (SPADES assembly) (version 2) | ecosystem: Environmental > Aquatic > Freshwater... | reverse complement strand
GAGCTGGAGCCCCTGATCGAGGCCCTCCCGGCCGCCGCCCGGGTCTTACGGCCCGACGGCGTGGGGATCGTCAGCGGTATCTTTCGACACCACCACCCCGTTTTTCAGGAAGCCGTTCGTTCAAGTCCCTTCCGGATTACGGGCCAGCGCCCCCGGGGCGAGTGGATGAGCTACCGACTGACATTCCGGTAGCCGGGATACCCGCTCCGGGACCGGTCCCGCGCTACCGCCTACCACCAGAAGGAGAGACCCCCCACGAAGGTCCAGCCGCTCAGGTCGATCGGCTGGAATCTGGGGTCGAACTGCGGCCCGAGCCGGCCGTCCAAGCCCGTGTACTTCACTTCCCAGTCCAGAGTCGCCCGCCGACCGATGGGAATCTGCAGACCTGCCATGGCATGCCATCCCAGGTCCTGGCCCTCGGCCCGAAAGTCCCCAAAGCCGATAAAGGCGTTCCGACGGCCCCGGTTGAACACGAAGTCGCCCGTCTCGGCATACTGCCAGAAGTAAATTCCCAGGCCGCCGCCGATGTAGGGGATGGCCCCCCGCCGGTTCCGGCCCAGGGGGAAGAACTTCAGACTGGCCTCGACGGGGACGATGCTGAGCTGGAGGGTCCGTACGATGGGCGTGCCATCCGGGTACACGTAGTCCCGGTCTTCGACGTCCCGGTCTCGCTCATAGAAGTACACGGCCGCGGCCACATTCAACCAGCGGCCCGCAAAGAGGTCATACCCGATGCCCAGGGTGCCGCCGACCATCTGGCCCGTCGTCAGAGTCGTCTCCCGCCGGTTAAGGTCCCAGATGTCGCTCTTTCCTCGGGGAACAAAGACGCCCAAGCGGACCGATAGGGTATCGGCCCAGGCAGGGGAAGCCAGAAGGATCAGGACGGTCATGATAATCCCGGTGACTTGACGCATCGCATACCTCCCTACGTTCATGGTTTAGGACGGGACGGGGGCCGACTTCGCTCGTTCGGTCGTAGAGACCACCGGCCTTCCCGTCCCTATGGAGTCCTAAGACCGAGGAAGTATAGCAAAGACGATGCCAGAACCGGTGGCCGTGGGGCCTACATTTTCGGTCGCCTCGACCGGGCGGACCGTCCCAGGAAGGGAGACACCTGTCCCCGGGGACACTCAGGTCCGGTCAGGTATCAGGACGGATGATGGTGGGGCTTACGCAGGGATAGGGGTGTTTCTCCCGGACCATTTCCATCCCGCATCATGCATACCCCGTGTGCGGGTTTTTCGAGGACAGGTGCCCGGTACCGGGTACCCGGTATCGGGCACCGGCTATCTGGCACCTGGGACCTGGTACCCGGCACCGGAGCCGAATCGACGCCGAGGACCGAACACCGAGCACCGAAGACCGAGCCCGGCCACTGGAAAACGCGCACACCGGGTATGCATCCTGTATCCCGCATCCATAGCTTGACAGAACACTACTTTGACAGCCCGAAGTTCACTAATATTATAGGCCGGAGGGCCGTGGGGGTCTTTTGTACCATGGACAAGGAACGTCGCGCCCAGGACGAAATCGTCCTTTTGGTCGATGAGAGGGACCGCTTCACGGGCCGGTACGCTTCTCGAACCGAGGCGCATCGGGGCGACGGTCTCCACCATCGGGCCTTCGTGTGCGTGCTCTTCGACCGAGCGGGACGGGTCCTCCTCCAGCGCCGGCGTCACTGGCTGTGGGACGGACTGTGGGACCTGACGGCCGTCAGCCATGTCCTCTACCGGGATGGACGGCGAGAGACTTACGCTCAGGCCGCGGCCCGGGCCCTCCGGAAAGAGATGGGCATCGTCGGCGTCCGAGTTCGAAAGGTAACCGGTTTCAACTACTTCGTGCGTCATCCCGAGGGGGACGCCTGTGAGAATGAATACTGCGCCGTCCTGGTCGGCTCTTACGACGGTCCCGTCCGACCGGACGTCGAGGACGTCTATGAGTACCGCTGGATGGCCTGGGGGGATTTCGTTCGAGACGTCGAAGCCCACCCGGCGGCCTATACGCCTTGGGCTCGTCTGAGCGTCGAGACCCTGAAGCGGGTCGGCTGGAAGCCTCACAAGGAGGTGTAGGGATGACCGACCGTGTCGGACGAACCCAGCAAGCCCTGAAGACCGTCATGCAAGGGGGAATCCTGGATGTCCCGACGGCCCGTCAGCTCGGTGAGGACATCGCCTCCGGCGAGCTCCCGCCCGAGCTGGTCGGGGCCATCCTGACGGCCCTGGCCATGCGGGGAGAAGCACCCCCGGAGATCGCCGGCCTGGCGGACGCCATGCGGTCGCAGGCTCGACGGGTGGAGCATCCCCTGACGCAGAAGGCCGTAGACACGTGCGGCACGGGCGGCGACGGCTTCCATACGTGGAACGTCTCGACGGCGGCGGCCTTCGTCGTGTCCTCACTCGGGGTCCCAGTCGTCAAGCACGGCAATCGGGCCGTCTCCTCCCGATGCGGGAGCGCTGACGTCCTGCAGGCCCTGGGGATCGTATGGCCGGACACGCCGGAGAAGGCCGCCCAGCTCCTTCAGGACACGCACTTCACCTTTCTCTTTGCTCCCTATTTCCATCCGGCTATGAAGGCTGTCGCTCCGGTCCGGCGGAATTTGGGTATCCGGACCATCTTCAACGTCCTGGGACCCCTCACAAACCCGGCCTTCGTGCGGTATCAAGTCATCGGCGTCTTCCGACGGGACCTCCTGGAGCGCCTGGCTCCCGTGTTCGCCCACCTGGGCCACGAGCGGGTCCTGCTGGTCCACCACGAAACCGGCATGGACGAGGCCGCTTCTTTTGGCCAGACATACGTCGTCCGGGTCGAGCGGCGGGGGACGGACGTCACGTTTCAGGAGGATTGCCTGGACCCCCGTGCCTGGGGCTTCGGTTTCGGCTCCGTCGAGGACCTGCAGGGGGGTTCGCCCGAGGAGAACGCCCAGATCATCGGAGACCTCCTGCGGAATCAGGACCGGGGACCCCGACGGGACACCCTGCTCGTGAACTCGGCCCTGGCCCTCTGGGTCGCCGGTCAGGTCGCCACCATCGAAGAGGGTCTGGCCCGGGCTGAGGAAGCCCTGACCAGCGGACGTGCCTATGACCAGCTCGAGCGTCTCCGTCGGTGGTCCGGCTTGCCGTGAGGGCTCGTCCGGTCGCCTTCGACTTGCCCGTCGGTGGGGGCCGGTCCTTTTTATGGGATTCGTCGGGGTCGGATTCATCGGCCTCATCCTGGGGCCGCTCCCGGCTCTAACGACCGTCTCCTATTCCCAGGTCGTTCTCGACCGCCACGGGGAAGTCCTGCGGATATTCCTGACACCCGACGAGAAGTGGCGCATCGAGACCCGTCTGGACGAAATCGACCCCCTCCTCGTCCGGGCGACGGTCTGCTTTGAGGACCGCTTCTTCTGGTTTCATCCCGGCGTGAACCCCCTGGCCGTCCTGCGGGCGGCCTGGCAAAACGTCCGGGCCGGCCGCGTCGTCTCGGGCGGCTCGACCCTCTCGATGCAACTCGCCCGTATCGTAGAACCCCGTCCCCGCACCCTGCGGACGAAACTGCTCGAGGCTTTTCGAGCCTTCCAGTACGAGCTTCGCCTGGGGAAGCGGCGTATCCTCGAACTCTATCTCAACCGGGCGCCTTACGGGGGCAACCTGGAGGGCGTGACGGCGGCGTCTCTGGCCTACTTCGGCCGTCCGCCCCGGCACCTCACGCCGGCCGAGGTCGCCTTCCTGGTGAGCTTACCCCAAGCGCCCGTGTCCCGTTCCCTCCTGCGGGCCTCGCCGTTCGAAGTGACGCAGGCCCGGAATCGCGTCCTGGCCCGCCTACGGGCCTGCGGGCTCCTGTCCGAGGCCGCTTACCGCTCGGCCCTGCGGGAGAGCGTCCCGACGGGCCTGCGGCCTATGCCGGCTCAGGCGCTCCACGCCACGGATTACCTGCACGCTCTCTTCCCACAAGCTTCCCGTATCCGGTCGACCCTGGACGCCCGCATCCAGCGGACGGTCGAAAGCCTCGTCCAGGCCTATCGGCCCGTGGTCTACCGGAACGGAGCCACGAACGTGAGCGTCGTCGTCATCGAAAACTCCACCCGGAAGGTCCGGGCCCTGGTCGGTTCCCTGGACTACTGGGATGAGGCTCACGACGGCCAGGTTCCCGGCTTTCTGGCCCCCCGTTCGCCGGGCTCGGCCCTCAAGCCCTTTCTCTACGCCCTGGCGCTCCAGAAGGGAGTCATCACGACAGAAACCCTCCTGGAGGACTATCCGACCAACCTCCGGGGCTACCAGCCCGTCAACTTCAGCGGCACCTTCCGGGGCCTCGTCCGGGCCGAAGAAGCCCTGGCTTACTCCCTAAACGTCCCCTTCGTCCATCTCCTCCGCCGGACGGGCTTGCAGGACTTCCTGCGCCTCCTCCAACGGGGCGGGATCGACCTTCGGCCCGGTACAGACTATGGCCTCTCGGTCATCACGGGTGCCCTGGAGGTGCGCCTCCTGGACCTGACGAACCTGTACGTGACCCTGGCCCGGGACGGCTGGCACGGCCCGCCGGTCCTCATCGAAGACCCTCCCCGCCCCCAGGCCGAAAGGCGACTCCTCCATCCCGGTGCCGTCGCCTTGACCCGGCGGGCCCTGGCCCTCCGGGACCGACCCGACGCCCCTCATCTCCGCTCGGTCACCCTTCCGCGAGCGACCGTCTACTGGAAGACGGGCACCTCCTGGGGACGGCGGGACGCCTGGAGTGTAGGATTCCACACGGGCTACACCGTCGGCGTCTGGGTCGGCAACTTCTCGGGTGAGGGTGCCGAGGGCATCGTCGGCGGAGAACTGGCGGCACCCCTCATGTTCGACATCCTGAATGCCTTGCCAGCACCGACCCCGGAACTGCGACCCTCGCCGGAGGCCGACCTGACCCGGGTCCCCGTATGTCCCTTCTCCGGGGAGCGGCCGACCGACGCCTGCCCCGGCGTCCGATGGGTCCTCGCCGTGCGGGACGCCGCCCCGCTTCGACCCTGCCCGTATCACCGCCGTCTGCTCGTCGAGCGGGACTCCGGCCGTCGGATATGTCCCTGGAAGTCCTATGCCCCTGAAGAAGTCACGGTCCGGGTCTTCACCGTCCTGCCGCCCCTGGCGGCTGAATTCCTCGGCCGGCCGGCCTCGACCGAACCGCCCCCCTCGGAGGCGTGCGGCACGCCGGAGGCGGCACCGGAGCTCCGGATCCTCAGCCCTTTAGACGGGGCCACCTACTTGCCGAGCGCCGACGTTCGGGGAGGCGGTGGCGTTCCCCTCCGGGCCGTGACGCCCGCCCCGGACGGCCGCGTGTTCTGGTTCATCAACGACCGGTTCGTCGGGTCGACCGCCTCGGGCACCGTCTGGATAGTCCGCCTCCCGCCGGGGCCCGCCACCGTCGTCGCCGTCGACTCGACGGGTCGTTCCGACCGGGCCCGCCTGCAGGTCCTCCCTCCATGAAAGGGGAGGGACGGGTGACGGGGCTTCATCCCCGCCCCGCACGCGAGGGCAAGGCAGTAGGGCAGTAGGGCAATAGGGCAATAAGGCAGTAGGGCAATAAGGCAATAAGGCAGTAGGGCAATAGGGCCTTTATTCCTCGTCACTCCGTCACTTCATCACTCCGTCACTTCACCCCTTCATCACCGAGGCCCCGGCCCGTGCCGTCCCGACGGCGCCGGCCCAGACTTGCCGAGGGGAGCACTCCAAGACTTCCGACCAGGGCCGCCGCTTCCTTCGGTTCGGATGCCGCCGAACGTGCATCCAACCAGGAATCCGCATATAATGAGCAGACCCTGGATTTGGGAGTTCCTATGCGATTGGAAAAGCTGATCATCGAAAACTATAAGGGTATCGAGCGGGCCGAGCTCATACCGGAGCCCGACGTGACGCTGGTCATTGGGATCAACGGCGCCGGCAAGACTTCTCTGGCTGAGGCGATTCGCCTGCTTGGGGAGATGACCCAGGGGAGCGACACCCGGTGGCTGAAGATACTCTTTCCGACTCGATCTCGAGAGGGATTTATCGGTTGCCTCCCCTGGCGGGATTCGACCCGGTGGATGGCCTGGACCGTCACGGCCGTTGCAGAGAACGGCCCGGCAAAAGAACGCGTGGAGTACCGCCTCGCCCTCCGGTCGAATCCGATAGGCGACCCCACCGTCGCAGAGGAAGAGTTCCGGGTTGACGGAGACCTTCAGCTCCGCTGGGACCCCGACCAGAGTGGCTGGGTCGCTGGAGAGAAAATCCTGATGACTGCAGCACCGGGTCACGCGGAGGTCTACCCCTTCGTACTCAACTACATGTTCCTGCGGGGCACATTCCCCTCCTATGTCGCTCCCAAGGTTTTACAAAGGGTCTCTCTTTTCACTCGGTGGATGAGCGGCTGGAAGGAAGTGCGGCCCGAACCTTTAGATGCCGGCCGAAGCCTCGAGTCCCTCGACCCGGCTCAGCAGACCGCAATCGGCCATCGGGGCGAGAATTACGCCGCCGTCCTGTTCAATTGGAAAAACAGTCCGGAATACAAGGACCGGTGGGAGTTCGTCCACGACTACACGCACACACTCCTTCGGGTCCTGGGTCTCGACCTGGAATGGGACCTCTGGCATCGGCCCCTGGGGAGCAAGACGTTGGTCCTGCCATGGATATGGCGGAAAGGGGAGTCCCATGAGCAGGGTTTTGACCTGGCCTATGGACCGGACGGCCTGCGGCAGTGGCTGATGGTCTTGACGGCCGTTTGCGCCCCGGAGGTTACCCTGCTGGTCCTCGAAGAACCGGAACTTCATCTGGACCCCCGCATGATGGACCTCCTGGTCGAAGCCATCCGGGCCGCAGTGGAAACATGGCCCCGTCAAATTATGATCACGACGCATTCCCCCCTGTTTGCCCGTCAGTGGCCGATCCAGAATATCCGCCTCATCGAGCAGGGCGTCATCCGGCCCGTCCCCGAGGGTCTGGCCGAGGACATTCGGGAGGAGCGCTTGCGTTTGCTGGATGCCTGGATGATGGACATGCTGACCGGAGAATTCCGCCTATGAAGGTCCTACTGGGGTGCGAGGGGAAAGAACATAAGGTCATCCTCAAAGTTTTGTGCAATTGGCTCCGACGGGTAGATCCGAGTCTGCCCAACTTGGATCTGCGTCTCAGAGAGTTTAGAGGGGACGAAATTTGGAGTGATAATAAATTTATTGAATTTGTCGGCGGGGCTCGAAACCGGGAGGGCTGGACTAAGGTGATCCTCGTATTTGACGATAATCAGAGGGATAAAGTCGCCCAGAAGGCCCGCACCCTTCAGTCAACGGACCTGCCCGGGGTCCCGATCTGTGTCCTTTTCATCGTACCCCACATGCACGGGTGGGTTCGGCGGATGCTGAATCCGAGCGATAGGGCGAAGCTGGACCAACGGCCCAGGGGTCAAAAGGTTAAGAATATGACCTGGGCGGCTGGGTGCCTGGAAACCTACGCTTCCATTCAAGACCCGACTTCTCTCCTTCAGAAACTCCGGAAGGCCCTGCAATGTCAGTGTGATCCGGGCCATCGATTTCCGAACGACTTCCGCGGCTCCCCACCCTCCCGGCGGTCTCGGAAAAGACGGTGACCGTCCTTTCCCACAGCATGGGTAGTGCCGGGCCGGCCTGTCCCGGCCCTCGGGGCCTCCGCCGACCCCCGGGAGCGCCGGAATGGCTCGTCACCCCGCACTGGCGTGCGGGATGGGGATATGGTATGAAATCCCTGCGGCCGAGTAGTGGCTTCGGGAGACGCGGGGTGTGGATAAAATCCTGAAGTCCTATCTGGATTCCATTGCCGACCTTACCCGGCGCGGCGACGCCCGTGAGGAAAGTTACTACCCTGCCCTGAAAGACCTGCTGGAGGCCCTCGCCCGGGCCCAGGGACGCACCGTCCAGGTCACCGTCCTGCCCAAGCCGACCGAAGCCGGTAGTCCCGATTTCCGTGTCTGGGACGGCTCCCAGAAGGTCATCGGCTATATCGAAGCCAAAGCCCCCGGCACGAACCTCGACCGGGAGAAGACCTCTGAACAACTCCAACGTTATCTCCACACCTTCCCCAACCTCATCCTGACCGATTTCTACGAGTTCCGTCTCTATCGCAACGGCGTCCCGCTGGAGTGCGCCCGGCTCGCCCGCCCGTTCATCCCCCAGACGCTCCGAGAGAAGCCGCCCGACGAACAGGTCGAAGAGCTGACGCACCTCTTCGAGACCTTCTTCTCCTTCGTTCTGCCCCCCTCCCTCACGGCCGAAGACCTGGCCCGCGAACTTGCACGACGCACCCGCTTCCTGCGGGACCAAGTCATCCTCCCCGAATTGAAAGGACAGGTCGCCGCCCAGCAAGGTCCGTTGTACGGGTTCTACGACGCCTTCCAGAAGTACCTCATTGCCGGTCTGACCGAAGACCAGTTCGCCGACCTCTACGCCCAGACCATCACCTACGGCCTCTTTGCCGCCCGCACCCGTGCCCAGAACTCTTTCAACCGGAGGATGGCCCACGACCTCATCCCTTCCACCATCGGCATCCTGCGCGATGTCTTCAAATTCATCTCGCTCGAAGAGCCCTCGCCGCAGATGAAAGTCATCGTGGACGACATCGCCGCCGTGTTGAACGTCGCCGATGTGCAGGCCATCCTGACGCAGTACTTCCGCCAGGGCAAAGGCGACGACCCCATCCTGCACTTCTACGAGACCTTCCTGGCCGAATACGACCCGGAGACCCGCGAGCGTCGCGGCGTCTATTACACCCCGCGGGCGGTCGTGCGCTACATCGTCCGCGCCGTGCATGACCTCTTGAAAACACGCTTCGGCCTGGCCAACGGCCTCGCCGACGAGCGTGTCACCCTGCTCGACCCCGCCGCCGGCACGCTGACCTTCCCGGCCGAGGCCATCCGGCTGGCGTTTCAGGAGTTTACAGCCAATTACGGCGGAGGCACCAAGGAGAACCTCCTGCGCCGCCACATCCTGCCCCACTTCTACGCCTTTGAACTGCTCATGGCGCCCTACGCCATCGGCCATATGAAGATCAGTCTTCTGCTGGAGACCCTGGGCGTCCCGCTCCGGAACGGCGAACGCTTCCAGTTTTACCTGACCAACGCCCTGGAGATGGAAGACCGGGCGAAGACTCCCATCCCGGGCCTCGCTTCGCTCTCCGAGGAGAGTCATCAGGCCGCCCGAGTGAAAAGGGACGAACCGATTCTGGTCATCCTGGGCAACCCGCCCTATTCGGGGCACACCGCCAATAAGGGCCTGTGGGAAAAGGAGCTGAAACGGGACCTCGACGGTGCGCAGAGTTACTACACCGTGGACGGCCAACCCCTCGGCGAGAAGAACCCCAAATGGCTCCAGGACGACTATGTCAAGTTCCTGCGCTTTGCCCAGTGGAAGATTCACCGGGCCGGGCGCGGCATCGTGGCGATGGTCACCAATCACGGCTACTTGGACAATCCCACCTTTCGCGGCATGCGCCAAAGCCTCATGAAAACTTTTGACGAAATCTACATTTTAGACCTGCACGGCAACAGCCTGAAGCGGGAGACGGCCCCCGACGGCGGCCCGGACGAAAACGTCTTTGACATCCGCCAGGGCGTGGCCATCGGCATCTTTGTCAAGCACGGCAACCCCGAGAAGCGGGGCGTCTATCACGCCGACCTCTACGGCCTACGCGAGGAGAAATACGCCTGGCTGGAAAGCCACACCCTCGAAACCGCCGGCTACCGGCCCATTACCCCCATCTCCCCCTTCTACTTCTTTGTCCCGCGCCAAACCCAAAACCTGGAAGCCTACCAATCTTGGCCTTCCGTGCCTGAGATCTTTCCCAGGGGCAGCGTCGGCATCGTCACTGCACGGGATAATCTGACCATCCGCTGGACGCCTGAAGAGATGTGGACGACGGTTTTGACGTTCAGCCGGTTGGATGAGGAGTTAGCCAGGGAAGCCTTCCATTTAGGTAAGGATGTGCGGGATTGGAAGGTAGGCCTTGCTCAGCAGGATGTAAAACATGATGGCGGCCCCCATCGCGGGAAAATCGTCCCCATCCTCTATCGTCCTTTCGATGTCCGCTATACGTATTACACCGGGCGGTCGCGGGGTTTTCACTGTATGCCCCGCCCCGAAGTCATGCGCCACATGCTGGCCGGGGAAAATTTGGGGTTGATAACTGTACGTCGGTGTCCTCCTGACAAGCAACCAGCTTTCTTTTTTATAACTAAAATGATTATTTCAAATGGAGTCATTCGATCGGATAATATGAGCATTGATACGCTCTTCCCCCTCTACCTCTACCCCTCCGCCGAATCGTCGGGTGTGCTTCAAGAAGGGCGCCGTCCGAACCTGGCGGGGTGGCTTTTGCCGGCATTGGCCGACGCCTACGGCTTTACGCCCACGCCGGAAGACGTGCTGGCCTACATCTACGCTGTGCTGTACAGTCCGACCTACCGCCAGAAGTACGCTCAGGAGCTTCGGGTGGACTTCCCGCGCATTCCCTTCACTGCCGATGGGGAGCTATTCAGGCAGATAGCGAACCTGGGCCGGCGGCTGATTGCCCTCCACTTACTCGATAGTCCCGAGCTGGACCCGCCGGTCGCCCGATACCAGGGCGCGGGGACGAACGACACCGTCGAACGCGTGAAGTATGATGCCCCGGCCCGTCGTGTGTACATCAATCCCGATAAATACTTCGAGGGCATCACGCCGGAGATGTGGCAGTACCGGATCGGCGGCTATCCGGTACTGGCCAAGTACCTGAAAGACCGCCAGGGCCGCCGCCTGGACGACCCCGTGCGCTACATCCGCATCGCCACCGCCATCGCCCGTACGATGGACATTCAAAAACAGATCGACGCCGTGTATCCCCACGTGGAGGCCAAGGAGGTAATTCGGAAGTGGGGCAGTAGGGCAATAGGGGCAGTAAGGCAATAAGGCAGTAGGGCAGTAGGGCAATAGGGCCTTTATTCCTCGTCACTCGTTACTCGTCACTCCGTCACCCCGTCCCTTTCACCGGCCTGGCACCGGCCTTAAGGTCTGGGTAGGGTCTCGAGGGCATCAGCGATGCGCTTGCCCATCTCGGCGGTCCCGACGACGGTCGTCCCGGGCGCGGCGATGTCGGGCGTCCGGTATCCGGCCGCCAGGACGGCCTCGACGGCC
>Ga0079992_129515_pt1 | contig 11126 bp, 16 predicted proteins | sample FaiFalFF_MnMetaG_3_FD_69197 | JGI IMG/M metagenome (GOLD analysis project Ga0079992, IMG submission 69197) | Freshwater microbial communities from Yellowstone National Park, Wyoming, USA - Fairy Falls B (FF_Mn_B) MetaG (SPADES assembly) (version 2) | ecosystem: Environmental > Aquatic >... | reverse complement strand
GATGTGGTCCTGAACCCCGGCTGGTGGGACTGGGTCTCAGAGAACAAGGTTCTTGAGAATCCGAGGGTGGGGGAGGTCTGGGGCATCAACTGGGATATCTCCCCACAGAGGGAGATGTTCCTGAGCATGTTTGGGATAGATCTTCAGCGGTACCTGGTTAGGAAGTTTCATGAGAGGGGTGGTTGCCACGACACCCTATACAGGAGAGGGGCTATCGATGGCATAAGGATTCCTCCGGAACTTCATGTTTATGAGGACGCCTACCTCCACTATTACGTATCCCGGAAGGGGTGGGAGTCTGTCATAAACCCTGTGGGTGTTAAGCATTATCACCAGACGGGGAGGGTGGATCTGCGTAGCGAAAAGGAGAAGGCGAGGATAGCCATTAAGGCCGCTGTAAAGTATGGCATCATTGAATATGAGACCATGAGGCTCATGAAAAAGAGCAGAATGAAGATGATTTTAGCCTACCTTTCGCTTCTGAGACCATTACTGGGGTTCTTCCCGATGCTGACAGTAACAGTGAGGATATATGGGGTCGGGAAGGGCCTTTCAGAGGCCATAAAGGGACAGTATTTGAAGGTGTGGTTTAGGTGGCAGGTTCTTCGTAGCATCCAATCCGGGGTTACACATGAGGCTGGAAGCACGACGCAACTTTGACCCGTCGAGGTGATTATGCCTCCATCTGTCATGGGCTTTCTGAATTCTGTGAAAAAGAGGATTCGGATGATCCCTAGGGGCTTTACAGGCGTGGGTAAGTTTAGAATATTTGTGTGGTCCTTATTTGACTCTATCCCCCGAAGTGTTGGAAGGGCTTTCCCTGCGGTTGAGGGGCCTCTTGAACTCATCCAAGGAAGACTGTTGCGTAGTACCAAACTCAATATAAATGGGAGTATCTTCACGCCTTTAGATTCTGATAGTGTCTTCATTCTCTCACCAGAGTATGAGGATTGGATGTGAAGCCACCTCCACTTAAGGAAAGGTGATGTCTTTGTAGATGTGGGTGCTCACATAGGCAAGTATACCGTTCAGCTGGCCAAAGTAGTTGGTGATAAGGGTTTAGTGGTAGCGATCGAACCACATCCAGAGAACTACAGGATTTTGCAAGAAAATATTAGACTAAATGCTCTGAAGAATGTGATAGCTCTGAACTTAGCAGCCTGGTCTTGCGAAGGGAGGCTCCGATTATTTATTGGGGATAGAAGAGATCATCATTCCCTAAAAAGGGATTTCGGACGCGGCTCTATTGTGGTTAATGCCGCAGCTCTAGATGATGTTCTGAACGGTCTGAGGCTCGAAAAGATCGATTGGATAAAGATAGACGTTGAAGGAGCGGAATTAGAGGTCCTCAAGGGATTGAAGGACACGTTGAAGAGATATAGGCCCACGTTGATAGTGGAAATCAAAGAGGAGCAGGGCGAGATCGAAGACTTCATGGGTAAGCTGGGATATACGATGAAAAATATAGCGCCCGAGTATTTCCTTCTAAGGCCAGACAAGTCATAGTGGGTCGGGAACGTCTTCCAAGCCCGGTCTCATGCCAACTCTAGGTAGCATTCATTTGTGAGCGTTCTTAAACCTGGGCCCCATCAGAATGCGGGTCGAGCCATTTCGCAGCAAAATTAAGGCAAGTAAAAAGTTTTATGCGGAGGGGAGAACAGCGGTATAAAGTTGAGCTTTTCCGAGCCGTATAATACTCTGCTGAATAAACTTCTCGAGGCTCTGGAGAGTCGCTTTGGGGATAAGCTGGTTTCTGTAGTCGTTTACGGTTCGCTTGCTCGAGGCGAGATGCGCAGAGACAGCGATATAGATCTGCTGATTGTGGTTGATGGGCTGCCTAAGAGCAGGCTTAGGAGGCAGGATCTGTTTGAGGAGGCTGAGGCGCTGATTGAAGGCGATTTGGAGAAGCTCTGGGCTGAGGGCTTCTATGTAACCTTCTCCCCCGTGATAAAGACGGTGGAGGAGGCGGGGATGATAGGTCATTACTTTGATCTTAGTTGAGGGTTGAGGTCGGCAGATACGTAGTGTTGGATGATGAGATCTGTCACGGTAAACCCACTTTTAAGGGTACGAGGGTTCTCGTTAGCGACGTAATTGAGCTTTTAGCTACAGGCCTCTCCATTCAGGAGGTGGTCAGGGACTACTACCCTAGCTTGGATGTGGAGATGATTAAGGATGCGTTGGCCTGGGCTGCCAAGATCATAAGGGAGTGGCGTTACGCTGAAGCCGAGGTTTCTGCTTGACGAAAACATACCGAAGCGCCTCAAAGACTTTTTGGAATCTATGGGTTATGTAGTTGAGTACGCGCCGAAGGGTCTTAAGAACAGGGAGTTGGCGTCGCTAGCCATTAGCAGGGAATGCATCTTAGTGACGAGAGATAAGGATTTCACTAACACAAGCCTATATCCTCCGAAACGATTTTACGGGATGATCATCTTGGACATCCACCCACCGAGGGCTGAGAAGCTGATTAAAGAGGTGAATACTATCCGATGTTAAGAACTTTAAAGGTAAACTATGGATCGTAAAGGAAAGAGAGCTAGAAACCGTTGAGTGATATGCGTCATGCTGAAACCCCGTACTATAGCATTCCCGCAAACCATCTCCCCTTACCTCTCCACGACAAAACCTGAACACAACCCATTCTCTATATGGCCAGTATGGACCCTGTGAACTCTGATAGGTCGAGCCTTCTGTTTGTCATGTCCAGTTTGATTCTGTAGGCCTCCATTTCCAGGGCTCCGAAGATAAGGGGTACTGGCAATTCATCTACGAGGAGGGGTTGTATGACTATCGCCCTACCCTGAATATCGATGATCAGATTGCAGTAAAGCCTGCAGTCGACTTTGTGGCCGTCGGCTACCGTCACACTTATGGGTGCCGGTAGAGCCAATGGGCTGGTAAGCTGATGTGCAACCTCGCTTTTGATCAGCGACCTGGCGGAACCGCTGTCAAAAAGGACTGTGAGCCTATCCTGTTTCTTCTCGCCCTTGACCAGTAAATCTTCCATGATGACGCCCAAATCTTTGCTGACTCGACTCCACCTTCTATTTAACCCATATCCGTTCCGAGCCTATCGCCTTTAAGGGTGCGCGTTGTCGGTGTCACATTATCGGTGGAAACTATGGGTTAAAGCTCATCTTGTGCCTCCTCACATGGAACGTGATATCAAGGTGTCTGAAACATAGGAGCATTCCCACTGACTTAACCACATTGCCTATCTGGCCTGTGTTCTATTTTCAAAGGTCAGGAGCAAGGAAGGTTTAAGCTAGGCCAGAACGTTTCGGGAGTGAAAACCATTCGGGTAATACATGGCGAGCCGGGGCCTCGGTTCGAGGTTGGGGAAGAATCCTCACATTAATGCCTTATAGTCGCAGGTGGGCTTCCATCATAGTTCGAGTGGCCGAGGGCCAAAGCATCTACGCAGAACCATTCCTCGCTAAGCTAGACACTTATAATCGGCTCTTGGGTCCTGTAAGACGGGGCTTAGTACATGCCCGTCATCCGCGTGAGGGTATCCGAAGAGCAGCTTAGGGAGCTTCTCCGCTATGGCAGCATTTCCCAGGCCGTGAGGGAGGGGTTGAAGCTCTACCTAAACAGGAGAAAGAGTGAAAAGGCTCTCTCGAGGCTGCAGCGCCTTCAGAGCAAGAACAAGCCCAGGACTACAGCGAAGAAAGAAGTCAGGTTGATAAAGGAGGATAGGACCCGCTGACACTAGGTATCTCGTTCGGCTTCTGAAGAAGAGGTTTAGCCGACATATCTATACAGTTGTAATAACTAAAGTCTTTAGACGAGCTTGGCTACTCATGGCGGCGACATGTGACACTCTGTCTGGCTTCGGTGGCCGCATCGCTAGAAGACCCTACTAAAGGAGACGCCTCGTTCTTGACCTTCTCGTCCGATCCAGCACTCACAAAGGTTAGCATTTTGATCATACTAAAGAACATATTTTGTCGCCTTCTATAACGTTCCCGACCCTCAACGAATCTTCCCAATGCTATGTAACTAACCTACTCCAGGAAAGTAGGGTAACGTAATCGCCCTAATAGTCCACGTGAAGATTCCTGAAGGAGTGATCGGATGGGAAAGAAGCACCTAGGGAAATATATAAGGAAGTACACTTCTTCCTAGCGTATGGCTCCAAAGACCAGAATAGAGGCCTATAGGCGTTTGAATGGGAAGTATCTTCGTGAGGCTGAGGAGCTGTTGGCGAAGAAGGATTATCCGCAGGCTTCAGAGAAGTTTTGGGGCGCGGCTGTGGAAATCATCAAGGCAGTGGCAGCCAAGAGAGGCATCACCCTGGGAACTCACAGGAGCCTGGCAGAGTTTGTGGAGAGGCTGCATAGGGAGTATCCTGAGCTGGACTTGGCCCGAGCCTTCGATGCGGCAGAGGGTCTACACGTCAACTTCTATGAAGATCATCTGCCTGATGTCACGGTCAGGAGGAGGGCGGCGGCTGTCCGAGAATTCGTTAAGAAGATGGAGCGTCTTCTGTAACGTTCTCCTGAAGAATGTGGGCTTTGGGTATTGAATGTGGGTAGAAGACCCTGACTCCGCTGGGTGTGTCTACACTTCGCTTAAATGGACTCGTGGTAGAGGCATGCGTCAGAGCCCGTTTCGTCTGGCATCTCGAAATTATGCGATCAGCGCTGTAAAAGCTGTGACTTAATGTATGAGTTTCTCTAGCTTTTCGATCAACTGCTTAACGGCTTCTGCACCCCTTCTCACCGCGCCCAGGGGCATCCAGCCTTCGTAGAAGTTCTGGTGAAGGGTACTGGCGATGGAAAAGAGGTTGACGACATCTGGGTCGTTAAGCTCATCGGCCAGCTTATCTATGAATGCCCAGAGGTCCCTGTGGCTTCTCAACTCGATATCTCGTTTGGCGGCAACAGCCTTCACCATCTCAGCCGCCGCACCCCACAGTTTCTCTGAAGCCTGAACGGGATCCCCTCTGCCTAAGAGAAACTCAGCCTCCTCCAGGTACTTACGATTTAGGTTGAGGTAATGCTCAGCCATAAGATGGCCCCTAGACGTGAGATAAAGTTCAGCCGCTTAATTAAGATTAAGATATCCAATGAATCGGATGCTGGTACTGATGGCTAAGCGGGAATGCGGGTTCCAGCTCTTAACATAAGTGAAAGCCCCAGTGAGAGGTCCTTTTTACGAAGAAGTTTCCATGGCTGTTCTTAAGACCTTTTTCGAATGGCGCCGCTGAATAGATTGGGAAGTTTAATAAAAGAGTGGCAGGTTATTGTGGGCGAAAATGTTTGCCCCTCTATCAGAGGAGGAGAGGAAGCGCTTCCTTAGGGCGTTAGAACAGGACGAGGAATTCAGATACGCGGTGGCCGGTTTAGTGGGATTAACCGATATTCTTAAGAGGCTGGAGCAGCACGACAGGAAATTCAATGAAATCATCGCCAGGTTAGAGGGGCATGATAAAAAGTTCAACGAAGTAATCTTAAGACTCGAGGAGCATGATAAAAAGTTCAACGAAGTAATCTTAAGACTCGAGGAGCATGATAGAAAATTTGCCGAAATCGTCACAAGATTATCAGAGGTAACAACTTATATTGAAAGAACCTCTCTAACCATCGAGGAGGAGGCTAGGGAGGTCATCTCCTACCGGCTCCGGGCTCTCGGTATCGACCTAAAGCTTTCAAACCTGCTTCTACCAGACATTGAGATAAACATCTACGGCGCTAACCAAGATGTCTGCGTCGTCGGTGAAGCCTCCACCAGGGCTGGTTCAAGGGTGATCAGAAAACTCGATGAGGACGTAACGAGGCTCCGCCTGAATCACCCAGAGTACTTGAGGCGGAAGGTGGTTAAGGTCCTCTACACCATGTATGCGACCCCAGACGCCGTCCAAGAGGCCAGGGAAGGGGGGGTGTGGCTCCTTAAGGCGACCGAAGACCTAACACCGCCCACCATCTAACAACAACCAATAGCTGCTTAGCTCCGTTTCTATGATTGCAAAATGAGCATCTAGTCGGACATCCTTCTCTTGGTTTTCCCAAGATTATCTTCACGTATCTACACAGCTGATGCGAATCCAGCTTGCCGCAGCCTACTATGGTGCTTATGCCTGCGCGTAGGGTTCAGAAGGTATATCTCTGTGATGGCTTGGCAAGGAGCTATTTTAGAAAACTTGCGTTACGGGAACGGCGACCCTGTTCGTCCACAGGATGGGGATGCACCCCAAAAGCCCTTACACGCGGTTAAATCAGCGCCCCCTCCTTCGTGAGTAGAACTGGTAAATGCTGAGGGGGCGGCTCGGCTAAAGCTCTTAGTTGAGGTAAATCCACTTTGAGGGGGTGCTGATTTAACCGCGTTGGTCAGTATGTCTGCCCCTCTCTCAAAGAAGGAGAAGGAGCGGATACTTAAAGCGTTGGAAGTAGATGATGAATTCAGATACGAGGTTGCAGAGCTCATCGGCGCATCCGACATACTCAAGAGGTTGGATAAGCGAATCAAGAGAAGCTTTGGTTAGAGGTCGAAGCCCTGAGGGAGAACCAAGCGAAGCCTTGGATTGAGGTGAAGAGCTCGAGGAAGAACGAAGAGAGGTTGTGGACCGAGGTTAAGGGCCTGAGAGAGGATCAGGATACATTGATTGATTTGAGGGGCCTTCGATATACCCCGGGGTGTGGATTACTAACCCCGTGTAGAGGAGGGGTTTAGCCTCTAACGTAAGAAGATTTATTAGATGTGTTCAAAACTGTGGATTTTGCTGTTGACATGCCTGTGGACCCCGATGTTCTAAGGAGCAGAATTTCTGAGGTCAGGTTATGCTTAAGCGAGCTGCGGAGATTAGTTCTTAGGAGGAACTTCTTGGTAAGGTGGAGGAGGTTTTCCTCGTTTGAGCATACAATACTATAAGGTGTCTCTAGAGAGTGTGGCCAGGAAGCTGAGGTCTGTTCTCGAAGCCTTGCCCGACGTAAAGGTGGCGGTGCTCTATGGCTCCGTCTTGAGGAGAAGATCCGTTAGGGATGTGGATGTGGGCGTATATCTGGGTTCAGCGCCTGATTTGATGAGGGTCGTTAAGATTGCCGGTGTGCTTGAGGATGCTTTGGGTGTCCCCGTTGATGTTGTGCCCCTCGCTGAGATGCCGCCCAGGTTGAGGCTGAAAGCCCTCCTAGACGGCCTCTGTATCGTTGTCAGAGACAGGAATCTTTTCACATCCCTTCTTAGCCAGGCGTTATCAGAAAGTTTAGACTTGGAGTTGAAGCTCTCTAGAGAATCTCCGCCACGATAGCCGTCAAACCACTACTAGCCAGTCGATCTCTACCAGGGTTCGAGGGCTCCATTCTGTATGTAGTGTCATAGGCTCCGTGCATCCCGGACAGGCTTGGAGCCCACGCCGAGTGTCAAAGATGCTGATGTATAGGAGGGGGCAAAAATGGATGAGGACTCGGTTAAGGTTTGTCGAGACCGAGCCTGACTACTCATACTTAACTTCCACGTCTGGGCTTGCCTCGATGGTCCGCTTGATAAAGAGTTGGATTAATTGGGGAGGGCCCGCGAAGACGGAGGAGCCAACTTCGCCCGTCTCTACATCTCGCCACACGGCACTCGCTCCGTTGCTCCCCAGCTTTATTGTGACGACGAACTTAGCCAAGCCACCTCTTTAAGTTGATAAGGGCTATTTAACCATTAAACAATACACTAAAGAAAAGCGCATAATAGGGGTGTTTCCGTGTTCCTTAGTCCCTTAACGTTTAAGACCTTAAGCATATTCGGAGAAACTTTTTGAGGATTACAGTTAGTGATGGGATTTGGAATATCCGTGGTAGGCATCGTGATTGGAGGAGGGGGTTTGATATCTGTTTGGGGCTTATCCTTTGGTCCTATGGTGGATCCCTTGAATTTCTGGGGTTGGCTTTCCAGTGGAACTTCATAGCCGTCTACGGCATGTGACCCTTCGGGTGGAAGCCTTCCCCGGTAATGGTTAAATATTGTTGGGGGGCCGTGAAATGTGAAACCTGTTGGCTTTTGAGCCGCGGGCCGGTGTGGAGGCTGAGGCGGGCAGGGCAGCCCGGAGAGTTGTGCAGATAGGCGTACCGGGCTTTCAGTACTCCTTCGGGGGCCTGCCGGACAGGGCTGTGTACCTGCTCATGGGCGCCTCAGGGACCTTTCACGAGCTGTTCGCCCAGCAGGTCCTCTACGGGCATCTGGTGGAGAGGGGGCGGGTGGCCTACTACACGGTGGAGCAGTCCAGCGAGGATGTGGTGGAGGAGATGAGGCTCTACGGCATGGAGCTGCAGCCCTTCCTGGATGATGGATCCTGGAGGTTCTTCAGGGCCCTGCCCCCGGTCCTGCAGCACCTGGCTGAGGCGATGCCCGAGAACCCCCTGGAGGGGCGGGTGCGGCTGAGCCAGGCGAGCCTCGCAGAGCTTTCGAGGAGCCTGGTGGAGGCTCTGAGGGATGGGCGCTGGGCGGCCCTGGGCCTGGACTACCTGCTCAACCTCTACCGCTACGAGGAGGTGTCGAACATGCTCCTCACATGGGTGGGTGCGGCGAGGAGGTTTGGTGGGCTCCACTTCGCCCTGGTCTCGGAGCACTCCCCCCAGGCCTCGCAGCTGAAGACCCTGATGGACGGGGTTCTCCGGTTCACGGTGAGCGAGACCTATCGGTCAGTGGAGGGGGAGATCGTGGTTGAGAAGGTGAGGGCCATGGTGCCGAGGACGAGGGCCCTTAGGTTCATCCTGGGCTCCGGCGGGCTGGAGATCGAGACCACGGCTAGGATAGGTTAGCCCTCCCCCTGCCTTTCCTGATCTCCTCGACCAGGTAGATGGCGGCGGCCACCAGGGGGTACATGATGGCTAGGTAGGCGGCGAAGAGGATGGGCTGCCTCTGCAAGGCTGAGATGAACACCTCCCTCCAGACGAATAGAGGTGTGAGTATGAGCAGGGTGCCCATGGCCGCCTCCAGCAGCCTGACCCTGTCTCCGACCCTCAGCACCCTGAAGGTCACATACTGGAGGGCGAGGGCAAAGGGGATGGCGGTGAGGGCCACCCAGGGCCCCAGGTGCTCGACCCCACGCCTGAAGAACTCCACGGCCAGTATGGAGCCGAAGTTGTGGAGGGCCACGATGGCTGAAGCCCCGATGAGGCTCAGCAGCAGCGTCTCCACCAGCTCCCGGAACCACCCGATACCCCCATACCTGGCGTCCGCCATGATGGAGGCCACGGCCATGGGTATGAAGCCTGACAGCTTACCGATGAGCAGGCCGCCAAGCCCCAACGCCCGGTAGAGGGCTACGGCGATGGGGTTCGCCTCACCCATTATACCTACGGCTGAGTGGTTTATCAGCCAGTAGGTGGAGAGGACGTCGAACACCACGTAGATGAGGTACCAGAGGAGGAGGGTTACGATTATGTCGGTCCTCACATGCCCCGCTTGAGTTGTCTTCCAAGGAGCGCCTTGCATGACTGCCCTCGGTACCCTGATTCTCTATTTAACGTCCCCGCTGTGGCTTGGCCTATCCGCAGCGCCGGTTCGCCTCCGACAGCCTGCAGAAGGTCACCTGGATCCTGTAGGTGCCTGGGACCGCCCCGTTGTCCACCACGGCGGTAATGGTGGCCTTATTGGCCCCCGGCAGGGCTATGAATGGGTTGGGGATGATGAACCTGATGTCGGTGAGGTTGCCGCCCAAGGGGGCCTCGATGACGGATGCGTTGATGGTGAGGAAGATGACGGTGGGCCCATGGTTGGTGACCGTGAAGTTGAGGCTGAACCTCTGGTTGGGGTAGGCTGAGAGGCTCAGCTGGGGTGGGCTGAGGGTTATGGGCTCAATGATAGAGACAGTGCCCCTGAAGGAGGGATACTGGTAGGCGATGGCCACGCCGGAGATCATGAGGGCGATGGTTAGGATGAGGACGACCTTGCTCTTCACGTGCAACACTTCCATCGGCCCGGTTTCTATTTAAAGCTGAGCATCCGTATCCGGGGTCCGCGTACCAGGTAGGCGGCCTGGTCTTATACGGCCTCCCATCTTCAGGGCACTGCTCTACCCGGTGGGGGTTTCGGTGGGCTCCTCTCCCTCCGCCTCCTCGAGGGCGGCCTCGAGCCTCCTCCTCAGCCTACGCCTGTAGAGTAGGAAGGCGAGGGCTGCCAGCACCGGTACCAGGATGATGGTGAGGATGAGGGCTGGGTTTGAGGTGACGATTTCTATTGGCCCTGTGGGGCCCCTGGCTGGGGGGGTTGGGGGTGGCAGGAAGGTGGAGGATATGGTGAGGGTCCTGTTGATCACGCCGGGCAGGTGGATGTGGGCCCTCGCCTCGAAGGGGCCTGTGCGGGGTGAGAAGATATTGGCGGAAGCCCTCCCTGTAGGGCCTATCGTATTCTCCTGAAATACTATCTGGCCGAAGCTGAGGCTCCACGTGACCGCGGCGCCCGTCAGGGGTCTTCCCTGTAGGGTGGCGGTGACCGTGAGGGTGGCCGTCTGGTTGGCCCTGGGGAGTGATGGCTGTAGGGAGATGGTGATGTTCCGGCTCACCGGGATCACCCTGAGGGTTGTGGTGGCGGACACATAGCCCTGGGCGGCGGCGGTGAGTCTCACGGAGCCCCCGTCCAGGTATGTCCGGAGGCTGGAGGTGCCGAAGGTGGAGCCGGCCTCGATGGTGAGTGTGCCCACAGGGCTTAGGAGGGTTGAGTTGGACGAGACTAGGGTTACGGGCACCGACGCCCTGGCCCGGGCGGGCCTCCCGGCGGAGTCCTGCAGCTGGACCACCACGCTGCCGGGGATGGTGGTGTTTAGGGCGAGGAGGGTGGGGTAGAGGGTGTATATGGCGAGCCTGGATGGTGCGGGCTCCACGGTCTGCTGGGTGGCTACGCCAGCATCGAAGCCCAGGATGGAGGCGGTGATGTTGGTGCTTCCGGGCGCAAGGGTGGTGAGGAAGGGGATGATGGTGTAGCTCCTACCGGCCCTGATGGTGACCTGGGGGGGTGGTGTGCCCACATCGGGCCTGGATGTTGAGAGGAAGACGGCCAGGTCCAGGGGGGCGTTGGCGGGATTGCCCTGCTGGTCGAGCAGCTGGACGTATATGGAGGGGTAGGGGTTGCCGTCGGCGGGCAGGATGGGGAGGGCGGAGCTGATGAGGAGCTTGGTGGGGAGTGAGGCGAAGGTG
>Ga0079992_134583_pt1 | contig 11154 bp, 11 predicted proteins | sample FaiFalFF_MnMetaG_3_FD_69197 | JGI IMG/M metagenome (GOLD analysis project Ga0079992, IMG submission 69197) | Freshwater microbial communities from Yellowstone National Park, Wyoming, USA - Fairy Falls B (FF_Mn_B) MetaG (SPADES assembly) (version 2) | ecosystem: Environmental > Aquatic >... | reverse complement strand
AGCTGCAGGTCCCTTCTGAGGGCGTAGACACCGCCTTCTTGGACGCGGCTACCCGGAGTGGGGCTCTGGACATGGGCCGGTGGGCTTCGGCCGGCCTCCATAAGCTTGACCGCTACCTCCCCGTGCCCCAGGTGGACCCACGGGAGTTTTGCGACGGCCTGGGGATGCAGATCCTGCCCCTCATGTACATCCCGGGCTTCAAGATAGTCATCCAGGGCTACGAGGTCTTCCGCACCCCGGGATACCCCTCGCGGCCCCTTTGGTTTAACGATAGCGAGGCCAACACCCGGGTGGAGCGGGCCATGCAGAAGGCCCTCACGGAGTACTACCCGGACTACCAGAGGGAGGTGGCCCAGATCCTCCTCACCCCTAGGCCCAGCACCCCTCAGGAGGCCCTGAACCTCCTAGGGGGAGACTTCCGGAACCTGGGAGCGCCCAGGGTCTACCTCCCCGTCCCCTGGCAGGGGCACCCTTTGGGCGGGGGAAGCGTGGTAACCCCGGTCTACACGGAACTCGTTCCCACCGACCCCACGGCGCTGTGGAATCAGGTCCAGAACCTCTGGAACGCCTACAAGGGCCTTATTGACCGAGCCGGGAGCGACCTGGAGAAGGTGTACTTTTACGTTCACTTTTACCGGGCGGCCAGGACCCTCTTTGACTCCAGGGCTTTTTTCGGGCTTCCGGGAATGGACCAGGTGAAGCGGAGCTTAGTGAACCTGGTGGAGACTCCTTTGCGCACTTTGACTCAGGGCATTCCCGTTCTTTCCCGGTGTGGCGGGAGTTTAGACGCTTTGGTGGACTGTTCGGTGAGCGCTTTGATGCGCGTAGACGAGCTTTGGAAGCTGAAGAAGCGTCTTGAAGACGCTTTGGCGCGGAATCCGCAGGACAAGGAGGCTCAAGCCAAGCTCGCTCAGACTAACCAGCAGTTGCAGAACGATTTGGGGTCCAAGGTGCAGGAGCTTCCCATTAAGGCCGATCGGGAATCCCCGGGCCTTTGGAAGTTTGAGGAGGCCAAGCGGTGGCTTTCTCCCTCTTCGCTTCCCGTCTACGAGAGCTTCGGTTACGCCACCTTCTTCCAGGCGGCGAACTTTCTGGAGGTTACCACGGTGCCCGACATCCGCAACGTGGACCTTTCTTCGGTGAACCTGGGCAACTGGATAGGGTGGGCTTGGAGCCAGTTGTCCCGCCTGGTGGTGTACTGGCACGTGCCCATCACCGTCGATGTGCGGATAGAGTACTGTCCCCCGTGCGTCATCGCCTACCCTTCTCCTCCTTTGGAGGGTCCCGTCCAGCCCCTAGGGGTGCCTCCCTACGTTCTTCCCTTTGCCCTGGAGCGGACACATTGGCGGTGGGTTTCCGTGCCCGAAGGGTACGAGGTGCCCGGGGTGCGGGGAGCGCCCTACACCTTCCTCTCCGACCTTTCGGCTTACGCCCTGGACCTTAGGGCTCTGTACAGACCGCTCATTGGGAGGTGAAGCGTGAAGCGGTGGATTCTTCCCTTTTTGGTGGCCCTGGTACCCGCTTTTGCTCAGTTTGACTGGTTGTCGGGGTTAGACTGGGGGGGCATCAGCAGCAACCTGCAGCAGGTGGGCCAAGTGATGGCGTGCGACCCCTCCGGGCTCAGCCGGCTGGACTTCAGCCAACCCTCTTTGGTCCTCCGGGGGGTCTACAAGGTAACGAAGTGTGTTCTCTGCACCACCTTGAAGATGTGCGGGCTCCCGGACGACATGCTCTATCCCGCCGCTTGGGGGGAGATTCAGCGGGCTTTGGCGAGCGGCCAGGAGGTGATGGTGGTGGGTTCGGGGGCCGGGGTGAAGGCTCTAGCCCAGTACTTGGCCCTGATACTTTCCGGCGGGGGGTGCCAGGACATTTCCTACGGAGGGGTGCCTATTTACACCTGTCCTCCTGGGGGGATACGTATTCCCAAAGCCTACGTGGTAACGGACGGAAAGACGGCGAAGGAGCTTGCCCAGGTGGTGAAGAGTCTTCCCGACCCGAACGCGTTGAAGGTGGTGGCCGTGGGCGGGGAACGGGACGCTCCGGAGCTTTCTAGGGTCATCCTCGGTCTACCCATGGTGTGGGCGGGCGGAAGGCCCTACTTGTTCTCGCCGGGATACGCCACCCCCGACCGTTGGCTTTGGCTGACCTTCGCCGGCCCGGTGAGCGACAAGGTGGCCCTGGTGTACCGTCTCGCCACCGGATATGTCGTGAGCGCTTCCAGAAGGGGGGAGGAGATCCGGTGAGGCGGACCTTCGGGATTCTGTTCCTGTTTTGGGCGGTGGCGCTGGCCCAGGGTGGGTTTCCGGGATACCGGGAGGTAAACCGGGAGACGGCCTATTGGTTTTTGGTCAACCGGGTGGGCGAAGCCTTGGTGATCGGGGTGCCCCCCGTGGAGATCGGGCGGGCCTTGGAGAACAAACGGGTAACCCTGGTAGTGGGCGGTGAACCCCTACCCTCCTGGGCTTCCCGCTGGAAGGTGGTGCGTTTAGGGGGAGGGAAGATGGGCGGGGTGCTCATCCTGGGAGACGGGAGGTTCTTCGTGGCGCGTAAGGAAGTCAAGGGGAAGGAGTTTTGGGTGATTCTGGAGAATCCGCAGGTGGTTCAGATTCTTCAGGGGTACTTTCAGGCTGCCCTGGTGGGGTTGAGGTGAGTCTTTCCCGCGCGGTGCCCGCTGTGTCCCTTGAGGTCTTGAAGTGGGGGGCGGTGGGGTTCATGGTCTTTGACCACGTGGCGGCGGTCTTTATGCCGGGGAACACGCTCCTTCGGCTTCCTGGAAGGGTGGTTTTCCCGGTCTTCGCCGTGCTCATGGCCCTACACCTTTCGCGGGGTTATCCGCCCGAGCGTTATGTTGCCCGGCTTTTTCCTTTCGCGCTCTTAGCCCAAGGGGGTTACTCTTTGGCCTTCGGGGTGCCCTTGGTTTGGCCCCTGAACGTCCTCTTCACCCTTCTCGCGGCGGCCCTGATGGCCCGGGGGAGTTTGTGGGGTGGAGGTTTTCTTTCTCTCTTCACGGAGTTTCCCCTGGGGGGGTTCACGGTTTACCGGCTTTCCCGGGGACGGCGGTGGGAAGCGGCGCTGGCCCACATGGGGTCCATGTTCTTCATGGGGTGGGGGCCTTCGGTGATTCTGGCCAGCGGTGGGCTTCTCCTTTTGGCCTGGGAGTTAGCGAATCGAGGTCTTCCCGGGCGAAGGGTTCCGTGGTGGGCAGCCTACGCCTTTTATCCGGCTCACCTTTGGCTTTTGTGGGGGTTGAAATGGCTAGGCTCTTTCTCTCGTTAGATTACCGGGAGTACCGGGACAGCCCTTTGGGCCAGGCGAGGTTTTTCGGAGCCTTGCCCCTTGAGGTTGGGGAAGCGGAGGGGTTGAGGCGGGAGCGTTACCTTTGGGGCGAGGTCTTGGTTTTGGACCGCAGAGGGCGAAAGAGGTTTTTCAGCTTCTCCCACTACACGCCTTCTTCTCAGGCGGCGCGTAGCGCCCTCTTGCGCTACGCTTTTTACCGGGTGATGGAGGAGAGAGGGTTTGAGTTGCGGGGCCGCATCGGCGAGGCGCTGGTCTTCAGGAAAGGCGAGGAAACGGTGTTTTTGGCGGCGAAGTGGGGCGGGTACACGCCGCAGGGAGCGCGGCGCGTGTTGGAGAGCGTGTCTTCTTACGTGTACCAGGTGGGAGGCAGGTTTTGGTTTCTCCCGGCACCCGGGCGGCGTTTTGGCCGGTTTCTGAAGGCGCACCCGGTGGCGGCGGTCATACCAGAGGAGGTAGCAAGAGAGGCGTTATCTCTTTACGAAGCTTACGCGCGAGGGACTGTATCCACGAGAGCCGTTCAGGTGAAGGAGTAGCCCAATAGAGGGGTGGGGGAAAGGCGAGGAGTTTGGCCTTGACCGCCTCGGGGCTGTAGTGGCCGGTATCCACCTCTAAAAGCGCCTCTCCCCAAGGGAAGGCGAGGTAAGCGTCGGGAGTGGTGGCGCTTCCGTGGCCCGGGATTTCCCAGGCGAGGGGGGATAGGAGCCGCACGGCCTCCACCGAGAGCACGAGGTGGTAGAGGAGAGGGTCCGTCAGTGAGGCCAGGTGAGGTTCGGGGTACACGGTGAGGATCACCCGGTCCCTCAGGCGGTAGGGAGCGACCTCGATGAGGCGTTCCGGTCTACCGTCCAGGCTCTTCCTTAGGAGCCGGGCTTGCCGTTTGGTCAGCGCCGGGAAGGAACAGGACAAAGAGGGGCGTATCACGGTCTACCTTCACAGTTCGGAGAATGGCGCTTTGGTCCTTGGGGATGGCCACCAGGTCGGCCGCTCGGGCCAGGAGGAACATTTCCAAGCCGGGCACGCTTTTCTGGACGGCCTGTCCCCCACCGGGTAGGGGGACGACGGTGGTGGCCTCGAGGGTGGCCTTTACGAAGTCCGAGATGCCGCCCAAAGAACCCCGAACGAGGTCCGCGAGGAGGGTGGGAGCCTCATCGCCCACTTTGGCCGGGAGACCCTGGGTGAGTTCGGCGGCTTCCAGGGCCACGGCGTAGACGGGGTAAACCTTATCCCCCACCACCGCCGTGGTCAGTTCCACCCACACCCTCCCCGTGGGGTCAAAACGAGCGTTTCCCACGAGGACGGTCTTGGAATCGCCCTGGACCTCCACGGCCACCGGCACTTGCTTACCGGGAACGAGGTAAACTCCCGTAAGCATACGCCCCTTGAGAATTTGCCCCGGCCTAAAGGGAGACTCCTCCCTAACCGGAGCAGGAGGCGCAGGAAGAGGAGTGGGTGGAAAAGAGGGTAACGGCGTAAAAGACGGAGGGTTCACCGGGGAAGGAGCGGGCGCTGGAGGTGCAGGTTGAACGGGTCTTTGGTAGAGGATCCAGGGGTCGTTTTGTGGGCTTTGCCCCAGGGTAAAGGTCAGGAGCAGGGGTAGGGCAAGAAGACGCTTCACGGCTGACCACCTCCGGGGGTGTTGGGGAAAGGCATAGGAGCCCCAGGCGGGTAGGGAGACTGGGGTGTAGACGGGAAAGGATCGGCTTGGGCAGGACCGGGTTCGGAGACCGCCATCCCGGATTGTGCCTGTCCCGAAACGATCATCATTGAGGAGGGCTGATTGGTGATGAAGAGCATGCCGCCTCTAGGTTCCGAGGTGTTGGCAGGTTCAGGCGGCGGCGGCGTAGAAGGTGCGGTGTTGGCCGTAGAAGGGTTCGGGGTTGGACCGACAGGCATACCGGGGTCAGCGTAGAGGACCATGGGCGGCGGGTAGACCACCCCCACCTGGCCCGGTTGGTTTCCGGCGCTGTAGGAGGTGTCGGGTGGAGGAGGCACCGGGCTTCCGGTGCCGTACACCGGAGGAGGTGGCGGCGGAACGTTTTGGGCGGGGACAGGAGGCGTGGGCGACGAAGACGCGTCTCCGGTAGGAGAAGTAGAAGAGGCGGCAGAAGCGGAGGACACGGTAGAAGAAGAGGCGGAAGACAATATCGAAGCGAGGGAAGTCGAATCGGAAGAGTCCGCAGATGAACCCGAAGCTTCACTACCTGAAGAGGGGGAAGCGGAAACGGTGGGCAGCTCGCCCGTCTCCCCCACTTTCTGCTGCGCGGTGGGAACCCCCTTGACCAGTCCTCCCCCTTGGGCCTCTTTCTTGGGACTGGTGCCCACAAAGAAGGCGAACATAAAGAGCCCCCCTACCACAGCAAAGATAAGGAGGCCGATCTTCCGCTTGTCGGGTACACTTTTGCCTTGATGTTTCCTGAAAAGCAATCGGTTAAAGAAACCCTGTACAGCGTCCCTCCGTTTAGAGCGTTGGATTTCTTTCTGCAAGGCGGCGGTAACGCCCCCGCCAAGGAGAAGGGCCTTGCGGTAGTCGTCGGGGGACTCCTCTTTCAACCTCGTCAGAAAGCCCAGCCACTCCTGGGTCCCCGGTTCCGGCATGTCCTCGTACTTTTCCCTGAGCTCCGCCAAAAGCTTGTTCCGGTCTACGCCCCTGTACTTGTCCTTATCCACGGTATAAAGTGTATCAGATAGGAAGGTACTTGACAACAGAGGGAAGGTTGTGTAGAAAGGGTAGTGGGAGGTAAACCGTGAAGGAGAAGGCAAAGCGGTGGTTGGCGGTTTTTAAGGCGAACCCCGGTGTGGCGTTGGCGGTTTTGGCCACGGGGAGTGTGGCGTTGGCGAACAACGCCAACCCCCTCGCGGGGGCGATGACCAGGATTCAGAACATCCTTTGTGGGGTTGTGGATGCCCTGACCGGTCCTTTTGGAGCGGCTTTGGCGATCTTCATGATTGGGTTGGGTTTCGCCGGTCTTATCATTGGCAACCGGAACTCCATGGGGCTTATCATCGCTTCCATTGCGGGCGGCGCGTTGCTTTTGGCCGCGAAGACTTTGGGCAACACCATTCTTGGGGCCACGGGGTGTCAGTAAGGGCTTGAGGGAGAAGGTGTAGGCGGATGGGGGGGCGGGAGCCCCCCCAAGGTTCACCTGGGGAGTGAGATGCGCAGGGTACCTCGTTTGGACACGGCCTTGACCATCTTTGGGATGCCCTTTGGGGCGGTCATCAGTTCCGTGTTCGGGGGGTTGATGGCGCTGAACCTCTTGCAGATGGTGGTGAGCAACATTTGGTTGCGGGGGCTTTTTTCCCTGGTCGCGGTGGTTTTGGTGTACCGGGTGAGCCTTTTGATTTCCGACCGCTACGGGAACGGGGCGGGTATGAGGTTTATCCGATTCCTTACCCGGGCGGACCTGTACGAGGCTTCCAGGCCGCAAAAAGAAGTTCCCCTGACGCTTTCTCGGGCGGGTCTTTCCGAGCCCGATTTGACGGAAGAGGAGGTGGAGGATGAGCGGGCTTGGCGTGAAGGTCTTTCCCTTAGCCGATGAGCTTTTCCAATGGGAGCTCGAGGAAGGCGTGGTCTTTACCCGGGACGGGAAGATGGAGGTGGGGTTTGAGCTTACCCTCCCCCAGATGCTTCTCTTTTCCGACGAGGACCTGGAGGACTTTCACCGCAAGTTCTCCTACTTCCTCCGTCTAGGGGTGCCGGAGGGAGAGAGGTTTCGTTTGCTGATCGAGGTGCGGCAGGAAGCCGAGGGGTATCTGGAGAGCATCCGCAAGGAGCGGGGTAGTTATGTTCACCCCTTAGGTGAGCTTTTCTTTGAGGAGCGGATGCGGCTTTTCGAGAGTCTGGCGGCCCGGGGAGTCCTGAGGACCTGGCGGTACTACGGGTTTTTGACCCTAACGCCTCCTCGGGGCAAGGTGAGGGGCATGTTTTCCGAGCGGGAGTACGAGGAGGCCCTGGCCTTAGCCCAGGCCGTGCGGGACGACTTCATGGTGCGCCTGGCCTCTATGGGCATCACGGCACGGGCGGCGAACGACCAGCGGCTTTTTGAGACCATGTGGCGCTGGTTTAACCCGGACCGCCCGGCACCACGATACGTGCCTCCCAGGGAACGGGTTCCTTACGGGACTCCCGACTACGAAGGTTTGACGGCTCAGTTGGCGAAGACCGCGGTGGACAACGCCTATTCCACCCGAATTTTGGTAGGCGAGACGTGGATTTCCGGGCGGGCCATGGGGGTAAGCCCGGACATGACCTGGACAGGGTTTGTGGATGTCCTTTTGCGGATGGAGGGGGAGTTTTACCTGGTTTTGGACTGGTACCACCGGGACACCGCGAGTGAGGTGAGGAAGCTTTCGGCCACGCTTCGCACGGCGACGGCCATGACCAAGGCGGACACGGTGGTAGACCCCGGGGTTTTCGTGAAGACGGAAAACTACTCGGAAGCGCTTAAGCGGGTTCAGGGGGAAGGGAGGCACCTCTTTGACGTTTCCGCCTACCTGATTTTCCTCAGCAAGGACGAGAGGGAGCTGGTACGGCGGATGCAGGAGTCCAGAGGAAGGTTCGCTGAGCTAGGTGGCGTGCGGGGGTTAGAGATTCACGATTTCTTCGAAGCCTGGGTTTCGGTCTCTCCGGGAAGCGGGAGGACACCGTATTACAAGACCAAGCTTTTGGAGGACAACGCCGCGGACTTCATGCCCACCTGGTCTCCCTGGAGGGGGATGAGCCACCCGATAGCCGTTTACGAAGGGCAGGGGGGGGTTACGGTGCAGATCGATCCCTTTTCCTCGGAGTTCCCGGCGAAACACGGAATCGTGGTGGGCGGTAGCGGAAGGGGTAAGAGCTTCTTCGTGCAGTCCTTCCTAAACCAGCTGGCCCTTCGTGGGGTGGAAATCATCATCGTAGACCGGGGGTTCAACTATGTAACCCTGGTGGAGCTTTTGGGAGGGAGCGTGGTGGTCATGGACCCCGTCGAGGGAACCAGCGTGAACCCCTTTGAGCTACGAGAGGGCGAGCTTTTCCCCTCGGAGGAGAAGAAGGACCTCATTCGGGCGGTCTTCCGGGCCATGGTGCCCCCTCCTTCGGACGAGCAGGAGTCTTCCATCGAAGAGGCGATCTTCATGGCGGCGGTGGAGCAGACTTACCTCATGCAGCAGCAGGAAGACCGGCACGGGAGCCGCTACCTGGAGCCCTTCACCCTCTCCACAGTGGTCTCCAAGCTTAGGAACATGGAGCAGGTGGGAGGGAAGCCCATGGGGCCTAAGGAGAAGGAGATCGCCACCAGGTTGGCCTACGCCCTGGACGCTTGGACCGGAGATTCGGTTTACGGGAGGCTCATCGACCGCCCTTCCAACGTGAACCTGGACAACCAGGTGGTCTACTTCGAAACCGGGAAGCTCGGGAAAGACGGTCCCTTGACCCAGGTGGGGCTCCTCCTCATCTCCGACCTCATCTGGAAGAAGATCACCAAGAAGCCCGGGCCTAAGCTCATCGTTCTGGACGAGGCTTGGGCGCTGTTGAAGACGCAATACGGGGCGGCGGTGGTGGAAAACCTGTACCGCAGAAGCCGGACTTTTGGAGCGGCGGTGTACGCGGTTACCCAGTCCCTCCAGGACTTCACCAGCGGGTACGCTCAGGGCATCTTGGAAAACACCTACTTCCACTACATCTTTCCGGCTCCCAACCAGGAGGAAAACATCAAGAAGCTTTTCGGTATTCCCCAGCGGGTCATGGAGAAGGTTTACAAAAAGTTGGAGTTTAGAAAGGGGGAATACTCTGAGGTCCTGGTGGTGTTGCGGGGCGGGACCGGGCTCGTGGGTGGCGTTTTGCGGAACCGGGTTACTCCCCTGGAATACTGGACGTACACCACCGACCAAAACGACAAGGCGAAGCGAGCCCGGGCGGTGGAGAAGTACGGGAACCTGAAAGACGCGATTGTGGCTTTGGCGAGAGGGGAGGTGGTCTAGATGCGCCGTCTTCTGCCTTTGTTTTTGCTGACGGTGAGTTTCCTTCCTCAAGCGAAGGCTTCCTCGTTTTGGGACACCTTAGGGGACCTGCTCAACACGGGCTGTAGCTACACCTACACCTTCAACTGGGGAGGCAACTGGGACTGGATATGCTCCTTGAGGAGCATCTACAGGAACATTACGTGGATGATGGACAACATTAGCGATTACGCGCAAAGCCTTACCTTTGAGATGCTTACGGGAGTTTTGGAGGGGACGATGCAGTCCCTAGGAATCGCGATAGGGCCTGGGGTGAACCAGTTCGCAAATGAGATCGAAGACGCTGTGAAGAACATACGTTCGGCCCCCACGAAGCTCAGGGCGGCCATCGCGAAGGCCATGGTGGAGGACGCGAAGCGAAGGTATCTTGTGGGCAACAGCCTTTTCCCACCAGGATCGGGACAGAAGAGCTTGGACGAAAAGAAGGACGCTTCTCCCACCGTGAGCCTTGGATTTGTGAACGAGTACATTAGGAAGGTAAAGAACGCGCTCGCCGTGGGGGGGTTCACGGCCGGTTTGGCCGAAGGAAACGAGAAGTTCAAGGACCTTCAGCAATCTGTGGGGGATGCCACTCAACTGGCGACCAAGATGCTGACACCCAAGGAGGCGGAGCAGGCGACCGGGGGAGCCGTGCAGAAGGGGGTGGCGGACCAGCTTATAGACAAGGCCAAGACCGCGGCCTCCACGCGAGAGGTGATGGAGGTTACGGTGGAGGCTATCGCTAACCTTCTTAAGCTCCAGGCGGCGATGAACATCGCCCTCACCCAACAGCTGAACCAGCAGATTCAGAGTCAGCTTCTCTCCAACTCCGGGCTGACGGCGCTTTACGATATTCTTTCCGAGCAGGCGGAACGGGAAGCGGGGGACGCTGAAGCGGCCCTGCAGGTGGCAGCCTTGGCCGTAGACGACGTGATCCGGGATACCGACCAAGAACTACAAGGCGTGGTCTTGGTCTTCCAACGGCTAGCAGACTACGCAGACAACGTGCCCAACCTGGGAGATTACATACGATGAGTGAGGGGAGGGAGAGATGAACGTTCCCGGTGTTCCTGACTATGGCCTCTTTATAAGGCAGGTCCTGGACGTTGCCGGAAACATAGGCATTTCCGGGTGGTTTAACGGATTCGCGTGGGCGGCTGTGTCGCTTTCCTTCACATTCGCCATGGCGCAGTTCCTTTTGGGGAACCGCCTGGCTTTCCAGAACGGGCTGATACGAACTCTTATCGCCTTCACTCTTCTTGCGATCTTGACCCGTCCTGAGGGTACCCAACTGAGGACGGAACTCTTGAACGCTTGGGGAAACGCCCACCGCTTTGTGGCCGCCCGAACGGTAACGCCTATCGCTAACGACTTCGCGAACGCCATGCTTCAAGTACGGGACGCTACCAGGACCCTCCTTAGGGACTTGGGGGTGATGGCGATCGGCGGAGTGGCTGTGGGCGGGGCGGCCAAAATGGGTTTGGCGGGAGCGAAGAAGGTCATGGAGTTGGCTTCGGAGTTGCGGGGGAAGCTTGGCGGCTCCGCCAAGGGAGTGGGAGCCACGGGCGCTTTTCAACATGCGGCCACGGTAGGTAGGAAAATAACTTGGGGGGCCACGCTCCTCGTCATCCCCTACATCGCCGCCATGATGCTTTCCGGGTTGATGGCGTACTTCGGTATTGCCCTGATGCCTCTGGCGGTAGGACTTCTGGCCCTGGGAAACAACCGCCTCCTGGCGGCTACTTTTTCCCTTTACCTGAGCGGAGTTATACTGGGCGTTTTGGCTCCCATGGTCTTCGCGGCCACGGTGAGGACCGCAAGCCAAATGACCTTGCCCAACATCTACAACCAGTTGATCAAGGCTCAAAATCAAGCTCA